>Ga0115006_10002256_pt1 | contig 12568 bp, 16 predicted proteins | sample ArcOceMetagenome_3_FD_88943 | JGI IMG/M metagenome (GOLD analysis project Ga0115006, IMG submission 88943) | Marine eukaryotic phytoplankton communities from Arctic Ocean - Arctic Ocean- Svalbard ARC20M Metagenome | ecosystem: Environmental > Aquatic > Marine > Oceanic | place: Arctic Ocean...
CCCCCCTTCCTCACCTTCCTCGCAAATAGCCCTACCCAAACCGTTCCTAGCACTCCGCACGCTCCGTGGACGCTGAATGCGTCCAACGGGTCGTCCACGAAGCACTTCCTCATGATGAAGTGGCTGCTGCTCTTCGTTATAATGCTGCTGAACACCCCTAGGATCACGGCGTTCCAGTTGTCAATAAACGCACAGGCGCCTGTGACGGCCACCAGGCCGCCGAGCATGCTGTTGATGGTGTGAGGGAGATCATAAGTGCCATTATGAAGGATGGACTCTATGGCGACCGAGGTGACCCCGGCGCTTCCGAGCGACAGCATGGTGTTGACTACAGCGTGGGACGCCAGTTCGATGTTGCCGTTCCCAGTGGTAAGAATGCTGGAGCCATTGAAACTGATCCAGCTAAATGCAAGCATCATTGCCCCCAGGGAGGAAAGGACGAGGGAAGTCGACTTGAAACTGACGACCTTGCCGTTATCCCTGAACCTGTTCCTCCTAGGACCCACAAGAACGGCCCCGACCAAGGCAGCGCAGCCACCGACAAGATGAACAAGGCAGGAACCGGCAAAGTCCACAAACCCCATTTTTTTCAAAAAGCCATCGTTAGCCCAACCCCAGGAGATCACAGTGGAGTAGACGAAACTGCGAGGAGAGGAGAGAAGGGTGGAAGGTTGTTAGAAAAGGTACGAGCGAGTTGCTTCGATCCTCCTGCCTTCGCCCCCCCTGCCTTCGCTCCTCCTGCCTTCCTTCCCCCTGCCCCCCTCAGGGTTACCTGCTCAAAACTACACTCAGAAAAATGTAGACCTCCACCTTCATCCTCTCCGCAACTCCGCCGCTCATAATGGTGGTGGTCGTAGTGGCGAAGACGAGGGAATGAAGGAAGGGCGCCGAGTTCCCCCAGTCTAACCCTCCGAATCTGCCCACCCCCGCCTTAGTTGTTCCCGCCTCAAGACCAAAGTCCCCGAAGGATGTACCATTCTCCACGTACTGCCCACTCGCCCCGTTTCCAGCCAGCCCGAAACCCCAGAGCCACCAGGTGAGCGCAACTATGCACATGTCCAAAAGGTTCTTGAAGAGGATGGACTTTGCATTCTTGGGAGAGATTATTCCAACCTGCAAAGGAAAAGCAACGAGCAAATGTTAGGGCTGGAGTTAATACGACAGCAAGACAACGCACAGTACTGTAGCAGAACCCTTTACGTGCTCGCTTCCCTCGCGCCCTCACCTCCAACATGGCAAACCCAGCCTGCATGAAGAACACAATCGGTGCGTTTATCACCATGTAGAATATGTCTATGGCACCCTGCAAGCTCAATTGGGCGGCAGTGTCGGCGTCGTCTAATTTCCGCTTTGGAAGCTCGTCCATTGGAAGGGCAACACACTCGCTGTAATACATGGTCTTGTACTGGCAGATGTAGCCCTTCGCGCAGCAAATTGCGCCATTCTCCGAGTTTTCCCATACGTCTCCAGCACCACTAACCCCACCGCACTGCTCCCCCAACCCCCCTTCACACAAAATTGGGCCTTGTTTGTCCACCGCTGTGGGTTTTGCTGCATGGGATGACAAGACCAGAAGAAGCGGGATGACGCATCGCAGTAGCATATCCCGAGGAAGGTGGAATGACTGTGGCTGTTATAGGTAGGAAAATTGAAAATACGGATAAAAAGAGTTATAAAAAGGGTTTGAACAACCAAAGACGATTCTCTCCTTCCACAAAACCCTTCCTCTGTTTTTAATTCTGGAAGGTCAAATGATATCTCAACCTTTCAATTTTTGCCACTCAGGTGTACCCTCGAGGTTCATCTTGGCGGCACTTGCCTTGTTCGCCCTCGTAACGTCAACCTTGGCTGACAAACAGGAGTACATGGAGAGGCGTGCAGAAGTCATGGCCCAGGGGGAGGAAATGTCATTTGACGCGGGTACGACGCTCACGCCCGACGAAAAACTCCTCGATGCGTTATTGGTGGAGAGGATGACTGAGTACATTAGGAAGGGGAGGGAAGATCATTCCTTCGAGCCAGTAAAGTTCTGGTACGAATGGGATCATGGAAAGGTGCAAGGGTCTGAGCTGTGGGACTTCGTGAGAACGATGCCCAAGGGTGGGGCCTTGCACCTCCATTCCGGGTCGAGCGGTAGTGTGGACTGGGTGGTGGAAGAGGGCATCTGGGGTGAAGGGGGGCATGTGTTCTGGGGTGGGGATGAAACGAGTCGCTGCCTCGAGCAGCCGTTCAACATCGAAGTCCCGTGCGGGGAAGGAGGAGGGGGCGAAGTGCCCCTGCTGAAGGGAATGCTGGCCTTTTTCAATACAACGGCACTCGTCCCTGAGGGATTCAAGACCCCCGCCCAGATTGAGAAGGAAGATGGGGCGGGGTTCAAAGAGGAGCTGAGGTCCCTTCTGGTGAGCGGAGAGTCGCTGAAGGAAATGGACAGTGGCCAGGCGTGGGAGTTCTTCAACAAGATCTTTGTCAGGGTTGGGCCCGCCATGAGCTACAAGGGTTTCTACGAGGGCTACCTGAGGAACACTTTCGATGTCCACGCAGAGGATAACGTGCAGCACGTGGAGATTCGGGCGTTGTGCGGTAACAATGGCCTTGGAGATCTTTGGGATTTTGACGGGAGGGTTTACAGGGGAGAGGAGGTCATTGAGGTGAGGCGGAGCGAGGAGCGAGGAGCGAAGCGACAACAAAGAATTATACCGCCGTTCTACGTAACTAACAACCCTACCCACGCTCGCTTCGCTCGCGCCCTTCTGCTCTTCGCTTCCCTCATTGCAGGTTTACAGGAAATCGTTGAAGGATTATCAGAGGGACTGGGCACCCGATTTCACCATGAAGCTGATTGTCTCGAGCCTCAGGAACCTTAACGAGGCGACTGTGAAGGACGACGTCGAGGAGGCCGTGCAGTTGTGGCTGGATAACAAGGACATTATCACGGGCTTCGACTTGGTCGCGGAGGAGGATCCCAACCACCGAACGCTCGATTACCTAGACGTCTGGATGGAATTGAAGGATTGGGGTGAAAGGGAGGGGATGGACCTACCTCTCTACTTCCACGATGGGGAGAGCAACGATCGCAACAACACCAACGTTGTCGATGCAGTCATGCTCGGAAGCAAAAGGATCGGTCACGGTACCAACCTTTACTTCTTTCCTGTCCTCTACGACGCTATCCGCGAGCAGGGCATCGCTATCGAGGTTAATCCCCTGAGCAACCAGATCCTCAGGTACGTTGATAACCTTGAGGTGCACCCAGTGAACGGATTCCTAGCCCAGGGCTTCAACGTCGTCATCGCAGCCGACGATCCGGGCGCTTTCGGCTACACTGGACTGAGCTGGGACTTTTGGGCTTCCATGCTGGCCTTCCAGCTCGATTTGAAGAGCTTGAAGACTTTGGCGAGGGGGTCCTTGGTTCACAGTGGATTGGAGGGAGGTGAGTTGGAAGCGGCGCTAAACAACTGGCAAGGAAAGTGGGACGAGTGGGTCAAGGACAGGGTCGGAAAGATGAGCGTTAGTTAACATAGCATAAATAATTGGGGCTAATCCGTTAAGAAATATATTCCTATTAATTTCGATCGCGATCGACCGACCAATTACTTTCCGTCCCTCTTGCTCTTGTCCCCTCTCTTCACCACAGTGTAATTACTCTTCTAAAGTTTTAGAGCCCGTCGCCTTCTTGGCGCCGGATCTCCCCAATCCTACATAACACCCCCCAACGGGGGATTTGACCAAAACGATCGAAGTAGCATCGCCACCCTCACTCCATATCCCGTCTGAATGGCTATAAACCGCCACTGACCAAACACCCAACTCCCCCTCCCCCACCACTCATTTCTTTCGTCTCACAACCCATTTCTGCTCGAGGAGTTTTTCATTAAATAAGTGAGTTACCGTCATCAAACGTCCATCCCACACCTTCCCCTCCCGGCTACCAATCGATCTACCACCTCCTTGTCCCATCGTACCGACGAAAACGCCTCCCCATTCCACATTCCCCCAAAACACCCCAACCACCACCCTCGATCTCGACCTTCCCAAATACCCCAATATCTTCTCTCCTCTTTTTCCCCTAATATAGAAAGTGTCACTCGTACCTTCCCATATCTCTCCCTAATCTTCGCCTCCAACTTTACTTCCCAATACCCTCCCCCTCCCTACTTCTCACACCACACCCTCGAACCCACTAACCCTTCCCCTTTTTCTTTCTCCCTCTCTTTCTCAATCTTGCAGAGTAGCTAACAGCGCCCAATCCCTCGAGGACCCACTTTCTTTTTCACAACCCCCCAAAACTAAATATGTCTAACAAGCTTAACTCCATCCTCCTGGCCCGTGCTGTTGATGATATCTTCGCCTACGCTAGTGGAGAGACCATCAAGAAGGGATCCGATGAGATCAAGGGAAAGAAGAGGAACTTCACCGAGACCATCGAGTGCCAGATCTCTTTGAAGAACTACGATCCCCAGCGTGACAAGCGTTTCTCCGGAACCTTCCGCCTTCCTGCTGTCCCTAGGCCCAACCTCAAGTGCTGCGTCCTCGGAAACGCTGCCCACTGCGAGCAGGCCGATAGGATTGGAGTCGACAAGATGTCTGTCGAGGACCTCAAGAAGCTCAACAAGAACAAGAAGCTCGTCAAGAAGCTCGCCAAGAGGTACGACTTCTTCATCGCTTCCGACAACATGGTCAAGCAGATCCCCCGTTTGTTGGGACCCGGCCTCACCAAGGCCGGAAAGTTCCCTACCGTCCTCTCCTCCGGTGATGACATGCAGGAGAAGATCGATGAGGTTAAGGCCACCATCAAGTTCCAGATGAAGAAGGTCATGTGCCTTAACGTCTCCGTCGGAAACATGGAGATGGACAAGCAGGAGGTCATCGTCAACGTCCAGCTTGCTGCTAACTTCCTCGCTTCCCTTCTTAAGAAGAACTGGCAGAACATCAACGGTATCTACATCAAGTCCACCATGGGACCTGCTCAGCAGATTTACTTCTAAGCGCTCTCAGGTTGTTGCCAAAGATAGTTTCTTTTGTTTTTATTAATTTATTTACTTTTGCGTACGCTCACGCGCCTCAAAGGCCCAAACAACCCACCCCTTACCCCCCCAAAGGGTGTCAAACAATGCTTCGCCTCCTCACCAGAGCACCGAACGTTACCAGGCCTGCGGCCCTTCGTGCGACCTTTTCGACTGCCAGCGATGAGCTTCCCGGACTTCGGGGGGAGAAGGTTCTAGGTGAGGCGAAATCATGCCTGATGAAGCCGTCGCCGTCAATTGACTTTTGTACGTATTTCTCATCTCTTCTAAATCTACTAACCCCAAATTTTAAATTAAATCAGTTGCCAATCGTGGAGAGATTGCTTGTCGTGTCTTCAAGACCGCAAAGACGATGGGGATGGACACAGTTTCCATCTACAGGTACGAGGCAGGATGGAATGCAATTGGTCAGGGGTGTTTCCAGGCATTTTTGTGTTCTCTACTTGGAACTGGTGTGAATTAGATCTTGTCTAACACTTTATTCGCATTTGCTGCTGCTCATTCTCTTCCTTCCCCTCCAGTGATGTTGACCAGGCTGCCCAGCACGTGAAGCAGTCTGATGAGTCCGTGAATGTTGGTCCTGCGCCTTCCAACGAGTCTTACCTCGTAATAGGCAACGTTCTTGATGCCGTCAAGTCCACTGGGGCCAAGTTCGTCCATCCTGGTTACGGCTTCCTGAGCGAAAACTCCACCTTCAGGCAGGCCTGCGAGGTCAATGGTGTCGCGTTTGTCGGTCCCCCCGTGAGGGCGATCGAGGCGATGGGTGACAAGATCGAATCCAAGCAGATTGCCATCGACGCCGGCATCAACACCATCCCCGGGTTCCAGGGTGTCATCCAGGATGCTGAGGAGGTAGGGCTAGGAGGAGTGAAGTGACGACTGCTAATCTCGAGGCCTCCTTCGGACTCGCTTCGCTCATCCTATAACTAACAACCCTCTGCTCGTCGCTTCGCTCCTCCTCGTCCTTTACTGCAGGCTGTCAAGATATCTAATGAAGTGGGGTACCCTGTGATGATCAAGGCGAGTGCCGGAGGAGGCGGAAAGGGTATGAGGATTGCCTGGAACGACGACGAGGCGAGGGAGGGCTTCCGTCTTTCCACCGACGAGGCCAAGGCCTCGTTCGATGACGACCGCATTTTCATCGAGAAGTTCATTGAGCGCCCCCACCACATTGAAATCCAGCTACTCGCCGACGGACCAGAGCACAACAACGTCATCTGCTTCCCCGAGCGCGAGTGCAGTATTCAAAGGAGGAACCAGAAGGTTATCGAGGTGAGGCGAAGGCTGGGGTGAAGGCTAGAGCGAAGCGACAGCAGGTGCTATGTCTAACATCTCTCTCCCTCGCTTCGCTCGCAACGTCCTTGCTCGTCGCTTCGCTCATCGCCGCAGGAGTCGCCTTCTACCCTCCTAACCCCCAAGACCAGGAAGGCCATGTCCGATCAGGCTGCCCAGCTAGCCAGGGCTGTTGGCTACTCCTCAGCCGGAACTGTTGAGTTCCTTTGCGACGAAAAGCAGAACTTCTACTTCCTTGAGATGAACACCCGCCTCCAGGTAGAGCACCCCGTCACCGAGGAGGTCTCCGGAGTCGACCTCGTGAAGCACATGCTCGAGGTGGCCGCGGGACACCCACTCCCCAAGGATCTCGTCGACGCTTGCAACAACTCTCCCGAGGGTGTCGTACCTTACAGCGGCTGGTCCATTGAGGCCAGGGTTTACGCTGAGGTGAGGTTGGACGAGGAGCAAAGCGACGAGCTGACAATGTTAGCGTTAGGAACGAAATCCTTTCGCGCTCGTACTTCCGTACAAGATACGCCTCCTCTGTAATCATCGAAGTAATTTTCGCCCCTAACACTAACCCATTTCGCGATTCGCTTCACTCATCGCAGGACCCCTTCCGCTCCTTCCTCCCTTCTACCGGACCTCTCTTCTCGTACCAGGAGCCCTCTACCGAGAGCATCGGCGTGGAGGGGGTTGAAGTCAGGTGCGATTCCGGAGTCGTTGAGGGTAGCGACATTAGCATGTTCTATGACCCTATGATCTCCAAGCTCATCACCAAGGCCGACACGAGGCTTCAGGCTATCGACGGCCTTGCCGCCGCCCTGGACGAGTACGTCATCAGAGGGGTCCAGCACAACACCCCCTTCTGCCTCGACCTTTGCCGCCACCCGTCTTTTAGGGAGGGAGACACCCCTACCTCCTTCATTGACGATCACTACCCTGAAGGATTTGAGGGTGTGAAATTGGACGATGAGGAGAAGAAGGCGATAGCGATCGCCATGGCCGCTGTCTTTGACAGGAGGAGGGCCATGCTTGAGGGAGGTGAGTGCAGGAGGAACGAAGCGAAGCGATGACTGCGAATCTGGAGCCCTCCTTTGGACTCGCTTTGATCGTCCTATAATTAACAACCTTTTACTCGTCGCTTCGCTCCTTGCAGTGCCTCTTGCCATGGAGAAGGTTGGATACAGGGAATACGAGAGGATTGAGAACGTCATTGTGACCATCGGGGGGCATAGCGGGGAGAGCTACTCAGTCGTTGTCGGCGATGTGGGGGATGAAGCAGTTGTCCAGAAGATTAAGGCGGATAATAGCGGCATGGAGGGTGAGGCCGAGACTGTTGCGATTGGCGAGCTTGACTACGACCCCAACAGCTACCTCACCAAGTTCGAGGTCGGAGGTCAGGAAAGGGTGATCCAAATGCACGGCGAGGACGCTGAGGGTTTGATGAAGATTCAGCTATCTGGTGCAATGATGGACGTTGTCGTGAGGTGAGGCAGCGAGCTACGATAAGCAAAGCGAATCATGAAGCGTGAAAGCTGTGGGGACAAAACGATTTATTGCCCTTGGCAACTCACTTCGCTCGCCGCATTATGGTATTCTATACGACAAATTTAACCCCTCTGACTCGTCGCTTCGCTTGCTCATCGCAGGAGTCCCGACGAGTTTGCCTTGTCCACCTACATGTTGGAGCCGCCAGTCATGGACACTAGCAAGCTGCTCCTTTCTCCCATGCCCGGAAAGCTGGTCAGCATGGCCGTGGAGGTTGGGGACGAGATCGAACTCGGGCAGGAGCTCTGTGTCATTGAGGCGATGAAGATGCAGAACGTTCAAAGGAGTGGGCAGAAGGGGATCGTCAAGAGTATCAACTGCGAGGTGGGAGCCAGTCTCAAGGTCGACGAGGCCGTCCTCGAGTTCGAATAAGAATCGGAATGAAATTAGGTACGAACGAGGGTAGTAGAAAGAGATAGATTTTATGATACAATGCTATTGACCTATTAGTTAGTTGCCTTCTAGGGAGAAGAGGACCTCAGCGAGCTTGTCGACGTAGGCGCAAAGGCACGGTTTTGAGGCGTGTTTGAAGAAGAAGCAGTCCAGGGAGCAGTACGTTCGTTCGTCGTATGTGAAAGCGCCAGTGTGTGGGGATGAACTCTTCGATTCTAGCAAGGGCGCGAGCGAAGCAGGGGCGGTTGGCGTGGTTGTCAATTAAAAGGCCTATTGTAGCCTAGCTCCCCCCGCTCTTCTCACCTTCCTCCTTTGATTCTTCCTGTTGGTTTTCCTTGGATTCCTCAACGGGCTCAGTCTCATCCAGGGACAAGATCCTCTTCCGAGCTCCCAATGAACGGCCGCACCCTTCACAAATTGGCGCGGATGAGGGACTTGAAGCTGACACCCCAAGGTCAATTTCGCCGAACTTCGCAGCAAGCTCCATGGCAGCCCTGTATGGTGGGGGTGTCGAGGGAAAAGACAGAGCATCATAGTCTTCCTCAGTCATCAAAGAAAATCCGGCCATTCCAACGGACTGTCCACTGCCCATGCGAAGGGGTGAGGGGGAGTTGGGAGTTGATTTGGGTAGCGTGGGAGGAGTGAATTGACAGTTTCTGTTAGAGGAGCAACAGATGGAAGAAAAAAACGCGAAAAAGAGTAATAATAAATCACAACCTACTAATTTTTTTATATATTTGTCTATATGCATCGCATATTAAAATATTTAAAACCTCAAAAGAATATAAATATATATTATAAGTAATTGTCAAAGTTTACCCGTCAAGAATACATAAAATTAATATTATAGTAATATATTAGAATATATGTGTGATACATAAATATTAAATAATAATATAGAATCAAATAATGAATTATTATAAATTATGAAACCTTAAAAATACTTAAGAAAAATATATTTGTATACAATTTTCTACATTTGATATGTTGAAACATAAATAAAATGTAAAATATATCCATTGAACCACAAATAATCCCGCTAATAGCACGTTTGAAATTCCTCTTGGCATTATCTATACAAATCAATCTTTTCGAACTGAGACTATCATAAACGCAACCATTACTTTTAATTCCGTTCCAAGACTTTTTATCGCCCCAAAGAAGAAAGTGCCTCGGATCGTCTCTCGTCTATCCCTTTGAATTTCCCCATTCCATTTGATGGATGACTCGACGCCATTATACTCGGACCTAGTTCTTATTGGTGGCGGTCATGCCCATATTCACCTTTTGAAGATGCTTGGGATGCCCCCTGAGAAGGGTGGCTTCTCGCACTTGACGAGAGGGATCAGACTGACTCTCATATCTCGTGACGTGATGACACCATACTCTGGGATGCTCCCGGGTTACGTTGCAGGACACTACAGGTGAGGAAGGGAAAGGCTGGAGCGAACCGACAGTGTAATAAGCCTATCGGGATGGGGCAAGTGTCAGCATGCATCAGGCTGGAGCGAAACCTGGAGCGAAACCTGGAGGGACGTGACAGTATCTCATCACATATATGTGAATAACTAACAATCTTCTGCTCGTCGCTTCGCTTCCTCCTCGCCAATCCTTCCCTTCGCTCACGCCCAGTTATGAGCAGTGCCACATCGACCTCTCCCGGCTCTGTAATTTTTCCGGTTTTCGTCTTATCCACACCTCCGCAACTTCCATATCTCTCGATCCTTCCGGAAAGGGTGGTACTGTGTCGGTCAGCGACGGTAGGCCCTCGATAAGGTGAGAGGGGGGGCAAGGAGCAAAGGACGGGAGGCCAGAGCGAAGGATGGAAGGCTGGAGCGAAGCGACAGCTAGTGCTATATTCTGACATCTCTCTCCCTTGCTTCTCTCTCCCCTCCCCGCTAATCTCAGGTTTGACGTCCTAAGCATAGACGTGGGTAGTAATCCCCTCTCTGTCTCCGGCGGCGGCGACGAGTGGGTGACCCCCGTGAAGCCCATCGACGAGTTCGGTAAGGTTTGGTCCGACCTCTTGTCAAGAGTAACAGCCCCTCCCCCCTCCCCTGCTTCCACCCCCCCCCCGTTCAAAGTCTGCGTGGTGGGGGGGGGGGCGGGAGGGGTCGAGCTCGCTCTTTCCATCCACCACCGCCTTCTCTCTTTGCATCCCAACGTTGAGGTAACCATCGTTGCCAGGGGGGACATCATGGGGAACCACAACAAGGAGGTCGGGAAGGTATTCAGGAGGATACTCAAAGAGAGGGGCGTCAACGTCAAGGTGAGAGCGCGCTTGCGCGCAGGGGGGGGAGGGGGTTATACGGTCATGTACCACCAGTTACCGATATAATTGCTAACCCCCTCATGATCGAACGCTCCCTCCGTCAGACCAACACATGCGCTATAAAAGTAACCTCCTCCGGTCCCCTGAAGCACCTCCATACATCCGTCGACCCCACCCCCTTTACTTTCAACGAGATAATATGGTGTACCTCCGCCTCATGCCAGCGTTGGATATCCTCCTCTACCCCCCTGAAGACAACTCCTGAAGGTTTCATCGAGGTTAACGAGTACTACCAAACCTCCGTACCCTTCATATTCGCAGCCGGTGACTGTGCTACCAACCCTCTCTCCCCCCGCCCAAAGGCGGGTGTGTTCGCGGTTAGGGCAGGTCCTTTCATTCGTCAGGTGAGGAGGGAGTTAGGATTCCATCGTGACGTGAGGGATTAGGCGTTATTACGTATGATTGGGTATCTAACAAACGCAAGCATATCGGCCCCCCCCACCCCCACCTTACGATCTCCCCGCTAGAACCTCCTGAACACCCTCTTGAATCTCCCCCTAGTCCCCCACTCCCCCCAATCCGAGTTCCTGGGTATAATATCAACCGGCAACAAGTACGCCGTGTCCTCCCGCGGGTCCACCGGTTGTTTAGAGGGTGCTTGGGCCTGGCGCTTGAAGGACGAGATCGACACCACATGGATGAGGGGTTATAAGGAACTCCCTGACATGGAGTTGGAGTTGTCCACCCCGCCTATAGTATCCGCAAAGGGGCCGTTGGCAATGGCTGCGTTCGCGGAGGCACCCATGAGATGCGGGGGATGCGGGGCTAAAGTCGGTTCTAGTGTTCTTTCTAGGGTTCTTGAGAAGGTTAGGAGCAGGAGGTATGAGAGGGAGGGAAGGACGGGACAAGAGAGCGTGGTTGATATGGATGACTGCGCGGTTTGCCCGCCTCCGCCGAGGGGGGCCATGATGGTTCACACGATAGGTGAGCAGAGGGGAGAGGCGACCGGTGGAAGGTGACATTCGTTTATTAATTATGGTTCGATCGTTGAAATCGGCACAACACTTTCGCTATCACTTCCCTCCTCACCCTCCCCCCCTCCATCGCCTTAGATTTCTTCCGTTCCTTCCTTTCCGACCCTTTCCTTTTCGGTCGAATAACAACCCTGCACTCCCTCTCCGACTGCTATGCGATGCTCGCCATCCCAACCTCAGCCCTGGCCCTCGCCGTGGTCCCCTTCTCCGCAAACGACGATATAACCGAGGACACGCTGGTTTCCATGCTGTCCGGTGCTAACGACGCGCTCACGGAGGACGGCTGCGAGCTCGTTGGAGGTCACACGTGCGAGGGTAAGGAATTATCGTTAGGTTTCGCGGTTAACGGGTACCTTCCAGGGGGGGTCGAGGCGCTTACGAAGAAGGGGAGGTGAGATGAAGTGACTCTGGGGAAGGGGGGGTTGAGGAGCGGACGAGCGGCGGGCAATTACGCACGCACGCACACACGAGTACCCCGATTACAAGCCGCAACCTTTCCCTCCATTGTACCTAATAAGCTCCCTAATCCGCACGTTCTTCCTCTTCCTCTAATACTAGTCTTCCAGGGGACCTTATAATCCTGACGAAACCCATCGGTACAGGAGCAGTCTTCGCAGCCGAGATGCGTGGTAAGTGTTCCGGTAACGATAGGGACGTCTGCATACGCAGTATGTGCGTAAGCAACGGTCTCGCTTCGAGTGTCATCGGGGGTTTAAGGGAGGAGTGTAGGGTTAGGGCAGCCACGGATGTTACAGGGTTCGGACTTATGGGCCACCTTGTTGAGATGTTAGGTGATGGGATTGGGGCGAAGCTTAATCTACCCTCCATACCAGTATTTCCCGGTGCTTTGAAATCCGCGGAGATGAATATATTCTCCTCCCTTCAAGCCTCCAACGAGTCTAGCCGTCGTCTAGTATCAAACCACTCGGCCGTGGCGAAGGTGATGCCTTTGGAAGCTAGGCTTCTATACGACCCTCAAACGTCGGGTGGTTTGATTGTCACGTGCGGAAAGGAGGGGG
>Ga0115006_10002257_pt1 | contig 12568 bp, 7 predicted proteins | sample ArcOceMetagenome_3_FD_88943 | JGI IMG/M metagenome (GOLD analysis project Ga0115006, IMG submission 88943) | Marine eukaryotic phytoplankton communities from Arctic Ocean - Arctic Ocean- Svalbard ARC20M Metagenome | ecosystem: Environmental > Aquatic > Marine > Oceanic | place: Arctic Ocean...
ACTCGCAGCCGTGTTTGAGGATCAATCCACTGGCAGGAAATTTGACATCAAAGTGAGGGGGGGGGAGGAGCGAAGGACGGGAGGATGGAAGGTAGCGACAGCATCATACCGACCAGCAATGTAACTAACAATCTTCCGCTCGCTCATCGCAGGACCTTCCCTTCCTTGTCTCAATAATCCTACCTCAAACATTAACGAATTCCTCCCTCGCGACGCATCCCTCGCTCCTCTCAACAACATTCCCCTCTGTGCAATCTTTCGACACGCTCCTAAACGAGTGCTTTCTTCCTTTCTTCAAATCCTTTTTCCTTACCGTTGAGGACCCAGAGATCACAACTGCCATGTGGTCGCTCCTATCCTTCCTTCCCGTGCCGTCCATCGTCAGGGTATTCTCGGCAATGCCTTCACCCCTCCCTCTGCCCCCGCCGAATTTCCCCCTCTACTACCTAATACTACCTCCAACATCTGCCTTTACGTCTCAGGTGAAATAAGCTAACGGCGGACGCCGAGCGCGTCGAGGTGCATTAAATTCTTCCTGCGGCATTAGCTAACTCTACCCTGCTCCTCATCGTACTCTGCTCCTCGTCGCCTCGGCTCCTTGCTTCGCTCACCACCACAGGCATTCTCGACATACTCAAATTTGCTCCTGGCAACGCCCTGCCCCCCTGATATATGGGAACATACTCAAATTTTCATGATCTACGTACACAGGTGCACCAAATTCCCTTCTGATTCTCTCAAAACGCCCGGTTTCCTCCAAACCCTTCGCCTCCTCCAATCAACAATCCGAAAGGTTTCTTCGTCGAAGTCGTCGCCACATCCCCTTCACTACCTGATTGCCGTGTGCTGCACTCTCGTGAGATACAAAGCGTTCGTTCCGAACGCTAGGAAGATTTGTTTATTCAGCGACCTAACGAGGTGGCTTTCAACCCCGGAGCTCCACCCAACGGAGGACAGATGCACACTGGGAAAGAGGGTCTTGCAGCTGTTCGAGGCCACGGCAGAGCAAGTCAAGGCAGATTGTGGCGCATTGGAGGACGAAGATGTCGGAAATACGCCGCAGACCACGCTTACGCCAGAGCTCAACCTCCTTTACCTTCCTTTGCACACTGCTCCCCCGAACCAAGTGCCCCCCTTGCTCACCCTCGCTTCAAAGATGTGGGGCGTCTCGAGCAAGGAGGAGGAGAGAGTGGTTTGTTGCGCGATAAACTTCCTTGAGGTTCAGTGCTATGAGTGCATTGAGAAGGGGAACCCTGCAAGCGAGCCTCTCTTAGAATGTATGGAATGGATGCGCAAAAGCGTGAGATTCGGGGGCAAGGGTTGTAGAAGGCTTGCCCTGAGCGCAAGAATCAGCGGCCTCGCTCTGAGCTGCGAGGTGTGCCGCGAGAACAACTCGGAGAAAAGTGCTGAGGGGATCGATAATACGGTTGACGAATGGGGAGAGAGAAAAAGCGAGCGGCCGGAGGTGAGATCGGACTAGTAGTGAGGCGACGAGGGACAGCAGCGAGCGTAGCGAGCTGCCTGATGACTGCTGCTCCATACAATCTCTAACCACCCGACTCGTCATTCGCTCCTCGCCCCTCTCTTGTCTTTGCTCATCGCAGAAGGCTCCTATGACTGGCAATGAGAGATGTAGGCAACAGAGGGGAAGCTTGAGGGACGCGCTGTTCGTTCTCTTCAAAGAAGGGGGGGGCGCAGCAGAATATTCTGGCTCCTTGTTGACCAAGGTCGTCGTGGAGGGAAACGCAATGGTGGCAAAGTGGGCAGCCGGAGGTAAGACGTAAAGAGGAGTGCGTAGCAACTGGCGCTCTAGCTGACATAACCTTCCACACTCGCTTCACTCCTCGCATCACATTGCCCCTCTCGCAGAGGGAAAAGAATGGATGGATGAGACCATTATTATGGACGGTGGGAGGACTAGCAGCATCGGCAGTGTGACCAGTGAGGGGTCGCACTACGACTTCCAAAGGGAGTACTGTGGCTGCGAAGCAGAGGTCTGCGAATCCCGCTCAATGCTTGAGGTTCTTGGGACCGTATGGAGAAGAATGACAGACAAGGTGATCAAGGATGCCCATGACTGCAAGGACGGAAATCTCCCTGCCCTTAAGTGGATGGAGGAGACCGCGGGCTTGATATGGGATGTGAGCCCAGAGGCTGGACCTTGGATGCGCTTTTTCTTGCATGTTCAAGTCGGAGTAATCCAGGGGCTTGCCGAGCTTGCAAGTGGCGAAGGTGAGCTGCAAGTCAGCAGAGAAATAAAGGCTGGGATTGTCCGGACTGTGTGCAGAGTCCTTGGAATTATAGCACCAAAGTGCAACCTTGGAACTCATGCCGTCCGAAGTTATGAAATACATCGTGATGTTACTGTGAATCCTGAGGCTGTGAAGACCACGAATTTGCTTTACGGGCCAGCCTACACGACTCTGATGCCTGCTATCAGGGATGCTTTGGAGGACATTGCACAAGGAGGATGTGATGGCGTTTGGTTGGAGTGCCTTACGGATGTTGTTGGGAGAGGTAGCATACAGGACGCTAAGACGATCAAAATGTTTTTCGACAGATGGGACGACGATGTGAGCATGTCTCCCGACGTCAAGGTCAAGGTGCTGACCGTGCTCGAAGGATATTTCAACGACAAAAATGTCAATGCTGAGAGGAACAGGAGCGTGGCGTCCGGGGCGGAGGCCGGAGGCGCTGGAGGGCTTCTTTCAGTGATGCTTGGCCTGTACCAGAACCTTCCACCCGCAGGGTTGCAGGTTGCCAACTCAATCATTCGCAACCTCGGAAGGCACTGGATCAACGTGCCTTTGGTGAAGAAACTCTTCGTCATGATGAAAAGCAATAGAGGTGGCGTCCTCGAATGGCTCCTTGACGGTGTGTGTGGGATGGCTGTTCGGCAATACAAGCCCAAGCGGAGTTTCCTCCACTCTGGTTCCCTATGTGGTTTCCACTTTTCTCTCCCCAACAACCTCCTCCCCCTACGTGGTTTCTCCATGTCTCTCGGGCTCTACATCGACCCGTATAGGGGCAAAGACAAAGACGACACGCATGGTGATATGTGCCTTGCGTGGGTCGGCGATGGTAAAGGGAACGAGCTTTGCGTGACACTAACGCATAGCTCAAACCCGAACCTTTTCAAGGTCAAGGTCCGCACGGTCAACCACAAGGGAAAATCCGTCATGACTTTTGAAGACCTTTCCCTCAAGATCCAAACGTGGTATGACCTCTCTTTGTCTATGAAGACTTCCCATCAGTACTACAACATGAAGTTGGGGTCTGGTCCTTGGAGTCGATCTGAGGCAATACTCTGTGCCAAAAAGATGGGCGAGGAAAGCAACAAAACGGAGATGGCCAGATCGGTTCTCAACTACCCTCAATGGGCTAAGAAGACTGATGGCACGGCCCTCCTCCTAGGCCCGCCGAACACCAGCGTGGACCAAGATGGTGAGAGGATGACCTACTTTAAAGGGTCCACTACTGCAGTTTGGCTGTACAAAGGATCGGTGTCAGACGAGGCCGCGATTAGGGGGGTCGGTGGGGAGCTTAGTGGCGGAGATGAGTGCGTGAGGGTAGTTCCTGGAGAGCACAGAGAAAACATGCATTCCTCGTCAAGGGTTCCTGTCCCGATTGCCCGTCGTGCGTCCGCCCCGAGCTCTCCTGTCAAAAAATCCCTTCCTACGTCTCCCGTGAGACGAACGACGACCCTCTCCCCACCTCGCGCTGCTTTTATGTCGATGGACGGGCCCTCGCTGGTGTATCAGCTCAACGGTCCAACCGTAACGCGTCTTCCTGGCACCGAGAGTTCATTTTCGATGTCGTTCGCCGACGCGTTGGATTGCATGGGAGGTCTTTCGTGCGTATTTCCACTTTTTGCCCAGATTGATCAACCCACCGTCGACGAAAACGACTCGGAATCTTTAAGTTACGAATGCAATCCCAAACTGTCGCTCAGTCTCGTAAAGCTCGTCGGTGACCTAATCAGAGGCAGCAGCTCTGCCCGTTCGGTCATGGTTGAACGCGGTGGTTTTGAACTCATTTCCTACTTCCTATCGTCTCTCGATCCCCGCCACATGACCTCGGACCTTCTGGCGACTATCTTCGACCTTGAGGCCTTTTCTCGCGGAAACACAGATCTCCATCGTAGTATCGTCATGGAAATGATCACTAACTTCAAGATCTGGGTTTACTCTCCACCTGAGGTTCAGATTGAACTCATGGACAAGATCCACACAACCATCGTCAAGAGTCCTAAATTCGCGCTATCGCTGCGAAATGACAAAAAGGTGCAAGGTTTCTTAGACTCGCTTTACATGTTGTTCTGGAGGTCCCCCCCCCTTGGCTCATTTGCTAGAAAGGAGGGCAACCATGCTCTCCCTCCGGTCTATAGAGATAGGAACCGTGTGCATCCTGTCACTAAGGCTGTGGTAGGGTCTAGGGCAATTGCAGAGGACCTCAACAAGATTAGGAGCAAGATCTACCGTATTGTGTTGGAACTGCTAGAGCTGGACAGTGGGGGAGAGTGCAAGGAAGTTGTTGCAAACGACGACTGTAGAAGGGCCCTGGAAAGCATGGCCAGTGTTGCAGGTATTGATGGTACGGGGGGTCCAACTCCTTCGTCTGAAGCTCCTAGCACGACCTTGTGGCCAATCACAGAAGAAGAGACAAGGGCAATTTTCCACGGCCTCATTTTAGCCAACGACAGCCACGACGAGAAGAGTAAGTTTGAGCTCCTGCGTCTCCTCCTTTATCTTTCAATCAGCGAGATTAATTCTATTCCGTTGACCAGACATATTCTCAATGGGACGACGCAGGGCTTTCACTTCCTCATGAACATGGTGGGAGATGTCGACGAAGGCGTGAGGATCTTTGTCGTCGTCATCTTCGCAAGCCTCTATCATGACCATTGTGCAGACCCTTCCACGGTCTACCCGCCTCCTCAGGCGCCTTCGCGCCAGTCTTCCAAGGGAATGCAGGGCGGCTTCAACATGTACGTCCCACCCCCCACACTCATGAGGAGTATGAGCGGCAGAAGCACAGACAACTTGGGGTCGTCTATCGGTGCTGTGCAGCAAGGTTCGAACAGCTTGCAATTTTCGTCCCCGAATAAGGCTTTGATGAGCCAGAAGCTCGGTGACTCCTTACATTCGCAGCAGTCAAATGTTAGCAGCAATCACTTTTACAATCCCCAGGCTTCCTTAATTCACACAGGGCTGTCTGACGAAGTGTCTTCGTCCTCATCCGTGACATTTGGAAGTCCTACAAGGAAGAAAACGATTTCCAACCTCTCAGCCTCCCTTCCTACTGAACAGCCTGCGAGACCAAATCTAGGCTCCTCAACCTCCTCGTTTGACAACATGTCTAACCGCTCGGTGAACGATGGTGACTCCTTGCAGACGCCTTCTTCGGACGCCAGCGTGATCCACGTCGATCCTAGTAAACTGTTGAGTCTTATGCCCACCATCTTGCGCTGGCTTGATGGACGCCTGGAAGAATCCCGACCGGATGACGAGCCTTCTGATGCGCAGCTCATCGTCGATCCTGACCTTCCTCCGCCTTCAGATGACCTTGTTACCACAGCTTTGGTGAGCATCATGTTCAAGACCCCCACCTTTGCCTTCTCCTCTCTGTGCCTTTCAATGCTTAAATCTTTTGGGGGGCCACACAACCCAAAGTCTGTCGTCAGGAAGGCATTCAACGCCTTTGCGTCAAAGAGTAGGGAAAGGATCCCACAGAAGAGAATATCGGACGTCCTTAGAGCCCTCGAGTCTGATATTAAGGCAAAGACAGGGACCAACATTAGAGGATCAATGGACGTCGAAGCTGACGTGCAGAGCTGCGAGTTGACCTTGAGGCTTACATCGGGTGGTGATCATTTCGTTTCTTACGACGAGTTTTACGCTTGGTATGTGACCCACTTCTCCAGACCGGACGTTGATCTGGAGGGAGTTGAGAACAAGAGGGTCATCAGGAATGCAAGAGCCTTCTGGCAGTCGGTCGAATACCTGCGCCATTACGATATTAGGCAAGACGTCAAGATCAACAGTCTTTTCAACCTCCTGTATGTTTCGCAATGTCACGAAAACTGCCTCAAGATTGTTTCCCAATTGGGTTGGCAAGAGCCTCTCCTCAGGCTCCTTGGCAAGACCGGCAACATCACACCTGATGGCATCCGGGTGTCCGATCATATAATTCAAATACTAATGGCCATCCACGTCTCAATGATCTGCTCGCCCAATGCTCGAGCCGCCTCTGACGCCCTTGGAGTCCTAAGGGACACCATGGCGATATTCAGAATAGAGGGGATGCATGGAAGGATGGAAAGAGGAAAGGAGTGGGGTATGAGGTTGCTGAGCATGATCTGCGAAGAGCTGAGATTGCTGAAGATGAAGATGAAGGGAGATGCAGAGAGGGCGTCTGGGGGTGGCTTCAGCGAGAAGAGGGTGGTTCCTTCTGATGAAATCTTGAGCGAAATTATGGGGGTCGCCCTCGAGTATATTTTCGTACCACACCAGCTCGGCAATAATGCGAACAGTGAGAACGGTGTTTCAGGAGGGAGGCTGACATCGACTTATTTGGCTCTCAACACTCAGTTCCGGCTCGTCAACGTCTTGGTGGATATGTTGACGTCTATGGAAGACGACGCCCTTCGTAAAATCGCTGGAGGCGATATCCTCTCTGACAACCGCGGCCTCCTTCGCGCCATCGTGAACTCTCTGGAGCAGCTAGGGATTGCCGATGTTAACACGACATCCGTCAAACAACGACTTTTCACCAGAGGCGTCCTGGCGCGCGTAAGCGAAATGAGCAGAGAGAGGGACTCCGTTGAAACTCTTGGTGCTGGACCAAACGGAGAAAGGATCAGCATGGAGCCTCTGCCCTTTGGTGGAATCGATGTAGAGCGCTTGAGCACCACAAGCGGTGCCAGTAGCTTGCCCGGTACTCCTAAAAGGGTAAAAAGCGATGAACGTACCGTTCTTAGACGTGAGCTGCTTGCTCCGCCAGCGCCGACGCAACCCACCCAACCTTCCGAAAAGTTGGACCTTCCCACTCCAAACGTTGTGCAGAAGATGATACAGAACCTTTCCGCTTTGCTCCAGGTGAAGTTTCCGAAGAGCGAGCAAGCTGTGTTCGTAATTGTCAGGCTTGCGGACCTGTTGAGGAGACACAGTATCAACAGGGGATTGGGAGACGACAACGGCAAGGAACTTGAGGAGGCGGAGGAGGAGGAAGAGGGTGACGAGATGCCTGCTCTTGGAAGGGGGCTTGGTTTTTTCGGCTGCAACCTTCCGAGCAGGAGCATTGTCTTGCTACTGCACGACTTGGTGAGTTGGTATTCAGAGATGTTGTGGCAAGATTTGCAGCTTCTCAAGCCAACCGAGATCAATAGCTATATTAAGGAACGCAGCGAATCTTTGGAATATCCTTCTTATGTCTCGCGCGGGCCTAAAAGTGATGAATTACAGCAACAGAAGGAGATGATGAAGATTATGAACTCAAAGGACCCTGTCCTCCTCGCCATAAGCAATGGACTTCGCGTCGATTCGGCTCTGCTCGACTGGACCTGTTGGGACAATGCATTCGGCGAGAATTTGGAGTTCAGTATAAGGCAAGAGACTGAGGCCGTGATTTCGAGGTTGGATGAGCTCGGATTGTCGGACTTCTTCACCACGAAAACTCTCAAGAGGTTGACGGCTGTCGAAGCCCAATCTTTGGGTTACGTGCAAGACTTCTCTGAGGACCTTTCGGATAAGGTATTTAGGCTCAGGGTAAAGAACGAACAAAGAATACGCGAGGCGGTAAGGTTCAGGGTCCAGAAGGTGATCAAGGGAAGACAGAGGTGGAGAGGCATCCTGGAGGAGCTCACCAACGAAAGGGGGCCTTGGGGACAAATTAAAGACGGTAAGGAAGACGTGGACGTAATTTCTTTCTGGATTCTGGACGAGAGCATGAACGAGCAAGGGCTGAGGGTGAAATTCAAGAGGAATCTGAAGGGATCCCAGCACAAAATGGCGAGCGCCCTAAGCAGGGGGGGGGTCGCTTCTGGAGATGCCGAGGAGAAGGCCGGAACAATCGAATCCTCCCCGTCTTCTGCAGATAATGGCGACGGTTCCTGGAATGCAATGGGCCTAATGAACGACTTGAAGAAGTACCAAAGGAGGGCGACGCAGCTCCAAGACATCATGTGGGTTGATACGATGGACGAAATGGACGCGCTGCTAGACGAATCAAGCATCAATCCGGAAGCCGTTGATTCGAGGGACAAAGATGCCTCGTCTATTGATGACGCGAGCTTGAAGGGTACTAAGAGCACTAAGAGTGTCGGAAAGACGAAACGAAAGGACTTTTTGACATCAAAGGCCGCAACGGACGATGGAATTGGCAATGGTAAAGGTGGCAGCGGCGGGAATAGATCCACGATAGTTAGACATTCCTTTAAGAATAGCTTCCTCGTTTCAACCTCTGGACAAGCGGCAGGAGAAGTTGAAATCAAGGGCACCTCTGCTTACACCATTAGCTTCTATGCTGACGGAAAGGAGGACGAGATTGCCACTTACAACCCCTCTTGGGCCTGGATCAACGAGCCAACAACCTCCACTACCTTCAATGTTTCCAAGCTTGTCATGATCAGGTTCAGAAGATACCAGCAGCAACCTCTATCGCTGGAGCTAATGTTTGCGGATTGTACTTCGTGCATTTTCGCGTTCGACAGTCCCAAGTCCTGCAAGGAATTTCACAGAGTCATCCGGTATGTTTGCAAACCTCCCCTGCTGAAGCCCTTCCTTGGCATGAAACCAATGCAAGTTTTGCTCAAGACGAAAACTTCCTTCAACAAGAAGTGGGTTACTAAGGCGTGGGTCAACCGGGATATAAGCACCTTCGATTACTTGCTCGCACTCAACTACGTCGCCGGTAGGTCATTTGCAGACTTGACGCAGTACCCTGTCTTCCCTTGGGTTTTGAGTAACTACGACGACGAGACGGTCGACCTCAAGGACCCGAAGAACTATAGGGACTTCAGGTGGCCCATGGGCGCTCAGCTGGAGGAGAGGAGGGAGCAGCACCATGAGAGGTACCAGAGCCTGGCCAGCATCTATAATCCCAACGAAGCCGAGGATGTCAGAGATTTGATGCCACCGTTCCACCATGGTACGCACTTTTCTGCGCCTGGGTTCGTCATTTGGTACTTGATGAGGATGGAACCTTTCACGTCCTTGCACCTTCAGTTGCAGGGCGGCAAGTTCGACAAGCCGGACAGGCTATTCAAATCTATTTCTTCCGCTTACAAATCGTGCCTCGTCAACCAAGGTGATGTGAAGGAGCTCATACCTGAATTCTTCTATCTTCCGGAATTCCTCCAGAACCGCAACGCCCTAGATCTTGGTCATACTCAATCCAACGAAGTAATCGACGACGTGCATTTGCCAAATTGGGCTAAGAGCCCCGAGGATTTCATCAGGATCCAGCGCGAAGCCTTGGAGTCGGAGCACGTGTCCAAGAACATTCACCACTGGATCGACCTTGTCTTCGGGTACAAGTCCAGACCGTCGACCATCGCTGGAGGGAGTCAAGAGTGCGTTGATGCTTGCAACGTCTTCTTCCACTTGACGTACAACGACGCAGTTGACCTGCAGAGGATGAAAGTGGAGGACAAGGGGCTGTACGACACGTACCTGAAGCAGATTGAGAACTTTGGCCAAGCTCCAAGCATTCTCTTTTTGAGGCCGCATCCGCCCAGGAACAACGTAACCTTGGACACCATCGTTTGGCCGCTTGTCAGTCAACTCCCTAGCCTAAGGTCGGATATGAACAGGTTGAGAGACAAAGAGAGCATCAGCATCCCAACATCAATCCTCAGCTGGGAACTCGGTAGCGCTGGTGGGCGCATAGTCTACGTCATGGAAAGAGCAGATTTTGACTGCTTAATTACTGTGGACGTTGACGGTGTCTTCGGTATTCACATGTTCCAGGCGATCGATGAGGATGTCAGAGCCCCCTTCAGATTCATCCACGATGAGGCCTGCCTCAAGACTGCATCAATTTTTGCCAATGCGAGAAGACTTGCCGTTGAGGACGGCGGCAGTAGCACCAAGATTGTTATCAAACCAAGGTCCATCGGTTTCGGGAAGGAACGTCCCCCGAATACTAAGCAAGTGGGTAAAAAGATGGGAGTCAACCATGACAAGCGCCTGATTGGACGTAGCCTGAAGGAGGTGCTGGGAGGTGCTGGAAAGAAGGCTGTGCACGGACTCGGTGGTCGCCAGGTTGCCGTGTTCCGCATGGAGAACAACCCGGTACTTTTGTTCAGTGGGGGTCACCCCGATAACTCAATTCAGTGTAACGACCTGGTTAGCGGAAGGTGCATCAAGCGTCTGGCTGAGCACAGGGACATTGTGACGTGTTTGTGCCTTTGCGAGGTCAGTAAGGACGAGGGGGGGGGGGGGTACTTGGTTTCTGGGAGCAGGGACTGCACGGTGATTGTCTGGAAAATTGACATAGGGCAGGGGGGGGTAGAGATGGCGCCCCTCTGGAAGCTTTACGGGCACGACGACGCCATAACGTACGTAGATTGTGTCAAAGGGCTTGATCTTGTCGTGAGCGCATCCAAGGATGGAAGTGTGATTGTCCATACGCTGTTTGGGGGCCGTTACACGAGGACCATCGGAGAGGGATGGGAAGAGAAGGGGGGAGTGGAGAAGAAATGCGATAAAAAGATCTCAGGAAAGTCGGCAGTGGGCATTTCGTGGGTCGGAGTGTCTTCAACGGGCACTATTGCTACGTACAGCGAACAGAGCAAGACACTGACAACGTACAGTATCAATGGGAAGCAGCTCGCGAGCAGGACAGATAGGCACACCCTTAACGTTTTCGCGTGGAGCTCTGATGGACAGATCCTCATGGCCGGCGGAACTCTGAAGTTGCTTCTCTTCTTCGATGTTCGAACCTTGGCCTTGATGGAAAAGCTTCCTCACGTTGTTGAGTCGGGAGGGAAGGGTGGAAAGGCGAGCAAGGGGGCTTATCTCGACGGTTCTTGCGACGTCACCGGTGCAAAGCCCTTCGATAGCGCCATTACATCAATCCGTTTGTGCGGAAATGAGGACAACCTAATTGTCGGGGTGCATTCTGGGAACTTGTACTGTATGAATCATGAGAAGGGGTACCTGAGGAAAAGGCTGGAGAAGCAACTGCAGAGTTTGGGGTTCTTCTAAATAATAGACGCGTGTGTGTTTGTTGAATAAAAGGAACGTCTTCTACATTCACCCCTTTGGGTCCGTCTTGTCAGAGGAAAGATCGTTCGATGACGTTTTCTTCGCGGCACCAGAGAGATTGCTTGCTATCGTTGACTTCATCGACCTGAACTCCTTACTTAGTTGCCTGATCTCAATGTCGTGGCTCTGAGTTTGTGACGGTTCATAGAATTGTCTCCTTGCGTTCTCATCAACGGAAAGAAAGTCCTTAAAGAGGGGGTCGTTGCGATACTTCGGATTTTCCACGCAGACTTGGAGGAAGGAGTCGAGAGCGACGAGTCTTTCCTCAGTTACGGCCTTACTCCACTTGTTAATGTGTCTTCTTGGGAACATTGAAAATTCCTGGCTTCCATACTTCTCCACAACAAGTTCGTAGAAGGCACGAAAACCAGAGTAACGATGCCAAACGCTGGCCTGGCATGTCTTTAGGGTGACAAGAATGTGGTACTCGACGAGCTTCCTTCCAGTAAATTTTCCACTCAAGCGTCTGTCGCTTCGGGTGATTTTAGCAGACATTATTTCGCAACAGGAGTTTTCGGTGCAGAGGCCGAGCTTTAATCCATGCTGGCAGAAGGACTCCTTTAACTTCTCTGGCGGGATGTGGAGCGACGCAAGCTTGCCCGTTGCCTTCTTGGCTGAGAAGTCAGAGGTTACATACATTTTGCGGAATACAGACTCGTTGAAAAGCTCCGCCTGTGGGACTGCCTCGTCGTCCTCGTCCTCCACCTCTCCATCGCTAATTGATCCCCTCCGCTCCGTTCTATTTGCTGGATCGCTTCGGGATCCTCCGTTCTCCGGAAATACCAGCTTGCCACTGTTGGGGGAATTGCTATTCAGACTGCTCATTGTTGTCGTCGCGATGCTGAGTGCCAAACCGGGAATATCGTCCTTTCCGAGCGTCCCCCGCGTCGGACTCTGTGATGTTGGCCTTCTCCTCACCCCCCTTCTCGACCCCCGTGACCCCTCTCTGCTGAATCCTACCACCCTGTCAACACTTAGGGATCGTGATTCATCAGATGATGTAGTATGTTGTGATAAAAGTGAGCTCATATTTGATTATACGTTTTTAAGCCGTAACAATGAAGGAAATGGGACAAAGTATGGTATACCCTTGAAAACTGGAGAATCGTCCAAGGAGGAAGATTACAAAATCATGGACTCTTCATCTGCTGGAGTTAGAGCGAAGTCTGCTGCAATATCAACTCTTGTGCAGCAGCTCCAAAGGGGTGAAATAACTAAAGCGACAATGTTTGCGCGTCTATCTGCCCTCAAGGGGAACTCAGGGACAAACGGAGCAACGACCAACGTTGATGGAAATACTG
>Ga0115006_10002258_pt1 | contig 12567 bp, 9 predicted proteins | sample ArcOceMetagenome_3_FD_88943 | JGI IMG/M metagenome (GOLD analysis project Ga0115006, IMG submission 88943) | Marine eukaryotic phytoplankton communities from Arctic Ocean - Arctic Ocean- Svalbard ARC20M Metagenome | ecosystem: Environmental > Aquatic > Marine > Oceanic | place: Arctic Ocean...
GCAGACACTGTACTGTGTGTGTGTGTGTACATATATACATACATATATATATATATACCTAAATACGACTCTCTAGCAGAAAAAGTTTGGGTCTGAGGTCAGGGAAGGCGGGTTGCCGACACTAACTCCAGGCGATGCTGCGGGCAATACACACACACACACACACACACACACGGGCACACACACACACGCCCACACACACATGTTAGCGGCACGAAGAACAATCAGTATGTATGAAGCAAGTCTGTTTGTATGTATGTGTATAAGTCTGTTTGTATGTATGTGTATGTATGTATGTATGTATGTATGTATGTATGTATGTATGTATGTATGTATGTACGTATATGTATACATACACAAACGCACACATACACACATACACACATACACACGTACACACACACACACAATCACAGAGTATGTATGGAATACGTTTGTATGTATGCATGCATGTTTATCATACGGTATCCACCACCTGACAATTTGCGGGAGTTTTGTCATACACGCGCGCGCGCGCGCGCGCGTACACACACACACACCTGTCAAGTTCCGGGAGTTTTGTGCCTTCTCCGTCGATGACGAAAAACTGTTCTGCGCGTGCTCGCATGCGTTTGAATGCAAGTCAGGCTTCATTGCGGTCTTTCCTGAACCCAAAACTAAACGCTAAACGCTAAACGCTAAACGCTAAACCCTTTACTCGGCTACACGGTGAATTCATAGAATAAATCCAGACCTGCCATCCGTGGCTACCCTTGGTAGCGTAGCCGCTGTTGTGCGCACCATACTTGGAATTTGCAACGGACGCCGCATATGCTCCGAATGACGGCTGCTGCTGTCCATCGCGTATGAGGTAAGCACGTGTGCACGTTGTAGACGCGCACGCACGCACATATGGCCACGTGGACAAAAGCATCCACACACGCACACATACACACGCCACAGCCTGGTCTCAGCGTGTGCACCTGCTGGTGATAATTTTTTGCGTTCGTGTTGGAATTCATCACGACCCCGCCCATCCCGCCTCGCTCAGAAGGCGCAGGGTTGCTGAGATGTTGCATTGCGCCTTGCTGCTGTCGGTATTGGAATTGAGGGGGGGAGTAGCGAAGAGGGGCATGTGGGGCGACTGCGGCTGGGGGACTGCTGCGTCCACCAGGGCGCGTAGATCGCTGAGGCAACAACGGCGCCGGCGCTGCAATCCTGTATGGCGACTCGCTAGTATTTTCATCTTCATACTGGCCAGAGCGGACAGGCACTGGTGGCGCACGGACATATCCTGGCCCACCGCCCCCTGCAATTTCTGGCACTCGATTGGAGATTTCTCGGTCTCCGACAGAGCAGGCCGGTTGAAGTTCGTGTATCCTGCGGGAGGGGCGTTCCGGGGCTGAATAATTGATCCAGTCGTGTGGTGAAGCCCTGGGCAGAAGATCAGGGCCTTTGGGTTCACGTACCAGAGTGGCAGAGATTTGTGGGGCCTCAAATTTCTGCGGCGACGGCGCGTCCTCTCGGGGCGAAAAGATCTGTGACCCCCGCGTGTCGGTGCTGCCAATTTTAGCCTCCAGATGCGCGATTTTCTTGTCTTTCTCTGCCGCCGACTGTCTAGAGTCGAACAGAGCCCGTTCCATGTTTTGCATCCTGCGCACAATTGAAACGATACATTAATAAGGGCACCTTGTTTGTATGCACACAATATTATATTGACACATTACAAAGGGCAGTGATGGCAGACACACATTGTCGGATGCGTGCGCGGCGCCACATATGCACACTCATCAACACGCGCGCGCACACACAAACACACACACGCACACACGCACAAACGTGCGCGCGCACACACCGCTCGTCGGCTTGCTGGATCTGCATTTTCGCACGGCTTTCCACTGCCTGCAGATGCTGTAGCTGCTCCTCCAAGGCATTCATCTTGGCTTGTTGCCCACTGAGGCGTTTCAGCTCAGCAGCAGCATCAGACAGCCGTCGATTTGCGTCCTCAAGCTGCCCGTTCAGCTCCTTGCGCTGCGCGTGCATGTTCGCAATAGCGTTTTCCTGCGCTGCACTTTGCGCAGCGATGATTTTGCGAGACGCCTCCTCTCCTTCTACAAGCCTTGAAAAATTGTGCACCTGCTCGGCCATTTCAAGATTTTCACGCTGCACCTGCTCCAACTTCTCGAGCATTTCGTTCAGCTTGCTTTGCATGTGCTCCATCTGTGCTGCCTGGGACTGTGCGCGAGTTTCGGCGAACCTCTGCTGCTTAGCCAGTTGCTGCTCGAGAGCTTGTCGTTCTTGCATAGCTTCCTGCAACTGCTCCGCTGCCCTCTCGATGCGCTTCTGCGCATTGGCGCGATCGCTTGCAGCCACAGAGCGGTGCTCCTGATCCGCACGCTGTGCCATCTGCAACTTTTCTGCCATTTTGGCTTGTGCAGCCGAAAAATCGCGTTGCAGAGCGTCAAGGTCTTGCTCCTTGCTGCTGCGCTCATTCTGCGCAATAGTAAGCGCATCCTTCAACGCCGTCATTTCGACTTGTGCTGCTGAAAAATTGCGTTGAAGAGCGTCACGCTCTTGCTCCATTTTGCTGCGCTCATTCTGTGCAATAGTAAGCGCGTCCTTCAATGTCTTTGTCTTCTGCTGCGACTGGGCGAGGTCCTCCTTACTTTGCGCCGTTAGCACCTGAAGCATGCCCACAAGCATGTGCACTGTCTCTTCGAAGTCGGCCGCCGTGCTTTCAAGACTGTCCGACTCCACGGATATGACGCCCAACGCGGCATATAAGCCTTGCGTCTCCTGCTGCGACAATTGCTGATCATTCTCCAGCGCTCGAATGAGGTGGCGCGCGCTGGCCATCTCCGCATCCTGTGCTCTTTTCTCTGCCCCACTCTGCTCTAAAGCTATTTGCAGCTTGGCCTCAGCGAGCTTGACGGCTCTTTCCGAGTCTTCCCGAATGGCAAGCTCTCGCGCCTCAAACTGCTCTTGCGCCTTAGCAGCGTTGCCTTGTAAGAGGTCCTCTTTCAGCTGGAGATCTTGCTGCATCGCCTGCAGCTCACTTCTGGCTTCTTGCAGTTTGGCGTTGGCTTCCGAAGTAGCCTGCTCCTGGCGCTGCAGGCGGTCTTCCACTGCTCGCAACTGCTGCTGGTGGGCTTCCTCCATAGCAGCCGTGCGCGCTTGCACCTTGGACTCTTTCTGCGCAATTTCTGTGCGGCATGTTGCTTGTTCGTCTGCCAGCTGCTTCTTAAGGCTTGCAAGCTGTGCCTCTTGCTCACCTGACTGCATGGCAGCGCGCGTTTCAAGCCCAGAAATTTTTCGCTGCACAACTGTTAGCTCTTCCTCGCGTGTTTCCAGCTGGGCTTTCAAGTGCGCTACCTGCTCATCAGCCACCTGCAACCGCAACTTGTGTTCTGTGCTCTCCTCGCTCCTCCCCTGCACCTCTCCTTCCAGCTTCATCTCCAAGGCTGCCCTGTCCCTTTCACTCCTTGATGTACTCTCCCGCTCCCGCACCTGCGATTTTTCTACTTCCTTTTCCATCGCCGCACATTTACTGGCGTGCTCTTCCAGCTGCTGTTCCAGCAGCGCCATGCCCTGTCGATTGGTCTCCAGGTGTTGCTGTGCAGCGAGCAGCTCCTTCATCAACGCGTCCTTGTCTGCTGCCAACATAGTCTTCTCTTGCTCTATCTGTTGCAGCTTGGATTCAACACTGCACTTGCCCTCTTCGAGATTTTGGATCTCCGCAAGTAGCGTCTGAATCCTAGTCTTGAGCTCAGCCGGCACAGATTCTAGCTCGCGCTGACGCAGAAGGGCTGCATCCAGGTCTCGCGCGGCGCGTGCAGCCTCGGTCTGCGCTGCCTGCGCTTGCCTCTTGTATTTTTTGATGTTCTGCTCGTTGTTCGTCTCGAGATTTCGCAGCAGCTTTTGCAGAGCATCTCGCTCCGTTGACGCCCCATTCGCACGCTGTTCAGCCGCCGTTATGTGATCTTTGAGACTCTGAAGCTCGTTCGAATAATCCTGCTTCTTGGCTTTGCTGAGCCTCTCGTGCTCATCGCGAAGCAGTTGAACCTCTTTTTCCACTACCAGCAGATTGAGTTCGAAATCTTCCTTCTGTTTTCCAATGCGCACCAAGTCTCTTTGGTGCTGTTCACACTCGGCGTGCCGCTTCTCTGCATCCTCGCGAGCCGCAATAAGTTGTTCCATCGCCTTGTCGCGCTCAGCCTGCATCGCCTGCACCTGCTGGCGCGCCTGATGCAGCTCCGCATTTGCATGTTGTTCGGCTGTGAGCGCATCCTCACGCTGTTTTGCAGCGCCGTGCAGGTCCACACTAGCGGCGTGCAGTTGCTTTTGCAGCGTCGCCACCTGATTCTCGAGCTCAGCGACCGTGTCGCGCGCCGCGAGAGCCTGCTCTGCATTGCCCTTTCCTGTGTTTCCATTTGCCTCGGGGCTCCGCATGGATCGACTGGCCTCCTGGTCAGACGCAGGGGGCGCTGGTCGCGGAGGCGCGTTGCGAGTGGCAGTGGTCCGCTGCGGTCGTACCAGCGGCGGAGATGGAGTCAAGCGTGTGTTTGATATGGTAACTAGCTCAGCAGAGACGCCTACTGCATCCGCGTTGCCGACGAGACCGGGCTCAGTCATCGCAGCGCCCGCGTCTTTCTTGGGCGCCTCTTGCGTCCCTTGCGCCCCGTGGTTGGGAGGCGGCGAGGCGCGAACACCAGGCGTGGCACGCGCTGCAGCAGAGACCGCCCCAGCCGTATGCGGAGTCGGCGACGGCGCGCCTGCTGTCCCCGCCGCCGGGGGCTTGGCTGCCTGCCCGCCCGAGCACCTTGCTGCCGGGCCGCTCTGCGTCGCCGGCGCGCCCGCGCCCGGCTTCTCCGGCGGTGGGACCGACGCACTCCCCAGCGGCGCCGGCTGCTGGCCCTGCGCCGGCAAGGACCGCGCCGAAAAGCGCACCGCGCCTGGCATGGCTCCGGCCGGCGCCTGCACCGCCCCGTTCGCGAGCGCAGTCAGCGCACACTGTGACACAGTGTGTCGCGCGGCAAGGCGCACCGCACGCCGCCCGCCGCCCGCCGCCCGCCGCATGCCGCAGCACGGTGATACCGTGTGCCGTTGCGTCGACGTGGCAGCGCGCGGCAAATGGTACTTTTGGTGCTGATGGGCGGGAGCGGCCGTGTTCTTCGCCTGGGCGGCGGCCGTTCCCGGGCGCGCGCCCGCGACCGGATCGCGGCGGAACAGCACCTGCTCCGCCTTGAACTCCTGCCAGAAGCGCGCACACAGGCGTCACGCGCCCCCTGCGCTCACACGCTGCGCCGTCGCCGCGCAGCACATACACTCACACGCACACACGCACACACACACACATGCACACGCACACATATACACGGCCGCGGGCTCGGGTCGCAGCAGACGCCGTCCACCTGTCCGTGAAACACGCGACGAGCCTCGACCGTGCTCTTTGACGGCGGCGCAAACATGGCGGCAGTCGCCGAGGCCTGGCCAGGCGCCCCACACTTCAAAAATTCGGCTGCTGATGGGCCTCTTGGAGCTCGCCCGAGGCAGCGTGACAACTTGAAAAACAAAAAAAAACGGGACGGGGGAAAGTGTGCGTCCTCATTTGGACCCGCACCGCACAAAGATTGCAAGGGGCGCAGTCGACCTGGCTTTCTCCACCTCTCGCTCCCTCGCGGTAGCACGTCTGCCTGCCCAGCAGTACCGCCGGCGAGTGCGGCGTAGGGCCGTCTTCGCCCGCGCCTGGGGCCCGCCCGCCCGGCTCCCCGCGCCCAAGCGCGTGGGTTTGCCGGCGGGGGCGCCGCGGCAAGACAGGTTGGCAGTGCAGGAGCTCAAAGTAACGTTTTTCTGGCCATTTTGTACTGTAAACGCACCAGGATTCCCAGACGAGGCGGCGCGTGCAGCATGGAATTCCGCCCCGGCGGGAGCCAGTATGATTTTGGGACCATGTGTACAGTACTGCCGTAGGAACCTACCTCGCCGCGCCACATCCACCCGAATCCTCGGCCAGAGCGGGCGAGGCGGACGGCGTTGGGCGGGGCGGGGAGACCGCGGGCGGACCGCAGGCGCAGGGGGTGCGCGAGCCCGGCGGTGGCCACCACCGCGCGCCGACCGCCGGCCGCCACTTTCCGCGCCGCGCGACCCCCCCCGCGAGCCGTCTCTGGGGTCGTGCGGAATCCGCTGCGCCGCGCGCGGGTCCCTCGTGGCGCGGGGGCTGCGTGCGGGAGTGCGAGGCAGAGCCCGGGCGCCGGCAGGGCGCGTTCACTACAATGCCACCCATGGCCGCGGACGGCAGCATCGTCAGCGCGCGCTCGCGGGCGAGCCACCGCTCGCCGACGCGGGTGCGGTGCCTGCCGCACGCCGCGCGCGCGTTCTCGAAGCGCAGGGCCGCGCGCCCCTTACGCGGGCTCGCTTGCGCGCGCGTGGCGCGGCCGGCCGCACGCGGAATGCGGCATCTGCGCGCACGCATCATGCGTCGGATCGCCCCGTGCGCGTGCCCTCCCGCCTGCTCGTGCCCCTGTGACGTGGACTCCATCCCCCCCCGTGTGCGGTCGCCCCCCAAACCCCTCGCCACCGCCGCCGCAGGGACGCACGTCGCCCACGCCCTCCGCAGCCTCCTATCGCGGGGACTACGAGGGCATCGGAGAAATCAACGGATACAACATGGGCGGGCAAGGGCTGGCCGGCACCTGGGCAAAGAGCGAGAGTGGGGTGGCGGAGACATTTATCTCCATGTGGCTCTCGTCGCTCATCTTGCATGTGCACCCAAAAAAGCAGCCGCGCGCGATTGGATTCCTGATCGCGCGCCACGTGCGCGCGATTGCGCACAAGGTGCTGAAGGCGCTGGCGGACAATGCGACGGAGGAAATCATCGGCAGGCAGCTGGACAACAAGGCGATCAACCACTGGATCGCGCACATCTGCACGAAGTCGCTTGTGTTGTGGCGCCACAAGGCGATCGCCCTCCGCGTAGCCCGAATGAGGCTGCGCACGACCGTCAGCAGGTGGCTCCGCGAGGAGCTGTCCATCATCTTCGCGGCGTGGTCGGATCTCGTAACGGAAACGCGGCACCTGGTGGTCGCGTTTGATAGGATCGAAAACAAGAAGATGCGGTCAAACACGAAGACCATCTTCCAAGACTGGTCGGATCACATGGACATTCAGGATAACAAGCGCAACGTTCTGACCCGGATTGTGCTCCGCATTCAGGACCGCACGATGATCAAGGTGATGCACCTCTGGTTCCAGATGGCAGGGTCGCTAGCAATCATCAACCACTTGGCCGAGCGCGGGCTGCAAAAGTACCGGGCTAATCGGCTGGCACAGTGCCTCGGCAACTGGCAGGACACTCGCATCCGTGGGCTCAAGATCCTGCAGAAGATGGACTCTGCGGACAACCGTTGGCAGAGAACTCTGACCGAGCATTTCTTCGGGCTGTGGTTCAGCAATTCACGGCACACGGCCATCTGCGCACACCGAGGCTTGCTGCTAATGGCCAAGGACCATGCTCGCATCCAGCGCGAGGCTTTCGCCGAGTGGAACGAGTCTGCTACTATACAGAAGCGGCACAGCATGGTCTTCGTGATCCTGTCGTGGCGCAATGCGCGGCATCGCATGCGCGAGGCGCACGAGGCGTGGCACCAGCGAGTTTTGGCGCTACGATGCCGCTTCGCACTCCTGCGGAGGGGGCTGGCGCACTGGTGCGTCATCAGGCAAAGAGAAACCCTGCGCCACTGGCACGAACATGCTTTCAATTGCCGCAGGCTGCGCCTGGTGCTCAAGCGCATGCGCTTCAAGAATTTGCGTCTCTCGGCGCTGGGCGCCCTTGAAACCTGGCGAGAGCAGACTGACTTGTCTCTCAAACTCATGGCGTTGAATTCGCGAGTGCTCTTCATGACCGACCGCCGCCTCCTCCAACAGTGCCTGCGCTCGTGGCAAAACGAGGCCTCCAACATGTCCTATGTGAGAAGCGCTACTATCGGCGGCATGTCGTTGGGCACTTTCTTTGGAGCGCAGAGCAAGCTCAAGTCGTTCCGTGCGTGGTTCAACCATGCCCGTGAAAATCACAGGCAGGAGTCGGCGATCGTGCGGACGTACAACAGAATGCAGCTTCGCGCGTCATACCACCAGTGGAATGAGCATGCAATTGCTTGGAAGCGCAAGACTGAGAAGTTTAGCAGGATGATTTTCGCCTTTGAGATACAGGTCACTAAAACAGCATGGCATGGGTGGGTGCACGTGCACGCGAAGACAGTAATTCGCGCCAACAAGCTCATGAACCTCATGTGGAAGTGGGACCGCTCGAAGACGCTTCGCAGCTGGCAAGACTGGCTTGCGTGGATACGTCACCGGGCCCAGGTGACGAAATTGTTTGAGAAAAATGTGACCTTTTACCTGCGGCGGCTGGTGTCGAACATCGTATATGAGTGGGCGTGTTCCGCATTCCGAAGTGCCTTGCTCAAACGCAGCGGGAAACGCTTTGCCATTCTCACTATCCTTCGCAACGCGGGATCGATCTTAAAGGCCTGGCACAAGGCGACCCAGGAGGCACTGACGCTGAGTCGCAGCATGCATAAACTTAGCTGCCGTGTGGGGCTGGTGGTAGAAGCCGATCACTTTGGAGCATGGAGGGACGTGATGGACGACACGAGCTACAAGGCCTTGATCATTTCGCGTCAGGATGCCAAGTTGGCGATTTGGCATGTCCACCAGCACTTTGAAGCGTGGTTTGAGCTGGCACAGCAGGTGTCTGCCGAACCTAATGCTGTCTGTTTGTTGTGATGTGCGCATACATGGGCTGCAGGCTCCCTGAGCATAATGTAAACCCAAAATGTGAAAGTCTGTCTTCACAGTTGTCCGAGCCTAATATTGTCTGCTTGTTCAGGTCAAGGGAGAGCTCCAAAAGCACTCACGCGCACTAGTGCACGCGGAGCACAAGACAAAATTGAAATTCCACGACAACTGGCTGTCACACGGCCGCCTGCAGGCCCGCCTCCGCAACTTGAACCAGCGTGTGCTCAACAGCGCGGATTACCGCCTGGCTGACGATGCATTTGATGCGTGGTTAGGGGCACAGCTCTCCGCGCGTGCGAGCGCCGCGCATGAGTTGGCCATCAGCAACAAAGTCCGCTCTCGGCTCCTGCTGGATTCCTTCATTATATGGTTCAATGAGAAGGTACGCCTGAAGAAGCTTCGCTCTGGTCTTAGTCGTCTGATCGAGAGCCTTGAGGACAGATTAGTCGCAAATCATTTCGAGGAGTGGGTCTTTAGCAGGAACTTTACGGCGCGCAATCTTCGGTTGGAGCAGCAATACGTGAGCCGATACAGCCTTGAGGTGGTTGGTGGGTTTTTCCATGGGTGGAAGCAGCGTGCCAGACTGCAGGTGCAGCAGGCGCAGGGAGTAGAAAGATTGGTGATGCGTGTGGATTGCCGGCTGCTCGAATATATCTTTGATCGCTGGAACGTCAACGTGCACAACGAAGTCATGTACAACAAACATTGCATGCGCGTGCTCACGCGCAGCGTCTTGTTTGTCGCACGAAAGGTGTTCAATGACTGGGCGTATCAGGCAGAGACAAGCAAGATCTTCGTCGAGCGTTGCGAGCGAATGCTGCAGGCACGTGACGTTGTCGCGGCTGGCAATGTACTCTACTACTGGCATCGCGAGTCCTTCCAGAACGTGCGCCGCTTCGAAGGACTGGAGAGGTGCATGATGCGATGGCAAAACAAGGAAATGCGTGCTGCAATCGACTGTTGGTGGGAGACCATCACGCACGAGCGGGAGATCAAGAAAAATATCATGTTTGCTTGTCGCGGACGCGAATGGCGGAATATGCGAATCGTCTTTGACGCCATGAAACAGCAACACCGCATCGGCAGGCAAGTGCGAGTGCTCGAGGCTACCAAGCAACGCGAGCTTGAGGCCGCAGCCGCAGACGTCTGGGTGGACACATACTATGACATGGACTACAAGCGCAAGAATATCCACCGCCTTATGCGGAGATATGACCTGCGCGCGCAAGCATCTGCTTTCCAGGGGTGGCTCGAGGAACTTGCGTACTTGCGTGGAGCGTATGGGAGAGCACAGCTGGTGCAGAGTCGCAATATTTCGGCGCGCGCTACGGCAGCAGTGATGCAGCTGATACAGGTGTGGCCGCGTGCTTGCATACTAGCGTGCGAGTCTGGTGTGTGCTTGAGTGAGCGCGTGCTCACAGCTGAATGTGTGTCACCTGGCTTCGTTCGTACGCACGCATGCGGGGCAAATGTGAGTTGCTGATGCTGACTGCTGACTTCGATCGTACGCTGCAGAATGCCAAGGCCCGAAAGCGCCATCGACGCCTGAGAATTTCCTTTTACCACAGGTCTAATTTGCTTTTCCCTGCAGAGCACGCGCGTAGGCATAGTCACGCGCTGGCACTGTCCACGTACTGGGGGGTTGGTCAGGCGTGTCCCAAAGACAGCATTTCACTTTTTGCAATTGCTATCAAACGATCACATGCGATTCTTTTGTCCGAATGCGCGCGTATGTCAATCTGTCCGCATCGAATACAAATGACTGCTCGTGTGCGCTGACATCCAAATTTGTGAAACCACAGATGGTATGTTGTGTGCCTGAAGAACTTTTTTGAATCTTGGCGCTCATGGCACGGCAAGAAAATGGCGGTCAAGGGCGTCCTCGATCAAGTTGTCGACATGATGTAAAGGAAGGGCTGCAATCAGGAACAAGACGCTCAAAGTGGGTAGAGACATAGTGACAGCAGCAAGTGAAGCGGTGGCTGGTGGCTGGTTCAGGAGTTGGTTGAGGAGTTGGGGTCTGCGTGGAATTGCACTCCTTCGATTAGTGCAAGGACGAACACGTGGTGGTTTGACACGAGACAACTGCTCGTACGCTTCTGTGTGGGAATGCTTCTGCAAGAGCAGCCTGTGCGTGTGTACTATTACGCGCACGTGTGCACAAACACGCGCACGTGCGCTCTGATGCAAAGTAAGCTGTCAAGTTGTTGTGGTTGGACGGGGCTGGAGAGCAAGGGTCGGATGCGAAAGGCATCCATTATGGGAGAGAGAGAGAGAGAGAGAAGAGAGAGAGTTCATCGACAATCAGCAGGCTGAAAAAACGCGCGTGCGCAAGCGGAGTGATGGAGAGGGAGAGGGTGGGAGTAGCTAGACGCGCAAGTATGAACCCGAGACACAGAAGGACGAGAGCGGAAGAGACTTATTGGAACTGTAATGTCACACACAAAGCACATGTTTCGCAAGGTCGGAGCCTGACAGTGTGGTAATAAACACATCTACATGATTCTGTGCGCACCATGTTGACAAGGACGGCATCGAACGAGATGAAAAATGTCGACGAGTGACAGCGTGCACGCCCACACGCACAGCCCTTGGCCTTGGCCGTGCTGTCCGGTAGCCGCTCGTATCTACCACAACGGTATTAATGCCGCTGTACAGAAGCACTACCCGGCAATGCCCTCGCGAACAAGGTATTCGTGCCTAAATTCGTGTCAACCCCTGGTGGGCTGTGTTCGCGACCGCTCTCCCGGTATGGACATGGTACCTGATACAGCGCGCGCGCGCGCATCCGCTCTCTTCAAACAGTCCGAAGACAACGCGCAGCCCACCAGGGGTTGGCACGAATTAAGGCACGAATACCTGTTTCGGACATTCGTTGGCACGAAAATGACTACCTCTGCTTGTTTACATGGTGGAATGTACTGTCCTGTCCCCACAGGGTCCCTCCCCAGTCTCCGTCACTGTCTGCCTCGTCTGTCACGATCTCAATTTACAAGCAAAAGGCCTGTAAATTTCTTTTCAACGCCTTCCCCACCCCCGCGCTCCTCTCCCTTCAAACTTTCCTCCTCCTCCTCCTCCTCCTCCTCACCCTCTCCCCCCTCATCCCTAGGCCTGAGTAGCGCCGGCGTCGGTAAGCACCTTCTTGAGGTCTCCGTTCTCATGCATCTCCTGTTTAGAGAACACATTCTATAGTAAGAGAACACATTCTATAGTAAGCGAACACATTCTCTCTCTTTCTAAGCATTATTGAGGTCTCCGTTTTCATGCATCTCCTGTTTCGGGTTTCGGGTTTCGGGTTTAGGGTTTAGGGTATAGGGTTTAGGGTTTAGGGTTTAGGGTTTAGGGTTTAGGGTTTAGGGTTTAGGGTTCTCATGCATCTCCTGTTGTTTGCGGTTTGTTTAAATAGCGGCGGTTTACAGGATTGCATGCTAGCATGAGATGTGCGTGCGCACGAGCATTTCAATTTTGTTTTTGTTTTTTTTTGTTTTTGTTTTGTTTGCAAAAACAAGCGTGTGCGTGCGTGCAAAGATTGGGAGGGGAGAGAGAAGATGCGTGCGCGCACACACACAGATACACACAGATACACACAGATACACACACATACACAGAGAGAGACCAGGAGTAAACGTGCAGAAAAAAGCAGAAGATTAAACAACATGATGATATCGCATTCACCAAAGAGAGAGAGAAAGAGAGAGACAGAGAGAGATATATAGGACATAAATAAATAATAAGAGAAAATGATGGAGAAAGAGAGAGAAAGAAAAATAAAGAGAGAAAAAGAACCAGAAA
>Ga0115006_10002260_pt1 | contig 12566 bp, 12 predicted proteins | sample ArcOceMetagenome_3_FD_88943 | JGI IMG/M metagenome (GOLD analysis project Ga0115006, IMG submission 88943) | Marine eukaryotic phytoplankton communities from Arctic Ocean - Arctic Ocean- Svalbard ARC20M Metagenome | ecosystem: Environmental > Aquatic > Marine > Oceanic | place: Arctic Ocean...
AGCAGCTCACGGGGTTGCAAACATGCACACGTACACACGGCAAGGATGCTCGGACAGGTTGAGGTGAGCTCGCAAGCATCAAAAAGCTTGAGGGCCTGAGCGACGCAGACAAAGGCAGGTGGGCGCATGTCTGGCGGCGGTAGTGAAGAGGGAAAGAATGAAGGGGCTAATCCCCTGATGTGTTTCTGCAGCGAGCCGGCTCCTCACCCAGGCTGATTTGGGCAAGCATGCGCCGCTCCTGCAGAATCCAAAATAGGATGTCAGGTTGGTGGGAAGAAAGCTGACGCCCATGGCATCATCTGACCTTGGACCTCTGCCCCCGCGATGAGCCTTGTGGCTGTGTTCAAGCACGTGTATGAAGACAAGGCACGCTCACGACGGCATGCTCATTGCTGAAAGAATGACCTGCTCGAAAAGAAGTCGCTGAATGAGCTCCTCGCGTGGCAGGCTAAACAGATACTTGACAGCATGATCGTCTTCGTGCACCGCGTCCGTATCATCATCTGCTTGCGGGACAGTGTGGCTTTCTTGGCTGCGCGGCTCCTCTCCTTGCGCTGCGACACGCATACTCTCAGCCGCACCTGCACGGCGCTTGGCCAGACTTGCACGTGTGTGCTTGCCCGCGCACTGGGGAGCGCAGGAGCGCCGATCTGTGAACCCACCTGCGTGTGTATGATATGTGACCTGCTCTTGAGAGGTGTGCACTTTGGGCTTTGAGCGCGATCTGCCATCGGGCCTGACCTGGCGGGTGCCTCGAAGCCTTTTCAGCCGCGTTGGCAACAGACGATGAAGACTTGTGAGGACGCTCTGCCGGCAGGCGTCTCGGAGGCGGCGGCGAGCTCGCGACTGGAGCGCACTGTGGCCACGCGCGAGCACCAGCGCAGCACATGTCAGGGGGGCAGAGAGTGTGTGATGTGTCATTGGCACCCTTTCAGTATCTCATCACACTAAGCGTGCATTCACGCGGCATCTGGCTCCTGTAAATCGCTGCATGCACCAGGCATGCGCATGATCGTGGGGCATGTCGCAACACATCACCCATTGGTTCGGCGCGTCCCGCAGCAGCATGATTCGCAACGTCAGAGAGCGTTTCTCAGGACTTATGAGTGGTTTCGACCCCCCGGATCTCGATAGGGCCGACAAAGCTGCCGCATCAAGTGGGGCCCCGGGACCGTTGACGTTCAAATTCAAAGCTGAATTCTGGTCACATCATAAAGAAGGCCTCATACCAGTAGTGGCGAAGTTGGAGATACATATTTTTTGCATATCGGGTACGGTTTTGGTCACAACTTTTTGCCAATTTCCGTATTTGCCCGTGGCATCGGTACATCGGCACTTTCTTGGCCTTCAGCTGAGAAGGAACACGATGCTCGGCGGGAGGCTGAGCTCGGTAACCAAAGGGATCATGCTGGGGCAAAAGGGGGCTGCCAGGATCGAGCCGCCAGCGCCGAAGGCGGCCGAGACCATGTACGACAAGGTAAGCAACTTTTGCCTTGCGCATCTCTGTAGCAAGGGTAGCCGACGACGATGGCCGTTTGGATCTTGCACGAGGATTTGGCCGTTCTGTCGTTTCATGAATAAAGCACGGTTATCATCATGATGGCAGCTGACTCTCCGCTGGTGCAGTTTGTGGCAGAGTTCAAGACGATCCTGTTCGACCCCATGGACAAGAACAAGGTCAGTGCTTTGCCCATAGCCCGCTCAGCCTGCGTCTTGTGCTCCGTGTTCGCCGCGCGACTCTGCGGTGACCTCGTCCCCTCTCCATCCCTCCCCCCCACATACACACAGGACGGGGTGGTGAGCCTGGCGGAGCTCAGAGAGTACTACCTGAAGATACAGGTGAAGACGGACCAAGACTTGACGGAGGCTGACAAACAAATGTTCGCCGACTTCTTCGCCCAGCGAGACGAGGACGGAGACGGCAAGATCTCTTGGCGAGAGATGTGGAGAGCGGAGCGGACGCGGCAAGGATCCCTGGTGCAAACGGTGCTCAAGACTCAGAAGCAGCGCGAAGAGAGGGAAGCGGTGATCGAAGAAGCAAAACTGCGCAGGCAAAGCGCAAAGGCCGCTTTGAAGATGTGCTTGCAGAAGCGACCGGAGGAGGAGAAGGAGGACGTGGAGGAGCGGGCGAAGCAGGCCTTTCTGCAGAAACACAGGCGTTGGCAAGCCTGGGACGAGTTTGACGCGTTCGAGGACGAGGACGCCTTGAAGAACATCTTCAACGAGCACATCGAGTCCCCGCAGCAACTGGCCAACCTGATGTACTGCGTGTATATGAACTTGTTCAATATTGAGGGTGCGATGAAGAGTGAAAGCCTGGGTCTTCTTCATAGATGACGCGATTTCAACAACGATGTGGTTCAAGTGAAACAAATTGAGGGCTCCACGGAGGGGGCTGCGGGACTCATCATTAGCAGATGATTTTTGCTCTTTTTTCTTTCAACAACACACGCATTGCGCAATGTCCGCAGACACTGAGGGTAGACCGTCGACCTCGACCTACTTTGTTTTGCGTGTGACACTCTGTGTGTGTGGTGTCCGTTCACTGCGTCAGCCTTGAATAAACTTTTTTCCGCCTCCTCCTCCTTCTCCTCCTCGTTCCACTTTAATCATGCATGAAATACAGCGTAGAAGCCGAAGCTATTTGAATACTGTCCCGCTATGAGCTCCCTGCTCGCTATCATCTCTTCTTCCAGCGCCCACCAAAAGGGCGCAGGCCCCGGGCGACAAGCCAGACGTTACTTCAAACTCGTCTGCACTCACACTCATCCTGTGTATCGTCAGGTCTGACGACAGAGGCGTGGCGCAGTCTCTCACGTCACGGTCCGGCAAGTCACCAAAGAGCATGTGATTTGCAGCTGCAAGGTGGTCTTCAGCTGACATCAGCCTATGCACGTGCGGGTGCGGTGCAACGCGTCCTTGATTGTCAATACACCCCCCTCCTCTTCCTCCTCCTCCTCCTCCTCCTCCTCCTCCTCCTTCTTCGGTTGCCCATCTCATCCGCTCCGCATTGCTGGCTCGTCCGTATGCTCCCCCTCCCACGATATGGCTGTCTACGAGCTCGAGGCTGGAGCAAGGTGCGGAAGGCAAGAAGGAGAGGCCAGCCGAGCATGTTGATACGGCCCGCGGGATGTTGTGCGGCACAAGTGACTGCGGGTATTGCTGGCTGTGCTTCCTCTCCGTTTGGCCGCCCCTGCCTGCATACTGGAACACACTCGTCGCATTCAGAGTGCAGCTCAACTCTTGTGAGGGGTATCGCTCATTTCCCCATATCGGTGCCCCTGCAGCTGCTGCCTCATTCCGCGCCGCCTGTCCCGCCGCCCCAGTGCTGAAGCAAGAGCTAACGCTCCAGGCTGGAGAGAAGTGGTCAGCACCTGCAAGTTTATCACACGAGCCCGGCCGCGGCGATGAGAGAGCCGTCGACGTGTGGACAGGCGCGCGCTGCGTGTGCAGTGTTGCTTGAGGAGGAGTGGGTGTACGGTAGTCGTTGCCGTGCTGCAGAGGATGTGTGGATGCCCCGGTGTGCACATCTCTTCCCCAGGCGCGATCATCGCTGGCTCTATAGGGGACGGGGGCACTGGGTGTGACTGTGGGACACATTTTGGTAGGCCGATACGCGTTGTGCTGCTGCACGGCGTGTGCGAAGGCATCGTGGAAATTGTTCTCGGAGCGCACCAGCTCTGAGACTGCGTGCGACAAAAATCGACTGTGACTTGAGCGTGTGGCGATGTGGTGCCAGTCTGTTGCACACATAGTCGCATATGCAAATGGTGAGATATGACACACTGTCTGTTGCGCGCTTGGTCGCTCTGTTAGATACACGGAGTAGAAACACAGTGTTGCACACTGTGTCGAATTGTAAGATACATATGCATATATAGCTATTTCAGCGAAGGTATGTACTATGTATCCAACGCTAAGGATCTACTGCGTGTTCATGCAAACGCTTAGATATGACACAGTCTGTTGCACACATAGTCGCTCTCTTAGATACACGGGTAGGAACACAGAGTATCGCACTGTTAGATACACGCAGCAGATCCATAGTGTTGTGTTGGATAGATAGATAGATAGATAGATAGATAGATACACGGGGTAGGAACACGGAGCATCGCACTGTTAGATACACGCAGCAGATCCATAGTGTTGGATACACTGTACATGCATTCGGTGAAATAGCTACATGTGCATACTTATATATGCAAATAGTTAGGTATGCCACACACACACACACACACACACACACACACACACACACATACACACACGCATGCACACATACACACACACCTGTCAAAACCTGCCGCAACCGCTCTACCGAGTGACAATGATCTGCCTTGAGCATCGCCCGGCACTGAAAGCGACGCGCGAGTGCCTGGACGTTAGTCACAGACGCCCACTCCTTCAAGGCCATTGCCATCTGGAGCCCCTTGCATCTGGACACCAGAGCACTCACCAGCTCCTGCGTAGGATGTGCATGGAAGGGATCTAGCCAGCCCCCAATCAGTCTTTGCCGAGGCGAAGCTGAAAAAGCTTTAGGTGACGCAACCATCCTCTGGGAGTCTCCCAACGCACAGCCATTCTCTCTTGCCCGCCACCCACCCCGCGCTCCAACCCCCTTGTAATCTGCACCGTCCCCTAAGGCGGATTGGAGGTGGATAACGTCGCTGCCACGAATGCTAATCCAGGTGGTCTGAGTCCACGCTCGCAGGACCCGGCGCTGGTAGCGCCGTGCTTGCGATGAGATCGCTCTGCTTTTAACTTGCCGTTGCTTTAGCATCTTGCGCCACGAGGCCAGACTCTCCTGCAGGGATACCTGGCTTTCATAGGCGAGGCAACGGCGCAGAAGAGCGCGTGAGATGGTCAGAGCTCTTGTTGCCATCTTCCAGCAGGCAAAGACGAGGAAGCGAAAATAATGCACGGCCTTGCGAGCGAACATCTGGCCGCATGCCAACACTTCGACACACGACAAATGCCGTTCTATACGCGACACAAAGTAGAGCCGTTGCAGGTATTGGGCCAGTATCTTTCTCCGCTGCTTTTTGAGCGCGCATTGCTGTTTGGTCCTCACGCTCCAGTGCTCCATCATGCAAATCTGCAGGCTGCGATTACCCGCGGCAATCATGTCCGAGGCCTTGAGGAGCTGCTCTTGTGAGATCGCGACTTGGCTCTGCCAGTCAACGAGGGCGGTGCTGAAATCTGCCTGCAGCTTGATGCACATTACTAGGCGAGACACGCGAAGCCATGTTGAGATTGCATTGAAAAGCGCGTGCGGACGAAGCAATATGTTATCATAGGCAGCGTCCTGTTCGAGATCTTTCCATGCTGAAAAGATCTGTTTTTGAGCCGCCTTGTTGTAGGTCAAGGGTAACAGCATCACGCAGGCATTTTGCCACCACAGAGACAATTCTGTGTTCACCACCCTGCGAATGCCGAGCTGGAGGCGCCATAAATCAAAGCGCCTGCGCACTTCTCCAAACGCGACCCGGAATTCCAAATTTCGACAGCGCTGGGAGCTCAAGCACTCATACAGCCACCGTCTCCACGCACTTCGTAGCCGCAGCATCTGGAGACGGAGCGAGCACCGCGAGAGCGACTTGACTCTACCCTGTTCCGCATTATTGCTGACAGAGCGCCAGAGGCCGGCCACCGCTCGCTGCGAGGCACATTGCACAAGGGCTGCGCGTGTGTTGACATAAGTGGCTGTCTCCAAGTTTTGACGCACTGCAGACTGCCAGAGCGTCATGGCCTTTAGCACCCACGCCCGCCGCCTAGAGGCGGCAAAGCGTCTGTCATCTTGTGCCTCTCGAACGCTGTCTCGCCAACATATCGCAAAAACTTGCCATTCCATCTTCCTCTGTGCCAGCTGCGCGGCTAGGCGCTGAGCGGTGTGCAAGTTGAGTCGCGGCTTGCTGTGTGCGCACAGCACGATCGCCCAAAAGCAGAAGATCTCACGCAACATTGCTGCAGTCTGACGTGTCGCCATCCGCTCAATATGATAGCGCGCGAACATGAGCGAAGCTGAGGTGGCACTCCAAGCCAGTACGTGCTTGTGGAGCGTGCGGGCATCGTGCCGCGATCGCCCGACGCGTTGCGCAAACAATGAAACCCTAATGTGTGCGTAGGTATGCTGGCTCCAATTCTCAAACGTCAAACCAAGACAGCGCCAAAGCACGTGCAGACGCTTGAATTGCGCCGTCGTCGACAGCTTCTTTCTGTCTGACAGGTATTTGCACCACAAGCCAAAAAAGGCAAACGAGATCGACACGACGTTGGCACGCTGTGCGCGCTTGCGATCTTTGGGCTCTGCACACGCCACTTTCCACCACGTAGCTAGACTCTTTGAAGTCACCGTCAAGTCTGCGCGTGCGCTTGCCCGGGAGTATACTGTAGAAGCTTCTTCGCGCTCAGCGGCCCACCCAGCAAAGAGGTACCGCATACACGCTATTCGGCTTGTCTGCTGTCTATGATGAGAGGCTCTCGATCCTCGAGCGAGTGCAGCTCGCTGATGCTCGATGCCGCAGGTCCATACTCGCATGGTCAGGTATAACTGACGTGCCCGCGTCCGCACTTGCTTTGCACGGCACGCAAGAGAAGCCACCCTGAATGCCAGCACCCAACTTGAAATTGCCTGGAACGCATGCCACAGGCGTCTGCGCGTGTGAGCCTTGTCAGCCCGCTGGTCATCTCTGCGCGCTGAGACCTGCCCCCCCCACTTTATCAGCACATGCCCTTGACGCTTGTTATTAGAGTATTGCTGGGTATTGATCAATGCCTCATGCATTGAGGCAACCACGAGCTCCCACGTTGAAAAGGCTGCTCGAACTCGAACACAGCAGCGCATGCGGATTCTGATGGCTACGCCCTGCCGCACTGCCGCACCACGGACAGTGCCCTCAGACCACAGATGTAGACACTCTCGAGCCGTTGCGTGCATGTGCAAGCGCCGCCTGTTCTCAGCAACAGCTACAGATTGGCGAAGCGCCAGCGTGTCGAGCCACCAGAATTGCAAACACGTACGCGCATAGCGGTCGGCGCGTTTCTGGGCCAGCTTCTTGCTCATTGCCTTCCCACGTGCCTTGGCCACACGCCTGAGGTCAGTGTCGATTTTCCACGCTCTTAGGCACTTGCGTTGTAGATTTTGACGTATGTAGGCTGTTGATCGGCTGTCTACTCGTCTCTCAGCTGCAAACGGACACGCATCATAGTCACTTACACCCTGTTTTATCAACTAATCTGACAGCATTCTACTCGCGCCTAACCCCGCGGCATATTGTATCAATACATGGAAACAGCCTGCCTGCGCTAATAGTGTACACTGCTGCTGTCACCAGAACTTTGGTCCTCTCACCTGACCGCATGCCTCGCAGATCGCACCAGGCTACCAGGACACTACGTGCCTTTGAATCCTGAAAGCGCTGATACAAGCCGGCAGATGACGTCACTCTCCACGTGCACAGGCTCCTCCAAGCACCCAAGAGTGCCCGCGATGACGCCACGCAGCTTGCTGCCAAAGTCTTGTCTACATGTTCCTGTATCTGTAGTAGCGCGGCCACAGCACAGCGCCATCTTTGGCAGCAACCTAGCGCCAAGGCACGCACTCGACGCAGAGTGCACCGCGATATGTTGATGCCGACCCAGCGCTCGGCACGAACAGCCCGACGCCACAAGCGCAAGACACGGTGTAGACGCCATTGACCCAAGCGATTCGTGACAAGGGACCGCAACTCACGAGCCCTCGAACCAAGTGCCGTATGTAACACGTGGAGCACCTGCCTCAGAACTTTTGCTCTTGATCCAGCAACTCGCGTCTGCAGCTCTTGACTAATCCTCTTGCACTTGCGCGCCCATTCCCGCCACCATACAAGGGAGGATGCACGATGCGCGTGCGCTCTGACGGTGCGGAGTCGGCACAGTTCATGAGTTTGCTTTGCCTGCAGACGCGCGGCATTGCGCCAGTGCGAAACAGCGCGAGATCGCAACCACACAACAAAGTTGCCGTGCTTGGCGTCTGCTGCCGCGCTTGCGTTAACGTGCACTCTATGCCGCTTGACCCAAAAAGACAGGTGCAAGCCCAAGCTATTGCGAGCCTGACAAAGCTGGAGGCCATTTCCACGCTTGCTGATCTCGTTCTTGAGCGTCATCAGCTGCTTCCATGCCCGGATGCAACGCCCAAATGTTCGGCTTCGAACAAGTAGGCTGAGGCTGCACTCGGCGGCCGCTCTAGCCGTCACATCGTCTCTGCCTTTGCCGGCCCATGCTGTCAACACCGCTTGCTGTGTTGCCTTTCTCTCTTGCATTTTCCACGCTGTCTCCAATGCTGCACATTGCATGCGGGCGTTGCATAGCGAGTTGAGGACCAACGCGGAGATCGCTGTCCATGTGCGCCTCTCCTGGGTTTTTGTACACAGAAGCCGCTCCACCTCGCTCGAACGCACGCGAGACACATCCGAGCGCTTTCCCTCACACGCAACACGCCGAAGATGATGGAGCACAGTGTCGAGAGAAATCTCCATGCCGTCCGCAAACTGACGAGCCTTCGCTATGCTATCTGAGAGTGCCGTGCGCGCTTGCGCATCCGTCAACGAAGCTGCTGACACGAGGCCATCTGCTGCCTTCTGCAGTTTGCCCAACAAAATGAGCGAGACGTTGCCGTTCGTCCGAGCGCCCTCGAGCACTGCCACCATGTCGTCTTCTGCAGTCTCCAATAGCGTTTTGTGCAGATGACACACTACTTGCTCCTCACGTTCAGAAGCGATTCTCCGAACTCGCAGCATCAACCGCCCGTCTGCGTCGGGCAAGATTTTTCCCAGGCTATTCCGATCCCCCACTTCCCTGCCACCATCCCTCTCCCCGCCGTTCTCACTCACCTCATCAGCCGATGCTCCTCCTATTACTGCACTCCGTCGGCCCTGGGAGGCGCTAGAAATAGAATCACGAGAATGCAGACCTGGCACATACGGAGTGCCATTGACAGCAAGCAGCTCATCACCCACGTTGACGGCCTGCCCCTCGAGCGGCCTGCTCGCAGGGGACCGCGTCATCACTGTCACAACTCGACGCGTGCCCTTTTCCATGGCAAGCCCCAACACCGAGCACTTAGTTAACTTGCGCGAAGCCTCCTCCAGCTGCTGCAGCCGGTGCTGGAGGAGCTGCTCGGTGTCTCGGCTCCTCTCCTGCACACACAGTGCGGCATCGAGGGCAAGCTGGTCGTCAACAAGGCCACAACTCCCCGTGTTCAAAGCCAAAGCTGCCTCGCTTGCGCCTGCTTTCCCGCGCTGTCTACAGCGCGACAACACTGCCTGTTGAGCCGCCCAAAGCGTCGTAGTTTCTGGAGGAGAGCTAGGAGTACCACTCAACAACCCCCTCTCTGCCTCTTGCGACGGCGACACGCGCCCGCCGCCATGAAAGACGCGCGCTGTCTCCATCGCCACAAGCCGCTGTTTCAAGTGATCGAGTTCCTCGTTTTTGCCGGCCAGCGCCGATTGCAGGGAGGATTGCAGAGTGCCAGCGGTGTCGAGAGAGTCTTGGGCCTCCTGCAGGCTCCGCAAGAGCTTGTCACCATTAGCCTTCTCCTGCGCCGCCTCAACCTGCAGCAAATGCGTCTGGTCCTTCTGCTCGGCTAGCAGCTTACTAAGGCGCCCAGACTGCTCTTTGAGCTTGGAGGCCTCTCTTCTGAGTTCTGTCGCCTCAGCGTCTCGGGCTGCCAGAGTCGCAGCACAGGACGCGTGCGCTGTCTTGAGGCGCGCCAGCTCCTCGTCCAGGCCAGTCGCCTCTGTCATCATCGCACCTGTCAATCACTGAAGGAGTACCAATCCCAAACGCTGAGCAGAGAGCTAAACATGGAGGAGGCCTACACCCTACACTTCAAACCCTAAAGCCTAACCCCTACAGCCTAAACCCCACACTCTCTCATCGCACCTGTCGACGACAGGTGCGACCCCCCTGCAGACCCTAGCTTGACCTGCACGCAGGAATGCAAAGAACTGCCATTGGCTGGGCCGTGCCGCGCGGCTTCAGAGAAGCTAGAGAGCAGGGGGCGCAGCAGTTTGAGGAGGAGCTGCACGTCTTGCTGCATGGTGGCGATGCTCGAGCGGCAGAGCTCCTCGTGGTCGTGCTGCGCCGAGATTGTCTGAGTCCACAGCTTGGATATCTGGCCCAGAGTCTCGGCGCCCTCGTCATCCTTTTTTGACTGTGTGTGTGTGCCAGTGTGTGTGTGTGTGTGTGTGTGTGTGTGTGACTTTGAACACCGCATCCCAATTGTGCACACTTCTTAGCACTTGCCTTGAGACGCATCTTGAGCTTTTGGAGCGCGGCGAACATTTGGCGCTGCGGCACAGGGGTTGGGTAAGTATTGCGATGATCATGATCAGCAAGATCATCAGGCCGTGTACCAGCAGGTTCGCCGCAAGATGATATGATCAATGACCACTCTGCACTAGTTACTCAAGGAGGACCAAGTCTTTTGAAGCACCTTTCTCTCAACGACGCACACACTGGCACACAAGACGCAGCTGATGACACAAGCGCAATTCCAGTAAACTCCTAAGTCCTAAGTCCTAAGTCCTAAGTCCTAAGCGCGCCTGACCTTGTGGGCGAGAATATCGTTTGCCATCCTGGTCAACACGATTGGCTGGACGACACCAGACTCGGCGCCTTTGATGTCTACGCGACACTCGGTTCCCGAAATGTCGTCGCCTGTGAGCATGCTGACGATGCTGCTGTCGTCAAGAGCGCCGTGAACGTCCACCAGCGACACCCCATTCACCGCCACAAGATGGTCTCCCTCGGCGATCTTGCGCGAGAGAAACGCGGGCCCGCCGACCAAGACCCGCGTCACAACACATGCGCTGCCCTGCAAAACGTACGCAAGGCCCAACGTGGTCTTGGTGGGCAGCAGATCTGGGCGCGAAACGGGCCTGTGGGGCGGAAAGAGCTCAGACAGAATGCGCGCCTCGATCTGGTCCACGATCTCCTTGGCGTCTGGCGCTGGGTCGGCGGACCGAGGCACCGTCCGCGCCTGCACCCAACTCGGCACTCAGTGGTGATCCAACAACTAGAGCTCCAAGGGCGGGCCAAGCGCCCTCACGGTTCCCCACGGGCACGGTCACAGTATGGAGTGGAGACAAGACCTGGTCAGTGCTCGGCATGACGGCTGGCGTGGGCGACGGAGAGTCTCGGCCGTCACTCTCGCCGGCCCGTCGCTTGAGTGCGCGGACGGCCAGCGGCGAGTGACTCATCGCCCGGCAGCATCAGCCTGAGCATGCATGTCTACACCGAGCCTTTCCGAGTCCCAGTCCCTGAAGAACAGCTGGACAGAGTCGACGAGATGCACGCGTCACCGGAGCCTGACTGCGGCCTGCTCAAGAGCGCCCGGCGCCGGCGGTACTTTGACTCGCGCGGCGGCGGCCGCAGCCCCCGTGCCTGGCGGCGTCTCAGGCTTAGACTCGTCGCCCCACTGGGAGTGGCCGCGCGCCGCGGCCGCGGCGCTCCGCACAGCTCACGCAACCTCGGTGAGCTCAAAAAGTTGACTAAAGGAAATTTAAATTTACTGGAAATTGCGACGCAGAAATAACCGAGGCTTGCCCGGAGCTCGCATCCCCCCTCGCTTCGCAATGGTAACAACGCCCTCCCCGGGTCACCCGGGCCGTGCATGCTTGCTCGATGCGATCGCAGAGGCTGCCGGCATTGCCACAGATGTGTTGCCGGGATGCGCGGCTATGCGCGCAAAGATGGCACGCACGCGCGTCGCTTTTCTTCCCCGCTCGTGCCGCTTGACAATCACCATGCCGCGCACGTCTGCTTGCTCGCGCAACCGCCGTGGGTGTGCTACCCGTGACTATTGTTGTTGCTGTTGCTGCTGTGTTTATGCGCGCGCTCACGCACGCATTGCGCTGCACGTCGGCGGATCGTTGCGCGCTTCGACTCGACGTGGCAATGACGGCGAATCGCCGACGTCCGCACGTGTTGGCGTTTGCCACGTCGCTCGCGCTCTTGCCGTCCCGCGCGACACATCGCCAGTTTGAGCTCGTAAGTCTATCTGCGGCCACATGAGCGGCAGCATGCTAGGGTTTGTTAGCGCTTTTCAGCTTTCAGGCCGTGCCGCGCTTTCAGGCGCAAAGCGTACCGTCGTACGTCGCATTTGATCATGCTGCTCCTCGCCGCGTGTTGTCTGTCGCGTGCTGACAGGTTGTCAAGGTTCACACCCTTCTGCACGGCTTCGGCGCGCCGCACGTTGTGCACCTCTCGCAGCTGCAGGGTACGCCAGCCACCAGACACGTCATGTGCTGACGCTTTTCCCCTCAATCCCCTAAACCCTAAACCCTAAACCCCCCGACCCCTCCGCACTTTGCCCAGTACGCATTGCGCGTTCCCAGGAAGATACTGTGCGCTGACCCCACCACCCGTCGCATGCCTCTTGCTCACGCCTGCGGCGATGGCAGAGACGTCCTCGGCCACTGAGGCGCCTACCGCCACGCAGCCGCCCGAGACGTTTTGCGCGTACGCGGACCTGGGTGCTGATGGAATGTGAGTGCCCTAAATCCTAAACCCTAAACTCTAAACCC
>Ga0115006_10002261_pt1 | contig 12559 bp, 8 predicted proteins | sample ArcOceMetagenome_3_FD_88943 | JGI IMG/M metagenome (GOLD analysis project Ga0115006, IMG submission 88943) | Marine eukaryotic phytoplankton communities from Arctic Ocean - Arctic Ocean- Svalbard ARC20M Metagenome | ecosystem: Environmental > Aquatic > Marine > Oceanic | place: Arctic Ocean...
GAGCTAGTGCTGGTATTTCCGGATGTTCCAACGGATGTCTTGAGAGCGTCCTCGTAAGCTGCGGGGTTCTTGATCATCAGTACCTTGGGGGCAAAGATGCAAGAGGTGGTGACCATGCACGCAACGGGGACACAAATTCCTTGGACCAGAATAAGAGTCTGGCCAGTCTCGTCCGTGAACTTGACAAGAAGTCCAACGGAACCAAGAACGAATACCTGGTAAATGGAGGCGGCGATCCACTTGGACTCGGCAAACTTGTCAGGGACGTTCCGAGTCAAGTAGGAGAGGTAGACTCCACCGATGACCATAAGAATCTTGAAGAAGGTGGTAAGGGTGGAGTAAGTCTCAGCTTCGTTGCAGATGACGGCGGTGTACGAAGGGTAGGGGTCGAGGTCGGTCTTGGTGATGGTCTCGGCCTTCATTCCCTCGGTTATCATCCAGACGATGAGGATGGCAATGTCAACAGCGATGATGCTTCCGTAGTTCTTAATGACATCGGTGGTGCTGATCCTGACCTTGGACAGGCTCTTGTTGCCGAAGATCTTGTAGATGCGGAAGGTCTTCATGAAGAGACTTCCAAACATGAAGTCGAAGAAAATGTTGAAGATGAAGGGGCGGAGGACGCACATACCATCAGTGTTCTCTCCAACGAAGAGAACGTTCGAGATACTGAGAACGGCTGCGGACAGGGTGAAGATGATGCAGAAAGCTGGTTGTGCAACCTTCATAACCTTGTTGTTCATGTTCAGGAAAACGTACACAGCCCACCCGACGCAAACAATGGCTCCGACGATTCCCAAAAGAAGAGCGAGATATCCTCCGAGGCTGCCGGCGGGGGAGTAGCTGCAGTAAACTTCCTTGTCTGTAGGAAGGGCAAGGCTGTCGGCAAGAGAAGCATCGCAAATGTTAGTGCCGTCAGCATTCAACGCCCAGGAAAAGGTTGCCACCCTCTTGCCATCAGTGCCGCAGTCGGCAACGGAAGAGAGGACGTGGCTGATCTCGCACTTGGGGAGGATCTTGTTCTTTGGCTTCGAGTTGTCGGCAGTGGGCCACTTCATGTCAGAGGGTCCAGTGTAGGGGGCCTCCCAAACAAAAGCCGTAGCCTGAGTCCACTCTCCAATTGTCACAAATCCAATCCCGTCGTAGTTCGTGACGGTGTTTCCGGACCCGAGGCGATCGCCTGTGTATTCACCAGAGTCATCCTCGAAAGAAATGGAGCCGGTAACACCAGCAAAGGTGATTTCCTTGAGAGCATCCATGATGGCAGTCTTTCCCTCCAAGGTTTTGAAGTCACTTCCAGTGAAAGGGGTCGTAGCATCATATAGGGCGTGGTGAGCGGCGCGAGCGAAGGCGTAGGCAGCATCGTAAGCGAAGTAAGCATACCCGGAAGCAGGTTTTGCGCCGTCACCGGTGGCGTCGCTGTACTCGAAACCAGTGCAGATGGAAGCGGTTGCTCCGTTAACGTCGTGGTTGAGCTGTGATGAGTGAAGCGACGAGTAGGGGGTTAGCTTATTGTGCAGCTCGCTGCCTTCGCTTCTCATCCAAACTCACCTCCCAAAGCTTGGCGCCGGCGTCGTCAACTTCAGTGTTACACGTGCACGTTCCAGCAACACGGGCAGTTCCAGTCAAGGGAGAGGCACCTCCGTCTCCGGGACAAACTCCGTTAGTATCAGCCTGCGCTCCCCAGTTGGTGATGAACTGGTCGTAGAGGGTCTGGCCGGCCTTGGGGAAAAGGGGGGAGGCTCCAAGAGAGCCCGTCCACGCATTTTTGTGTTCGGCTGAGGTAAGAGCAGGGATTGTCTTGGTGATGGCAGCTCCAGTTTCATCCTCAGTCACGGAACCAGCAACGGCCGAGCAAGTCGCGGCGCCAGCTTCGTTGGTAGACCAAGCGTCGGTCAAAACCCAAAGGTAACCAGACTCCTTGCCCATGATTCCAGCATCGACGGCGTGCCTGGTGATGATACCGGCGGGGCAGGCCTGGGTCATGGTGAACACAACACGGCAAAGAGAGCCCTTGAGTGACTGAACGGCGGTATAAACCTCGTTTTCGGTGGGATTCTCGGTGACCATCTGCTTGTTAATGAGGGTCATGCCCTTGGCAATAGCAGCGTTCTCGAAAGCCTTGGCCCCAGCACTGGAATAATCATCGGAGGCAATGATCATGCAGAAGTCGGTGTACTCAAGTTCGTCGTAAAGAACCTCAGCGAGGGTGACACCCTGGAAGGCGTCAGAGGGAGGGGTACGGAAGAAGGTCTTGAACTGCTCCTTCTCCGAGAGGGACGGAGAGGTCGCAGAGTAAGACATCTGAGGAACAGGGATTGGATAGTTGCCCAAAACAAGGTTGGCCGCCTTAGAAGGTCCTGACGAAGCAGGTCCAACGATGATGTCCGCGCCGACACCTCCAAAGCCGTTAAGAGTATGCTCAATGGCACCCATAAGGGCAGTTCCTGAGTCACGCTTGGAATCGATCCACTCATACTGGATTGTGGTTCCAGGGAGGATCGAGTTGTCCGCGTTGATCTCCTTGATCGCCATAAGAGATGCAGCAAGACGGCAGTGGCCACCTGGGGGGGGGGTCAATTGTCAGTAATTGAGGTTGAAAACCTTGACATGAAGTTAACGGGATCCTTCTCACAAAGATGCAGCCCCTTTTTTCATCCTTCCAAGCGATTTTATGGGGGAAAGTCGTCGCTATTCGAAGTTTTCATAATCATGCGTGCGCAAGATCGGACCTAAAAAAAGAAAATTGTGTAATCGAAGAAAAATGCCAAACAAAGAAAAAAACGGCTCCGGACCCACCCTTGTCATAGGCAAAGCTACTTGAAGAGGTCTTGTACGATGGATGTAAAAGTCCCATGCGCAACTGAGCGGGAGCAGCGGACACGACTGCCATCCATGCAGCTAATAATGCTAGAGAAGCACGCATAGGAGAATATTCAAGGTTTGGTATCCCCATGGCACGAGAGGGTTGGGTGTGTTTCTGTTAACGAAAATTAATTAATTTTCAAGATTTTCAGAGGACAAAAACCCAAAATGGACTTTATGTTATTCTTCCGAATCTTCTTTCGTCTACTTCGCTCTCTCTAGGATATAGAGGCTGTCCTCCCACTTTACGCTCCCCCTCCTCCAGTCGATTCCTGCGTAACCTTTAACTACGCCCATAGTATTGAACCCTTGCCTTTCCTTGTCCTCAGAAATGGCAAAGTCTACTTTGTCCATCAACTCCTCGGCTTTTCTTTTGTTTTCTTGCTCGTAGCCCTCCTTGACGTACACCCATCCAGGTCTCTCGAGGAAGCGTGTTAGTCCGGTCATGGCGGCCTTGTTGCAAACGTGGATGGTTCCCCCCGTCAGGCCCCTGGAATCGAGAGCGGTGTGAAGAGACGTTACCGCTTGCCCTCCCGGATAGTTGTGGTGAGAGACGTAGAGGAAGAAGCACGTGAAAAGGAACGACAGCAGCAGCAGCATGGCTGAGCCGAGGGAAAGGAGGAGGACAAAGACCTGGGTCCAAAAATCAGCATCTTTCGAGGCCTTGGGGCTTCGATTGGACCTCCGATCTTTTGATTGGGCTTCTTCTGGCGCATTCCGTCTTCCCCTCTTTCTCAACCTCTCGCTGGTCCTCCTCCCCTCCCCCTCAATCACTTCCACATTATTCACCTCCTCCTCCTCTATTACCCCTCCCCCGTCTGCTCCCTCCACGTCTCTTCTTAGCCCGACCCCACTCGCCCTCCAGCAACCCCAAGCGATATTAATGACACCCCCCAAGCCGTCTGCTGCAGCAACGTTGAAAAGCGGTACAGCTGGCAGAATGAACCTAAACTCTTTGTGAGGCAGTATGGAGTAAAGGGCGACGAACGCAACTGCGGGGACGGTGTAAGGCAGCAGCTTCGTATTAATGGAAAGCTGGAGCTTTGCAGATTCGCCCTTCAAATGCAACTGCGATGAGCGAAGCGAATTGTGAAAAGGGTTAGGATAAAGGACAAGAATGATTGCCGTGATTACGGAGGAGGCATGTCTTGTACAAAAGTAGGAGCCTGTGCGGCTTTCCTTCCAAATGCTAACTTTGGCAACTCTTCGCTTCGCTCCTCGCCCGATCTCACCTTAACGACGCTCATGAGGGCAAACACTGCCCCGCCGGCGAGAGCCTTGGGTAAAGCGGAACCAAAGTACCACCACCATGGGCTAGTCCCCCACTTGCTGCTTTTGTTCTCGACGGTGTTGTAGAACAAGACAACGCCCTCGGCCCAAAGGGGGCCCCTCATGCCCCCCTGCCCTTGTTCGGCGTAGTTATTCCACATTACAGTGTCCAAAGGTACCGCCACTGCGAGCGAGACTGCAGTGGCAGCGATTCCCACAATAATCCCATTGAAAAACGAGATTCCCCCCGTCGCGAGCATGCTCAAACCGATGGGAGCCGCCAACACCAGGATATCACATCTGCAGGTGCAAACAGCCGAGACCAACAGGAATATGCAAGCCGCGTAGCGCCCCCTGAACCAGTTTGAAAAGGCAAACGTCGACAGAATCAAAGCGAAGGTATTGGGGAGGGGGCGAGTAGAGTAGTAGAGGAGGTGAGGCTGGGTGACGCAGATTAGAACAAAAGAAAACTTGGATACCGGCGAAAGTGGGAGGGAGGAACAGAGAGATGACAAAGATAGGCACGTCAACAATCCCAGGACGCCCCGAGAGAGGTACTGAAAGATGAGCTTTTGAGGAGGGGAAGCCAGAAGGGTCTCCATGGCCAATTTCACCGGCCTTACGAGGTTTCCCACGATCGAAGCAGGAAGAAAACTCCTAGGAACAACTCCAGGGTAAGATAGATGATCGAAAGACGACCTGATAGCACATCCCGTAGTCAAGGATGGTGAAATGGTTGAATTTGTAGGGCAAGAAAGCGGAGAAAATGATAAGAACAACTTCATATAGATATGATAATATGATACTAACGCATTGTGCGTAAGTATTGTGTTGAAAGTGTTAGAAGTCCCTGATTTATCAACTCCTTTCGACGCTCCCGAGGGGGGCAGGTGGAAAAGAACGTCGTGGAAGGCTTGGGTATGGAAGCTTTCTTCAACTTTGGTATATGGCGTAATGGTGAGATGAGCAGCGCATATAATGAGGAGCGGCAAAAGGAATTTGCACAATGCCATCCTTTATCCTTTTCCAGCTCCTCATTTTGCTCAAATCGGTTTGTCTTTGCAGACGATTGTTGGACTTTAATTTTATATTGAGAAATGTCATTGTTGGACCCGGTATCGTCCGATGTTGCACAGAATGAAGAGATGAATCAGACAAGAAGTCCAAATAGCATCAACAAAGGCCAACAGCCCGAGGAAAAGGGGAGCTCTGAATGGGAGACAAAGATAAATTCCGCGACTGGGGAGGACGTTGTCGTCAACAAAAATACAGGAGAGGCTGTTGTGGAGATTGAGGGAGACGATGGATCGTTTTTAGGGGGTTTATTACACTCAGCTGCCCATGGGGCTGAGACAAATCAGGTGAGTCTCCTTCTTCCAGGTCGCGGTGGCCTTGTCTCCCGCTCGTCTTGATTCGCTAACTCGTTCCCTCCCTCATCCTTCCTGAATCCTGTAATCTCCCAGGACGTGAGTCCTCTTAAGGAGGACCTCATGGAGGTGGAAGCCGTGGGAACCTCTCCCTTTGAAGCTGAGTCGGGGAGGGTCCTGCAGTACCGGTCAGATTCCGATGCGGAGAATGACGAGGCTACCGTCGCATCTTACAGCCCCGAGGACATTGATCTGAGCAACGTTGGAGTGAAGAAGTTGATGTTCTTCACAGAGAACTCTCTCAGTGTAATGGCCAAGGAGAGGGAGAGGCTCGAAACCGAAGCGGAAGGGGGAGAACAAGACGACAACAAGAATGGGGATAACGCCCTGGTGATTGCAGGCGGATCGAACTTGATTGCTTCTTCCTCGTCCCCCTTGAAGGATGACAAGCTCTCTCCTTCGGACGTTAACAACCCGTGGACTGAGGTAGACGATGGTACCGGAAATGTATATTATCACAATATCACCACGGGAGAATGCACATGGGAAAAACCGCAGGGATTTGGAGAGGCCGCCCAAGGAGAAGATAGCTGGGTGGAACAGAAGGACGAAGGGGGAACCTCCTACTACCTCAACACCAGAACAGGAGAGACCTCGTGGACGAAAGTATCTGGTGCTGCTGCCACTCCGACACCCTCCATCGCGTCGCATTCTACTGCCAACAAGTCACAACAACAGATTGAGGAGGAAGAGGATGAGGAGGAGGTGAGTAACGCTCCCTTGATTTGTTGCCATAGTCAACTGTAGTAGCTAATCTCCCGCCCTCTTTCATTTTCATCGCAGCTGGAACTTCTCGGCGGTAACCAGGTAGATGAATGGCCCGTCGTGGACGAACTTGTGGGAACCATAGGAAGCGAGTACGCTCAACGTATTGGGATGAAACCAGACGATTACGCACAACTGACAGGCATAAAGCTTGATTTCGAAAAAGTCGACGACCTCGGACTCTTTGCTTCGCAGGCTTCAGGTATGGAGGAGGTCACCCTTGAAGTTGTCTATCATGAGTTGGACAAGATCATGGCTAGTTCGTTTCATGAGATCAACAAGACCTTCAGGGACATTGACGACAACGGGGACGGAACCCTTCAGCCCGAAGAGTTTAGGAAGGCTCTCTTGATCCACGGAATGAAAGTGAGCGATGAGAAGTTCGACATCCTTTGGAAACAATTTGATGCTGACGGGGATGGAAGCATCACTTATAAGGAATTCGTGAGGAAGTACATTGATAAAGAGGACAAGGAGGTTCCAAACTTCCATGCTTGGAGCATATACCCTTGGAAAATGGTTGATGCTGGGACCTTCATTTATTACCAAAACGAAGTCACTGGGAGGACGCAGCGTGAGATTCCCCAGCCCGCTTTCGAGAAAAAAATTGAGGCCCTCGGTATGCTGACGCCGAGAGATGAAGACGAACCTGACGTGTTTATGTGGAGGGAGGGACCTGAGGAGGAGAGGAGGAGGAGAAGGTTCGAAAGGCAAGAGAAAAGAAAGAGAGAGGAGGAAGAGAGGAGGAGACGGGAAGAGCCCACAGAACTTGAACAAGTGGAGAACGTTGTGGAAGATCTCGTTCACACCGTTGAGTACGAACTTACCGAGGAGAGGATCATTGCAGAGTATGATAAGGAGGTTCTTAGGAGATCTGTTTGGCACCCTGCTACCATCTCTTACTCCATGAAGGATCTTCCGGAGGGAGGCCAGGGCAATCAAGATCTGAAGATCGAGAGCCGCAAGCTTGTAACCGACATTGACTACATTGAGTGTAAGATCAACATGGGAGGGGATGTTGTCAATTGGCATCCTCTTGCGAAAAAACCCTACAAGAGGAAAGGTCAGAGTCTATGGGCCAAGATGGGGAATGCTAATGTTGCAACTAAGGCTTTTGGTAGAATGTCAAGGGCTACAATGTCAGTGTCGTCAATAGGTAAAAAGAGTAGGGGAAGTGGACAGGGCTTTAGTTTGACCTCGATAGGAAAGGCTGCACTCGACGAGATCAAAAGGGAAGAAGAGGAGAAGGTAAGCTGGCGAGGAGAATATCGACGTGTCCTTCGTTTCAACGAGCTACCACTACTAACCCCTCGACGTCGCCCCTAAAGAAAAACAAGCTTGAACAGGCCATTGTTGGCATGACAACAGCCAATAACGATAATGCTCAAGAAGAAACTGGTGTCGTCGCGAAGCCCAGCGTTATGAACCTCGTCAGCGCAATGAGAAGTAGTATCAGGGGTAATGCAAACCCTACAAAGACTGCCAAGGACGGAGATGAAGACAAGGAGAAGGGCAAAGAGAGCGGAGCAAAGAAGTCTAAGTTTAAGATACCAGGCTTTCCTTGGAGCGGAAAGAAGAAGGCGAAGGACGACGAAATGGAAAAGGAGGTTCAGATAGAGACTCCTGAGGAGGTACGCAGGAGGGAGAGAAGGACAAGGAGGGAGAGCAGGAAGAGTAGAACCAGCAGGGAGAGCAATGACTCCGTCAAGAGTGCTGAAAGTGAAGGCAAAGAAGACGGTGATGAGACAAAAGTGGACAGCGATGACGAAGCCGAGGCGAAGAAAAAGAAGGAGAAGAAGACGAAGTTCCTTTCCAAGTTAAAGAATCCTTTCAAGAAAGTGAAAACACCTGAGGAGATTGAGGAAGAAGAAAGAAAGGCCAAGGCTCTGGTTTACGGAGAGGATCAGACGGCAGCGAATGAAATAGTCCGGAAGGCCAAAGAGGAAAGAGCTCGGCAGGAACGTCCTTGGGAGCACCCTCGCAAGGCACCTGTCGAAATCTCCCGGGTCCACTTTGTCCTCGCTATGCATGCACCCAACTTAATCAGCGAACGAAAAGTGACGGAAAAGCAAGAGGACGGTACCAAAATTACTCGGGTGCTGATAGATGGGATGAAGCGAAAAAAGTGGGAGAAAAAGCTGGTCAAGGAACTCGTTTTTATCGCAGGAATTCCGGAGAAACATATAACCATCGACGAAGTCTTCAACAGAGATACTAGAGAAGGCTTCTTTCATGGGAAAAAATGGGTTATCGGACATGAGGGCGAGTTCAAGTCGGCCCAAGAAAAACACATTGAGATCGAAAAGGCAAAGCAAGAGGAGAAAGAGAGGAAAAGAGCGACGAGTTTTGCTGAGCAGATGAAGCAACGGGCCAATAAACATGCTGGTAAGGTGAATTTTCCCTCACTTGTAAGTCCTAAGAATAAAGACAGGGTAGCAGCGAAGGAGAGAAATGACGAGGAGGAGGAAGAGAGGAATGTTTCCGTCGAAGCTCCCCCTGCACCTGAACTCAAACTTCCAGATATTGCGAAACCTTCTTCTGAGGCTGTGAGAAGAAAGGAGGCGCTTGCTGCTATACAATCGAAAAAACGCAAGGCCGTCGCAAAGTTGGCAAAGCACGCTACACAAGGGGTTGGAAGTCGTTGGGGTAGCAACGACACAGCAAATAGCGACGCAAAGAAGATGAGGAAGGCGAACACGGCTCAGGAGGTCATGCAGAACCAGTTTGCGGAACTCATGAAGGATACAGAAAAGAGTGTGGAAGTGCATAGAGAAAAGGCCGTACCTGATTACGACACAAACAGACACAGCGCCTACAGTAAAGAAGCACCATACGGGGAAAAAGACAAGAAAAAAAGCTCGCCTGATGGGGAAGAAAGTCTAATGGCCAGATGTTTGCCCGGTCCAAGGGGAAAGCATGAAGGTTTGGCTTTGCTAGCTGCGCTCAAGTCTAAGGGTAGCGAATACTTCCGCTGCTACGTGACCGTCACGTTTTCTTCCTGTCCTGTCGTTCCGGCCCTGAAGTCTGCTGTTCGGGTTACCAAGTCGGCAACAGAAGGCGTTGGGTTGCCCCCGAATGGTCTCGTGAGCAATTGCGTAAAGTGCGTGCCCGATCCTTCTGGGGAACGTAAATTTTTCGAGGAATGGGAGGACTATTGGGTCAACTTCATCTCCCCAATTTTCTTTGGTTACTCGACGAGGAAGAGGTTCAGGACAAAGACTAAGCACAAGGTCATCCTTGGAGAGCCAGAGGAGAGAGTAGAGAACAAGACTAGGCTAATGACCCTGGGGGAGGCTTACGATAAGACTTGCGCGGAGTACAAGAAGAGGTTTGCACGCGGTGAAGTTTCTGAAGAATACTGGACCCCCGAGCAGCTGCAGGCCCACACCGCTCGTGAACGCGCAAAGTTTAAGCTTGATTTGCACATCAAACATGTTGCTAGGCTCGAAAAAAAGAAGGCGCTAGAGTTGTCCCCTGAGCCCTGGATGAGACCAAAGGTCAAGCCAAAGCCATTCACACAGGATCAGGTTGAGAAGTGGGAGGAGAAATTCCGTAAAAAGGAAGTGCGCAAACGCAGGAAACAGCGAGAAAATAATAAGGAACTGCATGAAAAGAATAGGCGTGCCATGCTCAAGCGAGTTTGGGACCGAAAGGTGCAGCAGTGGTTCAAGAATAAGCTACTGAGTTTCAATGCTAACAAGGAAGAGTTGGCGCAGAGGATGGCTAGGATAACTAGCGAGGAGGAGGCTGCGCACTTGAAATTTGTGCAGGAAGAAACCGACTCTGAAAAGATTGAAGCTGCGAACAAGGAGTTGACTCGTAAACAAGAAAAACTCAAGGAGGAAAGTAAGGACGTTCTTGCCATCTTTAGGGAGCTCGCGGGGTACGACAAGGTTGTTAAGAAGAGGGTGTTGCTGACGAGGCTTGGGAAAAACAGGAAGCTGAAGGAACGTGCAAAGAAGCTTCAGTCGATGAAACCAATCGTCACTTCTCCTGAGTTCATCAATGCTTTCATGGTCGCCCCGGCCGAGTTCTCTGGGCACGTCAACCGAGAGGAATTCAGTACGTTTTGCCTGGCGGTGAATATAGTCGGGCGTCTCTACCTAAGGGCAAAGCAGCTCCTGAAGGAGGAAAAGGAGGCGGAGGAAAAGAAAGAAGAGGAAAAGGTCAACAGAAGGGAGAATCTGAGGAAGCTCCGGGCGCAGCAGGCTGCTAAGCGCGAAAGGGATATTACTGCGAAGAAGGAATTCGAAGCTGGGAAGGTGAAGGGGGTTTACTTTCGAGCTGACCAGAAGCGCGTTCGAGACGAAACCGGGGAGGTTTGGAAGAAGTTCCACCACAAGTGCATAATTCGTCTCCCAGGAGCGTCAGCTTCGTACTGTTGCGAGAGTCGTCGTAGGAAGTGGGAGTATGACATGAAGGAATCGATGAAGAAGGAGTCGCACTGGCGGAACGAGTGGGTCGACTTCCATGATATTCAGAAGGAAACTAAGAAAAAGATGTTCGCTGCCATGGTCGAGCGAAGGATTCAAGAGGGCAAGAGGCGCCTGACAAAGATGCAGAAGCAAACTGTCCAGGCCCTCTTGAGCGACGTGGTGACCAAGGTTGAGAGGAGGGCCTGGGTTGAGAATGAGGTAGCGAGCGTGCTCTTTGGAGTGGCGGAGAAAGTCAGCAAGGAGGAGGGCCAGAGGCTGCAGGACCTGGGAGAGCTCTTTGATTGGCACGAGGAGGAAGCGGCTCATGAAGGTGGCGTTGATGCGGCTGGGATGAAAAAGAGGAAGGTTCCGTCAAAGAAAAAGGTGGAGGGAATGTACAGAGAGCTCCATGACGGAGGCAAGAGGGATGACTTCGAGACCTTTTGGGACTGTGTGAGCCACCTAGAGAATCTCACAGTACGTTTATTGGCCGAGTTCCTGTACAAGTATCGCGAGATCGACGACGAAGGGCTCCAATACGGTGTGCACGAACTTGAGGCGCTTGAGGACCTTCCGGATGGCTGGAGGATTGTCTCGGATGACCAAGATCAAGTCTGGTACGATAACGACATAACGGGGGTGAGCCAGTGGGAGCGTCCTACGAAGAAGGGTAGGCACGGGGGGAAGAAAGAGGACGAAGAAGGGGGCGAGGGAGATGAAGACGATGAATTCATCTTTACCCTAGCAAAGGTCCCTGTTGGGGGTGGCTCTGTCGCTGACCTGGCAAAGTTCAATGAATCAACCACCAAGCAGTTTGTAAGAGAAGAGAGGATGCGAGGGCTGTCCATGGGTGGAGGTGGTGGTGGAAGTGGAGGTGGAGGTGGTGGTGGGGGTGGTGTTCCGTCTGTTCCGACTGTAGGATTCCAACTAAGTGGACCAAGTGACGGCAAAGTCCACAAGGTGAGAAGCGAGCGAAAGGAGCCTAAAATGGTCGTCAATAACTAACCCCCCTACTCTTCCCTTCGCTCGTCGCAGCCTCGACCATCCCTCAAGGAGGTAAGGGGGGGGAAGGCGGCGAGCGTAGCGAGCTGCGTAGTGCTATTCTATACGATAAAGCTAACCCCCCCTACTCGTCGCTTCGCTCATCGCAGTTTGGGAAGAAAAAGACCATGAGGGAGCAGCTCTTGGATGCTCGCTCTCTCGTGAGACAGGAGACAGCGAGTGAGTTGGGGGGCGTTCGGTCGGACTCGAAGGTTGAGGAGAACGCCGGGTGTGGTAAACTTGTCGGGGATCGTATTGGATCCAAGCTCAGCATCGATCTCTTTGACATGGACACTTTTGGGAAAGGCGACTTTTTGGGCATGGCCGTGGTGCCGTTCGAGAAGCTGTGCAACCCCCCCGGAGATGGCAACGCTTTCGAAATGGATCTTGTGAGGGCCCCAGAGGGGAGCATCAATGACAGCCTGAGTGTGGAGAAGGTCAGGGGGTTGATAGGAGTTTCCTTGCAAGCACTCAAACTGAACGAGGAGACTGATAAGATCGAGGAATGGGCATTGCGCATCCTTTACGCCAAGGGCATTGCCAAGGCGGACATGTTTGGGAAGTCTGATCCCGTCTGCTTTGTCAAGTGGGGGGAGGAAGACATTGGGAAGACGAGGTGTATTAAAAATACTCTGGACCCTGTTTGGGACGGGGGGGGGGGGAAAACTTTTATTCCTCCGCCGGGGGGTCCCGGGAAGAGGGCCAAAGGGGCAACGCCGAGGTGGGACGGGACCATGCAAAAAACAAAGGATTGGGGGGTGCCCTTGTCACCCCGGA
>Ga0115006_10002262_pt1 | contig 12556 bp, 7 predicted proteins | sample ArcOceMetagenome_3_FD_88943 | JGI IMG/M metagenome (GOLD analysis project Ga0115006, IMG submission 88943) | Marine eukaryotic phytoplankton communities from Arctic Ocean - Arctic Ocean- Svalbard ARC20M Metagenome | ecosystem: Environmental > Aquatic > Marine > Oceanic | place: Arctic Ocean...
GTGAAAGAGAGGAGAGAGATGCACGGAGGACGCATGGTGTGTGTCTGTGCGAGTGCTTGGTATGTAGAAGCTCGCATGCAAACGCACGCGCGCTCTCTCTCTCTCTTGTGCGCACACACACACACTCTCTCTTTCTCTCGCTCTTTCTCTCTCCATATATATCTCTCTCTGTCTGTCTGTCTTTCGTTCTCTCTCTGTCTTGCGCGCACGCTCTCTCTCTCTCTCTCGCTGTCCACTCGTTCTCTCTTCCGCGCGCACGTTCTCTCTCCCCACCCCCTCCCCTCCCCTCCATTCTCCCACGCGCGCTCTCTCTTTCTCGTTTGCAGATCATCGTGACAACAACGGCGTCCAGCCGCGACAAGATATGCGCAGACATGAACGAACGCTACCTGGCGTTTCTGCCCGAAGAGCACAGGCCCGAGTGTCTCAACATTTCGCAGCCGGGAGAGCGCAAGGAGCACAAAGCGCGCCTGCAGCAATGCCTCGTCAACGCGGGCACCATTGTGGTCAACCTCACCAGCGCAGCCATTGACAAAGCGCGCAAGCTTATCCAAGAGGTGCGCGGCGCGGGAAAGCAAATGGCCTGGGCGTTGGTCAAGGACGAGAGTGATACCATGGATCGCACTGCCGACGACATTGCAGATCCCATCCAGCTTGAGCGCGCCCTCCACCGCCTGACTGGCAAGGAGAAAACCGAGCTGGGAACGTACTTTGGGTGCCCTGTCTCCATCCTGAGCGTCTCTGCCACGCTTGTGCCCGTCTTTATTCGCATTTACCAAGAGGGGAAGACGAACGTCGACGTGTTTATGGTTCTTCCGGATGAGCAAGAGTACTGTGGGCTTGGTCCAGAGGACATGCAGCCGAGCTTCCTGTCAGACCGCGAGCTGACGGCGCGCGCCACGCATGCGGTTGAGGGCCGCCAAGGCTGGACCTACTGGTACGCACATCGCACTCGCATCCGCAACCTAAAACCTAAACTCTGAACCCTACACCCTACACCCTACACCCTATATTTTATACCCTAAACCCTAGTGTCACGTGAGTGAGTGAGTCGGTGCATGTTGGTGTGGGTCTGGGTGTGGGCTGATAGGTCACCATCCGTCGAGGAACTGTACCGAGATGCCCACCCCGCAGATGCGCGGCAGCAGAAAGAGGGAGTGCTGCTGCTGGACGCGGCCAACACGCGGGTCAAGGCCGCTGACAACATTGTCGAGCGGGCAGAAAGGGTGCAGGACCAGTTTCCCAGGTTCACTGTCATCGTTGTCTTCGGCTCTGGAGGCATGAGTTGTCGCTTTGCCGGCGCCAGCGAGTGGTTGTACAAAGACGGCCTCCTCGCGTTCGTGAACCAGTCGTCGACGGGCTCGCATGGCGAGGACACGGCCGGTGCGCAGCAGGCCAAACGGGACAAGAAGCTGTACCCGTCAGTCAGTGAGCTGCTGACAGCCATCGTTGAACAGCGTGGACTTGGCCCAATTGCTGTGATTGGATACACGAGGCTCCTGAGAGGCGAGAGCTTCGTGTCGAGCGCCCGTTTGGTCAACGGAGTTGAGAGGCGCATCGTGCCCACGCATCTCCTCTGCGGCCTGACTCCGGGCCGCTGCATCGAGGATCTGGTTCAAATGGCGGGGCGTGTGACGTTCAATGGCCGAACAGCCCTGCGCAACAACTTGGGTCAAGATGCTAAGGTCAAGATCCTCATCCACTTTCGCGACTGGGACATGGCCTTGGCGTATTATCGCTTTCAAGACGAGGTGAGCCGAAGACTGCGCGCTGGAAAGACGATGAGCGAGGTGTTGAGTGGAGTAGGCGAAAGTTACGACTGGGCTTCCGACTTTGTGGCGGCCAAGGGAAATACCGGGCAGCGCGCCAACAAACGAGCTCGCACGATCGGGGCGGTCAAGCGCAACAATGCTTTGGAATCCACCTTTGACGTTCAGGACGAAGGCAGTGCGCAGTTTGCCAAGTTCTTCCCAGGTCGCGCGTGGGCGCACGCACAGAAGTTTTTGTCGTTCGACAAATATGGGGTCCCGTGGAGGCTGGACTCTCCAATCCCCGAGTCTGAGACCCTGACCTTTAACGAGACAGGATCCAGCATCGAAAGGCACCTCTATCACGAGGAGTGCCATCTTTACAACCCGATCGCAGTCATTCTTCGGCGGGCCCTATTCCTGGCAAAAGCCTCGTGGGAGCAAGCGAGCATCCAGGGGAATCAGTGCGAGAATGCGGGCGAGGAGTATGAGTTCACAGCGGCTGACAGGGTGACGTTGATGAAGGACTTGCCTGTGCTGCGAAAGAAACAGAATGAGTTTGGGTTTGTGGGCAAGGTCTCCAAGGTCTTTTCGGAAGAGCACGCCTTCCACACTGGGCGCGAGCACAGTCGCTGGGTGCTGCAGCCTTGCACCTTTCCCCTCTTCCAAGTGCTGCCCAACGGCAACTTTGTGCTGCACGAGGAAATTCTGCGCTTTGCAGAGCGCTTCAAGGAATATCTGCTTGCCCAGCCACCTCTGCAGACGTTTGAAGAAATCAAGGAGTTTTATGCTGCGTGGGAGCTTCGAAACCGCGGGGCGCGCGCAGAAGGGCAACCGGCGACGCCTCAGAGGCGCCGCGCGCGCAACACCTCCACAACCGAAACCCGCCCTCCATTGACGTTTCCCGGAAACGTGATCCAGGTCTCGCGAGCCGATCAAGTGCCGGAGGCATGCCAGAGGTTGTGCTCGCAAGACCAGGGTGGGCTGCTCGGGTTCGACATCGAGTGGCGGGCGCCGCAGTTCCAAGGCGATTCCCCGGGCAAGGTGGCGCTCCTGCAGCTGTGCTCTGGCGACGACTGCTGTGCAGTGTTTCACTTGCATTCGATGCAGTGCGTGCCACCCGCCCTCGAGCAGCTGCTACGCGTGTGTCGGCTTGCGGGCTGCGGCATCAAAGGAGACCTGACCAGGATGGTGAAAGATTTGCGCATCGGCCGCCCGCCCAATGTGCTGGAGCTGTCTGACATGGCCAACGCTGCGCTGATGGTCAAAAAGAGATGGAGCTTGGCCAAGCTGGTAGATAGGGTGGTAGGGGATCGGTTCCTGGACAAGGACCTGGTCAATGTTCGTGACGTGGATTGGGAGGCGTGGCCGCTCTCAGAAGATGAGCTCAAATACGCAGCCAACGACGCGTATGCGTCCTACTACGTGGCGGAATGCTTGCAGAACGTGCCACTACCCGGCGAAAGCGGAAGCTAGATAAACCTTTCTCTCCCCACGAGTGCCCAGTGGTGGTGTTACCCGACAGGGCTCAGTCACCATATGCTGATTACTGCAGGACCTATAAACAAGCTGTGAGCGGGTGGAGGGGAAGGGGGAAAAGGGGGGACATGTGATAAAGGACACTACTAGCCACGGTCTGTACGATCAAGTCTGGCCATCTCACACTATTGAGTGGCGCGGGGGAGGAGGTTGTGAGCAAGGAGGTTGGCGAGGAGGAGAGGCGCACGAGGAGGAGTGGACAGGAGGAGCGACAATGCCACATCCGTCCATGTTGAGATTGATCCGCATCGCCGCCGTCTTGGCCGCAGCCAGACCGACTTTGCTCTTCAGGCCACTGTAGATTCAGTGTAGAATGCCGCGCTGGCGTCCTCCGGCCTACCGGTAGGTGGGGTAGGCCTACCGCAGGGTGGGCCAACCGGTTAGGACTTGGGAGTGGTTTCGAGCCCCTGTATCTCGAAAGGCCCGGCAGGCAGCCGCATCAACAGGGACCGGCCCGGGTAGGCCTGGGTAGGTGCTTTTCGAGTCTTGGAGTTGATGTGATGATGGTGTGAGGTGGTGTGTAAAGCCGTGACGTGTACCTTCACTTCTGACTGGTGAATGCCTTACCAGTGTTCTACGGTGCCCTCTGTGAGTGCCAGTGCCCGGCAGTGGACTCGGATCATGATGTGTGTGTTGGGTGTTTATTTTGAAGGCACCGGGGTCCAGTCACAAAAGGCAGTAGAGTCTAGGCTTAGGCCATAAGGCCCTTCCGATGCAAGCTACTTTTTAGGAGAATTGCGCCCCGAGGGGCGTGCCTCTGCCCTCCAGGTGCTTGGAACAGTCCCCGGGGCCGCAACTTGAGGAGGAGTGAGGTCACCTAGCACCATGGGCCCTGGCTCCCCACTCTCATTATACGCCCGGGTAGCAACAGCGCTACCATCTTGGTCCAATAGGCGTGTGACCACTCCCCTACTCAGGAGAGCTTCATCAAAGTGGTGGTGGTGCAAAGTTTCGTCTAAGTTCGCGAATGGCACGGGGGACAGCATATTGGCTGCAAAGGCATGCTCGCGCATCTGCCGCAGACGATGCCGGCCTGAAGCGCTGTCCGGGTCTAGGCTGTCTGTGTCACATGGCATGCTGAGAGTGTCCGTGTGATGGACCGCAAGTTTACGATGCTTCTGTGCCTCTACGATCAGCGTGGCCCTGCGAGGTACATGTAGTCACGCCGTGGGTTAGTAATGGTCTTCAGGAAACGGAAGACGAAGAGCGGGAGGGTGGCAATATTACACCTGACACCTTCGGTATAAGGCAGCGCCAGGAGTACACGCGTCCCGTGCACTTGCACGTTATCATCTCCAATGTGATTTCGCATTGCCTTGGACACGATGGACACGGCATTATGCTTGCCCAACGTCGTCTGGATCTGCTTGGTGGTCTGATCTGTCGCCGCAGATTGTGATCGTTTTGCAGAGCTTTGGTCGGAAGACCGCGCTAGCGTTGCGAGCGTTTGGCACGCAGCGACTTGTAGCTCTCCGCAGTCCCTGAATTTTTCCATGGTACTGTGTGTGCAACAGAATGATGTCAGAGATTGCAGCATCTCTCTCGCATCCTCATGTCCTGGCGTACCTCAGCACAGTTTCGACGACCCCACACCGAGCCATAAGCAGCCGGAGGCCCTCTTCCGCGGCCAGCAAGGTCACAACCAGCATGCACTTGACAAGGGTGTTCATTGCCTTTGACGTTACCAGCGTCTCGAGAATCAGTTGAATACCCTGCAGCCCGGGTATATGTAAGACGATGGAGTAGCGTTTGCTGCATGTGAGTGGTACAGTGCGGTTTGCATGGTACCTGGTCACTAACATTTCCGCTCACGCTGGTGCCGCTGCACACGAGCAGGGCAAGGGTTTCCGCGCATACCTCTTGTACCTCTGGAACATTGTGCTGTGTATGTGAGGGAGTGTGAGTCTGTGTGACCTGCGGCAAACAGCATGCCATACACGCACTCTCGCTCCCGCGCTTCTGCGAATGCGCCGTCGGCGCATACTATGCAGCGCAAGCGCTTGCCTTTTGCCATGTAGTGAAGACAACATCGATTGCGCATTTCCGGCCAGCGGGCGGTGCGATGATGCCTCCGTCCATCATTTCGCGAAAATGCATGGAACCCGCAATCTTCGTGAGGAAGGAGCACCCGGCCTTGTGAAGTCTGGTATTGTGCATCAAAGCTGACGCAGACAAGGCTGTCATGACAAGGCTGATTCCTGACCTTACTACTGCCAGTTCCCTGGCTTCTGAGTTGAGGTTGGGTCTGAGTTGCTCTAGGCAAGAGCTCTCTGCAGTTTCGAAGGCAGTCTCCTCTTCAACCTCGAATTTGAAACACCCAGCCTTGTCTCCTCCTCTCGCAAAGGTGCGCTTCACACATTCAGTTCCTGTCCAGCCTCTCTGCAGCACTTCATCGGTGTCAGCGTCGCGGATTGTGATCGGCACAGTAGAGCAGAGCTGAATCCAGCACTCGCATTGGGGCCCGTCCTCACTGGTGGCCACGCTGACATTGTAGACTCCCGACTCAGCAACTTTCCAGAACACATTTTGAAGAGCATAGTCGCCGTCGCCTATGCCGGTGGCATCCACGTCCAAGTGTCCACCTCCCACTTGCTTGGTGCCGGCAGAAATACGCCCCCGAACTTCTGGCTTGTCTGGAGCAAGTGGCTGCCTTTTCGCGCAGAGTACGCTCAGGCGCAGGCTGTTCTTGTTCTTGGTTGCATCAGGCTGTGCGCGCGAGCCAGCCTTGTTGTTCCAGAGGAGGCTGACCGAAATTTCACCACGTCCAGCCTGTGCGTCGACCAAGGCCTGCGCCATGTCGAGAAATATCTCTGCTTTTTTGATGACCGGATCGAAGAAGGGCAAGGTGACCTCTATGCCCTTGCTCAGGACTACAGCGTTGGAACGATTCTGTTCCATTGCTTTTTGCACATTGCTGAGGAAAGTCACCTCCCTGCTTTCGCCCTCAAAGACTGCTTGCCCATAGGCTCGCTTGCTGAGCCGCATGATGGTCTGGAGAATGTCGAAGCACGTCGACTGGAGAGCTTGGCTGTTCGTGAACATATGCATGATTTCTATCACCTTTTGGTCCAGCTGCGACAGGAGATCACGTGAAATGTTTTGCCGTTGGCTTGGCTCGTCTGCCTGTTCCTGGACTCTGTCCAGGAACAGTAGCTGTCCAGCGCTGATAAACCTACACGCAACCGTCATCGCATATATCAAAGGGCCAGGACGTCGGATCTCAAATCACCCTGCAAACATGCATCTCGAGAGGCCTGCTTACCCATTAAGAAGAGTGATTGAATGTACAACTTGCTCCGATTGATGCGTGTCATACGATTGCACGACCTCCATAACATGGGACTGTAAGGCTCTGGACTTCAAGAAGCCCAGCCCGCGCTCGGGCGCCAAGTTCCCAGACTCTTCGGCGACAAAGGAGGCAAAGATGCTCACTGCATGCTCTTGCATTTTCTATGCGTGATCAAAGATGTACACAGTCAAGGGACAAGTGACAAGGCGGTAAATAGCAAGGAACACGCATGCAATCAGCAGCTTTTGCATACGAATGCAAGCGTACTCGCATGCATGCATGCATGCATGCATGTGAGCCAGGCACACATGCGCACGCAAACAATCACCCACAGACGCAGACAGAGGCTCACTTTCTTCTTCTTTGCCGCAGCAACTTCCTCAGCCGCTCTGGCCTCCGTGGCAGCCTTTGCAGTATCGACCTCAAAATCGAACACGTGCGACATGTAGCCGGCTGCCTTGCCTTCAAAGGTCTTGAAGCCAACAAAATTCCGCTGAATGTTGTCTCCCTGCGGACCAATTAAGGTCAATGGAACCTTAGTGTTGATTGAGACCTTAAAGGGCGTGGTACAGCCTGAGGTGTCTTGATAGCTGTTTACCATGACTTTGAATGTGCCCGTATCCGGCGACCCCCAGTACACGTTCTCAATGCACGCGCCTTCTCGGCTCTGTTGCATATCGACGTCAAGCTTGCCATGGCCGACTTGTTGGTTTTGGAAGGAGATCGTGCCTTGGGAACACTGCACATGAATATCAAGATCGGCCTTCCTTTTGACAGCGTTGTCCCATATGAGAGAAACATTGATGGCTCCTTCCTTGCCACCAGCCTCCTGCAGCCTTTTTTCGGTTTCTGCCCTACTTGCCTGATCCTCAACAATTTTTGAATCTCTGCCCTCGTCCTCAAAGAACCAGAGTGCCCAGACCAGCCCCCGGCGCTCCTGGAACGCGATGCGATGCTCGACATGCGCATGGCACAGCGTCGCAATAGCTTCAAGCGCTGAAGCCGCAGCCGAGGGATACGTGGAGAAGGAGTCCAATAGCACCCCAATTGACCACGGAGGAATATCGTATGTCCAGGGCTGCATACCTGAAGCCAGAAATGCTGTCACCTCAGCCTGATTCACGCAGTGGCTGCCTGCGCCGCAGGTATGACAGCTGAAGCGCTTCTTCCCGTTTTGGGTTGTCTTGTTCCAGACGCTGCTATTGTGGCAGTTGGTCATTCTTTGCAAGATCCTGACCGCTATTGGATCTTCAATCTTCTCGTAGCTAAGCTCGTCGTCAAACATGGTTTGCAAAATCCTGAGAGCCGTCTCCTGCGCGGACTGGCCCTTCCTCCACAGCATAAGCAGCAGCTGACAAGCGCTCAAATGCAAATCTTCGTAAAGAGAGAGCTCACCGCCGGCCTTTGCTTTGTGCAGCAAATGCTCCTCCGTCGGTGCTCTTGCGTGATTCTTTAGGCCCTGTAGCACTAAACAGATGTGATCTTGTGAATAGATGTCCCAGTGATGATCATTCTTGAGCAAGGACAGCATGGTACAAGTACCCTGGAGCACCACGCAGATTTTATCTTGGTGCACTCGTAGGGACTCGAACGTGAACGTAGCGATTTCATTCACGTCCAAAGACATCAACCTGTTCTGCTCAGACAGTGTGTGGAACGCCTGCAGCCCTGCTTCTTGCACGTGGTGGTCGTCTTGAAACGTCTTGACCGTGATCAAAATCGTATCCAAATCCTGATTTGTCTGGGCTTGATGAATCACCTTGACTGCCGCCGGCAAGAGGCGTCTCTGCTGAGAGCTGGTGCCGTACTTCAGCACGAGGGCCTCGGCAGTTTGGAACATCTTTTCTGTGACCACCTCGACGTCATTGACTGCAGACGTTGTTTGCATTTGCACTTGTTTCGATCTATCAACAGCATTACACAGCGCCTGTCTGAGTTGCTTCGTCTCCTCTGCCCTTTCGGCCCTCTCTCGCTCCCGCTCCTGCATCACATCCATCTTTGCATTAGTGAGGGCGTCTTCCATTTTCTTAGCATGCTCTTCAGCGGCGCGCTTGTCATCACTGCGACGCTTCTTTTCGTCTCTGAATTTTTCATTGGCCTCCTGAATTTCCATTTTAAGCTCATCAACAGACTTGACCGTCCGCGACACCGCAGCGTGTCTACGGTTCCTAAACTTCTCTTTGTAGTTCAGGAAGGCGGCTGAACAATGCTCAAAGATCTTTTCTTTGTATTTTTTGATGCTAGCGCACATCCTCTTGCGGGTCTTGTCTGCTGGTGTCTCGTCGTCTTCTTCAGATGCAGCACTGTCGCCACTCGCGTTGAAGGCCTCGACTATGGCATTTACCGCGTTTCCCACCTTTGACTCTCCTTCTGCGTAGGCAATCATTTTCGCCGTCTCATTTCTCACAGCGCCATCTTTGTCTAAGCACAGCAAGAGGATGTGCAGGCTACTCTCGATTATATCTGCTTTTTCCCGGCTCGAGCTCGCGTTGCAAATGCCATCAAGTAGGGCAAGGATTGACTCTTGCAGAATGGAAATCATTTCCTCCTTGCTCAGCTTTTCAAACAGCTGCCTGGCCACGAGAAGACCAAAGCGCTGCACGTCATCGTTGCCGGCATACTTTTCCAAGACCATCAGGAGTGTTTTCAGCTGTTCGCACAGCAATCTGCGCTCGGCCAAACCGTCATACATTGCCATAAAGTCAGTGACAGAGTTGATGGCCTTGCAGACTTCGACAAGTGTCTCAGCTTGTAAGTCCTCATGGTATCGTTTGAGTGTCTGAAACATGGCAGCAACCATGTCTCGCTGCTCCCAAGGCATACATGTTCCGAGCAAACTCTCGCTGATTGCATAGCAGCCCCATTCGGCCACAGAAGGCGCAGCTTCTCCTTTCAAGCAGTGGTGTGTGTGGCTGTCAAGCACCTTGAATACGCCCTGCTGCAAAGCGTCACTCATGTCTTCAGAACCCGACAAACAGTCATCTGACGCGCTGATGAGGACTTTGAAGTACTCGTTGCCGGCCTTGATGTAGCTGTTGCATGTCAACCGATACTGGAAGTATTCTTCGGCTTCTTGCGGAGTGAAAACGGTTTTGCCCGTTTTCAGGGCGTCAACGAGTTTGGGATTAACAATTTCGCACCCTATCTTGGGATTTTCTGGGCCAGCCGCCTCCCATCTTGAGCCAATCTCGCTAATCTCTGTGCAGCTCCATTCCTTGACGGTGTACTTAGTTGCTTCCACCTGAAGACACCGGCACGCATCAGAGTGGAGCGACCTCGACAAATCGTGTGCACGGGTAAGAACCCTGAAGATTCTGCAGGGCCACATCCGATTGAGCTTTGCAATGCGTTTCACGTGTATGCTGACCAAATCTGAGAGCTGCTTCCCTGCCACAATTTCGACGCCATTGTACCCAGCAGGTTTGAAGTAGCAGTCACCCGATTTCACAACGTGGTCGATGCGAAGCTCGTTGACACCGAAAGCGTACCATTCTTTCTTTGTGAACACTGTCTGGCGCATTAATGCTTTGGCTAGCTCTGGATTCTGCAAATCTCGAACGTGAGCAGGCTCTTCGTTGCCGATGTTCAACCACCTGAGACCCAGCGTACAAACAGCTGTGAATGCGTTGCTCTTTTTCTTGCACGGGCAGCTACCTGCTTCCTCTTCGTGCGCGGATCCGGTCGCCATGCCAAGTGTTCCCCGGAACTCATCTGGAGCGACCGACATTGGAAACCAGCCCCGGCCTCCTCCCAGATTCCGTATGCCCTCCACCATCCCGGACGCATGCTCGCGCAGAATCGTGATTTCATCCTTCTCAGAACATTTCAGCTCTTGAACCCGAGGCTGCGCGCCCCATAGTTGGAAAAACCCAGGCTTGGTGGAGCAATCAAAGTGTCTAATTGCAGTCAGCGAGCTTGAGCGCATCTCTTGCAAGTACTTCATAGCTTGCGAGTTCAAGTCCTCAGCAAGTTTGAAAAACCTGTCGCCTGCTCTGATATAACTGTTGTCAGATACAGACAACCCGAACCGGTCCCACTCATCTTTCGTGAATTCAAGCCTTTCTTGCAGCTTTGCTGCGAGCGCCTTATTCTTGACCTCCTGGCCTTGCGTTGGTTCCTGAGACCCCACCTCTTTCCATTTTAAACCCAGCGCGGCAACAAGGCACTCTGCGGGAAACCAGCCCTGCACCTTAGTATCTTCGTTCTTGCCCTCGACCCAACCCGCGTGGACCTGAATGATCTGAATTTTCTGGCCCTTCTTCACGGGCAGTTCCTGTGCCCCAAAGTTGGGGCTATCGTGACGATCGGTGGCGGTGATAGTATGATGCTGCGACGAGAGGGCATCTTTGAAGCGTTGCAGCAAGCCAACGACTTTGGGGTGCTTCATATCCATGCGACAAGCTTCTAGTGTGATGACCAGAGCCTGCATATAAAATTCGCGGAATGTCTTCATCGCGGTGATTTGCTTGTACTCGGCTAGGCTGTTAATGTGATACTTGTAAAAGGGAAAGCTCTTGCCAAACTCCTCTGCTGCCTTCCCCTTGCTCGGATGCTTGAGCAGAAGCCTTGCAATCAACTCAAGAGCTTCTGCGCACGACATCTTGTAGGCATGGACTACGTCCCCGTGCTGGCTCTGCTCGTGTGCCATGAGCAGAGCGTTGACCAAAATTGCAAACCCATATTCAAAGTCATTTGCTTTATCCTCCCCAGGATTCAAACCGTTACGCAGCACGCAGTCCCTCCCTGGCGCATCGTCACCATCGCCACCTTCGTTGACTCCTTCGTGCATAGACAAGCAGCAAAACTTCTTGACGTCTTCCAGTAATCGCTTAACGAGCTCCGTATCTAATTTCGGATTGCTCTCTGCCTTAGACTCTGAAGGGCGCTCAAGTATTGCTCTGCCAATACGGATCATCATAGTGACGACATCTCTCATCTCGTCAACATCAATACTGTCAATCCGGGGGGCGCGAGGGGACATTGCGGACTGGCTATTGCTGCGGATGAGGCCTGGTGACACAGAGTTCACCTGTGACAAAGCACTCCCAGTGTTCTTTTGTTTCTGCTGCCTGCTCCGACGAACTTTGACAGCCTCCTCCTTGTAAATGTGGAGGGCACGCGCATAGCCCACTATCGCATCATCATAGTTGTGGGCTTTGTGCAATGAATCTCCCATGCCTTTGTAGATCTCAGCATTCGCACGCGTGTCTGGCAACCCGACAGACCTGAAGTAAGCATTGTCCACCTTGATGTGTACTTGTCCACGGGAAATGTCGGGAAATGTGTACTTGTCCACGGGAAACGTCAGAGGCAACTTGCTCTTCCACAACCTGTGCAAGTCTTCTGATAAAGCCTTATTCTCGATGGTATTGCCCGTCTTGGGCTTCGTGCTGCCGGTCAGTTCCTTCCACTTCAGGCCCAACAACATTTTGTCTACCTTGCTGAAAATCTGGTACAGATCGTTCAGGATCTCCGGCTCAGTTTGCGTCCTATTCAACACGTTGATGCCGACGCTGGCAATGCTGGCGAGCTTGAAGATGTCGTCTGGGCGGGTAGCCTGGTCGACTGTTGTAAGCTGGAACTCGGCACAATTACGAAGCTTGATTGCCGCCTTCTCTGAAATTGAACAAAGTGTCAGTGCACATGAGATGGCTCTTGCCGGCTTGCCGGCAAGATGGCTCTTGTCGGCCTTTGGAAAGAGACAAGGTGGGTATGTGTCTATGCGTGCGTATGTGTCTCTGTTACTGACTGACGTGTCAGCGATGTTGATCACTCACGTTCCTCTCCCTTATATGTATGTATGTATGTATATATGTATGTATGTATGTATGTATGTATGTATGTATGTATGTATGTATGTATGTATGTATGTATGTATGTATGTATGTATGTATGTATATGTATACAGATATGCATGCATGCATACATACATGTACATATACATGTATATATATATGTATATATACATACATACCCATGA
>Ga0115006_10002263_pt1 | contig 12555 bp, 1 predicted proteins | sample ArcOceMetagenome_3_FD_88943 | JGI IMG/M metagenome (GOLD analysis project Ga0115006, IMG submission 88943) | Marine eukaryotic phytoplankton communities from Arctic Ocean - Arctic Ocean- Svalbard ARC20M Metagenome | ecosystem: Environmental > Aquatic > Marine > Oceanic | place: Arctic Ocean...
TAGTAGGTAAATTAATAGGTTGCTTGTACCTAGCTACTACGTAGCTAGGTACACTTCTACTTTACCCTTGTCCCAAAGCGGTCCCATTCAGTAGCCAACTTATAATTGCTCTCTCCATGCCACGGCTTGCCCTTGCCTTTGTAATGGAGTAGACAGAGTGCTTCCCCTTCTTCCCTAACTCTTCGAATATGCTTCTTCTTAGGACAGACATTCCACCCTATCGGCAAATCCTCAAAATTGGAACCAATGACAATATTCATCGGCGGCTGAGACCCATACGAGTACAGGCTTAACTTCCTGTTGAGCAATGCCACCTTTCTCATTTTCTCTGACAATTTCTGTTGCCTCCAGACGTCCAAATTTGCCACATATACCCCAGCATTGAAGCTCTTGATCAAGTTCTTCTCCTCGACAAATTTCGCGCCGCTCTTCGTCAGTCCCCAGATAACACTAGCGCTTTGTTTGTCGACGTCATAGCGAGGTATTGCAGCAAGTGGAGTGTCATTGCTTTCGTCCATCAACACGGAAGTTACCAGTGAATACACATCACACAGAACAATGGTGTCGACGTCAATGTACATGATTTTCGAGGCCGCAGCAGGCATAATAAACTCGAGCGAGAATCTTGCATAATTGCTATGCATCAAGTTGATGCTGTCGTCTCTGTCAGTCCTCTCATTTGTATTCATGTAGTCTTCAAGATGATATCTGGTGACAATGTCCGTCAGATTGAACCAGTGGACGGAAGGCATAGACGGAAGAGGCTTGCCGCCAATGAAGTAGAACTCGAGTGGGCCAGATGAATGAGCCAGAACCGAACGGATCGACGCCTCAACCCCAGCCACTGAATCATCATTTGCAGCATAGACCACATGAACGGGGTCCAACCCATCGAACTTATTGCTATACCACCCTCTTTCGTTGCTGATTGGGCATATCCCTCGTTGTAGATGTATATTGCTCTCAGCACCCATTCGCGACGACAAAGCTGAGTCAACTTGATCCTTTGTGTACTCCATAAAGGCCTCTATAACACCCACCTGCTCCTCACAACGTGCCGTCCGTTCATTTCGATGATTATCTTCACTGACGTACTTTAGACGATTTCCCCTGGTATGTCTTGCATTGTAGAGACCCAAGCCTGGATAATCAACCTGTACTGGAAAAAGCATATGTTTTCGCGATTGAAGAGCGGTCTGATTGAAGACGCCACCAGGTCCCCGCAGATTGACAATGCAGTCCGATGAAAATCGATCGATGATTTGTCCACATGTTGCCTTCATCGGTGCTGGAGGATATCTGGCACAGGGGAAGTAAAACAATTCGTTGATTTCTGGTAGTACCAACCACGCATCTGAGGACAAGACTTCCATGTAACCATTGATGACACTCATCGCAATATCTTCATCAAAATATGTATCAAGAAATGACGCCTGGACATCAATGCCACGCTGTCGGAGGCTGCTTTCGATATCGGCCTGCGCCATCGTATCAATGGTACGAATTACGAATTGCATGTTTCGTATCGAAACACCAACCGCCTCATAATGAGATATGAAATCATCTATCATGTCAAGGAATGGCACTCCTTTTGAAGATAATTCTGCGGCATTTATTGTTGTGAATAAATGGACTGGTCCAGGGAGGCCGAGATCGCCCAGGTGGCAGTATTGCTCAGCCAAGCCCCGTTGCCGTCGCCCGCTCTGAGCCTTTTCAGTCGGGATAGATAGGTTATATCGTTGGCCAAATCGAGCGGCAGTCCAAACGAAGTTCACTACCGCCGAAACCAGGGCGAGCCTGTGGAGCAGAGCATGGGAAAAGTAGCCAATCATGAGTGAGTTTGAAGGCAACATACACGTACCTGGTACGAAATTCTACATTGTAGGAATTCCTACGCACTTACCCGACCAGGACGGTTGCATACATGATTTGCAGCCTACGAGTATGGATGGGCCTCGCTCGTGGAACTAACTGCAATAATATGGGATCTTGATACATGTACGTCGTTGTGCGTGATGAGTTTGACCGTTGCTAAGGATGGACGGACAGACGACAGGAGGCAGAAGATGCTCGCTCTGCTGCGCTGCTGCGTGCGCTGCATCGCATCTTACTAGAGTCTACGTAGCTAGATCTACATGTACATGTACATGTACATGTAGTATCTTCACCTGCCAATCAATCTACGTGTAGATCAAAGATTAAAGCACTACTTAGCGGGAGGAAATTAAAAGAACGAAAGCGGATCAATCAGGAATTTACCGCTGCTGCTATCTAAAATTTATCGATGTGGTTCCTACAGTACATGTAATAAGAACGAAAAGCGGATCAAATTCAATCATTAATATTATAAACGTGTAGAAGTAATACATGTACCGGTATATATTACGAGTTCGCTAGAAGGGCCACACCGCGCAATGTCCAAAACTCCTTGCTTTGTTGACCACATGGAAGATCGACCATACATATAAGGTACTTATCCGTTCGTTCCCCATACTTATACATAGGGCACTCGAAGAGATTTCCCAACGATCGTTTCTTTGCTGCCGCCTTGACACGGGACATGGCAGTGATGTGAAGAACTGGGAGGGGGGAGTGGAGGACTTTGGGCTCGCTTTCGACCAAGCAATTTTGGCGAGGGTCAAATCCTGCACCTTCCAGCACCAATCCGTCGATATAAATGCCTTCGTCGGGAGAGCTCTTGATCTGGTCAGGAGAAGAAAAGGCAGTCACCTCGGAAACATAAATCATGTCGTTGAGAGACCACTTCTCCGACTTGTGTGCCCGGCAGACCTCCTGCTTCATAGATGTGAGCAATCCCTGGGGATTGAAGAAGCAGTTCAGCATGAAGGACTTGGGCCGACCTCGGTCCAGCCAGTTGCGGTATTGCTGATGACGGCTCAGGAGCGAAGTGAACCACAGCCCAAGCGTCGGGAGACGCCAGCTGAATTCATCTCCCGTCAGAGTGTTCTCCCATAGGTGCGGCACTCGGGCATCGTAAATGGCATCGAGCGTCTCCTGCAGCTCCGCCGTCATGACGACCTCGCCCTTGATGGCCAATTGGAGCTGTTCCAGCGTGAAGCGCACCTTGGCGATGACGGCCTGGAAGCGCTGGATCTCCTGGAACAGAAAAATGTTAATCGGCACGGTCATACCACCAAGCTTGCGGATCTTGACCTTCTCCTCCTCCTCAATGTAGTCCTCGGGCAATCGGCCCAGTAGCTCCGTGGCCTTCTCGTAGACAACGTCTTCTCTCGATACGCCATCGTTGCTGCCTCCGCCCTTGGGCTGCGTCTCGCCCAGCGTCTTGAAGAGCGCCATGGCCTCCTTGACTCGAAAAGTAAGGTCGGCGTTGGGGTGCAGACCGAATATCTCCGGGGAATCAATTTCGGGGAAGCTTTCGATGAAGGAGCGATAATCGGCGTGGTCGGTGAAGGAGGGGATCTCGTACCGGAAGTTGTTGGGGATCTTGAATATGGGATTAGCCGGGTTGACAGCGTACTCGGGATCGCAGCAGGCCTCCGTTAGCCACTCCTCCGCATATGTCTTGAACAATCGGACGTCAAGACTGTCGGTAATTTTTCCTCCATACTGTACTGCCGACACCATGTACTGGAACGTCGACCAACTGATGGGGCCGTTGTACAGGTGCTTCTCGAGGAACAGGATGCAGCTCTGCAAATCGCCGTTGTTGTACTCGTACGGGACGCACCAACCGAGAGGACCAAACTTACGTCTCTCCTGGACGATGCTGTGAAGGAAGCACAGCGCGTACAGCAATTGTCGCCACTGGGCCGTGTCGACTCGTTCGATCTTGTCCTGGTCGACCATGACGCCGGGAGTGTACGAACGGAGCAGACCAGCCTTGAGGCCGGCGGGGGGTTCGTTAGTGACCTTGACACACATCTGAAGCAGACCGAGCGGGAACTCCGGATGAGGCAGAGCCGTCATGAACAGTCGGAAGTTGGGATCCATGCCATCCTTGAGCTTGTCAATAATGGACTCCAGATCATTCATCAGGCCCAGACCAAGCTCGCAATTCTGCAGCAGTACCCAAGTTCCATTGATCGCGCCGGCATTGATGGCCTTTATGGCCACCGGTTCCTGACCTTCGCCGAGGGAGATGACGGTCGGTGCCGGAAGCTTCTTCTTGCGGCACAGCGTTTCGATGCTGTCGGTGGGGTCGGCACCGCGAGACAGGAGGAAAATGACGGGAACCTCCGGTACCATGCCGTCGTATACGGATTCAATAGTGTCGGTGACGGGCTCGACGTAGGCCAGGCCCATCTCCTTGGTATTGCGAAGGAACTCCTTGCACATGAGGATGCTGCGGTCCACCCGCAGACATCGTACCAACAACAGCTTGAGGAAGGGTCCGATGCCATCGGCCTGATCCACAAGATGCTGCTCGTAGTTCTCTCCGGGGATGGCCATTTGCTCTGGCTCATTGTCCTCGTACCATCTCTTCCACGCCGGTTCGTTGGCCGTCATCTCCTCTACGAGATTGGCATAAAGTGCATTGCTTTGGCTCAGCTGGACGACGTTGAGCCAAACTTCGTTGCTCATCCACCCAAAGGGCTTGCGCTTCACGGAGGTTATGTCCAATGCGGCACCGCCGCGAAGGAAGAGCGTCATATCGCTGCCCTTGAGCTTGTCGGCCGCCACCAAGATTTTCATCGTGAGGAGCATGACGAAGGTGAGTTTATCGGACTCGTACAGGCCTCGGTTGACGTAGCGATACGTCGTGTAGGTCATGGTCTCGATGATGTTTGCGACGCGCTTGCTGGCCAGCGCTGCCTTGTCGGCCTTGTCCATGGAGCCCATAAACAGCTCGAGGAATTGATCCAAGCTGGTCTGATACATGACGTTGACGAGGCTCATCTCCACGATGCTAAAGTACAGCACGGACCCTCTCGTCGCCGCGGGACGGAACTGCTCTCGCTTTTCGGCAATGCTGGTACGGGTTTCATCGGCGGCGACCAATTTGGCATTCACTTCGGCAGCCTTGGCCTTGGTGCCGGCCAACACGGATACCAGCTGTTCGTCTTCGAGCAAATCACCGGCATTGCTCGTCAAGCGCTCCAGCAAGCTGGCATCGAGCTGCATCAGACTCTTGGTATTGGCATTGACCTCCTCCAGAACCTGCGTCAGCTGCTCCTCCAGTGCCTTCTGCTCCTTGCCAATGACTTTTCCCAGTAGCTGTTCCTCCAATCCCTTCTGCGTCACGGTGAAGTCGATGAGGGTCGTCTTGGCCTGCAGCTCGGGCGAGAAGGTGGGATTGGGCAGACGGGTGATGAAGTACAGGCGGAAATTGGGATCGTAGTCCATCACCTTGTCGCTGACGTTGATGAACATCTTGGAACCCTTGCGTATGATCTCCTTCTCCAACACCGGGTCCAGCATGGGGTCGATCTCGTCCTCGACGCCAACGACCACCAAGCTCTTACCGTCGCCCATGCAGAACTCCAGCTTGTCCTTGAGCTTGGGATCCGAGAGGTGGACGACGTTCTGTCCATTCCACGTCGGCAGATTCTCCCTCTCCTTGTTGAGGATCCAACTCAGAGCCTGGCCCTGCGGATCGACGAGGAGAGGGAATCGAGTGCTCTTGGTAACAAGGATGCCGTTTTGGGTCGAAAGAGGATCGGTCGGGAGGCCCTGCATATTCCAATCGCCAATCGTTCCGACGTCGACCAAGAAGGAAATGACGTCCAGATTGCGAGTGACGGGGACGTTGCGGGCCTCACAGTCGGCCGTGAATTTGTCGTTGATGAGATACTCTCGGAACTGCTGATTGAACGGACCACAGTACGAAACAAAGGCGCAGGCAATGGCGCAGTCTCCGACGAGACGCTTCTTCTGTTCGCTGAAGTTGGCCGCATCCTCGGCCCAACGGATGCGTTCCCCGGCGAGACCATCGATGAGGGCCGAGGCCTGGTTCATCTTCTTCTGCAGGGCCAGGGCACCGTCCTCGATGCTCTTTTTCTTGGCCATTTGAGCATCGAACATACTATGGAGCTCGGCAAGCTTCTCGTGGCAGGCCGCCAACCGAGCCTCGGCAGCCTCGAGAGCTGCATTGGCCGCCTCCATTTGATTTTCGGCAACAGCCAGGGCCTCCATCTTGGGCTTGACGATCTTGCTGGCTTCGTGGTAGAACTTCATGGCACGGACGTAGGTGCACAGTCCCTCGGCGGCCGTACTGGCGTTCTTGGCGACGGCGGGGTTGAACTGTTCGATATCGATGTACACCGAAAGGAACTCGACGGTCTCGTCGTTCATCATGTCCTTGCCCGTGTTGCCGAACTCCACCAGCTGGGCCAAAAAGTTGGGATTGGACATCATCTGCAGGGCCTGCTTGAAGCTGGGCTCGAACCACGGGATTTCCGTCTTGGCCATGGTCACCTTGGTGGCCTTGACGCTCGCCAACGGAAACTGGAATAGAATCAGAACACAGTCGAACACCAGCTTGATGATGTCACTGGGATTGGCCAGCTTCTTGATCTCTCCGATGTGCGCCGGCTTGATGCTGTCAATGGCGGCATTGGCCTCGTCGACAAAGGGCTGAGCCTTGGCCAGATCGCTGGCACAGCTGGCCTTCTCGGCGGCAATTCGGGAGGCATCCTCTTCGCACTTGGCCTTGATGCCGGCCACCTGATCGCCCTCCAGCTTGGCCTCGGCGGAGCTCACCTCGAGCGATTCGAGCATCTTGTTGGTGGAGACGGTGGCCTCCTCCAGCTTGACCTGTTCCTTGGCCAGAACGACCTTCATGGCCTCCACGTCCTGCGCTCCCTGGATGAGCTTGTCCAAGCCGAGCTTCACTCGACTCTCCTTCTCCTTGAGAGATGCCAGCTTGGTGGAGTACATGCTCTTGTAGGCCGCCAGGAAGCTGAGGAATGACTTGGGTGTTTGGTATACCTGTCGCCGCAGCGTGGTGTGATATTCGTCGCAAACGTCGGTGGCCATCTTGTGGACCATGCCCATGTGCGACATGAGGGCCGCCTTGGTTTCCGGGGTGCATTCCATATCAAAGTCCTGGATGACGCCCCTAGCAACGCTGACGAGGGCGTCCTCCGGCCACGGCAGGAACCAGTCGACCGTCGGCGCGCTGACGAGACTGGGGAACTTCCTCGCCCGCACGGGAAATTTGGGGTTGAGGGGCGACATGCAGAGCATGAGGTGCAGATTGTCCCGAACGCAATCGGTAAAGTATTGCTTGAGATTGTCCTGCGTCTCCTCCAGGCCAGGACGATCGCGCAGAAAGTCTTGCCGCAGATCGGCCGTCATGGCCATCATTTCGTCCTTGGCAAACAATCCAGGAACCTCGCCCGTCGACAGGATGGAATTGATGGTCTCCAGGAACACCTCGTCCTTGATCTCGCTCTCCGTAAAGAGGAAGACGGTCGGCTCGCGCTTGTGACCGGCGCTACGGTAGAGGAGTCGGATGTCATCCATGAGGGCATTGACGTTGTACTGCTTAGTGAGGGTGATCTGGAAGCATTTGGCACGGCAAATGTAGGCAGCTAGCCGGGTCAGACTCTGCTTGCCACTGCCGCCGACGCCGACGAGCATTCCACTGCCGCGGGGTGTTTCGATCAGGCGGATGATGCGCAGCAGATGCTTGAGGGCATCCTCAAATAGCACCAGCTCCATCTTGCGGGAGGGAAACTCCTCGTTGTACTTGTTGAGAAAGAAGTAGGCACGCTCCCGAATGTCCTCGAGCGACCCACCATCCTCGTAAATCTTGGGTGCCTCTTCGATCAATACCTCGTCCTCGTCGTACACATCGTCGCGAAGAAAGCTGACCATGTGCTTCTCCTTTGTCGTCGGAGGGGCGACACAACTGCTGCCACTGTCGTCGTCTTCGGCATCGCCTTCACCTTCAACTCGATCACCACTACCGTCACCGCCGCCGTCACCGCCGCCACAAGCCGCCAAATACAGGTCCGGACCAAAGACGTTCCTTCCAATGTCGGAAATCATAGTCCCGTAATTGGACTTGTCGGTATCGTTGGCGAGCTTGTCGCAAAAGACTCGGTCGCATTCGTGCTTCCAGAGTCCGACCAACATATTCTGGGGAGAAAATCCCTCCAGTTTGCCCTCCTCCACCCGAAGACCACCGGTGAGGATGGATTCCTTGGGCGTTAGGAGGATGCCCTGGAAGACGCGGCTCAAATCGCGCATATTGAACACGTAGTGGAACTTGGCGGGGGTAGGTAGCATCTTGGCCTTCATGACACGCCAAAGCTGGATGGTAGCATCGGTCAACTTGCCGACGCTGTCGAGCGTCGGCGCATCAAAGCCGGCCCCGGCCGTGAATCGACCGTCCAGCATCTGACCATAAATGTCATTGATACTGGTAATACTCGGCAACACGAGATTGAAGATGAAGAAGTTGCGCTTGAGACGGTTGGGGATGTCGTTCTTGCCACTTCCGGGATGTTGCATGGCGGCAAGATACTGCAAATCCTCGCACGTCTTGAAGTCGCCGCGCTTGTCCTTGTCCAGGAAACAAAAGCCACCGTACTCGACGGCCAACCGGACCAGCTCCAGAGTGGTTTGGTCGCCCCACTTGTTCACCTCGGGCATCGATACGTCATCGAAGAATATGGTCATCTTCTTCCCGTTGGGCGGGCCAAAGTTCTTGCCCCCTCGTTTGTCGAGCTCGGCTTCGATGGAGTACTGCGCCATACCAGGAGTGGTGGCCGAGGAAAAGTTGATGCGCTTCGTCAGCATCCTGCTGGGATCCTGGCTGGACAAGAACATGAGCTGCGTACTGGTCTTGGCAGTGCCCTCGGCACCAACGACCAACACCGGGACGCGCTGCTTGTGGATGTGCTTGATAACGTACATGGCCCGGGTGGAATCCATGGTGGGAACAAGGAGGTTGGAGAAGTCCAGCTTCTCGTCCTTGGGGCAGGTCCAAGTGGGAGGGGACCATTTCTCCCACTGACAGGTCTGAGGATTGATAAAGTACTCGAAGATGGTCTCGCCCTGTCGCTCAACTCTGGGCATGACGGACCTGTCGGCATCGCGCGATCGGAGCCACTCGTCAAACTTGAGCCGATCGTCGGCTTCGAGCAGAGCCCCGACGCTCCAGCACAGACAGTAGACAAAGTACCGTTCCATGTTGGTCCGCAGTTCCTTGTCTCCTCCACCGCCGATACTGGCGGCATCCTTGCCCTCGGTCAATCCCTGATAGAGCTGCGTAAAGCTCGTGATGCGACCGACACGGCCCTCCTTCATCACCTCGGAGCAGTTGCGCGACAAGAACTCGAAGCACTCTCCGGGCTCGGTGGGGGTGCACTTGCCGATCCACTTGGCGATCAGCTCTCGAAGAATGTCCTGCCGCTTGGCCTCCGGACGCTTCCGGACCCACGCCTCAAGGACGGGAGCCCAATCCAGATCGGTATCACTGACGTAGATGATGCCGGCTCGGGAAACGGTGGCAGGAGAGGCATTGACCAAGGTCTCCACCTCGAACATCACCTTGACATTGTCCGTCATGGGGATCCGATCTCCGTTGGCCAACGTTAGAATTCGGTTGTCGTCCAAAACGGTGTTGAGATCCTCGATCCAAATGGCATCGACGGGACCATCAGCAATGATCCACGTATTGTAGGAATTGTTCCGGTTGTTGAACTTGGCCCACATGGCAGCGAAGACGCCCGTCGTCCACTCCCCGCTGAGCGGGTCGGCCTCGCCGTACATCTCCTGCGCTCGAATGGCCTTGGGATTGAATCGAGCGTCCTTGTATTGGACGCCATGTCGCTCCTGCAGCGTTTCCTTGAGGCACTTGAAGATGCAGGATTTGCCTCCGCCGGACGGGCCGACGAGCATTATACCATGCCGTACCCGCGTCGTCTCGAAGAGCTGGATGGTCTTGCGGACCCAATCCTCGTGATACACCAGCCCATGACGCTCCACCACCCTGCGAAGGATGGCCTCCTCTTCGGGATACTCTCCCTTGCTGGGCGGTGCCATGCCGGGGAACAGGTCGGCCAGCAACGACAAAAAGAGCGGAACGTCCTGCGCCACCAACTTGGACAGGTTCATGTCGCGGACGGTCCGGTACACCAGCATGGCCTCGGACGAGTCCAAATTGTCTCGCTTGGTTGCGCCCATGGTCCGCAGCACCGACAGGATGTTGCGCAGGCCCCAGTCGTAGTGCCGTTGGTTGGACAGCTGCTCCTTGCACGTGGCATACAACGTGAAGAACTTGGCCGAGAGCAGATCAAAGTCGGAATAGCCCACCGAGCACATCTTGACCTTCTTGATGATCTGAAAGTCCGGCGTCATCATGGCAACTCCTCGGAACAGAGCCTTGAGGTTTTCCGGCAGCTCCTGACGACCAGCGTAGCCTGGATTCATGGTAATGAAGAAGGAGCAGACCTTCTGAAGGACGACATTCTGCGGATCGCCGGGGAACTGGAATACTTGGAGGCCCTGCTTCTTGGCGTTCTGGATGGCCAGCACCTGCTGTGCCACCACCGACAGTACCGGGAGCGTGATGCGATTGAACTCGTCGAAGCATCCCCACAGTCCGCCCTGACAAAGGCCCTTGAAGATCTTGGCGCAGTCGGTGTACTTCATCTGATCCGTACAGTTGGTAACGACGACGAATATGCCCAGGCTGTTGCCCAAATCTTTCACCGTCTCGGTCTTGCCAGTACCGGCCGGTCCTGCCGGAGCTCCGCCAAAGTACATGCCCAAGGCCTGGGCCAGAGTGATGTAGCACTTGTCCGTGAGGGGGGTGACGACCAACCGTTCCTTGGAGCCCAAATACTCGTACTGGTAGTTGAAATCGACGTCGGTGATGGACACGACCGTGGCACCGTTGTCGTTGACGTCGTCGGCCGAGCTGGGACGCCAGTAGAAACGGGCCTGCTTGAGCCAGTCAAAGTCGTTGGCATCCTGCACCTTGCGAGCTCGGACCAGCTGCATCAGTTCCTGAGCAATGTCGCGCTGATGGACGTGGATGGTTACCAGGGTCTCGATCTTCTTCCGATTCACCTTGGTTCCCAAATCCTGAAGACACCACGTGGACATCTCCGACAGCACCTGCATCTGACGCTGACAGTTCTCCTTCATGGCGTTCTTCTTGGTACGGCACTGTTCCAGGGCGGTCTGCGTTTCGTAGGTCCACATGATCTGAACGGCCAACAGAGCAAACTGAGCAATGCTACCATCGACCAGGGGGCGGAGACGGCTCAGATCGGTCTGGACCTGGGCGACCCCGGCGGCGCACTCCCGAGCCTTTTCTTTGAGAGTTTCCTGCATCGTCTTGAGGAGGGTCATGAGCCAATCCTCGATGTTGCCGACGGCCTTGACGGGCCGGATGAAGTCCACCACCTCGTGGCCCTCTCCGCCGCTGCCGTGGAATTGACGGATGATGGTCTTGTCGTCGGGATCGTGCTCGACGTACTGGATGGCATCGAACACATTCTCGTAGTATTCGTTCATGGCCAGGGGATCCGACCCCTGCGACAGAATGATGAGGAGCTTGGCGTTCGACACAAAGTAGAAGCGCGGGAAGGCATTCTGCTTCTGTTCCAGATACCCCTCCAACGACTTTTGACACTTCTCCAGCTCGCCGTACATGGTGGGGAGGGAGTTGCGCAGCAACTCGTCGGCACAGCACGCCACGACGTTGCGACATTCGCTGGCCTTGGTCATTACCTTGGCCCAGTCCTTGTCGACCTTGGTAAATTTCTTGGCCTCCCGCGGCATCTGCTTGGCAATGTCTCCGCCGGTGAAGACCGATTCCAGCGCGCACCACATGAGCTGGACCTTGACCCACCGCTCGAGGGTGTCGGACGTATCGGACAGCTGTCCGAGCAGCTCCTGGGCCAGATTGCGGAACGGGGTCACGTGGCGCATGGTGAGCATGGTCTGCAAATTCATCTGCGCCTCCTCGAGCTCTTCCATCACATGCGGCGTCGCTTTGAGGATGTAGATGCCGCGGTCCTTCCACTGCTGGAAGGAGAATTCCTGTGCATCCCACTGCTCCTTGATCTCCTGCAGCTGCTGCTCTATCTTGAGCTGCTTGTCGGCACCATCGGTCACCTCCTCGACGTCGTCGGAAACGGAGACCAGGTCGGCCTCGATGAGCGATTCCAGCTTGAATTCGGAATTGCCAATCACGTCGAGCTCGACGTCGCAGATTTTCATCACCTCGTCCCAGTGCCGGGCCTTGATGGATTCCTTGGACAGCTCCTTGAGGAGGGGGAGCAAGTTCTGAAAGTCATCGATCTCCTTCCGGAGCTGGCCGTGCGAGTCGTACTCCCGAAGACGACCGGGAAGCTTCTTGCATCGGGCGGCGTAGGCCTCCATGGTGTCCGTCATCTCGTCGACGTTGGCCGCCACGGACATCCAGGGCATCAGCTTCCACTCGTTGATGGTACGGATGACATCGACGAACAAATCGAACAGCTGCGACGCAATCTTAATGTCCTTCTTGGTACGGTCCAGATCGGGATACTCTTGGTGACGGAGAGCGAACAGAATCTCCCCACCGCGGAACAGCTCGAACTTGCGCTCCCGGATTTGGAGCTCCTCCTTGAA
>Ga0115006_10002264_pt1 | contig 12553 bp, 9 predicted proteins | sample ArcOceMetagenome_3_FD_88943 | JGI IMG/M metagenome (GOLD analysis project Ga0115006, IMG submission 88943) | Marine eukaryotic phytoplankton communities from Arctic Ocean - Arctic Ocean- Svalbard ARC20M Metagenome | ecosystem: Environmental > Aquatic > Marine > Oceanic | place: Arctic Ocean...
TAGTACTGACACCTCCCAGCAGGGCATACAGCGCAGAAGGGTATCGTGGAGGGTTTAGGGTTTAGGGTTTAGGGTTTAGGGTTTAGGGTTTAGGGTTTAGGGTTTAGGGTTTAGGTAGTAGGTAGTACTGGCACCTCCCAGCAGGGCATACAGCGCAGAAGGGTATCGTGGAGGCTTTCGGTAAAAGGAAGAGCATCCTCACGGACGCTCAGTGCCTTGTACTTTCTGTCGTGGCCCGGCCAGCACCTGTTCGCGTGCGTAAAAAAAAAAATGAAATGATGAAACAAATATCAATGATAATTGCCTTGTACGTTCTGTCGTGGCCAGGCCAGCACCTGTTCGTGAAAAATGAAAAAGAATAAAATAAGTAAAAATAATGATATAATGAAACAAATATAAATAATAAATGCCTTGTACGTTCTGTCGTGGCCCGGCCAGCACCTAGAGAATAAAATAAATAAAATAACAAACATGTAGAGATGTGAGAATAGTAAACAAACAAACCAACAAACCAACAAAGAAACATGTAGAGAGGTATCAACCAACAAATAAAACAAACATGTAGAGAAGTGAGAATAATAAACCAACCAACCAACCAACCAACCAACAAACATGTAGAGAATAACAAACAAAAAAACAAACAAACCGTGAGAGCCTGTCTGCTCGCACACCGCCGCGCAAAGGGCATTGCCCCGCGGCCGTACTCGCAGGTTCACACGCGCATGTGCTCCAGGGGACAAGGGCGCGTGCCACGCGTGCGCGTGCATGCGCGGGGGGTGGACGGGGCGGGGGCACGCACGGATGCTCCCTGTTCAAAGGCGGGGGGGAAACGCCGTAGCTTCTTCTCCACTCGCTCACGTTCTTGTCCCCATACATGACCACCGCCATCTTCTTGTTGAGGCCCGTGAGCGCGCCGTCGTGGCGTTCGTTCAGGCGCCAGTCGCATACCGTCGGGATCCACAGCTGTCGGATCTCTTCGAGGATCATGTGGCACGTCTTGATCGCACGCTGCAGGACGCTGGTGAAGGCCACGTCGAACCGGATGCCGGCCTGCCGGCAGAGCATCCCCGCGCGGTGCGCATCGTCGAGGCCCTGCCGACTCAGCGGCACATCCATCCACGCGGTGAAGCGGTTGTCCTTGTTCCAGATCGACATGCCGTGCCTCACAAGGACGAGGCGGACCAGGTCGTCGCCCAGCTCCGGGAGCAGGCTCCCCGCATGATCGGGACAGGACGGCCCCGCCGCAGCGACGCGGGGCGGAGAAGGTGTGCCGCCACGCGCGCCCGCGGGCGTGCTCGGTGACGCCCCGCCGAATGACAGCGCGAGCAAGAGGCACGCTCCCGGCCCGAGCCGCCGCCGCCTCCGCACGCCGCCGCGCCCCGGCGGTCTCGGCTCCATGCCCAATCTCGTCCCAATCTCGTGTCCCGTGTCACTGCGGGCCGTGTTCAACCATGGTGTTCAACTCGACGTTCCTACTCGTTGTGAAGTCCCGGGTCCCGGCCGCGGGGGTCCCGGGGCCTGCGCGAATGCACGGCTCGGTCCTGTGCGCGTGACCTCCCGCGTGTGCGCCGCGCGCGCGGCGGGAGAGCCCATACCCCAGCATGCCAGGCACCTGGCAGAGCAGGGCCCGCAAGGCGATGCACGCGCAAAAGGCTGTCCGGATGTCCGCAGAGGGCGACCACGCGTTTGCGTTTCTGAGCACATCGGGCGGGGCCGCCCAGAGCAGCGCGATGCGCGTCCACGTGCGGCTGCCGGCGCCGTACGTGCGCACGCTGGGGATCGACGCCGACGGCAGCGACTTCCTGCAGACGCTGCAGGCCAAGGTCAACGCGCAGTGCGGCATACACCCCGACACCATTCGGTTCCGACACAATGGCCACCTGCTGCTCGGCAACCTTCAGCTCAGAGACTACAACCTGCCCGAGGACCCGGTGCTGGATCTGGAGGTGCACTTCCTGGTGGACGTGGTGGAGCCGTCGCAGCCGAGCCGGGCCGCCTACGCCAGGCTCCGCAAGGACTCGTGGGGGCGATCGCGCTTGCTGGCCGTGTCGCGGGCGCAAACACCCGAGCCCGTCTCGCGCGGGGCGGGGAGAGCCGCACACCGCACCTGCGCAAAGTGCGGCGTCGAGCGGGCACCAGAGCTCGAGATCAGCTGGTTCCTGCAGCAGCAAGGCACGACCCCATGCACCCGTGACACGACGTTCCGGCCCAAAAGCAGGGTCAACCACGCGTGCACAAACTGTGGCAACGAAGCATCCGACCACTACCGAGCTGGACGGCGGCAGCTGTGCTACGATGCAGAAAAGTTCGCCGAGAAGGGCGCGGGCCGTCTGCTCACTGCAGAAATGCTGCACGAGCCTGATCCGCCACCTGGGACCTGCCGAAGATGTGGTCACCACGAGCAGGATCACCAGTCTGCAGCGCGATACTGCTTTCAGAAGCAGCATTGGCTCTGCTGTGTCTGCAGAGAGTTGGACGGACAGCTGTCGTGCCAGCCTTGCCAAAGTCGAGTTCAGGCAATCAGGGCGCTGGAACGCGAGCTAGACTTGGCGTTGCACGGGGATAGATTCAAGGACGCGATGGCAGCGGTGGCAAAGGCGCGGCATCAAGCAGGGCCCTCATTTTATGCCGAGCTCGACGAGGTATGGAAGTTGGGGCTTGGGATGCCCTCGGGAATTGCCTACCTGGCGAGCGCTGAGGGGGCGCAGTATATCAGGAATGGCGTGCTCGATGCTTCATACAGTGAGGGATGGGGCGGGTCTGCACGCCGCATCCAGTGTTGCTTTGACAAGCATATGAGAACAATATGCGGCGATATAGAAAAGCTCAGCCCGCGCATCACAGAGCTCAGAATCTGCAACAACCCGTATCTTTCGCGATTACCAGTTCACGAGCTTTGCAGAATGCGGTCGCTCCAAATCTTGAGTTGCCTCAACTGCCCGAACCTGTTGATGCCTCCGCCAGAAGTTGTTTCGCAGGGCGGAGACGTTACCATGCGATTCATGCGCGACGCGGCAATGCATGGCGGCGTGGACGAACGTTGTGCGCTGTTCACCATCGGCGAGTTTGCGAGCGGAAAAACCAGCGTCATTAATGCGCTGGTATCGACAATGCAGCAGGGCTCTGCAGCAGATGAGGCTCACCACGAGGAGAATGCAACGGAAGACAGAGCTCAAGTTTGCACGCCCAGCAGCACACTGGGATTTGAAAATAGAGCTTGGGTGCCTGCAGGTGAAGACATGAAGTTTGAGATATTTGACCTTGGTGGGCATCCGACTCTGTGCCGTCTGAACCAGCTCCTATTTGCGAAGAGAGCTGTTTACCTGCTGGCTTGGCGTGCCCGGCGGCTGGGCGTTTCGGGAAACATAGGTTTCGCCCATCAAAATGATACGGTACTCGACTGTCTGGATGATCTACGCCATTTAGTTCCGGGTGCAGCTGTGATCCTGGTAGTCACTCACATCGACTGTGTGACCGATAGGGAGCTCGAGGAACAGTGCATGTCGCTACAGAGTGCTGTACATAGCTGGATTCGAAAGTGTCCGTCTTCACTCATCGAAATTTGTTTGGATGCGCAAAGTATCCGTCTTAACGGGAGGTCGGGGGCTGGAGCTAGCGTACTCCGCACGGCATTGCTAAAAGAGGTCAGAGAGCGAAATTGGTTTAGACAACCTCTCTCGAGCAGTTGGGCGTGGTTCACTCAAGAAATTACGAAGCACAGCAACGAGGGTTCAACGTTGGCTTTTCAGTGGGCGGAATATGTAAAGCTCGCTAGGCTCTGCGGTATTGCTGCTCATGAGTTCCAGAGCGTGACTGTCTTCTTGCGGGATACTGCAAGGATAAGGTATTTCGACCTGGCATTGCTCAATTCCGTGGCTGACATGCCGGAGGAAGCGCTTGATGATGAAGATGACGTGCTGGAGAGTTCCATTCCAAGGCAGCGAGCATCTCGTAATCTCGTCGATGGTTCAATGCCCAATGCCTTTGGCCAAAAAAATGTTAAACAGCTGCCCAGATTAGGCCCGCTTGCAAGGACGAATGAAAGGACTGGCGAGCTCAGTCTCCTGAATCACGAACCCAGCAAGTCCGAATTGAAGGCAGATGAAGAGAGGGAACAGCTGGAGCGCGAGTCTATTATCGCAAGAGCAAGTTTCGAGAGTGCTATGAAAGCCATGGCCAAGCAAGGAAAGCAGGAGCAAGTTCATAAAGACGAGGAGGACGGTGACGACACAAGTGATTCTGACGTGCAAGAGGGTTTCATTCCAAGGCAACAATCATTTCGTAATCTCCCTGATGCTTCAACGCCCAATGCCTTTGGCCATCAAAATATTAAACATTTTCCCAAGAATGGCTCTGGCAGTGGAGACGAGGAGTCAGGGGAGGCCGAAGAAGAGGAGGAGGATGAGGGGGAAAATGCGGAGAAGGAGGAGGCGACCCAAGAAGAGGGTAATAGACGAAGCGGAGCAACCAAAAAGACCTTTGGACAGGATACTCCGTTGCCGTTATTTCAGAAAATACGCGATCGTAAAGAAAAAATGAAGACGTTCAGATCGGGATGGTCAACCAGCAGCAGCCAGCCGGCCAGTGACGGCAGCGTGCTGCATATCCTGCATGAGTCTGCGCCCCAGGTTTATGTCTCATTCAAGAAAATGTCCTCAATTCTCAGGGGGTTATTTCGGCAAAATCGTCACGATCTTTTGAAACACTTCGCGAGGCTAAAAGATGCAGAGGGCCTTACCATGGTGTGCAGATTACATGTGCACGGGATTTTGGACCCTGCTCTGCTACCCTATCTTTGGCCCAGAATAGACTCAAGCTATTGGGAAATTGCAGGGGGCGGTGAAGCATACAGTGAAGAAGTACGACTGTGGGGCAGACCTTTCCCGGATGATCCAAGCGATCGTCGCGTAATACGGCACCCCGAAAGACTCTTTGAGCACGTCATTACTAGCCTTGAGGATGAGAAGCAAATGTTTCAGTTTCTGCAGGAATTCAATGTTATGGCGCGGCGTTCGTCGGGCGACTTGGTTGTATGGGACCTAACAGGTCATCATTCTTCAGACGATTGTATTTCTGTGTCATTTGCGCCAATTGCTTTTGCAGACTTTTGTTGCTCTCGCCCCTGTGAATCTGCGCGTATTGCGATTACTGCTGACGCGCCTAACATTTTTGGTCGATGGCAGCCCCGCATTTCCAGAATGTAATCGATGCTCGGGCAACGACTACAAAAGACTGTCCCTGTTGGATGTCTATAACCGTCCCATCGTTTCCGCGCGCTTTTTTTGCAGGACTCTCCATGCGCCTACTTCGCGATCACGACCACGGTGACATTAGTAGCACTTCTGCTCAATTTTTTGTCAAGGGCAAAAAGACCCAATTGATTGTCTCTGGTACTTCTGCCGGATATTCCTGTTTGACCATCCGGAGTTCACATGCAAGTTCTATGGCCAAAGTCAGAGACGCTCTCTCGAGGCACGTACAGCTGTTCCCAGGGCTCACCGCTCAGATACAACATCGCACAATGCCGGAAATAGAGCTCAAAAAGTGCGAGCCTGCTTCCATTCTAGTAGCATCGAACTTGCTGCTTGGTCGATATGAAAGTATCTCAGAACCAAGGCCTCGTGACGTCCTGAATTCCCTTTTATCGCACAAGATTGCACATTTGGCTGCTTCGAGTAAGGCTGAAATGGAGTGCATCCGTGCTGAAGAGGCTTGCAAAGGCCAGGATTCTGCGGTCCTTGCGGCAAAAGAAAGCTTCTTGGGCTTTGAAAAATGTAGAGGCAAGTCTGGCTCTGTTCACATAGATCATGAGCATGCGACAATCACGACCCAGGGATTTTCGACCATCGTCGCTAATGAATACTGCAGGATAGGGGAGATGGGGTATTATGAGCTCGAAATTCTCGAGGAGGGAGAATTGTTTGTTGGCTTCGTCACAACCGAGTTTGAGAGGACTCATGGTCGCTGCGACCTCGGAATTGGCGATGACACGCATTCTTGGTGTGTCAGTAGCAGTTCTTGGCGATGCCACGCGGGTCATCGCACCGCCTTTGGGTCACCGTGGAAAAGGGGAGATGTGATTGGTCTGGCTTGCGATCTCAAGCTTGGCCTTCTTCATGTGTCAGTCAACGGCAGCTTTGAAGCCCCGAACGGCGTTGCATGTTCTCTCAGCCTTGCTCCTCACGGACTGTACCCTGCGCTTTCGGCACGGTCCGGAAAGGTCAAGTACAATCTTACAACACCATTCATGTATCCTCCACCTTTAATTCCGGTCAAAAATGACGCAAACACGCCCTGGGAGGCGCGGGAGCAAGAGGAGGACCAGCCGCGTTACATGTCGATGTGGGAATGCCGAGTCAAGGACGCAGAAAAATGGAAGGAGCCTCATAACATGGCACAGGCAAGGAAGAATGCCGAACGAAAACGAATGACGGCACAAGTCGTAGGCAAATTCTCGCAACTATGTCCCATCGAATACTCCCTGGAGATGCACTTTCCAGATTCGCACGTTCGGACGACACCAAGAATTGTCGTGGTGATTGTTGACGACGAAGTTTGCAAAACAAGGGAGGGATTTCGCGAAGAAATTGAAGCAGGTTTCATTTCCCCATGGCCGACCGCCCCACAGTCAATCAAGGACAAATTTCAACGGAAGGTGCGGGCGCACTTGAACCGTTTGATGCCGCTCAGAACTTGGCTAGCAACAGTCAGGGATACTTGCCCTGGGTGTGTATTCATTCCCGTCCTTTTGCCTGGCTGGGATTCGCATCTGCATGATGCGGAGGATGATGTTTTCGACTGGTGGCCGGAAGGGCCGTGTAGTTTGCGTCAACATCCCCTCGCCATACAGCTGCTGCAGGAGGAGGACCCGTGGTGGGACTCCATCCAGGACAAACTCTTGCCGACGATCAGCAAGCATCTGACAGCATGGCGTGGTGAAGAGTCGCCGATGCTTGAAGCTATCTGCTGCCCGACGTGTCTCAGGACTGATAACGGGGCTGCACCTTTTTGCTTCGACCGTAATGTTTGCAGCAGACAAATGAAGTTTCCGATTGGAAGGGGTACTTTCAGACATCACATGCAGCAGTGCCCAATATGCCACAAGGCAAAGCGTGAGCCCCACACGTTTGAGCTGGTCAAGCCGGAGGTTTACATATCGCATTGTGTGGATTCTCAATCCCCCTTGAAGGCTCTCATTGCTGCCATCTTCGAAAGTGTCGAGTCAAATCTGGATTGCATGTGTTGGCCACCACTTAAAAAAGCTTCGACTTTTCTCAAGACGGACGTTGAAGACAACAACAGAAGGCGCATCGGGAATTCCAAAACAGTCATCATTTGTCTCAGTGACCGCTATCTAAGATCTGAGAGGTGTCTGGCTGAATTCAGGTCAGTAGCATGCTGTGCTTGCTCTTCCTTGCCTTTTTGGTCACCTGAACGTCGCTAGGAGCGCGTAGACTCGAAGCGGGATTTGAAATTGGCCCCGGATTTGTCCTCAGGACTAACCCCGCATTTGTGGTCTGCCGATTGCGCCAGTTTGACCGTAGATTATTTATGCCCATGCTCGCAAACATCGCCACATGGCCATGTGACATGTATTGATCACGTCCATTTTTCACGTGGCAAAGTCATTAGAGATAGATGTGTAACAAGCCCCACTGACATTGTGCATGATCTTAGGGAGGCGATTGTCCAGCGAAGGTTCATCATTCCGATCCTACTTCCTGACATGGGGTTGATAGAGAGCCGTACGCCGTCTCGAGCGCATGCAAAGCATGCAAGAACAAACATCTCCTCAGGTGGCTGGCAGGGGTCGCGCAGCCCCACAGACTGGTGGCAGCATCCCGCCATAGCCAGGATCTATGACACAGCCAGCGACAAAGCGTCTGCCCGGAATGGTGATCACGCTCTGAGCGCCCCCAGGGCGGCAGCAAGTGCCCGGGATGGCTCTTCACTCCATCAGCGCGACTTATCGCGCTTCGCGCCCATTTCCATCGAGGTTCAAGAGAAGCTAGGTGGCTACTCGGGGCCGTCCAGCAACACGCAAGAAGTGCTGCTGGATGAGGTCACAGAGGCACTGATAATCGCGAGAATCCTCGAGACGATCCACGTGCCGCAACTCCCCGATCACAATCCAAGATAACGTGCAGGAGGTGGGAACCTGTCTCTTCTTCGCGTTGCCAGCGATCCAACTTTCAGATTAATAAGATCAATAAAATCGCACTATTTCGCTTTCGAACAATTCTGCGGAAATGCGGTCTTTTGCATCACACGTTGGCTGACAACGCAAGGGAATCACGGATGGAAAAAATAATATACATTCAATTAATAAGCATTGTTTAGCCCCCGTGTCCGATATCGCACACACATAATTCTAGATCCGGCGGTCCTCGTATGAGCGACATGTGCATGGCCACCAAAAGCGGAGGAGGAACCAAGGGTCGAGAGTCTAGCGGTAGTCTTACTCTTTCTTTTGATCATATCTTCATGCCTCCCAGGCCCGCAGCCATGACCTCGTCCTCCGTCAAATCCAGCATGACACCGACATAGGCGCAATAGTTGATCAGGCCCGTCTTGTCGCCATTTGCCTTCATGTCGGGACATTTTACGTCTGCCTCTGCAATGTACTCGTCGATCTCGGCGGGGTCCATGGGCTCCCCGAAGTGTTCTAGGATGTGCTTCAGCTCCTCTGGGGATATTGTTCCTGCATGCAGACGGCAATCAGCGCCGCTCGCAATATCCCAAGCCAGAACGGGCACACGCTCGAGGGAAGAGACTGCAAGTGCAGGGGCGCAACAAGGCGCTGCAAATCTCTACATCCGCACACCTCGATTCTGCTTGTCGAACACGCGAAAAGCTGCGAGCAGTTGGTCCGTCGTTTCCTTGGTCTCCAGGCGCTTGGCAATCAGCGGGACGGTGTCGTGCTTTGACACGGACCCTTCACCGTTAGGGTCGAGCGTCTGTGATCCAGGGCCACGTCACGATGCGCACAGCGCGCGGTGCGAGCAGCGGGCTGCCGTGCGGGCGCAGCGCAGCAGCAGGAGACGTGCGTGCAACACGGGCGTGCCGAGTCGGTACCGCGAGGTACTCCTGCTCCTCTCGTTTCGACAAGTTCAACTTCATGGCCTGAAAGACAACGATGAGATCCTGCGACGGGATTTTCCCCTCCTTCTTCTTGTCGAAGAGATCGAAGGCCTCGTTGAACTCGGCCAGCTTCTCATCTGACAGCAGCTCGCTCTGCCGGGCCCCGCACGCCGCACCGCAGGTCAGAGCGCGGCCGCGCGGCCCGCGCACGCGGCGCGCACGCGGCGCGCACGTCCACGCGGCTCCCGCATGGCGCCTGCAGAAAGGCCGCGCGTGCGCCCGTGCCGCCCGCGGCGCGGCAGCGCTCGCACGACGCGAGCACGCGGCGAGCGGGGAGGAGGGGCGGCCACCATGGTGCCGCTCGCGGTGCCGGACCCGACGCCTGCCCGTGCGCTGTGGAGGCGCCGCCTCCGCCGCGCGCTCCGCACCCGCGCGCCGCGCTCCGCACAACACCACGGCAGCAACCCACAAAACAACGGCTGTGTGGTCGGGCGGTCGCGCACCACATTCTGCAGGGACCGTGATGGGTTCCTGCCGGGGAGGGACGTGACAGAGGTTTTGCGAGCGCACCGACTTGTGGCACCCGGTTTTGGTTTGGGGAAGGCCTTCTCTTGCCGAAATTGCCTGCTGCGAAGAGGCACCTGGATATCTGGCTCTTCCTCATTCGGAGCGCGACCATGGTGTTCGAGCAGCTCTCCGAGGGCGTGCCGACCGCCTGCACCACCATCGAGGAGGTGAGGCCCGCGCTGTCTTAACGTGCGTGTGTCCTCGAGCCGTGCGCGGTGCAGGTGCCCCGATCGGAGCCGCCGCGCCCCGGCGAGAGCTGCTTTTCCACGCTGCTCCCGGCTGGCGGCGCCGCCCGCCGGTGGCGGGGTCGGGCGGTGCGGGGCGGTGCGGGGCAGTCCAAGGCAGCTTGCAGCGCTTCGGGGTCGGCGGGAGCCGTGCGGCGGGAGCCGCCGCGCGTTTTGCCCCGTGCCGGCTGCTCCCCGCGATCGCGACCGCGCAGCGTGCGCGTGCGCTGCGGCGCTGCACGGCGGACGCCGACCCTGGCCAGGATTGGGAGGACTCCAGTGCAGCTGCAGGTGGCACATCAAGGTCGCCGCGGCTGTTGCTGCGGCGCAGCACACGCAGAGAGGGGGGGGGCGTGGTCTGGGGCGGAGATTGGCTGTTTTCTCTTATCCGCACAAGAGGGGGGCAGCGCTGGCCCCGAGCAGCTGCGCAGACGAAGCGCGCAGGCGGCTGTCAATCACCCGCCGTCGCACATATCATGCCAGCGCTGCATAGCGATGCAGGGCCGGTGGCAGAGTCCGTCAGCACAGAATGCAGCGGGACACCGGGGCTGAAACAGCTGGACCTGGTGCCGGTCTGCCATCTGGTGGTGGCAGCTTGACGCGCGTGCACGGCGCTGCGCATGGGTGGCGGTAGCAAACAGATTTTCACACGCCAAAAGTGGTGCTGGGGAGGAGCGAACCATGCAGCGGAGGTCCATGGGTGTAAATTTCCCGAGCCACCGCTGAGTGTGCGTCTGCTGTTTTTTGGTGCAGGTCGGCTCCACCGGTGTTGGCGCCCTAACGGTGGCGTTCATCATCTTCGCTGTGTCTACCGTTGTGTTCCTTGCCAAGGCCAACAGCAGCGGCGAGCAGAGGAAGTGAGTGCAGCTCTGGGAACTGAGGGTGCAGATGGATGCTTCCTGTGCTGTGCAAAGCGTGTCCCCCCCCCACCCCTTATCAACGCAGCCCTTCTGTGTGCAAAAGCTGTTCTTGGGCTCAGCTGCTCACGGATATTGGTATATGGTAGGCGCATTCAGGGCGCATTCAGGGTTTACCAATAGGTGGTGTGACACCGATCGTGTCCGAATGACAGGTACTATTACCTCTCCACCTACATCTGCGGCTTCGCCGCCATGGCGTATTTCGCCATGCTTTCGGGCCAGGGTTGGACCGCCATCGCGGGTTGCAGGCAGTTCTTCTATGCTCGCTATGCCGACTGGATCGTCACCACCACTCTCATCGTGATCCTCCTCGGTCAGGTTGCCAACGCCGGCAACGACGTTATCTTCGGTGCCTGCGGCGCCAACGGTAGGACATTTTTGTCGTGGCTGTGCTCATATCCATCACAGTGCAGTCCTGCGTACTTATCCCCAAGCTGCCACGAGCTTGGCGTCTCGCTGCCTGCCCGGTCTGCGTGGGGTGCGAATCGCTGGGCCCCGGTGCCAAAGGCTACCCGCCGGAGCGTTCACAGTGAGTAACTTGCGGGATGTGCAGGCATCTACATTGCTGCGGGCTACATGGGCTCCGTCTCGGTTGTCACCACTGTCAAGTGGTTCTGGTTCCTCATCGGCCTCGCGGCTCTCTTTTCCGTGCTTGTGCACTTCGCGCAGACCTTCAAGGCCTACGCTGATGCCAAGGGTGGTGAGATCGCTCAGCTGTACGGCAAGCTTGCCTGGCTTTCCATCCTCGCCTGGATCTGCTACCCCGTGGTGTGGCTGTTCTCCGAGGGCTTTGCCTCGTTCTCGGTCTCTTTCGAGGTGTGCGCCTACGCCATCCTCGACATGGTCACTAAGGTTGTCGTGTCCTTCATGGTCATGTCTGGTGCGTTCCCTTCCTTTCCCCTCTCATGCCTATATTTTGCGTCTTGCGCCTAGAGCGAATGCATGCTCTTCTCGCCGCATCGTGGTTGGGAACTGAGATTCTGGGCCGCGCAATGCACAGCTCACGACCTGCTGGGCGGCTATGCGGGTGGACGCAGCCAGGACTACGTCTAAGCTCTAATTGAGCTAGACAACTGCAGAGCTGGCGAGGCACCTTGGCTGTCGTTGCCGCCCGCTGCAAGCTCGCAATCGGGGATTTATGCGCTCACAGGGATGGTATCGTAGGTGTGGGAGGCGTGGAGGGTTTGGAATGTCTTTCTTGTCTGACCTCTTGAGGTTGGTGTAATAGGCAGGGCGTATTCTGAGCAAGGCTTTTATTGTACTTTCTGTCTTCATTTTGAGGAATAAATGGATGACGCCAAACGGCTGGCTGCAGCACGCACGCACACAGACGCAGAGATGACATGGCGCGTACGCAGGCAAAGTATTTTATTTACGACGACAAGGAGGGATGAAACCTGCGCCTTCCGTTGGAGAGGCCTACATGGAGCCGCTCGCGTCGTTGAACCCGGCGCCTGCCCGCGCGCTGTGAAGACGCGCCCACGGTAGAGGCGTCGCCTCCACGCCGCACTCTGCCCCCGCGCCGCGCGCTTCCCCCCACACAGCATACAACAACCGCTGATCAAGGCTCAGGACTGTGACAAGGTTTGGCTGCATTTTTTCCCAAGAAAAAAGGACGAGGCGGTTTGGGCTTGGGAAAGGCTTTACTTTTTTCTTGGCAAATGCGGTGGATGCAAAGAGGCAGCTCGAGGGCGTGCCGACCGTCCGCCTGCAAAACCATCCGCATAGCTGATCAGAGAGAGAGAGAGAGAGAGAGAGAGA
>Ga0115006_10002265_pt1 | contig 12552 bp, 8 predicted proteins | sample ArcOceMetagenome_3_FD_88943 | JGI IMG/M metagenome (GOLD analysis project Ga0115006, IMG submission 88943) | Marine eukaryotic phytoplankton communities from Arctic Ocean - Arctic Ocean- Svalbard ARC20M Metagenome | ecosystem: Environmental > Aquatic > Marine > Oceanic | place: Arctic Ocean...
ACAATCTGGCCAGCTCCCTCTCACACCAAGAGAAGCACGCGGAGGCGGAGGAGATGCAGCGCGAGGTGCTAGCGGTGCGGAAGAGGGTGATGGAGGCGGAGCATTCCGACACGCTAACAACCGCGCACAATCTGGCCAGCTCCCTCTCGTTGCGCGAGGTGCTGGCGGTGCGGAAGCGTGTGCTGGGGGCGGAGCATTCCGACACGCTGACAACCGCGAACAATCTGGCCAGCTCACTCTCTCGTCAAGGGAAGCACGCGCAGGCGGAGGAGATGCAGCGCTCGGTGCGGCGGTACCTCGTTTTCTGAGCAACTTGTGGCAACCTCCAAAGTGCTCCCTATTGCACCTATACTGCACAGCGGATCTAGAATCTAGAGTGTACATACAATCTGTAGTGCAGTAGTTGTTAAACTGTAAAACCAACAGTTGCAACCTCCAAAGTACTCCCTATTGCACTATACTGTACAGCGGATCTAGAATCTAGAGGCGGAGGAGGAGGGGGAGGAGGATGGTGTGCTCGCTGAGGAGTTGAGAGGGAAGGTGGTACGGTTTCATGAGCGCATCACTCTTCATGTGAGATATACATGCATGTACAGATACATACATACATACATACACGTACATGTGTACGTGTGTGTTGCTGAACACCCCCCCAACAGGGGGAGGTTGCTGACACCCCCCCAACAGCAACCGCGCCTGATAAGGGAGGTTGCTGCAGCCCCCCGGCAGCAAGGAACATTCCGTGTCCCCGCGTAAGAGAGGGGCTTCGTCTGCCTCTCTCCTCCGCCTCCCGCTGGCGACTGGGCCCTCTTCGGCATCAGTGTATTTCATAATACAATAAACCTCATCCTCATCTTTGACGTGTCTCGAGAGAACGGAGCGGAGAGGTCGAGAGTCTGGCTTAAAAAATCTCACCCAAGAAGCCTCAACTTGTGTGGTGTGTCGAGGGTTTATTTTGAAGGCACTGGGTGTCGCAATTCGTATTCATTATTTTTAAATTAAGCGCACTTTCACAGCTTGACAGGTTCCCGACGACTAAAAGAATATGTACCATAGGTAAAAATGCGGTCGCAAGCACGAAATCTCTACCTCTTCACTCGAAACGACTTCAACCACCCCTGGCCCAAGCACCCCCAGCGCCTACAATGGCGACGCCCCGCCGGCTCCTAAGATTTTGGTGAGGTTCTTGTTGATCAATTTTTTCACCTTTGTATTGGGCCTGAAAAGGGTCAGGACGTCGATGTGCAGGGGCATAGCTGGCACAGGTACAGAGAGTGGGGGCGTTCGGCGAACGAGGACGGCAATGACGGAGGAGAAGGGCACACGAAAAATGTCAGAACGGTGCTCGGTACCGTGCAGTCAGCAGTGTCCATGTATGATGTCCTTGGCTCTCTTACTGTCAAGATGCATGTTGGACTCTCTCTCTCGCGCGCGTGCGCGTGCACTCACTCTCTATCTTTTCTGCTTGCCTCTCTCTCACTCTCTATTTCTCTCGATCTCCTCTCTCTCTAGTGGTGGTGTTACCCGACAGGCGTTGTACTTACCGACCTTCAGTCACCTGTTGATTGTGAGTAAGACCTCCTCCTCCTCCCCTCTCTCCCGGGAAATTTAAAAAGCGAGTATGAACGTGCGCGCAGCGAGCACGAGCGAGATAGAGACCAAGGTTGATGTGCTGAGGGTCGTGACAGTCGAGCGGGTTTTCGGTCAACTCTTTGATCTGTGAGCGCATCTGCCCCCACTGGCTCGCAGGATCCTGATTCGAGTTGCGGAACGTTATTAGTGTCCAGGACCGCGGCTTCGCACTTTGATGAGGATACCCGCAACTGACCCGGAAACAAGCTCCTCGCAGCTGCACATGCGCTAGGGTGCCAAGGATCTACCAGCCAGCATTCGAAAAGTGTGTGAACAAAGAACACAAAAGCAGACAACAGCTGCTTACCTCAGCGAACACCTGGATACAAGAGCTCAGCCTGGCGATAGTTTTAGATGGCATTTCCGGCGGCTTATTTTTCAACATCTCCGCAGTTAGAAGCTGGGGCGAAGTGGCCGCGCTCGACAAAGATAGTGGCGAACCAGGACTGCGAGTAGGTCCGGAAAAATTACTCATGACGTTGAGCGCAGCCTGCAGGAGTGTCCCATCCAGTCAGTGACGGCCAATCCCAACACGAATTAACACTGTCAGACTTACAACAACACGCTGAGACGCCCACGCGAGCACCCTCTCGCGCACTCGCGTGTGCGCACTCTCTTGTCCTCCTCGCTCTCGCTCACGCACGCCCACCCTTTCTCACATGCAAACTAGCTCACTCCCTCCCCATTTGTCTCACTGTGTCCCCGTTCCCTCCATAACCTGCCCAGCAGTGGAGGCGCGGCGACGGATCCAGCGAAGGTGATTGGTGTTGTCTGCCATGGCACCTTGGAGTTCCATCAGCTCCTTCTGGAGCCGTTCAGACTTTTTGGAATATGCTGCATGCAGCTCCTCGTCTTCCCTGCGCAGCGCCACGGTCATGCGCTGAGTCGACAATTGCTTGCGACGCAGAGTCTCCTTTTGAGAGGCGTCTGCGATTGAGTTTGTGAGATCTTCGCTCCGGCGCTTCATGCCCTCGCGAATTTTAGAGAGTGCCAAAGTCTCTTGGAAAGCGCAGCGTGAGTAGATTGCGAGGGCGTGGGCGATGTCGTCTGACGAACCGTAGACGTGTTCTACCTGGGAGTTGCCTATGTCGACGAAGTTTTCGATGTCGTAGCACTTGCGAAGAAGCAGCTCAGCAACATCGATGGAGCCCTCATACGCTCCCAATTCGCAGAACAGCTCCGCAATGCGCATGCACTGCTTGATGAAATTCTGCTGCTTCTCGTCTGAAAACCCTGCAATGTCGATGACGTATTGCGGCGCTTCCTGCACTTTTTTCTCATTGGCGAAAAAAGTGTCGAGTGTGACCCCTACAAGATGGTCAAGATCCGTTTTGAGATGCTCCGCCATCGCTCGCACACACCACTTTAGCTCGAAAAAGTCAAGCTCGTTGGGCACCTCAAAGTCCCTCACCGAGCCCGCGTCCTGGACGGCGCGCGGCATCGGCGACTTCTCGCCCGGCATTGGACTTGCCATCCCTTTATCTCCCTTCAGAGACATTGCTCGAACCTTGTTCGCCTCCTGCGCCTGCTTAAAAAAGTGGTATTGGTCGTGTTTGCTCAACTTTCGCGACAACCCCAAATGGTCGAGCATCTTAGCGAATTCTTGCATGTCGAGGGTGCGCGCACGCTGGCCGACGGCACCACTTCCGGCCTGCGCTCCGCCGCCCGCCGTGGCGCCAGCCGCGTAAAAGTTGAAGAGCTTGTGCAGTTGCGCAATGTGCAGACTTCTCTGGACCAGGTCGCTTAGTTGCAGATCTAGCTTTTTGCCCACCTGAATAAGCGCATGGCGGAACTCGAGAAAGGAGATTTCGGCGTCCTTGTCGGATCCAGAGGCGCGAACGAATATAGACATGGCATCTTCTCGCGAGAGTGAGCAAGCTTCCGTGTCATCCATAAGCTCCAGGTACTCAACAGCGTGCATCCAGTCGTCAAGGTTCATGGTAAAGGTCGATTCGTTTTTGGTCGCAAAGGCCACCTTGGAGGCGTGGTGCGATCCGTCGTGAGATGCTCCATTGTGCACCGCAAACATGTGAAAGATCTTGTTCAACGACGCAGATAAGGAGAGACTGGACTTGGAAGACTTAGTCTCCGTCTCATCCTTGCCCACCTCTACTCGGACGCCAAACTGCTGCTGAAGGCTGTCGAGGATCAAACCAGCAAAGGATGCCATGTTGAGCTTGACCCTCTCAAGGTAGCTGGCCAGCAAGTGAGTTTGGCTGCTGACGATGAGATGACTCGCGCTCTCGCTTGTCGTTATGTACTCAAACAAATTATCCATCGAGCTGTCTGAGCTGAAGAGTGTCGGGCACTCTACCGACCTACAGAGACACAGATGCACACACAAATACACGCACATAAACTCACTCACAACCATGTGTACACTTATTGACATGCATGAACAAGCTCATATACGTATACATGACACTTGAATAAGCATAAATTCGTGCACATAAACACGCATAGACACGCATGTACACGTGATAGACACACGTACACATGCGCATCCACATACACATGTCCGTGTACAACTTCACGTACATCCACATATCTACGAATGTATGTGAACATGCATACACATACAAAAATACTCACATGCACATACATATACACACACATACACATGAACGTATCCAATCATGCACACAAGCACACACTAATTATATGCATGTTGCATACAATCATGCACATGCATATCCACGTATGAGCAACACAAAATGTCAACAATAGTCACATGAGCTACACCTTCGTACAGCAGAGGCATTTTTAGGGTTTGCGAAGAACACAATCAAGGCCTCCAGACAAGGCGACGCGAGCGCCCAGTCCTTGCGAGACTCCTTAGCCAACATCGATCTGCATAAGAAAATTGTAAGCAATACTCATGCACAAGGCAATTGTAAGCAATACTTCTGCACATGCACATGCACATGCACATGCACATGCACATGCACATGCACATGCACACGGGCATGTGCGAGCACTTGTCCGTCGTCACTGGCGTCCGCTCGCCTGGCCTTTGCATATTTGCTACTAAACCGTCACCGTCCTACCTTCGCAGCGCCATCTTGAGTGAAGGCGTTATGAAATCATAGATGCCAAACAGCGGGAGCAAAAGCTCGTCAAGTAGCATTTCCTTATACCGCCGCAGCTGAGTCTGATTGAGCGAGTCAATAAGCGCCAATAGTTCCATCTCACGCAAACCCCGGTGCGACCACGCCATCATCAGAAGCACCTGTCAAAGAATCAAGCGTGTATGCGCGCGCGCGCGTGATTGCATGACGGCACATTCACAGAGGTTGGCCCACAAGCACTCTGACCCACCAACACACAAGTTCGCACTGCTGTGGGCGCACACACAATGATGAGCGTATAGACAAACATAGCGCATGCATATGCGCACGCACATGTACAGACTAGATGTGTGGGTACATTAGTTCTCGCGTGCGAGCACATTCTCTCTGTCACACAATGACTTTCGACAAATACCCGCGCGAGGAGGGGCTCCCATTGTTGAATCCGGAGCACAAGTTTGACAAAAGCTCTCTCCGCATCCTCGCTGTGTGTGTGTGTGTGTGTGTGTGTGTGTGTGTGTGTTCACACGAGCTCGAGCAAGCGTGCGAGCGTAACATCCTTCCTCGAACTCCGGCATGAAGTGAACGCCCGCACCTGCGCCTGAGCATAGTTTTTGGCAAGCACTACCTGTTTATGATGTCACTGATGTCTGTAAACGGCGCTCCCTCCTCGCTCATGAGCCGGTGCGCCATGAGAATCTGTCAGTGATTTGTTTTCACGTTCAGTTCACATACGCGCAGCTCGCAGGGCGTTGCACACAGCGCACATGCAACTTGCGTGGAAAACAAAATCACTGCATACCACTCGCACGTGACACGCTGACTTGTCGGACTCAGCCTCGACAATTTTCCACGCCTAAATACACAAGCCCAAACGTCAAAAATCTGTGCGAATTAACAACAATTCTTTCGGCACGGAGACTTATTCGAGTCTCCCTCCCTCCCTCCTCCCATGGCTCCTAGCCCCCGTACCCTCTCCGTGTCTTCTCTCCGTCCCTCTTCTCCTTTTTTTCTTCCTCTTACCAGCTCGTCGTCTGGCTCCGTGCCGTACAGGAGGCAATATTGTTGCTGCACACTCCAAGTGTGCCCGGCGTCTAGCGGCCCGAGCGTGACCTACAAGAGTATATGCCAGTGTGTCGCATATACACACATACACATACACGTACACATACACACATACACAAATTCTCATAAAGTTTAGTGAGCAGAATGACATACAACTTGTCATCACTATACAGTATCATTTGAGATAGAGAGGAGGCGGGTGGGGGGTAATTGATAGCAGCTTCACGATCTAGGTTTTACTCGTTCAGGCTACTTGCTGTGACACACCAGGCGCGACGACGGCAAAGCTTCTATCGATTGAACCAGATCTGCTCTGCCCGCGTTGCATGTTGCAATCACCTGCACACCCGCAGGAAGTTGCGCGAGGAACTGCCACGAATCTATCCCAACTATTTGGTCCAGCCCGTCGATCAACCACACTGTGTACGTAACGTGTGTGTATGTGCGTGTATGTGTGCGTGAATGGTGTGTGTGCGTGTGTGCTCATGCCAGTCAAAGTGTGCATGCCTGCATACCTAAGCCATGCTTGCACGCCTCCTCTTTCATGAAGCGAGGAAAATTCTCGAGACAATCCCCGTCCACAGGCAAAAGGAAGCTGGAAGAGCTGAGCCGACGAATTTCACTGTAAAGGTGACGCAATACTGAGTCGATGCGAGGGTCTCCGAGATGTGAGATGAATGAGGTGATGAGCATGTGTGGAGTCAAATCAGGGCGCGGCCCGTCGTTGAGCAGGCACGAACTGAAGTCGACTCCACTGCCATCTCTTACTTCCATGAACTTGAGGACGTGCCGCTTTTTGTAATGCGCACACAAGGCTGTCTTGCCGCTGCATGGTGCGCCTGGAATGAGCACAATCCGACAAGACTCCTGTGCGATGGCCTGGTCGATTTCCTCCACCATATCCGTGAAGATGCCGGTATCAATGATTTGAAAATGGGCCTTGCTAATCGACTCTATCATGATACGATCCCTTTCTCGAGCTGTTGGTGTCGAGGATTGCGGAAACTTGCTGCATATTTCCCGGACCAGGTCTTCTTTCAAAATCTGTGCTATCGCTTTGGGGTGCTCGTACGCCCTTTGCTTGAGATCTGGCACGGCACGAAGGCGCATTCTAAGGTCCGCCATGGCCGACCGCGCTGCAGCGGTCTTCATTTCGCCGCAGCCGACTTCGAGGTACTTGCTGCGCTGCTCTGGCGCAACTTCGTTGTGCACGTAGCTGATCTCGCGATTGTACACCAGTGCTGCCTCTGGTTCCACCATCAGCACCGCGTACAGCAGCTCTATCTCAAGCACGCTGAATGTGTGAGTGATTGTATGTGTGCGCGCGCGGATGAGAGAGAAAGTGAGAGAGAGAGAGTAGCTATGAGTGCGCTTGTGAGTCAGTGTGGGCATGTGTATGTGTGCGTATGGTTGTGTGTGCGTGCTTGTACGGTAGTGTGTGTGTGTGTGTGTGTGTGTGTGTATGTGTGTGTATTGTGTGTGAGTAACGTGCATGTGCATGTGTGTGCGCTCGCGCGTCCTCGTGTGTCCACATGTGTGTGTGTGCATTTACCTGTACCCCAAGGCTGTGTTGACAAACGGATTCTTGTTCTTAGCCATCCAAGGGTACTCCTCGTAGATTTCCCGCATGCCCTTGCTGTCGCGGTGTCGGAGGGACGGGACCAGACCGTAGCGCTCGCCCATGAGGCTGACGAAAAACGGCCGACACTTGTCGATTTCTGCAAGGCTACGTCGGAGAGCGGGACATACCCCCCCGTCAAAGGTCGTCTCCTCCTTGTCCTGTCGGAAGTTGAGGCAGACAAAGGTGCACGTGAGTTCGAGTTCTTCGACTTCAGATTGCACCATAGAAGCGACTTGCTTCATGATGATGTCCACCTCTTCCTCCATGTCAATGAGGTTGAGCGACACGAAGACACGTGCCTCACGGATTTCCTGAATGCTCAACGTCTCCAGCTCAAAGGTCGAGAAGCGGTTGGCGCCGCGCCGCGGAAATTTGACTACCAGCTTTGTCTCCCCGGCCACTGAGTTTTCATACTGCCCGAGCCTGTATTTGATCCTGTACTGCCCCGGCGACGGCGGCTTGAAGCTTGTGATCTTGTAATCTGTTTGTTGCGTCCAGGCATGCACCTTCTGCGACCACACACAATCAAGATCCTCACCCATGTCCCCCACCGCAAAAATAGCCACGGAATCGCTCGTGCACATATGCGGCGGCTCGATGCCGCTGGCAGCTGCCAGCTCGAAGTCGAAATTGACCACACTCAACTTCAGCTGCATGTTGCGTCCAATCTCAATCTGCGCCGGCGCGTCGATGTGGACTTTCGGAAAGTCTACAACAAAGTGCTCGGAGACCGCGAGCGGCAGCGGTGAACATTCAGTGAAATACTTCAGGACATAGGTCCCGGGGATGCCGATGCCTCGTGGCAAGTGAATGGCGCCGTCGTTTCCACTTGGCACCTCCATTACCTCAACAAACACGTCTTGAGCGTCTAAGTACTGTGCCTTCCTGTGAATCGCGCGGATTTCTTCCTCGCACTCCTCCATCACAAAACTAGTCGGCGCCGGCTTGAAGAGCAATCTGTGCAGATCATCCTCCTCAGCTGCCCCGGATTCGCGCCCTTCAGCAGCCTGCCTCTGGGCTGCCTGATCTGGCCGCAGCCGGCAAATGCCGATCCAGTCGCCCGGAGGATGCTCGAGCAAAGCCCGTGCTGGTTCCAGGCGCTTGCGCATCTCTGTCTTCAAGCCACCAACCATGCGATTGACCTCCCAGTCCTCGCGCATCTGCGTCTCTTGCCTACGCCACCCTTGCTCCACTCGCAGCTCCTCGATCTCCTGCTTCAGCTCTTGCACCAGCAGCTCCGTCTCCGACGGTCCTGGTGGAGTCTTTGGACCCTCTCCCTCCCCTGCCCCCTCAGCACTGTCCTCTCCCTCCACTGGAGCCTCTGTCGCCTCCTGTTTGGGCACCGGCGTCTGCGGCTTCGGCGGCAGGGCGGAGGCGGTTTCAAGTTTCGGGGGAGCCTCTGGTGTTGGTGGTCGAGGCGGGTGCGCATCCTGCGCGGCAACTAGGCCTTGATCCTCGAGGTCGTCAACATTATCACCGCCCCACCCGAGGACGGGGTGAAAACTACGTGTCTCCTTCACAATGCCTGACGAGCTGCTGGCAAATGCTGCAACTTGTTCGGCGGCCTGATTGCGATACTTGAAGTTTATACGCACCGCCTGCAGCACCAGCAGGTTGCGAGGGGCATGAAATGACGGCTGGGCCGACAAGCGGAAAGCCCACGCCGGATCTCGCGATGGGGCGGGTTGAAGGCTGCGAAGCTGACGCAGGAAGTAACGCAACAGCGACATGACTGTTTGTTGGTCGTCAGTGGTGTTGAGAGCCTTGATGAGCGCAGACATCGCTCTTGTACGCTTGCCTGCCTTGACCGCTTCGATGAGCTGGTGCTTAATAGTCTCCTGAGACGACTGGGCGTTGCTCATGAGCATGGACACAAACGACGCATCGCCTTCCATGCCGCACTCACGGCACACTTCTTCGATGAGAGTCAGCGCTTGCGATTCGGCGCTTGCATCCGTCTCATCCGCACGTATCAACTTCAATGCCGTGCCCACCTTATCTTGAACATGCTTCTTCAGCTGCTCCACATCTTGCTCCTTCGAATCTTCCAGTTGCACACCTAGCTTCTCGTCTTCGCTGTCAGAATCTGTAAAATACATGTCTCCAAGGTCCAAGTCCTCGGGCGGCGCTTTACGGCGGCCGTTCGTCAGGCGCATGCAATGGATCGACATGCTGACTGCCTCACTCGTGTCACCAATATCCACCAGGTGATTCAACGGGGGTTCCTTGAGTGCGGCCTTGACATTGGGTGCCATTTGCATTTTCATTGGGGAGAATGTGCTGGGAGAGGCACCGCCATCGTCTAAATGAGGTTTCGTATCCCTGATAGGCGATTTTAGGGGCGATGCAGAGCTGTTCAGAGGAGAGCCCATCTGTGAGTGCTGGTCAACAGTATCGGCCAAAGCATCCGTGACGGACTCGAGCAGGCTGCATAGATCCTCATTCATCGCTTCTCGTTTCTGCCTCATTGCCTCGTGCTCTTGCTTATTTTCATGGATCGTTTCCTGGAAGCCGTCAAGCATCTCTTTCAAGTCTCCTAGCAAGGGCCCCTCTTTTTGGGGCGTATCCTGCGGGGTATCCGTCTGCCCTCGCGTGTCTGCTTGCAAAGCGCCAGCCTGCGCTTGTAGCCCGTATGTGGACACGGAGCCCGTCTTCCTCGAAGGCGCGTCGGACACCTCTTTCATCTCCTCAATAATTTTGCCCAGCACCGCACGCTCGTGAACCAATTGTTGGTCACGTGCCTCTCGGATGGACTCCTCAACAGAGTCTGCACACCGCTCCCACAGGGCACCGCCCTCTTTGTACATACCCATAACCTCCACGATATTCTTTCTGCCCAAGACAAGAACCTGCTTGAAAGCTGCGCGAAAGTGTGGGAATGAGATGTTCTTGTTCTCCCCCTTGATGTCGGCAATGATACTGAGGGCTTTCGTCTTATTCACCAGCTCGTTGAACACATTCAGTCGCGTGAGCAGCAGATTAAAGGAGCGTGCGTCGATCACACCCTCCGGCACGCTCAGTTGGCTCACGTCCGTTTCAGTGTCCTCCGGGCCTGTGCTTGTGCGAGTGCGTATGTGCGCCAGTATGTGCGCACACTCGGGTCGGTCACGACTCTGGCAGCAAGGCGCCGACAAGCGCGCGCGCAAACACACAAACACACGACGCGCAGGGGCAGACCTTCGATGTAGAACGCCCCACTATGCAGCTGCTGTATTGCCGTCTCCACAGGGTTGATATCCGAGCCTACGCCCATGGCCTTTGGCATGATGGACGCCTTGAAAAGCCGCCGCAGGGTGCGCTCGCACTTGACAGACATCTTTTTGCTGTAATGCGCCTGTGCGACGTCTTGGCGAGTGTTCATGAGAGGAATCACGCTCTTCAACGGCGCTGCGGACTCGCTCGAAATTTCCTCGAGGATCCTGTGGGCGGACGCACCGCTGGGTGCCGCCAGCGTGTCTTTGCCCTCCGCCGACCCATGGTGAATTTTCTCAAGCTTGTCCTGCCAATTCCACACGCGCTTCGGGCGATCGAGGAGGAAGTCGCACCACACGCGGGATTTGGTGCTCATGTTGGCGCTCCACGTCACATCGTTGGGGATTTTGAACTCCACGTCGATGCCGCCCTCCAAGCGTGCGCGCGACGTGAGCGCATTCTTGTCGCGCGCCAACGAGTGCGCGCCCTCCCATATGGGCCGCGACTTGCGCACCTCCTCTGGCCGCCGCGGCGAGCCCTCCCTTTGCTGGTGCGGCGATGGCGGCGCAGACGAGGATATCTTGGGCAGCTCCACTCCGTCTGCGCCCCGCGCTGGCTGCGACGCGATGCTTCTGCTGTCGCTGTCTAGGGACGAGTCCAAATCAGCCTCTTTGGGCGGGCGCCCAATATTGCGGCGGGCCATGGTCTCTCCGCACGCAAGTTTGGCGCGATGGAGGTACTCTCGCGTCTTGCGCTCGTCTTTTGGACACTCGGCGATCTGTGCGTCGATCTGCATGCGCATCAGGTCCAGCGACGACAGCCTCGTCTGCGGCAGCTGCAGCCCCGAAGCCGTGCTCGATCGCCCCGACAGCGGCGGCGTCCTCGCCGGCGACGGCCGGCTGTCGGTTGTACTCGCGCTCCTGCGCGGCATGGGCGGTTTCCCGCTCGGTGCAGGGCTCGCACGCCCGAGTGTGGTCGACGCGGGGGCATGCTTGACGTGCCTGCTCGCGGGAGATCGTGCGGGAGGCTTGTCCATCGCTGCGGACGTGTGTGCTGGTGGCGCCGTGCGGCTTGCGCTAACTTCGGCCGCCCACCGCGGCGCGTCTGCGCTCCACCGCGCCCCCGTTCATGCCCCCTGCGCCCCGCGCTCGCCTGGGTGCATTCGGACCGGGCTGGTGTTTCAACTCGGTTTCAACTTCCCCAGCCTCACGAACTCTCCTCTAAGCAGGCTTGGGTCTTAGTCGCCGTAGTCGGCAACGCACCGCGGTGCACAGGGTGACCCGGGCATCAATATCAAGCCGCGCCTGCTGATCAGATCAGGAGGCTGAATCGCCCCAGAAACCCCCTCAGGACCTGTAAACCCCCGACAACTGGTGCTGCAGCATCCGGGCAAGCGGACTCGGAACACACGGACCCGCACAGCTTTGCATGGTGCTGATGCGGTTGCCGCTCGTCGGGCCGGGAGAGCATTGCGAACTCGTCCCCTCCTAGGTCCTATGGCAACGCGGGGTTTGAGCCACCTTGTAGAGCTCTGAGCAGCACCATGCTCCGCGCCATCGTGCTGCGCCTATTCCTCATACTCTCGCTGGCCGGCATGGTCACCGCCGGAGCGACGCTCGCTACGATCGTCCGAGAGTACTGTGCCACGGCGGATGACGAGTGCGAGGATGGCCTGACGACCCTGTCCTACATGAGCCGACAGGAGCCGCAGAGGTCATTGCTCGCCGACGGCATGGCAAGCTCAATCGTCCTGCTGCTCTTCGGCGACAAGGCGGTACACGTCGCTCTGCACCCTCGGCTGAGCGAGGTGTACATGCATGCATGCTCACAGACATTCACACACACACACACACACACACACACACACACACACATACACACACACATACATACATGTACATACATACATACATACATACATACATACACACATACATACACACACACATACATACATACATACATACATACATA
>Ga0115006_10002268_pt1 | contig 12540 bp, 22 predicted proteins | sample ArcOceMetagenome_3_FD_88943 | JGI IMG/M metagenome (GOLD analysis project Ga0115006, IMG submission 88943) | Marine eukaryotic phytoplankton communities from Arctic Ocean - Arctic Ocean- Svalbard ARC20M Metagenome | ecosystem: Environmental > Aquatic > Marine > Oceanic | place: Arctic Ocean...
ACAAGCTATTCGACTGCGGAGACCGGAAGACGGGGACGACAGGGTGGACCAGGTGGTGCAGTTCGGAGACAACGGCTACCTCCGCCTCAGCGCCGCCGCGAGCGTCGACGAAATGAACACCCCAGGCCGCATAGACTTCGCGTTCGACTTGGCGTACTTTGAGATCAAAGCGACGCCGCTGGGACCGTTACCGTTCGGACCTCTTCGTCTGCCGTACCCGGTACCGTTCAAGCTGCTCGGCGACGAGGCGAAAGGGTGGCTGGATACCACGTACTTAGGGCGGGACGTGCGGATATCGAAGGGGAATAAGGGCACGACGTTCGTGCTGGTGAGGGAGGCGAGCGACGGCACGGGGACGCCGCTGCCTTACGAGTTTTAGGACGTAACGTCGGATGTACTGGTTTGGATTTGATTACAACTTACTCGAACTTGTCATCTACTGTAATACTCGATCGGGAAGGAGATGAGTTCCGGCGCGTTCGCCAACAAGAGTACCACAGCCTCATTGTACTCGGCGATAAAAGTATCGGACATAGTGGCCATCATCGGAAGGTCAGCTTTCACCGGCTTACCAGTCGCCTTCGATTCCGCGACAATCTGCGCGATGTAATCGAATCTGGTGGGCTTGCCGAGCGGCGATACGACACAGGACTCGGCACATCCAAGGGAAATTTGAAGAGTCAAAAGAGAGTTATAACAGAGAGTTAACAGGAGTTAACGAAGCTAGCGTCACTGCTCGCCGGGGTCCTCGGGGCTGTCCGGCTTGTCCCCAACGCTCTTAGGCCCGCGTCGTGGCAGGTACACCACCGACCCGTACGGCGTGCCCTGAATCGGTTGCGCCAGCCCGGGGGAATCCGTTCTCACAGGAACTTGTAATGCTTCCTTCACTCCTTTGCCACCTCCTCCTTGCCTCGACGCTCGGATGGTCTCGATGACCCACATCATCCCGCGCTCCAGCACCGACCGTTCCTGCGAGCGTAACAGGAGCGCGGCAGCCTCACCGACGCACCCTCCACCGGCCGGAATTAACTCGTCATTCGGGGTTAACGCCTTCGCGTGCGCGGCTTTCGCCGCCGCCAAGTCACCCGCCACGTCGCCTGTACACAAAACACACTCCGTCGTCAGTCCAATTGCCCGTACGATGACTAAAATAAACGTACCATCAGGGAGCTCCTCGCGCCGAGCCTTGACCACCGCGAGCAGCGCCTCCGCGACGCCGTCGAGTGTCGATACCAGCGACGCATCGTCTTCGCCCATGTGCGGTGACAGGCCGGTGGTCGGGTCCATCTGGTCCGGGTCGTCCACGTCCGCCAGCGCGGTGGTTAAGAGTAGGAGTAAATCACGGCTGTAAACAAAACATGTCGTCAGTCTAGTTGCCCATGCCAAATAACCGAATAACCGAATAACCAAATAACCGAATAACCAAATAACCGAATAACCAAATAACCAAATAACCAAATAACCGAATAATCTCACCTGGGTTCGCCAGAGGCTGATATTTCGTACTGCGATCCTACCCACCCCGCGGCTCGCGCCATCGCCGCGCCTTTGCTCGTGGCGTCGTCGGTCCGTTCCCACGGGAGTTTTTGTGGACCGAAGCCGATTCCCTCGTGGTTCTGCTCGGCGTCGACGTCGGCGTCCTGTGCGTGGGTTTAGGGGGGATGATGGTCAGTTATTGGGCGGTGATTGGGTATTTGTAATTGGGCGTTTATGAGAGGTGACTCACCATCTCCGACGTTCCGTTGAGAGCATCCTCCGCCTCCATGACCACCTCCGGTCCGAGCACTTTAAACAAGGTATCGTGCGACACCGTCACGCCGCCGTGGGTGTTATTCCACTCGCAGAAGCCGTACTTGTGGAGGAGTAAAGCGTTGCCGTGGTCGCCGAACGAGTTGAAAATTTCATCCCCGGGCTTCGCCGTTTTCACGGCTATGAGTTGTAGGGGAGCGCCGTCGAGGGTCATCGTGTCCCCGCACGTCGGCGCGACGCTTCGCTGCCAGATGGGTTTCGTGTCCAAATCTGCGTCGTACGTCTCGTTGTCGGGGTAGACGCCTGTGAACAAAACACGACGTCAGTCTAATCGCCCATATGCAAATTAAAATAAACACTCACCGGGCATTGGCTCCGTCGGTCTGTCCCACACGTCGTTTGGTCGCCGCGGCCAGTTCGTGCCCGGGACCGTCTCCTCCTCGGAATCCGAACGGTCGCCGTTGGAATCCGAATCGGCATCCTCATCGTCGCCCTCGCCAGACGTGAAGTGCACGTGCTCGCCGCCGGCGACGCCGCCCCGGTGGTTGAACAAATCCGCGATGGGAACCAAACCTTGGCCGGAGGTTGAATCAACCTGTGATGAACAAAACACGACGTCAGTCTGATTGCCCATACGATAAGTAAAATAAACTCACCTGAAACGCTCGACTCGCCACGAGACTCGCCGCGGAGAGAAACGCGTCGAAACCGTACGGGCCGTCGTCGGGCTCAGTGAAACGCTCGCCGGAATCTGAATCGTCGTCACTGTCCCCGTCGCCCTCCCCGTCCGACTCGCCGTCGCTGTCGGGGGGAACCGGGATGCGATCCGGCGCTTTGCCGTCGGGAAAGAAGTACTCCATCCGAGACTCGAATCTTCGACACGCCGCTGTGAAAATTAAAAAAAACACGACGTCACTTGAATTGCCCATACGGGAATAAAAATAAAAATAAAAGAAACGTACCCATGCATCGGGCGTGATCCGCTCGCATCGCCGGAAGGTCCTCCACGATGCGCCTGAACACCTCGGTACCTTCCAGCCACGTCGCCACGTCATCTTCCTTCCACAGGAACGGTAACGGTTCGGATTCCGTGGGGAGCATCGCGAAGTACGGCCACCACGGCGACCGTTGTCCCATGGCTCGTTCGTACATGACGGTCAAGATGAGCGCCTGTAGTAAACAAAACACGTACCCGTCAGTCTAATTGCCCGTGTGAGAATTAAAATAAACTTAGTCCAACTTACCGCTTCGTCGAGATTCGCGAGTTCGTCCATCGGGAGGACGTTGGTGATGGACCCGGTGCGTGCGGTGAGGCACCAGCACTTGGGCATGGTGACCAGTACATCCCCCGGGGCGATGTCACCCTTGGCGTACACCGCGTTGTGCCTGGGCGCGCCGGTCGGTGACGCGTTCTTGACGCAGAGCGAGGGATGGAGCTCGAACCCTCGCATCGTGCTCCATTTGAGAAAGTCGCCCAACACGACGTCTTCACCGGCCATGTCTTCGACGAGCGCGGTGGCTTTTAAGGCTTGGGCGATCGCCGGGCGGTCGGCGTCGGTCTTGCGCGTCTCGTAGTACTCATCCGGGTGCTGCGTCGGCCCGTATTTGCGCGTCTTTTCCGCGATCTCCGCCGGGGTGTATTCGGGCGGAACGTACGTTGGACCCGAGAAGCGGGGGTCGTTGTCGAGGGGTTGGTCGGGCTCGTCGTCCTTTTGCGCCTTGGGTTTCTTCGCGGCCGCCGCGGATGGCGCAGCCTTCTTCGCGGAAGATGCGCGTCTCTTTGGCGCACCCATGGAGAGACGGGTTATGCCGCGAAGGAGACCGAACGCGCGAGCGCGCGACGCGAGCATGAGTGAGATCGACGATCCGGGGCGATTGCATCATCATCTTTTCCAACGAACCCTGATTTTTTCCCGCGAGCGGAGAGTCACCACCACTGCGTGAGACGCGCGCGCGCAGCGTCGAGGTTGTTCGCCCGAACATGGCGTCAGCCTCGGTCTCCGTCGGCGCATCCGTCAGCGCAGCATCCATCGCGGCTCGAAGGAGCGCACGGATGCGACGTCGTTCCTCGCGCGTCGAGAGGACGGGTGGGCCGGCGCGCTTCACACGCGCGTCGGCGTTGGACGCGCCCGACGAATGGGAGGACCCGACGCGGGTGCCCGTGCTGGACGCGCGTGAGGTCCACGCGCGTCTCGCGGCACGTACGCACACAAAGGCGCGGGATACGTACGCCGCGTTCTACTCCTCATGGTGCGTCCAATGCGTCCAACCATCGATGCCGCGCGTCCCCGAGCATCCATCGCCGTCATCATCGAAACATAAAACCGAAAACGAAAAAAAAACTCACTTCGCCGCGTTCGACCCACCAATCGCATCGACACAGGACCGGATGCATAACCACCGATCCCGCCGCGATGATCCTCCCGATCGATGACCACATGGTCCACCGCGGGCACGGCGTGTTCGACACCGCGCACGTCTGCGACGGCCGGTGCCACCTCCTGGACCGCCACCTTGGTAAATTTCTTTTAATCTTTGTTCAAGTAGCACGTACGGGCAATCAGACTGAGCGCGTGTTTTGTTTACTTGTATTACAGCGCGATTCCATCGCTCCATGGCCGCCGCGAAGATAAAACCCGATGTTTCCATTCAAACGATGCGGTCCATCATCCTACGCACGATCGCGGTGTCCGGGCTGCGGGACGCGCAGGTGAGGTACTACGCAGGCGCGGGGCCCGGGGGGTTCGCGCTGAGCCACGACGAGTGCGTAGAGCCGACTTTTTACGTCATGGTGAGTAGACTATCTTTTTATTTTCATATGGGCAATTAGTATGACGGCGTGTTTTGTTCACAGGTGATCAATGGCCGAGCAGCGCCGGATCCGAGCAAAGGCGTCCGCGTGGTGACCAGCGCCGTGCCTATCAAACCCGCAAGTTTCGCGACGGTGAAGAGCGTGAATTACCTTCCAAACGCGATGGTCGTGGCGGACGCGCACGAACGGGGCGCGGACTACGGGGTGTGGATCACGGAGCGAGGCGAGTTTATTTGTATTTATTTATTTCCGTAAGATTCGTGTGGGCAATTTGTCAGTAACTGACGTCGTGTTTTTTAATTGCACAGGGTTGGTTGGCGAGGGTCCGTCGATGAATTTGGCGATTATAGAAGACGGAGTGTTGCTGACGCCGCCGGCGGATGACATACTGGAAGGGTGCACCGTGCGTCGCGCGATGGAGCTCGTCACGGAGTGCGGGGTTTTGTCGCACCTCGGCGTGACCGACGCGAGGTACGAGGACGTCGAGATCGATCGAGCCAAAGCCGCCGACGAAGTGATGGTGCGTTTATCTTTACTTTCGTATGGGCAATTCCACTGATGTCGTATTTCTTTTACAGCTCATCGGCAGCGTCATCTGGTGTCAGCCGATCGTCGCGTGGGACGGGAAGGACGTGGGAGTTAGCGTGAAGGGCGGGGCGGGGCCGTGCGCGCTGGCGTTGCACGAGGCGTTGCTGGCGGACTTCAGGGAGGATGAGTCCGAGCTGCTGGTGGCGGTGCCTTACGAATGTGAAAGTTAACAACAGATTACTAGATTACATTATCACGGCAGTCACGATACGCATATAACGTTATGCGCGAATAACGTTATGAATAACGTTATGCGAAACGTTATGCTCCCCGCGCCCATTCACAGCTGCACACTACACCTCTATATATACCATGACCATCGTCGACTACAACGCGGGCACCGTCAAGGACATGGGCCTCGCCCAGGCCAAGGTTGTCACCATGGACGACAAGACCACCATGGAGATCACCCTCAACCCCGGTTTCGACTGGGTGAAGGAGGTGCGCATTTATCTTTCGATCGATCGCCAAAAAAAACCAAATCGCTGACCGCGGTCCCCCGCTCTTATTACCCATAGGTGTCCCCCAAGCTCCCCGGCTGCCCCGAGTGGTGCCCCGCCAACCATTTCGGCTACCTCCAGGCCGGCACCATGAAGGTCCAGTACAAGGACGGCTCCACCGAGACGGTCAACGCCGGCTCCAGCTACAACATTCCCCCCGGTGCGTGCGTCTGGAAAAAAGTTTTATCTTTGTTCTCAAACTTTGGAGACTGAATATTCCGTTCCCCCTTCTTCTTCGCTGGCGCAGGCCACCTCCCCGAGGTCATCGGCGACGTCCCTTGCGTGATGGTCGAGTTCTCCCAGAGCACCGCCGCCGTCGTGAAGGACATGAAGGACTAAGAGCCGCGGACTTCGCCGCTCGGATACACCGGGACCACCCGGGGCTCGCCACGTCATAATTTTTTTTTAGATCCACGGGAGAAAAGAACTCGCGCGAAAACCAGTCGGAAATCCAACAGCTTTTGATGGGACACCTTCAGTGAACGTTTAAGTACTCGAGCGACGCGTCGTCATGCCCGTACCTGTATCGTCCCCCGACATGCCGCCCACTTGACCGTCCTCCCGAACAAAGCCCTTCGCGATGTGAAGCGGGATGTTCATCGGGCCGGTATCGGTCGCTGAGCACGCGTCCTGAACCGCCAAAAAAGGAACAAATATCTGGAAAAGTGGCCGAAAGTTCCAACCCGCCAGCTGGACTACAGTAGCTAACGTTATGTACAGATAGATCAGATCCTCCGCGACGACTCACTCACTCACTCACGCGCCGGGACTGCCACCCGACCCACGCCCTTCACCCCACACTCCCCGCCGATACGATGTTCGCGCTCACCTCCAAAGCCGCGCTCGTTCCCGCCAAGGTCCGCGTCGCCCCCGCCGACCGAAACAAGTCGGCCCGATTCGCATCGCCATCTTCATCGAACCCCCGGCGCATCTCCAGGGTGGCCGTCAAGGCGTCCTCTAAGAACAACGACGATCCCGGCCCGTCCCGCCGCGACATCCTCGCCGCGCCCGGCCTCGCCGCGTTCCTCTCCGCGGCCGCCGCCCCCGCGACGACGCTCTGGCTCCCCGGCGCGGCGCTCGCCAAGCCCGCGGGCAAAGGCGGCATAAAGCCCACGAACGTCACCGGGTACGACTCGGCCATCGCGGGCGCCAAGCTCGGCCCCATCGGAGGCGCGGTCCCGTGCTCCGACTACAAAGCATGGGAGAAGACGATATACGGATTCATCAACGGCATCAAGACGGGCGAATGCCCGCCCGCGTTCAAGAACGCCACGCGCGCGTTCCTCCTCAAGCAGGATGGCGTTCCAGCCGGTACGTTTTATTTTTTTAAGAGTTAATCATGTGTGGGCAATGAGAGTGACGTCGTGTTTTGTTTAACTCTTATTACAGGCCAAGATCCGCTCGTGATGCTCACCGTGCTCATCCCCGAGGCGGACCAAAAGGCGGGACTCGCCTTCTTCGTCAACAAAGGACCCAAAGCCAACCCGCTGTGGGCCACCGACGACATCAAGGCGTTCACAACCCTCGACCCTTTCACCGCCACCGCATCAGTCGCCAAATTCGTCAGGTGAATTTCTTTAAAACTTTTATTTCCGTATAGGCAATTAGTATTCTGACGCCGTGTTTTATTCACAGGGGCGCACCACCAAAGTCCGTGAAAGGCGAGTTTATTTGTATTTCTTCATATGGGCAATTGTACTGACGTCGTGTTTTGTTTACAGGACTCTGGTTCGGACAGTACGACCTCGGCTGGAACGGCAAATTCGACGATTGGACCCCGCTGTTCACCTCCCCAGAGGCCGACGCGTTTCACAACTCCATCGGCATCGAGTTCTCCGTGGCGCACCAGATGGACCTCAAAGACCCGGGCAACACGTACAAGACCAAGGGCAAGATTGGCATCGAAGTTTTCCACTGTTTCAACTCGCTCGCGGGGGCGAAGGAAGGGTACAAAGCGTTCCAGCCCGAGTCGCCCTTCTTCGTCAACGAACCTAGGGCGGTCGGGCCGTACGACCAGGTCATCTGGAAGATCATGGACGACATCGACTACACCGCGTGAGTGAGCAGTTGAGCCATCATAGCCGTGTAAACGGAGTCCCCGTTGATGTTATTGTCTCTTGAATACAATCACAAAAAATGTTACCTTCGAAGGTACCTTCGAAGAGTTACGCTACTTGACATCGATCGTCTCGTCGTCGTCCTCGACGGACGCCGCCGTTTCCTCCTCTACCTCGGCGGTTCCGAGCTCATCCATCGACCGCCTGACGTCTCCGATCACTTTCTCCATCTTCTCGCCGACTTCGGTCCACCAAAAGCCGGAACCCAAGGCGTCGGAACCCATGCCCGACTCCTCTTTCGCGTCTTCCTCGTCCTCTATTTGCCCATACGCGGCCCCACCCTCCTCGGAAGAAGCGAGCTCCCGGCCGCTCCACTGCGCCTCCTTCGTGAGCATCACCCCCTCGATGTCCTGAAGCGCCAAACCCTTCGTCTCAAACACCAAGTTGTCCACAAACACGTACCCAACAGCGCATAGCACCGCGTACATGGCGTAGGTACCCTTCAAACCGAAAGCGCCGATGAGGGGCAAGAAACTGGCGCCCACGATGGTGTTGCACGAGTAGTTAATAGCCGTGACAACTGTTAACAAAACACGACGTCAGTCTAATTGCACATGTGAAAATAAAAATGAACTTACCCGCTGTGGCCCGCGAGCGGATACGCGTGGGGAACACCTCGCTGTACAGCAGCCACGGCACCGGCCCGGCGCCCATGCTGAAGAAGAAAGTGTACAGCGGAATCGCCACCAACGTCGTCGTGCGAAGCGGCTCGAAGGACCTTTGCGTCACCTGTAAGAGTTTAAAAAAGAAAAGAAAAAACGTCATTTGAATTGCCCATACGGAAATAGAATAGAAATAAACTCACAGTCGCGGTGGTATACGCCGCGAGATCGTCGCAGATGGCCGCCATGGCGTCACCCACGAACTCGCCACCCTCCTGTAGTCCACCGGAAGTCACCGGCGTCGCCAACGCGCAGAAGGTGTTGTTGACTGGATTCCCGGGAGTCGCGAAGGCGGCTGTTGAAAAAGCGGCGAGGCAAACAGCCATGCCCCTGTGAAAGACAAAACACGCCTGTATCAGTCGAATTGCCCATACGATACTTGAAAGAAACTCACCCAAACGACCACAGCAACAGCGGCCGACGTCCGTACTTGTCCGTGCAAAGCAGCGCGATGACCCCGCCGAGGACGTTTGGTAGGCCGACGACGAGGGTCAGTAACCCCGGGTCGTCCACGCCGGCTTCCTTGAGCACAGAGCTCGCGTAATAGATGACGGTGTTGGAGCCGGATAAACCCGCGAGGAGGCAAACTCCGGCGCCTATGATCATCGGGTATCGGTTCCGCTGCTCGGTGAACAGCGCGCCCCACGAGTTGACCGCCGCCTCGGACTCGTCCGGGTCGAACGAGCACTTGACGCACAAATTACCGTCCTCGTCCAGTTCCCCTTCCTCATCCTCCTCCTCGTCGACTGTTTTGAACACCCGTCCCTGTTTGCCCATACCGATGACGACCCCGGACCCCGCGACGGCTTCCTGCCATCGCACCTGTGAACAAAACATGACGTCAGTTTCATTGCCCATATGAAAATTACCAAAAATAACCAAAAATAACCAAAAATAACCAAAAATTAACTTACCGCCGCGCGGCCGCGAATACCGAGTAACTTGGCGAGTGACCGCCGGGATTCCATCGCGCATCCCTCCGGGCCGAGGAGCCACACCGGGGACTCCACCGCGACGCCGCTCAGCGCGCCCGCGGCTTGGGCGACCGCGGGGATCGCCGCGACGTAGAAGAGCGGACGCCACCATCCGGGCTCGGCGCGGATGACCTCGGGAGGACCTCCTTTGATTGCCGCGGCTTTCTTCGCGGACTCGATCGTGACCGTCGCGGGCGTGGACGTGGACGTCGTGGTGGTTGAAGCGCCGCTTCCTTTGGCACCTTTGTCCTTGGATGTCGCGGTGGATGCGGAGGTTGGTGGGACGGTGGCGGTTGGCTTTGGTGAAGTGGAAGCGTCTCCGGATGTTTTCTTGGAGGATTTTTCTTCGATCCGAGCCGCCGCTTTCTCCTCCAGGTCAACCTTCTCCTTCTTCAGGGCGCTGCCGGTGGTAACCGCCGCCGCTGGGTCCTTCTTCGTGGAAGATGCGTCGGGTGAATCTTTCTTGACCGCGGCGGCGTCGTCGACCGACGGCTTTGACTCTTTCGAAACAACCTTTGAAACATCCTTTGAAACGACATCCTTTGCGACGACATCCTTCGACGCGTCCTTCGCGACGACCGGGACGGCCTTGGACGCCACGTCCTTCGCCACGTCCTTCGCCACGTCCTTCGCCACGACGGCCGTTTCTTTGACCGTTTCCTTCTCGGAAACGATCGCGGGTTTATCCTCGGACTTGACCGCGGGTTTCTCGGTGAGGAGAGCCTTCTCTTTCTTCTCGATTTCCGCGCCGACGCCGGGCTTCGACTCGGGCTTCGCCTCGGTCGACGTAACGGTCGACGTAACGGTCGCGTCCACCGCCGCCGCGTCCTTGACGATCGCCTTGAGCTCCACGAACGACGTGGCGGTCGGCATCTGCACCACGGCCTCGACGGCGGCGACGGACTCTTTGCTAACGACGCCTCCTTGCGAATTCGATTCCTTGCTCACCGTCTTGGCAACCGCGGCGGCCGCGGCTTTCGTGCTCGCGACGTCCGCGGTGGGTTTGGTCGCGAGTTGTGAGGTCGTCGCGGTCTCGTACGCGGCGATCGCGGCGGCGTCCGCGGTCTTCTGCGCCTCGGCTTTGGACGCTCCGGGGGAGGTTGTCGATTTTTTAGCCTCGGCGGATGACATCGCCGAAGTCGAAGACGAAGTCGGTGATGTCTCCTTCGCCGGTGATGTCTCCGTCGAGCTCTTCTTAACCGCGTCTGCCATCGGTTTCGGCGGTTCGGTGGACGCGGGTGGAGACGGAGACTCGGGCGGCGGCTTGGTCGGCGCCGCGGCGGCGGTGGAAGCTTCTGGAAGCTTTCCGGGCTCTGCCTTTTTCTCCGCCTTCTCCGGCTTCTCGCCCATCTCGGTACCCGCCTTACCCGTCGCCGGCTTCACCTCGGTCGACGTAACGGTCGATGAAACGGTCATACTCGATCTCTCCGTCGTCGCTAGCTTCACCGCCGGCGCCGCCTTGGCATCCGCGCTCGTCGCCGCGAGCGCACCCGCGGCTCGCTCGGTTGACATCGAACTCGACATCGAACCCGAGATCGAACCCGAGGTTGACAAACTCGGGTCCTTCTCCGTAGCAACTTTGAGCTTCTCCTCCAGCTTCTCAACCTTGGACTCAACCCTGACCACCACGTCCTTCCCCGCCGCAGCCGCCGTCTCCTTGACCTTCTCCGCGACGACCGCGAACTTCCCCTTGGATTGAACCGCGTCGATGTACGTGTCCACGCCGGCACCATTCATCTTCACCGGCTTCACGTATCTGTAAAAAAATACCTTGTCAGTTTAATTGCCCCATACGAAAATAAAAATAAACTAACCCATCCGGCATGTTCGCGTCTTTCAACGGCCCGCACAGCTGGAACGCCATCAGGCACCCGACGACGTACCCCATACGCCGGATCCCGTTCACGGTACCGCGCAGCCCCGGCGGGGAAACCTCGGAGAGGTACACCGGGACGATCTGCGTCGAGGCGCCCACCCCGGCGCCGGTGACGAACCGACCGAGCATCATCGTCCAAAACGAATTGGCCCCGCCGCATATCAACGTCCCTGTACACAAAACACGACGTCAGTACAATTGCCCGTACGAACATTACCAAAGATAACCAAAAATAACCAAAAATAACCAAAAATAACCAAAAATAACCAAAAATAAACGTACGTACCGAGCGCGAGCGGAACCGTCGTCGCGACGAGCGCGGCGCGCCTGCCTTCCTTGTCCGAGAACGGCCCGATCCCGAGCCCGCCGGCGAACCCGCCGACGACCATGATGGACACGATGGCGCCCTTCGCGACGTTGTCGCCGCCGAAGCCTAGATCTTCCGCGATGTCCGCGAGGGGCGCGTTGATGACCGCGGAGTGGTAGCCGAAGAGGAAGGCGCCGAGGCACGCGGTGACGATGGACGGCGCGAGCGATGGGCCGACGTCGTTCCAATCGTCCCCGACGTACACGTAGTCGTCATCTTCGAGTTCGTCCGGGTTTAAGTCGTCCCCGGGCGGCTGGGTTTCGGGATCTTCGCCTTGGCCATCTTCGGGTTTTTGGCCGTCGTCGCGGGTCGTGGACGGTGTCCTGCCGCGCTCGATCATCGAGTCCAGCCGTGCGCGTCTTCCCCGACACGTCGACATCGACATGCGCGATGGCGACGCGACGCGATGGACGCGTGAAGCGCGCGTCACCGACCGAACGGACCACCCCATCCCGGGCCCGGGCATCCCCCCGCCCCGGGTAACATTAACAAGATTCGGCGAGCGCGCGAACCAACAACGACGCCCGCGCCGGTTCGGGTCGTTGATGCGGATCGGCGCCGCGACCGCCCCGCGCCACGCGATCGTCGCGCTCATCTCGCGACTCGGGGCACACGGCCAACACGCGGGAGCCCCGTCTCCGCGCGCCGTCGCCTCTGCAGGATATAGACGGCACGCCCCTATCTTTGTTAAAACTCCAGGTCAGCAGCATCATTGGATCTGGTTGGGTGAATTTGATCGGTAAAATCCCGAAATTGTCGATGAAACTGATCGTGAAATTGGGGTCATTTTCTATCAACGATGACACGTTGAAAGACACAGTTGAAAGAGACAACGCGCTGACTCGGAAACGGATACTTGTAGATTATTTTCACTTCAAGGGGCTCGTCACTTCAA
>Ga0115006_10002269_pt1 | contig 12540 bp, 10 predicted proteins | sample ArcOceMetagenome_3_FD_88943 | JGI IMG/M metagenome (GOLD analysis project Ga0115006, IMG submission 88943) | Marine eukaryotic phytoplankton communities from Arctic Ocean - Arctic Ocean- Svalbard ARC20M Metagenome | ecosystem: Environmental > Aquatic > Marine > Oceanic | place: Arctic Ocean...
GTTATTGTTACAGTAGATTTTGTTATTCGAAGATCTTTCTTAAAAACACTTTTGTTTATTCTGTCAGCCACGGTCTCCAAAAGTTTCGAAGGCTTTGACATTTCGTGTTTAATTATTTGATTCAATAAAACATAATCTACCGTTTCAGACAAACGATCAGATTGAGCACTTTTTTTTAATGACGCTGTTACCTTTAGGTCTACCAGATATTCACTTCCAATAACTCCTTCTTCTTTAAGACATCCATGAAAAGAGTAGCAACGAACGTTTTTAAGTATAATTTTCCCCATGTAAACAAAGATAGTTTAAACAAAGAAAAAGACTAAGGAATTATTTAACTTTACTTTTTTTATCAATTGAAAGAATCTAAAAACTTTATTGAAAGCATTATTGATGAAGACCTTTCTTTGGGGCTTAAACAGTCTGTTCTTAAGTTTAGGTTTCCACCCGAACCAAACGGCTTTTTACACATAGGCCACGTTAAGGCAATATGTATAAATTTTGGATTAGCAAAAAAATACAACGCCCCTATTGTCTTACGCTTCGACGACACAAACCCAGAAAAAGAAGAACAGCGTTATATTGATGCTATTAAAAATGACGTTTCTTGGCTTGGCTTCAGTTGGGACGAAGAAAGATTTGCTTCAGATTATTTCGAACAACTTTATTTATGGGCTCTTGATTTAATTAAAAACAACAAAGCGTACGTTGACTCACAGTCTTCCACTGAAATTGCAAATCAAAAAGGCACACCAACAACACCTGGAGTTAACAGTCCTTATAGAAATAGACCCGTAGAGGAAAACATTAAATTGTTTGCTGATATGAAAAAAGGGGTTTATGAAGAAGGAAAACATGTATTACGCGCAAAAATAAGCATGAGCGCCAACAACATGCTTTTAAGAGATCCGGTTCTTTACCGTGTTATAAGAAAAGAGCACCCAAGAACAAAAGCAAATTGGGTTATTTATCCAATGTACGATTGGGCCCACGGAGAATCAGATTATATTGAACAAATTTCACATTCATTATGCACTTTAGAGTTTAAGCCCCATAGAGAACTTTATAATTGGTTTTTAAAACAAATAGCACAGCCAGAAAAAATTAAGCCTAAACAAAGAGAGTTCGCTAGGCTAAATCTTAGCCATACAATTACCTCAAAAAGAAAATTAATGTCACTGGTTAAATCTGGTGTTGTTAGTGGTTGGGACGACCCTAGAATGCCAACTATTTCTGGACTTAGAAGAAGAGGTTATCCCCCGGAAGCGTTACAAGAATTTGTTAAGCTAGCTGGAGTTGCCAAAAGAGAAAATATTATAGAAGCGTCTTTATTAGAGTTTTGCGCTAGAGAAGAGCTTAATAAAACCTCAAATCGAGTAATGGTAGTAATGGACCCCTTAAAACTTACCATTACTAATTATCCAAATAATGAAGATGAGATTGTTTTGTCCGAAAACAACCCTGAAAACCCGCTCTCCGGTCAAAGAGAAGTTCCTTTTGGCAAAGAACTTTATATTGAAAAAGAAGATTTTAAAGTTGATGCAAATAAGAAGTTTTTTAGACTAACCATAGGCAAAGAGGTAAGGTTAAAAAGTGCATACATTATAAGGGCCAACGAAGTTGTTTATGACGAGAACAACAATATTACAGAGGTTTTGTGTACTTACGATTCAAAAAGCAAAAGTGGCTCAGGATCAGAAGAAAGCCAAAGAAAAGTAAAAGGAACCTTGCATTGGGTTTCTAAAAAAGCATCAATAAAAATTGAGGTTAACGAATACGACAGGCTTTTCGAGAATCCTAATCCTGCTGATTCAGAAAACGAAGAAGAGCTTTTAAAAATGATAAACCCAAACTCATCTAATACTGTTTTTGCTCAAGCAGAACCATCTCTGTCCAAAGCCGAAATAGGCGACAAGTTTCAGTTTCAAAGAAAAGGGTATTTTATTGTGGATAACAACAAAACACCCTTAACTATTTTTAACAAAACAGTTGGCCTTAGGGACAACTGGAAAAAATAAGACTATTATTTATTTTTCTCTTTTTCTTTTTTTAACGAAGCTTTTTTCATTTCTTCTCCTATTTGATTACTTGCGGTAAATGAAGCCACCATGTTGTTTAACATCTCTGATCCTGCTTGAGGAGAGTTGGGCATCAAAATTAAATTGCTATTAGTTGAGCCACCCACCGATTGCAACGTGTCGTAGTGTTGAGTAACAACAATCAGCGCAGACGCTTCTTGAGAGTTTATATCCACACCGTTTAAAACTTTAACAGAGTCTTCTAACCCTCTAGCAATCTCTCTTCTTTGGTCAGCAATACCTTGTCCCTGAAGTCTTTTGCTTTCCGCCTCTGCTTTTGCTCTTTCAACTATTAAAATTCTTTGAGCATCACCCTCAAATTGTGCCGCAACTTTTTCTCTTTCTGAAGCGTTAATCCTGTTCATTGACTCCTTTACTTGTGAGTCAGGATCAATGTCTGTTACAAGGGTTTTGACTATATCAAAACCGTAGTTTTTCATCGCATCATTAAGTTCTCCTTTTACAGCTATTGCAACATCATGTTTTCTTTCAAAAACATCATCAAGAATCATTTTAGGAACTTCAGCTCTAACTACATCAAAAACATAAGAAGTTATTTGGTCATGCGGGTAGTCTAATTTGTAAAAAGCATCATAAACCTTTTCTTTTAATACAACAAACTGTACAGAAACTTTGATTTTCACAAAAACATCATCCTTTGTTTTTGTTTCAACCACAACATCTAGCTGTTGAATTCTTAAACTTAGCCTTCCCGCAACTCTATCTATTATTGGAATTTTAAGCTGAAGACCAGATTGTCTAATACCAGTAAACTTTCCAAACCTTTCCACTACAGCGGCGGATTGTTGTTTGACTACAAAAAAGGTTCCAAAAAGAAGAGCAAAGGATAAAATAACTAATAAAGGAATGTAAAAAATCATATATATATATTGTTTTAGGGTTAGCTTATAAGGTACGAAAATTTAGCGTCAAAAGAAAGGTTCTTTTAAGAATGTTTTTTTAAACGCCTATAGAGTCAAAAGCTTTCAACAAAAGCTTTATTCTGAAAACACAAACGTCTTTTCCTAAAAGAACAACAATATCAAAAAGATCAGGGCCCGAAAGCTCTCCCACCAAAGAAAGCCTTAATAGTCCCATTACTTTTCCAAAGTTCCATTCATTTTTCAGAACCAATTTTTCTAAAGAGGGTTTAAATTCATTTAAACCATTTGTCGAGTCTATTTGTATAACTATACCCTCTAGAATTTCTTTGTAATTAGATTTTTTAAATTTTTTAAAGTGTTTTTCAGAATAGTTTTCGGGATTCTCAAAGAAAAATCTCGAAGCGTTAAAAACATCATTTAAGCTATTAAGCCTGGGCTTTATAAGCTCGGTAATTTTGTCAAGTCTTATGTCGTCTCCTTTAGAAACAAAATCAAAAAAATCTTTCTTTAGCCTAGATGTAATTTGCTCGCCACCTGTTTTTTGAATGTGAGAATGATTAAACCATTCGTTTTTTTCAGGATCAAATCTAGCGCCAGACTTATTTAGGTTTTCTAAAGAAAAAACTTCAACTAATTCTTTTAAAGTAAATATTTCTTTTTCACTACCCGGATTCCACCCAAGAAGACTCAGAAAGTTTATAACGGTTTCAGGCAAATAACCATGCTCTTTATAACCTTTAATTACCACCTCGTTTTCCCACTGTATCGCAAATACAGGAAAGCCAAACTTGTCTCCATCTCTTTTCGACAGCTTGCCTTTTCCTGCCGGCTTAAGAATTAATGGTAGGTGCACAAATTTTGGTTTGCCGTCCCATCCAAAAGCATCGTACAGCAGCCAGTGTAGAGGCAATGAAGGGAGCCACTCTTCTCCTCGTATTACATGTGATATCTTCATTTCATAATCATCAACCACATTTGCAAAATGATAAGTTGGCATACCGTCGCTTTTAAAAAGAATTTTATCGTCAATCGTTTCTGTTGAAACGCGAACAACCCCTCTTAACTCGTCCTTACAAACAACTTCTTGTTTTATTGGTGTTTTAAACCTTACAACATAATCGTCTCCACTATTAATTAACAAACTTGTCTCTTTGTTTGATAATGACAGTGAATTTTTTAATTTTTCTCTGTTGTGAGCATTGTATATAAAAGTTTTACCCTTTTTCTCATGGTCTTTTCTGTGAAAATCTAATTCTTCTTTTTTGTCAAAAGCATAATACGCATGTCCCGTTTTTAAAAGCTCTTGTATCTTTGTTTCATATAACTTTTTTCTTTCACTCTGCCTGTAGGGTCCATGCGAGCCTTTATTTTCAGGCCCTTCGTCTATTGTTAGTCCGCACCATTTTAGCGAATCCATTATGTGTTTTTCACTTCCTTCAACGTATCTGTTTCTATCCGTGTCTTCAATTCTAACAACAAAGTCTCCACCATTTTTTTTAGCAAACAAATAGTTAAACAAAGCTGTTCTTAAACCCCCAATGTGAAGAGGACCTGTTGGGCTTGGCGCAAAACGAACACGAACCTTTTTTGTCATTTTTTTAATTTTTACAAAAATACACTCTTGTTTAAATTTTTCATTCTTTTTCCAAAATCATTTCTTTAGGCACACGACTGTTCATTATTTTAAACCAAAGTGGTGGAATAAAACTTATTAATATAGACGCGGGATAGCCAAAAGGCAGTTGGGGACTTTCTTTAAAACGATCTAAAACTTGATATTTTTTTCCCGACTTATAGTGATGATCACTATGCCTTGTAAGCTCGTAAAGTATAATTCTACCGACATTGTAATCTGAATTCCAAGAGTGTATTTCTTTTACTCTTTCATATCTTCCAGAGGACAGTTTTTTTCTTCTTAATCCATAGTGTTCAATATAGTTTATGGTTTCAAGAAACAAAAATGATACTACGCCTATTGCTGTTGCAAATACCATTGTTTTGTACGAAAAAGTGTAGTAAATAGCGATTAAATAAAGCGGCTGAATTATCGTGTACCATAACATATCGTTCTTAAACGAAAAAAAACGACTATTTGATGTTTTAAGCAATTCCTTTTGTTTTTTCCAGGCATCAGTATATTGTTTAGTTACTGATCTTATCCAAAAGAAATAAAGGTTTTGGTTGTATTCAGCAGAAGCGCCGTCTTTTTTAGTAGCAACATTCAAATGATGACCGAAGTTGTGCTCAATGTAAAAGTGCATGTATAGACAAGGCATGTATAAAAGCTTGCTTAACGTTCTTTCAAACAACCCTTTTCTGTGCCCTAATTCATGAGCTACGTTAATGGCATTGGTTGCAAGCAATACGCCCATTGACAAAACCAAACCCATTTTTTCAAAAGCATCATATTCTATAGTTGTAAAATTCCAAAGTGACCATCCAAGGAGCGCAAAAACCAAAGGAATGTTAAAATAAAGCATATAATCAAAAACTCTCATTGGCTCTTTTGCCTGGGCTTCTTTTGCGTCAAGGTTTCTTTTCCCCTTCCCAAACAACCAGTCTGCTATGGGCACTATGACAAACACGTAAATGACGGTACAGTACAAGCCCCAGCCCTCTTGGCTTAATGATAAGGCAGTCGCTAAAGGAACACTATAAGCTCCTAAGTATTTAAGATCTTTCATTTCGGACTTTAAAAATATGAATTTATATCAACTCTTTAACACAATGTTTAGGTGTCTATTGTTACATATAGTTTTTATATACAGCACAAGGGGCTATATTTGCACAAAAATAGAAATGGGCATAGAGTATGTTTATAACACGCCGTTTGTTTTAGAAAACGAAACTAGGGTCTCGGGATGGCTTGATATGGCCGTAAAGAAAGAAGGTTTTAGTATTGGAGAAGTTGTGTATGCTTTTTTTAACGACGATGATCTTAAGATCCTGAACAACAAGCATTTAAAGCACGATTATTTTACGGATGTAATTTCTTTTAACGATTCTGTTGGGACTGTTTTAAACGGCAATATTGCAATTTCTGTTGACAGGGTTAAAGACAATTCTGTTCGTTATAAAACTTCTTTTGACGACGAGCTTCTTAGGGTTATGGTTCATGGTCTTTTGCACTTCATGGGATATAACGACTCCTCCGAAAAAGAAACTCAGCAAATGAGAGACAAAGAAGATGATAATTTAAAAACGTTCCACGTGGAACACTAGTTATGTTTAAAGAAAAGTATGATGTTATAGTTGTTGGCGCAGGCCATGCGGGCTCAGAAGCTGCGGCTGCAGCCGCTAACATGGGCAGCAAAACGCTGCTTATAACTATGAACCTCCAAAATATTGCTCAAATGTCTTGTAATCCTGCTATGGGCGGGATTGCCAAAGGTCAAATAGTTAGAGAAATAGATGCTTTAGGTGGTTACAGTGGAATTGTAACGGACAATTCTGCTGTTCAGTATAAAATGCTTAATAAATCAAAAGGCCCTGCCATGTGGAGTCCCAGAGCCCAGTCGGATAGAATGCGGTTTGCGGAATGTTGGAGAACAATGTTGGAACAAACGCCTAATCTTGATTTTTATCAAGACATGGTTTCAGGCCTGCTTTTGTCAGGAAATAAAATTGTTGGAGTTGCCACATCTTTAGGGCTTCAAATAATGTCTAAGACAGTCATTTTAACGAATGGCACCTTTTTAAACGGTTTGATTCACATTGGCGAAAAGCAATTTGGTGGTGGTCGCGCTGGCGAAAAAGCTTCTTTTGGAATTACTGAAGCTCTTACAGACTTTGGCTTTGATTCCGGAAGGATGAAAACAGGAACTCCGCCAAGAGTTGATGGACGTTCGTTAGATTATAATGTTATGATCCCTCAGCCTGGAGACATTAACCCAGGCAAGTTTTCATATTCTAACATAACCAAACCTTTAACAAAACAACTAGACTGTCACATGACTTACACCAGTCCTTTGGTTCACGATTTACTCAAAGAAGGGTTTGATAGATCACCAATGTTTAATGGTTCGATTAATAGTATAGGCCCAAGGTATTGTCCTTCAATTGAAGACAAGATTAATAGGTTTGCTGATAAAGACAGACATCAAATTTTCGTAGAACCTGAAGGATGGAACACTGTGGAAGTATATGTCAATGGGTTTTCCACTTCTTTGCCAGAAGACGTTCAGTTTAATGCGCTGCGTTCAGTAAAAGGTTTTGAAAATGTTAAATTTTTTAGACCAGGATACGCAATTGAGTACGATTATTTCCCTCCTACTCAATTAAAAAACTCGCTAGAGACTAAACCTGTTTCAGGTCTTTTTTTCGCTGGGCAAATAAACGGTACAACCGGTTATGAGGAGGCGGCAGCCCAGGGCTTAATGGCGGGAATAAATGCACATCTTCTTATAAATGAAAAAGAGCCGTTTGTCCTAAAGAGAAATGAAGCATATATTGGAGTTCTTATAGATGATTTAATAACTAAAGGAACTGAAGAGCCGTACAGGATGTTTACATCAAGGGCGGAATACAGGACTCTTTTAAGACAAGATAACGCCGATCTTAGACTTTCTGAAATTTCACACAAACTAGGCCTAGCTTCAAAACTTAGGGTTACAAATGTTGAAGACAAGAGAACTAACACTGATGCTTTTGTTTCTTTTTTTAAAAAAACAAGCGTAAAGCCGGAGATTATGAATCCGCTTTTATCTTCAAAAAACTCCTCTGAAATTTCACAGTCAATGAAGCTTTATAAATTGTTTTCTAGGCCTAATATTACTTTAAGTGACATGCTGTCTTTAGAAAGTGTTAAAATGTTTTTAAGCAAAAACAAGTTTAAGGATGATGTCTTAGAGCAGACTGAGGTTCAAGTCAAATACTCGGGATATATTGAAAAAGAAAAAGCAAACGCAGAAAAACTTAATAACTTGGAGAATATAAAAATACCAACCTCTTTTAATTATTCAAAAGTGCAATCTCTTTCTAGTGAAGCAATACAAAAGTTAAACAATATAAAACCCTCAACTCTTTCTCAAGCCTCTAGAATAAGTGGCGTGTCGCCAAACGACATTAGTGTTCTAATGGTCTATATGGGAAGATAGAAGGTTCCACGTGGAACATAGCCGTTATGAAAACAAAAATTCCTATTGAAACTAAAGATTATTTCTTAACACAAGAGTCTTTTTCTTTAATAAAAACAAAAGGATTGGACGTTTATAAAACTACGCCAAGGATTAAAAAAGAAGCAATTGGCAAATATTATAAATCAACAAAATACTTGTCTCACAACAATAATAAATCTCTATTTTCTATATTGTATTGGCTTGTTAAAAGGTTTAATTTTTATTTTAAATACAGGGTTTTAAAAACTGTTTCCGCTAATGATAAGAGCCTATTAGATTTTGGCTCTGGGAACGCCTATTTTGTTTCGCAGTTAAAAAAAAGAGGTTTTCCGGCAGTTGCGTATGATCCTTTTTATGACTCTGTTTTAAACAAAACAATTAACGACGACAAGGTTTTAAAAGACGAGAAAAGTTTGATTAGCGCAAAGTTCAATACAGTAACAATGTGGCATTCGTTAGAACATGTTTTTTCTTACAAAGACACTCTTTCTTTGATTTCAGAGATTCTTATTTCAAAGGGGAATTTGATTATCGCTTGCCCAAATTATGAATCGTTTGATGCTAATTATTATAAAAAGTTTTGGGCAGGATTTGATGTTCCAAGACATTATTGGCATTTTTCCCCAAACGGTTTAATAGAGATTATGTCTCAAAACGGATTTGATCATATTAAAAAAAAGCCAATGTACTTTGACGCTATATATGTATCTATGCTTTCAGAACAGTATAAACAATCTAAACTGTGGTTTATTAAAGGGCTTGCTGTTGGTGTTTGGTCAAACCTAGTGTCATTGCTTAAAAACAACGCCTCTTCATACGTTTATCTTTTCAAAAAACGCGTTTAATCAATTTTAAGAGCCTTTGTTTATTGTAGAGGTAATATTATAATACCCACATTTTAAAACAAGCAGAAACTAACACAGCAAGCTTTCATTTTAATAACAAAAAACTATACTAAAACAAAAAAGCATAGTGCCGGGCTATGGTTTTATTGTTTTTGAATTAACCGCGTTAACTTAAGAGAAAGATCCATGAAAATCATATTTGCATTTCCGTTTGACTCAATTCCTTTGTGCGCCTCTTCAATTTCGCAAAAAATATCTTCTATATTATTTCCGGTTACATATTTTGAGAAAGATTCAAAATTCATATCCGTTTTTGGATTAAAACTGACAAGAGAATTTATTTCGTAGTTTTTTAATAAAGCGCTTCTAAATATATTCAAGCTAAATGACAAAAAGTTTTTTTGTACCTCTCTTCCTGTTTTAGAGATCATCTTACTCCAGTTTATTAGCTCTAAAACTTCTTCTTTGTTTTTCCGAACCTTAAAAGCTGTTCGCACCCATTTTAAAAACCACTCTTCAAATTCTTTATTATTCTCATTATCGTTAATTGATTTTAAAGCAATTCTAAGATTTCCCAAGCAGTTGTTTGCTGCAGAAGAAGCACTGTTTTTTTCAACTCCTTTTTTAATCAAAAAAGTTTCAATTTCTTCTTTTTTCAAAAGACTAAGCTTTGATGTCTGACACCTGGAAAGAAGGGTTTCTGCCATTAGCCCTGTTGTTTCACAAACAAAAATAAAAAGAGTTTTTTTTGGAGGCTCTTCAATTAATTTAAGCAACTTGTTAGTAGCGGTAAGATTAAGTTTTTCAGCCATCCAAATAATAGCAACTTTCCAACCCCCTTCGTAAGACTTTAAAGACATTTTTTTGACAATGTCCTCAACCTCGTCATTACCTATTTTTCCCTGCTTATTCTCTACGCCAATCTGTAAATACCAGTCAAAGAGATTTCCGTACGGATTTTTGTGTACAAATTCTCTCCAGCTTTCTATAAACATTGACGAGATTGGCTTTGATTTTACATCTTTATTAATTGCAACAGGATATATGAAATGAAGATCAGGGTGCTTAAGTTCGCTTAGTTTTAAACTAGTGCCATCAAGTAGGTTGTCTTTTTCAATTATCATTCTTGCATACGCAATCGCTAAAGAAAGACCGCCTGTTCCCTCAGGAGATAAAAACAACTGTGAGTGAGCTATCCTTCCAGAAGAAAGACCTTTAATAAGCTCTTTTTTCAAGAAATTCTGTCCAATAACTTCGTCAAACAACATTTTTCAAATATAAAAGATTAAACTTTAAATAAACTAGAAATACATATCTTTGAGTTCCAAAATTTATCAATGAAATCCATTTACGATACAAATTTTAATAATAAAAAAGTTTTAGTTCGAGTAGACTTTAATGTCCCTTTAAATACAGACAGGAGAGTTACAGATAGATCTCGTATAATTGCAGCAAAGAAAACTATTGAAAAAATAACTAATGACGGAGGAACTGCTATTTTAATGTCACATTTGGGAAGACCAAACGGAAAAGACCCAGAGCTTTCTCTTACCCACATTGTTAAAGACATTGAAGATGTTTTGGAAAAATCAATTTTATTTACCAATCAAGTGATTGGAGAAAAAACGAATCAAATTGTTATAAACAGTAAGCCGGGCCAGGTAGTGTTATTAGAAAATTTAAGATATTATTCTGAAGAAGAAAAAGGCGATGTTAATTTTGCCCAAGAGCTTTCTAAACTAGCAAACAGCTACGTGAACGATGCTTTTGGAACGGCTCATAGGGCTCACGCTTCAACAAGCGTAATCGCACAGTTTTTTAAAGGCAACAAGTTTGCGGGCGACTTACTTTTAAAAGAAGTGGATTCTATTAAAAAAGTAATAAAAGATGGAGAAAAACCAGTTTTAGCAATTTTAGGAGGAGCAAAAGTTTCTTCAAAAATCACTATTATAAATAATATAATAAACAAGGTTGATAAGCTTATTATTGGAGGTGGAATGGCTTTTACATTTATTAAAGCTCAAGGCGGTAAAATAGGAGACTCCATATGTGAGAACGACAAACAAGGCCTGGCTTTATCAATTTTAGAAAAAGCACAAGCACATAATGTTGAGGTTTTTTTACCAGTTGACGTCCTGTGCGCTAACGATTTCTCAAACAAAGCAGAAACACAAATTTGTAGCATAAACAACATTCCAGATGGCTGGCAGGGTATGGACGCCGGACCTGAATCTTTAGTTCATTTTCAAAAAGCAATTGAATCTAGTAAAACAATTTTATGGAACGGCCCTGTTGGGGTTTTTGAAATGGAGAGTTTTTCAAAAGGAACAATAGCTTTGGGGAATTTTATTTCTACAAGCACTGCTTCTGGTTCGTTTTCTCTTGTAGGCGGAGGAGATTCTGTTGCTGCCGTTAAACAATTTAACTTCTCAAATAAAGTTAGTTATGTTTCAACAGGAGGGGGCGCTATGCTCGAGAGTCTTGAAGGAAAATCTCTTCCAGGAATTAAAGCTTTAGAAGATTAACAAAATGTATAAAAATATTTTTTTCATATTATTGCTTTTGGCTGCTGGTTGCGACACCAACACAACAGCATATAAACCAATTTCTAGCGGAAAGATTCATACAATTTCTGTTGTAATCGACAATAAACTATGGAACGAATCTCCAGGAGAAGAACTAAAAAAAGTCTATTCTAGCGAATTTCTTGGCCTTCCCCAACAAGAGCCTTTGTTTACCCTAAGCCAAATCCCACCATCAATATTTACAGACTTCACAAGAGAAAGTAGAAACATTATTGTTGTTTCTAAATCAACAAAAGATTCAGCTTTTATTAATTCAGACAAGTTTGCCTCACCTCAAAAAATCCTCTATATAAACGGAAAAACCAACAAAAGCCTTGTAGATCAAATTAACAAAACAGCTAGAAAAGCCATAAACACTTTTAAAGCAAACGAAATTAAAGAGAAACAAAAAAGAATAAAAAACTCAATTTTAAAAACAAAAGAATTTGATTCTTTAGGAATCCGTCTTACAATGTCATCAGGATATAAACTTTTTAAAAAAGAGACTGTAAACAAACTTTGGTTTCAGCGTGAAACACAAAAAGGAAGTGTAAATATTCTTGCCTATATACTGCCCTATTCTTCCGCAAACCCTAGTTTAGAACGAATTATATCTATAAGAGATTCTATTGGAAAAGCCTTTGTTCCTGGAAGAAACAAGGACTCGTATTTAATTACCGAAGAAGCTTATATGCCGTATTTCTTTAAAACAAAAATAAGTTCATTAACCGCTTTCGAAACAAGAGGAACGTGGGAAGTAGTTAATGATTATATGGCAGGGCCTTTTTTAAATTATTTTATTAAAGACAAAAAAAACAACAGAACGATTGTTCTAGAAGGGTTTGTGTTTTCTCCTTCAGTTAGAAAAAGAGAATACCTTATTGAAATAGAAGCTATTATTAGGTCATTAAAAATTCTTTAGAACAAAAAAAATTAATCTTCTTTTTTAATCTCTTTAGAATCTTCCTCTTTAACACCTTTTTTAAATTCTTTTATTCCAGTTCCAAGGCCTTTCATAAGCTCAGGAATTTTTTTGCCTCCAAATAACAAAA
>Ga0115006_10002270_pt1 | contig 12539 bp, 8 predicted proteins | sample ArcOceMetagenome_3_FD_88943 | JGI IMG/M metagenome (GOLD analysis project Ga0115006, IMG submission 88943) | Marine eukaryotic phytoplankton communities from Arctic Ocean - Arctic Ocean- Svalbard ARC20M Metagenome | ecosystem: Environmental > Aquatic > Marine > Oceanic | place: Arctic Ocean...
CGCCGCCCACCAGTGATGCCAGCAGCGCCGAAGATAGTATTCTCGAAATCGTTCCCCAGATGCAATCGACCATGCCCATAGATCTGACTTCAGAACAACAGCAACAGCTTGGATCGCTGCTCACTCAAGAGCAGTATCAGCAGTTCAAAGAGTACTATAAAAAATATTTTTAAACCCGCCGCAGCCGTTTTGTGGGCTCTTTAACACCGCGCATCGGGCATCTGACTGTCGCCGATTCGATAGTCGCGGACAAGGGCTTTGTCAAGGGTTCAGTGGTCGGGCGCGAGGGTATTTCTAGTGCAATCACTGGCACGCCGCGCCATGCTGTTGAGTCGTTGTGGTAGGCCTTGTGCGCTGTACAAAAATGGCCCTGCGCTGATATCGGCGAATTTAATGTCTCGGCGGCCAGTTAATGCTTGCGGGGGATTATAAAAAGCCTCACCCTTGAATTTTTACAGTGACGTGTCGGAGAAAATTTATGCAGGGCGAAATAGAAAAACGTGGATCAATTGGGATTATCTGGATCGATCATCCACCGGTCAATGCGATCTCTCAAGCGGTTCGCACGGGGCTTGTGTCAGCGGTTGAACAAGCTGCGTCTGACGATGATATCAAGGCGTTGGTGCTGGCTTGTCGCGGGCGTACTTTTATGGCGGGCGCGGATATTACTGAATTTGGCGGCGCGCCGAAACCACCGTCATTGAGCGAGGTCATCGATGCCATCAGTGCCAGCCCCAAAATTATCGTTGCCGCTCTCTTTGGGACCGCATTTGGCGGTGGTTTAGAAGTTGCACTGGGCTGTGACTACCGTGTTGCGCTGGCCAGCGCAAAAATCGGCCTGCCTGAAGTTAAACTTGGCATCATCCCCGGTGCACAGGGTACGCAGCGACTGCCGAGGTTGGCTGGCGTTGATTTTGCGCTTAAGGCCATAACCAGCGGTGATCCGGTACCCGCGTTGGTGGCGCATCGCGCGGGCGCTATCGATCGTCTTGTCGAGGGTGATGTGGTTGACGAAGCCGTTGCTTATGCGGTGGAACTGGTCGCCGAAAATGCGCCCTTGAAAAAAATTCAGCACATGACCATTGACGGGGGTGCCTTTGACGACCACTATTTCGATGCATTTCGCGCGTCGATTGCGCGTAAAACGCGTGGTATGAATGCGCCGGAGCGCGCTATTAAAGCCGTTCAAGCGGCGGTTAATCTGCCCTTTGCCGAAGGGTTGGCTTTTGAACGAAAGATGATAATGGAGTGTGTCGCAGACCCGCAATCAAAGGCGTTGCAATACGTCTTTTTTGCCGAGCGGGAGGCGACCAAGGTGCCCGGGCTTGCCAAAGATGTTGAACTTTCTGCGGTCGATGCTGTGGGCATGATCGGTGCGGGCACAATGGGCGGCGGGATCGCTATGAACTTTGTCAATGTCGGTATCCCGGTGACTCTTTTAGAGATGAGCCAAGAGGCGTTGGACAAAGGGCTTGGCATTATTCGTAAGAACTACGAAGCCTCGGCAAAAAAGGGCCGCATCACGACTGAGCAGGTAGAACAGCGTATGGCGCTGTTGTCGGGTACCACGCAGTACAGCGATCTGGCGGATAAAGATCTGGTCATCGAAGCCGTATTCGAGAATATGGACGTTAAAAAAGAGGTTTTCAAAAACCTTAGCGATACGGTTAGACCGGATACGATTCTGGCCAGCAATACTTCTTATTTGGATATTGATGAAATCGCGACGGTGGTCGATAGACCAGAGCGTATGCTGGGCATGCACTTTTTCTCACCGGCCAACATCATGCGGATGCTCGAAATTGTCCGCGCTGAAAAAACCGCGCCTGAAGTCTTGGCGACCGCGTTGAAACTTGGCAAGCGGATCAAAAAGGTTGGTGCGGTAGCGGGCGTTTGCTTTGGCTTTATTGGTAATCGTATGCTCCGAGGCTACGGGCACGAGGCCAATATGCTGGTCCTCGAAGGCGCGGCTCCCGAGCAAATTGACGGTGTTTTATACAACTTTGGAATGCCCATGGGGGTGATCGCGATGGGCGACTTGGCGGGTCTCGACATCGGTTACTCTATGCGAAAAAACCTTAATTTGGGCGATTATGACGTTCGCGCATCCTATATTTACGATCAATTGGTAGAGTTGGGGCGCTGTGGACAGAAGACCGGAGGCGGTGTGTATGACTATGAACCGGGCAACCGCACCCCGATTCCCTCGCCGATTACGCAAAAACTGATCGCGCAAGCGGCCGAAAAATTTGGTATCCAGCAACGCGAGATCAGCGACGAAGAAATTGTTGAACGTTGTTTTCTTTCAATGTTCAATATTGGCTGCGATGTTTTGGATGAGGGAATGGCCTATCGGGCGTCGGATATTGATATCGTCTACCTCAATGGTTACGGCTTTCCAGCTTGGCGGGGTGGCCCGATGTACTGGGCCGAGAATACCATCGGCCTCAAGCAGGCATTAAACCGAATCAATGAATTCGCAGAACTGCACGGCAAAGAGCATTGGACGCCATCGCCACTACTCGAGCGACTGGTCGCTGAGGGTGGGAGTCTTGGCGACGTAAAAAATGGCTGATCGCTGGGCAGGTTAGATAAAAACATGCTGCCAACCCACCTACCCCATGCTGGATGGTGGGTATTAGGACATCGTGGCAAACTAACCCGCGTCGGCGATGCTTTTTTTGCAGAATGGATTTTTAGTAGAAAGGGCCAATAGAGTCGATGCGCGAGCCTACTGACTTTTTTTGATGGGCATTCGGGGTATAGACTTTACAGCGATTCGGCGCTTTAAAAAGACGGACGAGTCGTCAACCTTGGCCGGTGACTTGAATTGCCGCTTGACGCGACTTTTGAACGAAAAATACGATTTCCCCGCCGAAATTTTGGCTTATGTTTAGGAGACATAAAAAATGAAAGATGCAGATAAGTTTTATATCAATGGCGAGTGGGTTGCACCGTTAAGCACTGAAATGCTCGACGTTATCAATCCAGCTACCGGAGGAGTCATCGGCAAAATAGCCATGGGCAACAAAGCCGATGTAGACACAGCGGTTGCCGCCGCTAAGGAGGCGTTCAAGACCTTTTCGAAAACCTCCAAAGAAGAGCGTTTGGCATTGCTAGGCCGGATTATCGAAGCGTACAAAAACAAAATGAATACGATCGCAGAGACCGTGTCCGAAGAGATGGGCGCGCCTATGGGCCTGGCCAATGCCGCGCAGGCGCCTGCGGGTCTTGGGCATCTGATGTTTGCGCAAAAGGCGCTGGAGAATTTTACGTTCTCACAGGACAAGGGCACCTCGCACGTAGTGCGCGAACCGATCGGTGTCTGTGGCTTGATCACACCCTGGAATTGGCCGATGAACCAAATCACCGCGAAAGTCGGGCCGGCCATTGCAGCGGGTTGTACGATGGTTCTCAAGCCGTCTGAAATTGCACCCTTTAACGCCATGTTGTTTGCCGAAATTATGCATGAAGCAGGCACGCCGCCGGGTGTCTTTAACCTGATCAACGGCGACGGAACTAACGTCGGCGTTGCCATGTCAGGCCATCCAGATATCGATATGATGTCCTTTACTGGCTCTACGCGGGCGGGTATTTCGGTCGCGCAGGAGTCCGCTCATACGGTAAAGCGCGTCGCCCAAGAGCTCGGTGGCAAGTCTGCCAATATCATCCTCGATGATGCTGACTTTGCCACTGTCGTCGCCAGAGATACGGTCGGCATGTGCATGAACACCGGCCAGAGCTGTAATGCGCCGTCGCGCATGTTGGTGCCGGCCAACCGAATGGCTGAAGCCGCGGCCATTGCCAAAGCGACGGCTGAAAATATCAGCGTCGGTAATCCCAAAGATGCCTCTACGCAGGTGGGGCCGCTGGTCTCGGCGTTGCAATTTGAAAAGGTACAGGCGTTGATACAAAAAGGTATCGACGAGGGTGCCCAGTTGGAAACGGGCGGCGTCGGACGCCCAGATGGCCTCGATCAGGGTTATTTTGTTAAGCCAACGATCTTCTCGAATGTTAGCAACGACATGAGTATTGCGCGAGAAGAAATTTTCGGCCCAGTTTTATCGTTAATTGCCTACCAAGACGAAGCGGAAGCGGTGGCCATTGCCAACGATACAGTCTACGGTCTCTCGGCGTACGTGAGTTCCAACGACCTCGAAAGGGCCAAAAAGATAGCAGCGCAACTTCGCGCCGGTAACGTGCATATCAACGGTGCCAATGTCGACATCAATGCGCCGTTTGGTGGCTATAAACAGTCGGGTAATGGTCGTGAGTTCAGCGAGTGGGGTATGGAGGAGTTCCTCGAAACAAAGGCTATTTTGGGATATTCACCGGTTCAAAAGTAGGCGGGCAGATTAAGCGCTTGCTGGCGCGCTATCGTCGATCGAAAAAATGGCCTGCAGTTGCGCGACAGATTAGCTGTGTTCGGCGATAGGCGCTGTGACGCAGCCGCCAACTATTATCAATCGGATAGAGCCGGGCAATGCGGGGCAATAGGGGACAGAGTAATATTACATCGAGTTTTGGGTGTGCTCGGGCGGTGGTAGCGGAGCCTAATGCAAAAGATGTTGCTGTGGCCTCAGTTATTATAGATTTGGACATGGAGACTAAAAGGTGAAAACCGATGTTTTAGAATATTCTCTGGATGGCAAATCCTATCTGGGTTATGCCGCTATGCCCGAGGCCGACAGCTTCCCTGCGGTGATCATTGCCCACACCTGGGCGGGTCGCGATGCATTTGTTGACCGCAAAGCGGAGCAACTGGCGGCGCTGGGTTATTTGGGTTTTGCGCTGGATATGTATGGCGATGGTGCGGTCGGGACGAGCGTCGAAGAAAATTCAGCCATGATGCAACCGCTGATGGACGACAGGACTGAACTGGCGGCACGCGTGACCGCGGCCTATCGGCGCGTGGTTGCCATCAATGGGGTCGATCCATCGAAAATCGCCATTTTTGGTTATTGCTTTGGTGGTCTGGTGGCTTTGGATCTGGCCAGAACCGGTGTCGACCTTTGCGGTAGCGCGAGTTTGCACGGGTTTTTGATCGGTTCTGAACAACTCAATCAAGAGCCGATTAACGCCAAGCTTCTAGCGCTGCATGGCATGCGTGATCCGATGGTGGGCGACGATCAATTGCAGTCTTTCTACCGCGAAATGAGTGAAAAAAATGTCGACTGGCAGATGCATATCTACGGCGATGCGATGCACGCGTTCACCAACCCTGACGCCGACAACCCAAGCTTTGGCACCCAGTATTCGCCGACCGCCGATCGACGCTCCTGGGCGCTTTTAGTGGATTTTTTGCAGGAAGTGTTCGCCTAGATCGACAGGGGTGTGGGGGTCGGTGCATCGGCAGCCGCTTTTGGTTAAACGCCCACAACGCCCATCGGGGTGTTACTAGTAAGGCCAAAACTGACAACTTCGTTCAACCAAAGTGAGCGAGCGGCTTGTGCGTCGTTCAAAATATGTTCGCCCAAAAATAATGGCAGCGGTGGAGCCGCCAGAACAAGATTAAAGAACTCGAACCGATTTTATAGTAATTTTGGCTACCTCGCGCCTTTTCCGCCAAACTAACGGCATTCGCCATAATCTCCGCTAGACTGATATAAGCACACACTGGAAAGGATTTTTGGCTTTGCAGATGACGAATCTTTGCGCGTCAAAATCTCTTTCGAGTTCAACCTGTGGTTGGGTAACGTTATCTTTGTTATCTACTCGCTTGTCAGGCATAGATCAAACATCAAACGGCTCCGAGCCCTTTGCTTGAGCCCTTTGATTTTGCTGGCTATGTTGAAATGGACTTGATTGAACGCCAGCGCAGATGTTAACGCAGGATACTTGAGGAGCGAGTGATGAATTTTTTCGTCTTTGTGGTGGCATGTTTAATGCTCTTTGCGCCGCACCTATCGGCCCAACAGCAAACCGTTTTGAAATGCGGCGCGTTGATCGATTCAGAGGAGGGAAGGCTGCTATCAAAGCAATTGATCACGATAGACCAGCAGCGTATCACCGCGATTGTCGGGGGTGATGAGTATCAGGGGGATGCGCGCGTGATCGACTTGTCCGAGTACACCTGCTTGCCCGGTTTGATCGATATGCACGTGCACTTAACCAACGGTGATTTGAGCAAGATGTATATCGAAAAATTTACCCTAGGGGTGCCCGATCTGGCATTTTTGGCGGCACGCAACGCGCAGATTACGCTGATGGCAGGGTTTACCACGGTTCGCAACCTCGGCGATCGAGGTGAGATCACCGCGGCGCTCCGCAAGGCGATCGATAAGGGGTTAGTCATTGGCCCGCGGATATTTACCGCCGGCAAATCGCTCGCCACCACCGGCGGGCATGCCGACCCCACCAACGGTTATCGCGCGGGTTTACGCGGTGACCCCGGGCCTGTGGAGGGAGTGGTTAACAGCGTTGCAGATGCTCGTAAGGCGGTTCGACAGCGCTATAAAAATGGCGCAGACCTGATAAAAATTACCGCCACCGGCGGCGTGCTCAGCCAAGCAAAAAATGGACAGAACGCGCAATTTTTTGACGAGGAATTGGCGGCTATAGTCGCAACCGCCGCATCCTATGGTTTTAAAGTCGCGGCACACGCCCACGGTGTTGAGGGAATGCAGCGGGCGATTCGCGCGGGCGTTGCCAGTATCGAGCACGGCACCTTGATGGATGCCGCGACCATGCGGTTGATGAAAAAGCACGGTACTTACTTGGTGCCGACGATTTTAGCGGGGGATTTTGTCGCCGAAAAGGCCAAGATCGATGGCTATTTTCCCGACATAGTCAGGCCAAAGGCCGCGGCGATTGGGCCCAAGATACAGGCGACTTTTGGCCGTGCGTACCGCGCAGGGGTCAAAATCGCCTTTGGCACCGATTCTGGTGTGTCGGCCCATGGCGACAATGCGCAGGAGTTTGCGCTGATGGTCGAGGCTGGCATGCCCGCCATGCAGGCGATTGTCTCTGCCACCACCAACGCAGCCGAACTGCTCGACATGAGTGAGCAATTGGGTTCGATTAGCATCGGCAAATATGCAGATGTAGTTGCGGTCAAAGGCAATCCGATCGAAGATATCACCCTTTTGGAAAATATTGGCTTTGTAATGAAAGCCGGAAAAATAGTTAAGACCGAATGATTGAGAGGGTATCGGGTATCAGGTATCGGGTATCGGGTATCTCACGGCGATCGTTTTGCATGCTATTGGCTACGTATGCAGGTCACTGACTCGATGGGCGGCTCGATGAATAGCTCGCTATTATCTGCCGCGCCATTGATCAAGGGGTCCATAGCGGTGGGGAGTTCGCCAATGCCGATAGAGCCCCGAATCAAATGGCGTCAGATTGCCCGTCGGGGATCTATTGGCGATATTTGCTGAGGGTATTTTACCGCGGGGATTGCCTGCCCACAGGGTCGGGTAAGGCTGATGAGGGCACACAGATGGACAACGATTTAATCGAATATTTGACCGTAGCAGCGGCGCACATGCAGTGTGCCTTATGAATACGTTTCATGCGCTCGATACCCAGCTCTCGGTAACCAATCCGCGCGCCTATGCCGATGGCTTGGCGCAACTCTACCAGCGCCACGTCACCGAAAAAATGTCGCGCTTTCAGACTATTTTGGCGACCACGGGTTACCGCGAAATAGTTATCGGTTCGGGTTCAAACAAAATGCAGTTTCAGGATGATATGGCCTATACATTCAAAGCCAATCCGTATTTTCGCGAGTGGCTGCCCCTGATCACTCGGGCCGATTGTTATCTACAGATCGACGCGGCCGCCAGCAAGCCCCGCTTGTTTTTACTGGCCGTGGAGGACATCTGGCACACCGCACCGGAGCGCTTACCCGCGGGTTTTGAACAGGCCTTTGAGATCGTTGAATACCAGACCGTCGACCAGGTGTTGCAACACCTAGCTGCGGGCAACAGCGCCTTGATCAATCAAACCAACGAGCTGTGCGTGCCGGCTGAACAGCACAATCCTCAGGCCGTTATCGATCAGATCGATTACCAGCGGCTGGGTAAAACCCACTACGAGCAGGCGTGCGTGCGCGAGGCCAACTGGCGCGCAGTGCCAGCCCATCGGGCGGCGCATCGGGCCTTTTTGGCGGGCGCGTCGGAGGTACAAATTGGCGCCGCCTATCTTGCTGCCTGCGATTGTCGCGAGAGCGAAATGCCCTACGGCATGATCGTTGGCGTGAACGAACACGCCGCGGTATTGCATCACCACAATCTATTTAAACAGCCCCAGACTCCGCGTAGTTTTTTGATCGATGCCGGCGTTGAATTTAACGGCTACGCATCGGACATCACCCGCACCTATGCCTACGACGCGGGTGGCGATTTTGCGGCGATGATTAAATGCATGAACGTCAAGCAGTTAGAGCTTTGCGCCGAGGGCGGTATTGGTCGTAATCCGGTGGCTATACACGCCTTGTCCGAGCGTATGATCGCCGAGGTACTGATCGAATTTGGCGTGGTAAAGCTGTCGTTGGAGGAGGCGGTGGCGAAGGGTATTGCCGGCTATTTTTACCCCCATGGTCTGGGCCATCATCTGGGCGCGAACGTTCACGATAAAGGCGGTCAGATGGCCAATGCGCAGGGCGACAGGCTTGCGCCGCCTGAAAAATACCCCAACTTGCGCGCTACAGCACCGATGGTGGCCAATCAGATCCATACCGTCGAACCGGGACTGTATTTTATTCCCGCCTATTTGGACAGGCTCAAAGCTGGGGGTTATGCCGAATGCATCAATTGGCGCGCGGTGGAGGACTATACGCCCTATGGGGGCATTCGCATCGAGGACAACATCATTTTGCACCCCGACAACCGGTTGGAAAATCTAACCCGCGATGCGTTTGCGGTTGAATGACGCCACGCGTTGGTTCGGGACGGCAACGATCAGCGCACTGCGCCGACTTTGTGAGTGTTTTTTTAGCGTAATGTGAGTGCCATATTCAGCGAAAAGCTTGAATTAAAAAGAGGGTCGGTCGTAAGGAAGTTTGCCCTATTTTTTCAATATTTTGACAGAAATTCGAGTTGATTGGCTTCTTACTCGAGTCAGGTTGGTTGGCACAATGGGCTGATTTTGCAAGAGCAGCAGGTTGGCAAATGTACTTTCGTCGAACTTTGACTTGATATAGAGCTAAAACTTCAACTTGAGTGCTTGTGCAGAGATTAGTCGTTAGTCATCGCCGTTATGTTTGTTGTTCTCAATTATTTGTTTTAAGGAACGTCAGAATGCCTGCCCCCTTAGTGAAAACGCTACCTGAAGTTTCTCTTTGGCGCATAAATTGTTTGCGAGTAATTTATTTGTTGATTTTCTTAGGGCTAAGTAGTTTCGTATGGCAACAGTTGCTGTTTGACTCGGCAGAATGGCCAGTAATGAAAGGCATCGCAAAGTCAATGATGGCAGCGCTAGCATTGTTATGTCTGGTTGGGATTCTTTATCCAATTCAATTCTTACCTGTGCTTATTTGGGAAGTACTTTGGAAAACAATATGGATCTTGTCTATAGCTGTTCCCGCTATCGATACTGCGCACTGGACTGTTGTCGAGTCTACGTTTTACGAATGCATAGGCATAATAATTGTGTATTTTATCCTTCCATGGAACTACATATGGAAACGCTATTGCATTCAACCGAGTGAGCCATGGAGATAGCTGATGCATTATTTTAATTGCTGAGGACTATCGTGAGTCCCATGTATTTGCGATGCGATGCGACCGTGACGGGTGCCATCGAGTGGGCCTCGGTGATGGATGAACAAGCGCCAGACACTCTGCACAAGATGCAATGGTTAAAAGGCACAGTCGTTAAAAACCACAGTCGTTAAAAGACGTAATCGTTATAAAGCGCAATCATTACCTGACTCCGGTATTTTCGATGTGCGCCATACAACGCGATCGGGCGGGTAGGGCACACTGCTGGAGGCGCGGCTTAATGTGACTCTGTCGCCGCCCTGTGTCTGGCCCAGTGCCTCTCTTTCGTGGTTTTTATCGACAGTGTATGATTGGCCTTTGAGGAGAAGCTTATGGCGCGTCTAGGTATATCCAATCGGGCGGCATTGATCGCGGTGGCTACGGCTTTTGTGGTCGGTTTGATCGGCAGTTTGGCGATTCGGCCGGTTGATAATGTGGCCGTTGCCGACCAGCGCGCGCCTGCATTCGACGGCGCTGTTCCGGCGCGGATAGACTGGCGAGTGCCGATTGTCTTTCAGACCAGTATGCCGGTGATTGGCGAGAATCCGATCTATGTCGCGGAGATTATTCGCGCTGCCAGCGACGGCGCGGTGCAACTTAAACTCTTTGAGCCGGGCGAGATTGTCCCCGCGTTTGCGATTACCGACGCGGTGCGCGATGGCAAAGTCGCCGCGGGCTATACTTGGCTCGGTTACGATCAGGGCAAAATCTCGGCATCGCCGCTGGTCTCTGCGGTGCCCTTTGGCATGGAGCCATGGGAGTATACCGCCTGGTGGTATGAGGCAGATGGCCGTAGCCTCACCGAAGCGCTGTATCTCAAACACGCCATCCATCCGATACTCTGTGGTATCTCAGGTCCTGAAACCGCCGGCTGGTTTCGGCATCAGATCAACTCGCTGGAGGATTTGCGCGGCCTAAAAATTCGTTTTGCCGGATTGGGTGGCCGCGTTTTGGAACGCCTCGGTGCCAGCGTTACCATGCTGCCGGGCGGTGAGATTTTTCAGGCGCTGGAAAAGGGCGCGATCGATGCCACCGAGTTTGCCCTGCCGATCGTCGATCAGGCGCTGGGGTTCAACCGGGTTGCCAAGTTCAACTACTACCCCGGTTGGCATCAGCCGTTTACGGCATTGCATTTGGTGGTCAACCTCGAGGTCTGGCGGCGCTTGTCGAGCGCCGATCAGGCGCTGCTGGAGATGGCTTGTACCGCCGGGGTGACGCGCAGTTTGGCAGACGCTGAAGCTCGGCAGGGTGCCGTAATAGCGGGGTTTCCCGCGATTGGCGTGAGCGCCGAAAGCCTCTCTGAACCGGTGCTTAGAGAACTCAACCGAGTGACCGAACAAATCCTCGAAGAAGAGGCGCTAAAGGACGCAGACTTCGCCGAAATCTTGCAGTCGCAGCGCGCGTTTCGCCGCACCTATGCGCAGTGGAAATCTCGCGCCTATCTGCCGCGAGATTTTTAGTGGCCAAGCCCTATCTGCCCCATACACCCGCATCGCGCTGGATCGATGGATGGCTCGAACGCCTCGGCCGTGGCCTGTCATACGTATGGTTTGTGCTGTTGGCGGTGATCGTTTGCAACGTGATGCTGCGCTACGTGTTTAATCAGGGCCGCATCGAACTGGAAGAGTTGCAGTGGCACCTTTACTCGGTTGGGTTTTTGCTCGGCATGAGCTATGCCTATCAGGCGGACGCGCACATTCGCGTCGACGTACTCCACGAGAACTTCAGCAATTCCACCAAGGCATGGATAGAGCTCTACGGAATCCTCCTGCTGTTGTTGCCGTTTGTCGCCCTGATACTGATTTTTAGCGTGCGCTTTGTCGAATCATCGTGGGCTCTGGGCGAGGTGTCGTCATCACCCGGTGGATTACCGCTGCGCTGGTTGATCAAGGCGGTGTTGCCGCTGGGCTTTGGCTTGCTGCTGTTGTCGGCGCTGTCGCGCTTGCTGCGGGTTTGGTATTTTCTGTTTTTACAACCGCGTGAGGAGCTGACCCATGCCGATGAATGAGCTATTGGCCATCGCGATGTTTATCAGCTTTATCGGGTTGGTGTTTAGCGGTTTTCCGGTGGCTTGGTTGCTCGGTGGTTTGGCGGTAATGTTCACCGCGCTGGCGATCGTTCTCGAGGCCGACTTCAACCTCGCCACCGGCGTCGACTGGGACTATACCTCGCTGACGGTAGAGCGCATTTGGAACGTCATGGAAAACTGGGTGATGGTCGCGCTGCCGATGTTTATTCTGATGGGTTTGTTGCTCGATCGCTCGGGTATTGCCCGCGATCTGATGAACAGCTTTGCGCGACTGTTTGGCTCGTTGCGTGGCGGTCTTGCCGTTGCTGTGGCGGTTATCGGGCTGTTGTTGGCGGCCACCACCGGCATCATTGGTGCGTCGGTGGTGTTGTTGGCGCTGCTCGGTCTGCCGGCGATGCTGCAACAGGGTTACGATAAATCGCTGGCTACCGGCACCGTCTGCGCGGTCGGTACCCTAGGGATATTAATTCCGCCGAGCATCATGTTGGTGTTAATGGCCGATCGCATGGCGATGAGCGTCGGCGATCTCTTTTTGGGCGCGGTATTTCCCGGCGCGCTACTCGGTGGATTGTATATCTTTTACATATTGATGGTCGGCTGGCTGCAGCCGAACAAGGCCCAAGCAGTGCACACCGAACCGCTAGACTCCACCGCGGTCGGCGCATTATTCAGGGCCATCATGCCGCCGGCGCTGTTGATTCTTGCTGTACTGGGCAGTATTTTTATGGGTCTGGCGACCCCAACCGAAGCGGCCGGTGTCGGCGCCGCGGGTGCCTTGGTGCTGGCGTTGGTCAAGCGGCAATTGA
>Ga0115006_10002274_pt1 | contig 12535 bp, 12 predicted proteins | sample ArcOceMetagenome_3_FD_88943 | JGI IMG/M metagenome (GOLD analysis project Ga0115006, IMG submission 88943) | Marine eukaryotic phytoplankton communities from Arctic Ocean - Arctic Ocean- Svalbard ARC20M Metagenome | ecosystem: Environmental > Aquatic > Marine > Oceanic | place: Arctic Ocean...
AAAACTTCGCATAAAAGGGGCGGGGAAAAGGCGGGTTGCCCGACGCCCCCCCCCCCCCCCCCCGAGTCCACGCACTTATAGATAGTCGCCCCCCGGACATTTCCAGCAAAAAATGAGCGCAGAATACGATTGGGTGCGAAAGGCTCGGCCGATCAGCACGCCACGTGAGCTTGCTGTAGAAACACACCAAAAACACTAGATTTGCACAACACCCATGTAGAATGTCGCAGACCGCAGAAGAAAAAAAAACTTTCTCTTTCTCGGGTAGTGGAAATATTTCTAGAAAGATGGAGGTCTTGAGTGGAAAGACGCCGTTGGAAAGATGGTACCCTTCTGCTGGCAGTATAGATCCTCGCTGAGCCAAGCCTCCCTTCCTTCCTTCCTTCCTTCAGCCTGGCCGGCCGGCTCCCCGCGAGCTCGACGCTGGCTGGGAGGCCGTCGAGGAGGAGCTGGGCTATGCCGTAATCCAAACGGCACAACTGCTTGTAGAACTTATCTTATCTCTATCTTCTCTTATCGCAGTGCGCGGACGTCCCGTGCGCTCGAATCTGTGCGAGCGGAAACAACTTCTTCAGCTGCTTGTTTTCAACGCGCGTTTCATGTGTTCGTTTTGACACCCTCACAACATCTAGGGCTGTCCAGGGACTGTTGTGGTCTCTAATCTCATGTAATCTCATACTAACTACGCAGACTACGATCGTACAGTAACTGTAACGAAACAACTTCTTCAGCCTCGTGCTTCATTCAACGCGCGTTGGAATTCGCGTTGAGCTCGGCGAGACAGAGCCATGACGGAGGCCGAGCAGGTGTGGTCTGACGAGGAGGAGGAGCCCGAGCCGAGCGCGTTGGCCTACTCCGAGGCGTGTAAGGAGGCGAGAAGCGTGCCGTGCGGCCGCTGGCTCCGCACCTGCCAGAGCCGGGGCGAGGAGTGCCGCCTGCAGCACTATGGCATCGGTAAAAAGGGCGCGCCGGCGCTCGGCGCAAGCCTGCGGGTTAACGTGTGCATGCGCGCACTCGACCTCAGCGACAACGGACTGGGGAGCGCGGGCGTGCGTTCATTGGTTGACGCGCTCCTCGGCGGCGGTGCGCCCGTGATGATCATCCTCGACCTCTCTCAGAACCAGGCGGGCCCCGACGGCGCCGCCGCGCTGGGCGAGCTGCTTGCGGATCAGACCAAGTCGGAGTGCGGCCTCCAGACCCTGCGCTTCGATGCCAACGCCATCGGCGACAAGGGCGCCGGTCAGCTGGCGAGTGGGCTGGCGACCAACCGCTCGCTGCGGTCGCTCCACCTGTGCCGCAACGAGGTGGGCGACGAGGGCGCGGGCCAGATGGCGCCTGCGCTCGCGCAGAACGCGACGCTCGAAAGCCTCTCGCTTGAGTGGAACCAGATCCGTGCCGACGGCTGCCGCGCGCTGCTCGGTGCGTGCCGCGACGCAGCGGTCACGCTGCTGGACCTCGGGTGGAACGGCGTGCGCGACGAGGCGTGCGCGGCCATCGCCGGCGCGCTGCGCGACGGCAGCGCGCAGCTGCGCGAGCTCAAGCTGCACCACAACCACGTGAGCGCCGAGGGCGGCGCGGTGCTCTGCGCGGCGCTCGGGGCGCTCGATGCGCTCGACGTGAGCGGCAACCCCCTCGCCAACGAGGGCGTGTGCGCGCTACTGCTGGCGCACCACGCGCTCCCCGCTGACCGTCCGTGCCGGCTGCGCATGGAGGAGGTCTGCGTGCGACCCGGCTCAAATTTGCCGCTGCTGCTCGCCAAGCTGTCCCAGGGACAACCGCTCGAGATGCAGGCGAGATTGAGGGAGATCGAGCCCTTGCCGCACGCCACCCCGCACGCCACCCTGCACGCCACCCTGCACGCCACCCCGCACGCCACCGTGCGGCACTCTGTGCGCTGACCCGCTGCTGCCCCTCGGCGCACTCTCGGCACCGCCCCTGTGCACCCCGCCCTCTCAACCCGGACCCAGGACCTCGAGGAGGCGGGCGTCCCCGGCGCCGCCGCGCGCGCCATGTCCAAGGTGGCGGCCTTGGACAAGAAGTCCAAGTCGGCCGCGAACAAGTCCAAGCACGGCAAGCCCAAGAAGTCGACGGCCACCGCCGCCGCTGCCACCGTGCCCTCGGCCGCGCCGGCGGCCGCGAAGCCTCTGCCGTTCGACGCGCCCGGCGCGACCGAGGGCACGGCCAAGGCCAAGCCGTACATGGATCCAGGCAATCTCAAGATCCGCTGACCGTGCAAAGCCTTCGCGCCCTAAGATAATCTGAGTGTTAGGTTTCTACCCCCCCCTCCCCCCCAGGCCGCACAGAGGTTTCGACGAGCGAACGAACGATCAGAGGCTTGCACGACGCTCGCGGACCTCCAGTCAATGGAGGACAGCCCGATCGACAACCAAAAGCTATGGAGCACAATTTACAAGCTGTACGACAGAGACAACAGCGGCTTCGCCGATGAGGGCGACACTATCGCCGCCATGGTCACCATGGGTCGCAAACCCGAGGAGGCGCGGCGGATGGTTGTGCGCAGGTGCGACGACGGGCGGGCGAACCTGCAGTTGTTCCAATCGCTGTTCCAGGAGTGCATCTCTCTCAACCTCGCGGGTGTGGACCTCAGCGCCTCGGGCTGGCAGAAGGAGCTCGTAAAGCACTTGCTCGGCGTGCTCAGGGAGTTTGAGCGGCGTGCGCTCGCGCGCGGTGAGTTCATGATAGCGGCGGAGTCGCGCCACCGCGTAAAGCAGCTCAAGGAGACAGAGGAGCTGCGGCAGAAGGACGAGATGGTCGTAAGGCAGGGCACGGAGAAGAGCGGCGTCGCCGAGGCGCACGTAAGGGAGGCGGTCGAGTTCAACCAGGCGTGGACGACCAACATGTCCGAATTCGAGCTGCGCGCCACCCAGATCGTGCAGGAGCTGCGCCCACTCCTACCTCTACCCCTACCCTACCCCTACCCCTACCCCTACCCCTACCCTAAATCCTGCCCCTACCCCTAACCTCGTGCAGGACCTGCGTGATCGGCAGGAGGCCGCCCTTGTGGCCATGGTGGAGACCACCCGTGAGGAGGCCAAGGCGCGCGTCAAGCCATCTAAGGTCTGCACCCGCCTCCGTCCGTGCCGCCTTCGCACGCCTTTATGCTATGCCCATGCCCGGCGGTGCTTCCCTATCACATATACATATGCATCTGCATATAACATATGCATATGGTTGCAGCCTCTATCATATACGGCTGCAGCCTCCATCACATATGGTTGCAGGCGGTGCTCGACCTGATCAAGACGCAGGAGCGGTTGGCGCGCTCGGGCAAGTATATGGAGGCGCAGAAGATCGAGCGCAAGGTGCACGAGAGCCTGCGCAAGGACGCCTCGTCGATGCAGGCGACGCCACGCACACGCACGTACACGTTACACGCTCGCCCACCCCATAAACGCACGTGCACATGCCATCGGTGCAGGCGACGGCCGACGCGGACGCCGCCAAGAAGGTGGACATCTTCAAGAGACAGCAGCGGACCGAGATTGAGGGGCTCGTTGCACGCATCGAGCGTGGTAGGGCCGAGCACAAGGGGCACTGGGCACAGGGCGCCGCACGGCTGATGCAGTCGCACAAGAACATGGTGACCGACCTCCACCTGCGGCAGAACCTAGAGGCCAACAAGGTGAGTACGTCAGTAAGTAGGCCAACAAGGTTAGTACGTCAGTGAGTAGTGAGCAAGTACGAAGTAAGTGTCAGCAGTGACCGATCTCAGCGCTGCAGAGCCTTGAGGTCAACAAGGTTCCCACCCTGGGCCTGACCCTTACCGACCCTGACCCTAACCCTCGCCCTCGCCCTCGCCCGCACCTTTGCCCTCACGTCCAAGACCCTGGCCCGAGTCTCGACTCTTGGCCCTGGCCCTAAACCAGGTAACGGTCGCCATCAAGTCTTCGATGGTGCCTGTCATGAAGGGCCGCAGTGCGTCGCCTAGGTCGAAGACGCCCAAGAACGCGTATGCTGGGAAGTTGGCTCCTGCTCCCAAGATGCGGCCGAGCAAGCTGCCCGCCGTGGAGGGTCAAAGGTAGCACTGCGAGTGTTCGGTGGCGGTGAATTATTTAGAACCGTGTACTACGTGAGTGTACGTGCATGTAGACGGGCCCACGGCGCTCGGCGGTTTTTACAGCAGTCCTAGTTTAGCCGGATTTTTGTTCGTTGGTTCCGCATCACCACATCAAATACTTTAATCTTTGGTCGGCTCTCTGAGCACGGCCTACGACCATCGACCTACGCGGCCTAGCTAGGCAGAGAGGCAGAAGCCTCACAAGGGAGATCGCACGGGATCGCTGGGGATCGCGCTGGATATACGACTTTAGGTTTAGCTGAATTCTACCGTGGATCACACATGTGCATGTGCATGTCACGCACCATAGGGTGGGGGTAAGGTTTAGGGCAACTCCTCAACTTTTACAATTTTAGTGCTAAAACTGCAATTGGAACAGCACTAAAATTGTAAAAGTCGAGGAGTTGCCCTAAACCTTACCCCCACCCTATGGTGCGTGACATGCACATGCACATGTGCGATCCACGGTAGAATTCAGCTAGAGTTGACAACTGCCCGGTGATAGCACTAAAATTGTAACGGGCCATCACCGGCAGTTGTCAACTTTATGCCATTTTAGAGCAAATGTTGCCTCAAACTTGTACCCTCCATGCCCAGTTTTTACCATTTTACCAGATCTGTATGCCCTCCGGGCGCAGGTCTGATCCCAGCCTGCGCGTATTTAAGCAGAGAGGATGGAAACCGCGGCGCTGCTGGCCTGCTGCCAGACTCATCGGCAGCGAGGTCCCAGCCAGCATCGAGAGTGCGGCGGCGCTTGATAGAGATGGAAGAGTTGCGAAACGCAAGCGCTCTACCCTCCAGGTTGTGAGGGTCACCTGCCTTGCCGCACGAGTCGGACGTGATGCCGCTGCGCTTGCGCTTGGGGGCAGAGTCCATAGCAGTCAAGGTGCCTGCGCGGCTGAGCCTGGTTGGTCTGCTTCTTCTGCTTCTTCTGCTCCTTCCGCTTGCCAGACGCGTGGTCCGTGGCCTTCTTCTCCTTTTGACAACTACCGTCGACGCACCGGGCGAGCAGTCCACCTCTGTCTTCGTGTGCGTGAACATCTCTCTCTGGTGCTGCTCAGGTGCAAGAATCCTCTGACACTTGCACGTGTTAACTAACCGCTTTGGACGTTTACCGTTTTAACACAGAAGTCTACCCCTAGGGGTACTTTAGGGGTACTTTTACCATTTTAGTCGAATATCGCCCAACTTTTACACCACCCCCACCCCATGGTCACACACACACACAAAACGCCCCCGGTCGCCCAGTGCCACGAGACAGACGAGAGCGGCCGAGGTCTCCACACGCACACTCGGCGGCAGTCGCCCTCTTGGAGACAGGCCAAGATGGCCCCACCCTCTCAGCCCCTCTGTAGAGTGTAGTGTATCTCTCTGGCTGGCTCTCTCCAGGCTACAACTACCGTACAACTACCGTAGCCCCCGTCTGGGTGTCACCGCCGGGGCGAGGAGCGAGGTGCGAGAAAAGGCAAAAGCCATATCGGTGCGACAGTTTTATCTTTCAAGTTTCAACCAGCAAGCGGACGAGTGAAGCCCCGGAACCCGGCAAGCAAGGGCAAGCCACGAAGCCAATACGCGGTACGAGTAGCAATAATACCGTTTATTTACGCACGCAGTCCACCAGTAGCCACAACAACACAAGACTGCTGCTCAACACAAGCCAGAAGACTGAAGCGCAAGCCTGGGAGATGGAGTTCTTCCAGAGTACGCGAGAAGCACCCAGTCACAAAATAACACAAATAATCACAATATGTTCTCGCACTCGACTTTCCAGTGCTCCACTTTTTCGATATAAAGTATCGATTATCGGAAACGCGAACGGCCGCACCTTGAGCACCTTATTCTAAACAACCCAAACAGCATGCCGTGCTGCGTGCGCACGCATCACGTCCGTGACAGACAAACCCGCTGATCCTAATGACCCACGAGATACGAGAGTTTGCAGCCAACGTCGCGCGGGCCGCGGTGTGCCTCAAATAGATACACACTTGGCTCTCTCGACCATTGCCCACGGAAGCCGACCGTGCTCGTTGATGGCACAACGTTGCAGCCTTGTAGCAGCCTTGCAGCCCGGGTGGGTGAGGGGGGGACCTGCTCGGTCTCCTCAGGCGAGCGCCTCGAGGTTCTCGGCCTCGGCGCGCTGGTCGTACATGAGCTGCAGCGAGGAGCGGTTGCACTTCTCCAGCACGGCCGCCAGCTCCTTGAGCAGCACCGCCTCCTTGGCCGCCACTACGGCCTCCACCGCGCGGCTCGGACCATCTCGATCGATCTCCCGGAGCAGCGCGTGCGCGCGGAAAGCCTCCTCCTGTGCCACGTAGACCTGCGAGGAGTGCGCACGAGGGGGGGTGGGGGTGGGGACAAGGTGTGTGTGTGTGTGTGATGTGATGTGGGTGGGTGAAGGGTGTGTGTGGTGAGCGCAGCACGGTGCCGTGGTCGTGCGGGGTGGCGTCGGCGGGCGCCGGGCACCTGAGATTCATAGCGCATCTTCATCCGCTGCTGCATGCCGGGTAGGCCCCCGACGACCGTCGGGCCGCCATACGACGGTGGGACCGAGGGCGGCGCCGAATCGGCGAGGCCGAGGCTGCGCCACAGCCGCTCCGGCGTCTTCCTCGACGGCTGCTCTTGCGACTGCTCCTTGAGTGGTGCCGGGGAATCCTCCAGAGCGGCAATCGCAACCTTGAGGTGGAGCGTGGCGCTCTCGGCCGCCTGCTTCTGCTCGAGCAAGGAGCGCCTTCGCTCGAGGTAACGGGACCGCAGCTCCTTGGCGGCCAGCAGCTCCTGGAAGATTGGCAGCACCGGCTTCGCATCCTCTCCAAGGCTTTCGGTGAGCGTCTCTGAAAAGTGAGCGAGGTACGAAACGGTCGCGTGGTCGGCCTGGTGCAGCTGGGCGGCAAGCGAGATCTTTTTGATCATGCGGTCTCGCTCGGCGTATCCCAGCTCGGGGCTCAGATCTTGCAGCACCGCGCTCAACGGTGGGGGTGCGGGCCAGTCTTTTTGCGCCTGGCTCACTGAGGGCACCGCACGCAGGGCTTGCTCAATGCGCGAGGGCACCGGGATGGTAGCGTTAGCTTTGCGCGCAACGGCCTGCATGCCACGCCCCTTCGCCCCGTACCGGTACAAGCTGCTCCACCGAGCCATTCCTTCGTCGTCGTTCGGTGCGCCCGGTGTCGTTTGGGTGTGTCTCGTTCGCCGAGAAGCCTCTCAAATCTTCTACTGACCAGCTCACCCACGGCGGCCTGTGAGCCGCTCGCGGAAGCCGCGGGAGAGGGAGGGAGAGAGCTGTTCTCCTCTAACTTGAGATGGACTGCACCCTAGCACCATCCCAGGCGAGGTCTGGGCGGAGGCCTGCATGCAAACCATGCATGCGTAACCGATGTCCCTAGAATCACTGACTGCAGGCCATAGCCGCACGTGAGCCTGCGCCGCTGCTCCTAGAGCGTGTCCCCCCCGCGCGTGAAGTTCTGCGAAATGCTGAGCTTTTGTGCGGTCATGGGCTTCCACGCACCACCAACGTCTGTCAGACGCTCTGCGAGCCGTTGCTCTGCGCCCTTCTTGGCCGAGGGTGGCCCGCCGCAGATCGAATGGCAGGACGCCAGCGTGGTGTCTAATGAGCAGCTTGCGCGCGGAACCATGCAGCTACGGCTCCGTGCAAGCGCACCGCACGGCTACCGTGCGGGCCACATCCTCGGCTTCGAGATGGCCCACCCGGAGAGCGGTGAGGGCCTTAAGGGTCCATGTGAGTGACTGCCATTCGAACCTGGGACCCACCAATTTGCAGATTCCGTGTTCGCCCCGCGCCCTGGCAATTAGACACGGTCACGAGGGCCGCGGATGAGAGCGCCTTCGACATCGTCTACCGCGTGATCCCGAGCGGTCGCAAAACGCCTTTCATGGAGCAGCTTGCCGCGGGCGACACCGTACGCTTCGGCGGCCGCTTCGGCGTCCCCGTCGACGAGGGCATCGCGCCGGAGTGCGACCGCGTGGTCGGCATCGCCACGGGCGCGGGCATCGGCCCGCTCGTTGGCTTCGCCGAGGCGGCACTCGCACGTGCCAGCTGCGGTTGCAACTGAAAACACTCCCCCAAGGCTGCAACCGTATGCACCCGGACTGCAACCTCCTGTCACGTTCATTCTATACGTACTATACCAGGCGAGGACGGTCCTCGTGTCGAGCTCTACTGCGGCTTCCGCGACCTGGCCGACGTGGCCATGGGATCGGCGTGCGAGACGCTGGTGGCCGCGCATCCTGACCGCTTCTCGTGGCGCCCAATCGTGAGCAAGCCGATGGCGTGCACTGCTGTTAACCTCGCCGGTCTCGGCAGCAGCGGCGGTGACGGCGACGGCGGCGGCGACGGCGGCGGCGATGGTGGCGACGCGGCGTCGACGGCGGCGGGTCCTCTGCAGGGCCGCGTGAGTACAGTGGTGCCTGCGCTACTGGGCGAGGTGGGCGGCGCGACGCACTTCCACCTGGTGGGTAACGGGCAGTTCGTGGTCGACTTCAAGCAGGGGCTGCTCGACGGCGGCGTCGCCGAGGGGCGCGTCACGACCGAAAAGTATTTCAATGGCAAGGCAGAGGTGGACGCAGACGTGGCGAAGTTCGTTGCCGATGCCATGCGAGAGCGTCTCGTGGTGGCGGCGTAGCCGGACAGTAGAAATTGCCAACGTGTCACGTGGCACTAACACGTACGGCAGTTTGTGACTTGAACGTGTCGGTGTGAAACAAGACGTGAAGGTTCTTTTGTGTGTGTGCAATATTTTAAAAACCCCACCACGTTATTCTCTCTCACAAAAGTCTGCAGTCTATCGATCGCCGTCTCTCGCGCTCTCGTCGCGCACAGCTTCTGCTGTAACAGCCTGTATAACCTGTGTATGCGGGGAGACCGGAGTGTGTGCAGTGTGGAGAGAGCGGAGACGAGAGTGGGCACGGGGGGGGGGCTCTTTTCATTTTTGTGATTGGATGGTTTGACGGCTTTGCACAAAAACAAAGCCCTGTATGTCGCTCTTCTGTGTACTGTATTTTATAAATATAATGGTAAACGTTATATTTACCGATAACCCACGCGCTACGGTTTTATCACACATCAAAGCCTCAGGCAGGGCCTCACTACGTGTGGGGCAAAAACGACACCTGCTTATCGTGTCTTGTGTGACGATGGTCGATGCTCTGTGCGTACGGGCCTCGCCTACGGGCCGTGGACCACCCCACGCACCTGCGCGCGCACCTTACTGGCAGAAGTCGTCCCTACACCAGGCGGCGTCTTCCTCCGAGCAAGTGCCGATGCCGAGCGTGCAGGTGCCATCGTACTCACTGCTTACGTTGAGGCCGTCGCAGCTGAGCACGTCCGTACAGAAGCAGAGCATTACGTCGTCCGACTCACGGCGCAGCGTGCATGCGTAGCCAGCGGAGGTCGTCGCGAGGTCGCAGTCCCACCAAGGGGAGCCCTAATTAGGGTTAGGTTCGGGGTCGGGCTTGGTTGGGGTTGGGACTGCAGCCCTCTATGTGCCACCGTGATGAGGTAAAGTAAATAAGAGCGTAGGTCGTCCTAATACTGAGTGGGGAACGGCCAAGGTAAGTAATGCAAGATGTCAAGAGGTGTCAGTTACTCTTATTTACCGTGATGAAGGTCGGCTCGACGCAGTTTATGAAGCGACAGAGTGAGCACGAGCGGAAGAGCTGCTGCGTATCGGGGAAGGCAGCGAAGGCTACGGTGAGGATGCACAAGACGGCGAAGAGCACCGCCGATAGAAAGATGAGGTTGCGTTGCGACTCGCGGTACCTAGTGCACGTCGTCGGTGGAGGAGTAAGGCGCCTGACCTACCGGTGGGGCACGTGGCCGTACCTACATATCTACGTACTTTACGTACCGGAGAACGCCGTGGGCGTCGGAGTGTTTCTTGGAGAAGAGCAAGCCACCGATGACCAGGCCCGCTAACAGCCCGCCCATGTGCATGAAGTTGTCTACGAAGGGCGTGAGGCCGACGCAGACCTGGTTGGAGTGAGGGCTGTAGCTGGGGCTAGGGTAGGGCTGGGGCTGGGGCTAGGGCTTAGGGCTGGGGCTGGGTCCGGGGTAAGGGTTGGCGCTAGGGTCATCGGTGATCGAGCACGTTGATCATTGTCGCGAGCAGTAGCGAGCAGAAGTTGGCCCCCCTCAGCGTGCAGCGTGCGCAGAAGTTGAGGATGACATCTGCCCAGCACGCGCCTGGTTAGGGTTAGGGTTGGGGTTGGGGTTGGGGTTGGGGTTAGGGGTTGGGGTTGGGGTTAGGGGTTGGGGTTAGCGCGCCTACGAGGCCGAAGACCGAAGCGGAGGCGCCGACGGAGAGGACCTCGGGGAGGAAGACGGCGGACACCATCGTGCCGAAGATGCCCGATAATAAATAGAGGCTGCCGATTCGCCACGAGCCGAAGCTGCGCTCGAGCGGCACCTGGGTGGGTGGCCATAGGCGGCGGAATCGGCGACCCGAGAGCCTCTCAACGGCAGCCACGCTGCATCCACGCGGCGAGCTCAGAGGGCACCCCTGAGCAATCGCTGAGCAATCAGGTGGGCTGCCGGAGCAGTGAGTGGCCGCGTGGGCTGCTGCGATCCCCAGAGGCACGTTGAGCATGATACATGGATCCAGGGGCACGTCTCGCCTGTTGGTGCACCCCCAGGTTGCGCAGCGCGAGCATGTTCATGGCGAGATGCAACAGGCCGCCGTGCAGCCAGTTGCAGCTGAGCACGCGCCACCACTCGCCCTCGTCGAAGATCAACCTGTCGAGCTTGCCGCCCGACCGCACCATCGCGGCGTACGTCGGGCCCAACAGGATGTTAGCTTCGCACGGCGTACCGTCTTCGTTGCACGCGCCACCTGTTTGCACGCCGTCGCAGGTGCCGCACCAGAAGGGCTGGAATCCCCACCCATTCTGCCAGATCTCGACCGTGAAGCCAATCACGCAGCCAGCGAAGGCGAGCGCGCAGAAGCGCGCGGGGTGCGCGCCCTCCTGCCCGTCGTCCTCGTGCGCCTCCCGCCGCTGCTGCTGGCCGCCGCTGCTGCTGGCCGCCGCTGCTGGCCGCTGCTGATACACACGGACGACGGGCTGCTGCAGGCCGCCGCCCGCCACCCGACCGCCACCGCCCGCCGCTCTGGTCGAGCCAACCGGTCTACCCCACGGATTTTGCGCGGTGTGCCTGTCGCGAGGCGGGCTGTGTGGTGGGCCCACTGAGTTGTCGTTCGGCCCATATATGCTCAAAGTGATCTCCTCTACTCGGCCCGGGCTGATGCTGCCCTTCCTGCCGATGCTGCCCTTGCCCGCGAACATGCCAGGGAACAACTCGTTGCCACCAGGCGGCAAGTACAGTAGTACGCGCTCGCTCGCTCGCTCTTACCAGGTACATGCCTCAGCAACTTCTCTTTGTCCCTCAAAAGGTTTTCCTGAAAGCTTCAACTTCTCTTTGTCACGCAAAGTTAAGCCAACGCGGCGCCTGTGCGAATTGTCCTCCTACCCACGTGCAGACGCACGACGTGCTTGGCGCTCAATCCCAGCTGCCATCCTATTGAATGCGCGTCCGTCAGCTTGGAGCCCGGGCGGCCGCCTGGGCCGCGCGCAGTCGTTCAACCCGGGCCGCGGCTCCGGCAAGCAGTCGGCCGCGGCTCCGGGCCCACGTCTGGATGGACATGGCTAGCGGGCCGCAGCTCGCGGCGTTGCACGAGGCGGTAGATCCCGACGCCGTGCACCTTAGCATCGGGGCCGCCTCCTGTCCGGCGGACACCGAGGTCTGCGTTCTGGACCCGAACCTCCTGCCCGACGACCTGCAGGGCTTGGCGTCGCTCCCGGCCCTCCGCGCCCTCATACTCCCGTACGCAGGTCTGCTACCCAAGCACCTCGACCCGCTTCGGGCCGCCTTCGGCGAGCGGCTCGGCACCTCGGTCCAGCTGCACAACGTGCACCACAACGCCGCGCTCACCGCGGAGATGGCAGTGGCGCTGCTGCTTGCGGCGGTAACCCTTACCCTTACCTTCCCTTAGCTTTACCCTAACTCTTCTCAACCCTAGCCCTAGCCCTAACTCTAGCCCTAAGCCTAACCTTTACCCTATCCCAACCCTAAGTTTGCCCTACCCCCTAACCGTGTGGCACGCGTGCAGGCCAAGCTGCTCGTGCCGGCGGACCGCCGGTTGCGGGAGGGCGACTGGCGGCCGCGCGGCTACCCGTACCCGGGCCGCGTCGAGCGACCGATGGCCATGGTCGGTCTTGAGGAGCAGACCGCGCTGGTGCTGGGCCTCGGCGCGGTCGGCCTGCGGGTGTCCAGGGCGTGCACCGCCCTCGGCATGCGCGTGGTTGGCGTGCGGAGGTGCGACCTCGCTGCGACCTCCTAACCCTACCCCTACCCCTACCCCTACCCCTACCCCTAACCCTAACCCTAACCCTAATCCTAACCCTAACTACGACCCACACCTCGCCCCTGTGCCATCTCGCCCCAATTCA
>Ga0115006_10002275_pt1 | contig 12534 bp, 5 predicted proteins | sample ArcOceMetagenome_3_FD_88943 | JGI IMG/M metagenome (GOLD analysis project Ga0115006, IMG submission 88943) | Marine eukaryotic phytoplankton communities from Arctic Ocean - Arctic Ocean- Svalbard ARC20M Metagenome | ecosystem: Environmental > Aquatic > Marine > Oceanic | place: Arctic Ocean...
CTAAGATGACCTTTGAAAATATGAGAATGAGAGGGTCAAGGCCCCCGTGTGAAGGGACTACATGTACATCATGTACATGTAGATCTAGATCTACAGACCCCTTTTTACCATTTTTTGCCACTTTTTTTCGCTTTGCGCTTAATCACAGCTTAATCAAGCGCACGCGCGCGCGCCAGCGCCAACGCAACCGCCGCCATAAACGCACACACATTTTACTGATACTTATGTGGCCATCTCTTTGCTTGTTCACTTCCCTGCTCTGAAGCTCGCCGCCCCGCGCTCGGCACACGTCCCCGCCCCTCGAGAAAGCATGTCCGCGCATACTACTGCGTCGACATCATTGCCACCGTCGGCAATGCCACCGTCGGCGGAAACTCTCCTCCTTCTTTCCACGCTATCGAATCCCGCCGTCACTCCGCATGCCCAACACACGGAGGCTCTAGCCGCCCGCGATCGAGCTTTGGCGGCGTCAGCAGCCTCGTATGGGCAGCTCTGTGTCAACTTTGCTCGCACGCTGGCCATGATCAATCCCGCAACGTTGCCCGAGAGCGAACAGTCCAAACTCGCGCAGGCCAATTCCCCCGCGCTCCAGGCTCTGCAGGTTGACCCCAAAGGTTGGGTGGCCCTGCGACAGATGGCCGGTCTCCTCCTGAAGAATGCTCTGGTGGCACCCCCACCGGCCGATCCCGATCCCAACGTCGCGCGAGATGGGTTGGGCTGGCCGGCCGGCGGGTACATGCAGCTTTCTCCAGAGTGTGCCGCCGAGATCAAGCCCATACTCCTTCAATGCTTGGCCGAGGGCAATGCCAACATCCGCCGGGTGGCATCGACGACCATCAGCGCCGCGTCGGTGTCGTCTGAATCGCGGAGGTTTCGGGTCGTTAGCTTGCCGTTGGCGTCGTGGCCGGAGCTGCTGCCCTTTTTGCTGCGATGCATCGAGGCTGGTTTGAGCGCAACGGCGGGTCCTGATGGTGACGCTACTGCTGCCGCGGCTCTCGACGGTGCCCTCTTGACCCTTCGCAAGATGTTGGAGGATGCACCAAAGGAATTTGAGGAAAAGTCTGGACCGGCATTTGCTAGCCTCATCCCATTGCTATTAAAGACGTTCCAATCTCCGGCCGAAAAGGTGAAGAAGGAGGGATTGAGATGTATCAACAATCTCATCGAAACGCTTCCCGCGGGGTTGGTGGTCCACATGAATGATTATCTCGGAGGTTTGTCGGCCATGGCGGCCGATGCAAGTTGGGAGGTACGAAGGTTGGTGTGTCAGGCCATTGTCACCATGCTTAGTCTTCGCACGGAATATTTGCAGCCGCATTTCTCGGCCATAGCAGAATTTATACTCAATGCAACGGCCGACGAAAGCGAGGATGTTGCCCTGGAGGCATGCGAATTTTGGCTCACCTTTGCCTCATTGGAGGAGGATGTTTGCAGCCCAGATATGTACGGGTATGTCCAACAGATTCTTCCTCGCCTCGTGCCAGTCTTGCTCAAGGGCATGGTCTACTCGGAGGAGAAGAGAGAGGAGCTGATGGATGCCAATGCGCTGGACGAATCCAACGCTGCCGATAGAGTGCAGGATGTGGCACCGATTTTTCACAGCAGCTCGGCCAAGCGGGGCGGGGACGAATCCGACGAAGAAGGCGGTGATGATCCTGATGACGACAATGAGTGGAATGTGCGGAAGTGCTCCGCAGCGACTCTCGATTCCTTGGCGAATATGTATGGACCGGAGCACATCCTGCCGCCCTTGTTTCCCCTGCTGCAAGAGAGCCTGAGCCATTCAGATCCGTGGGTGAGAGAGGCCGGTCTGTTGGCTCTTGGGGCTGTCGCCGATGGATGCGAAGATGCCATGGCGCAGCATATGGGACAGCTCCACCCGTTCATGATGGCTCAGCTGACTGATGCAAGTTCCATCCCTCAACTAAAAATGATATCAGCCTGGTGTCTAGGCCGGTATTCAAATTGGGCTGTAGGGCAGGTCCACAACGGTCAACCCGATATTTTGGGCAAAATGACAGAAGCTCTAATGGGCCGTGCGTTGGATGTGAATCGCAAGGTTCAAGTTGCCATTTGCTCTGCATTTGGAGTCCTCGTCGAAGCTGGCGGCGATCTCTTGACTCCGTACCTTGAACCGGTCTACCGGACCTTTGTTCAGGCACTGAATCTGTATCACACTCGAAGTTTGGTGACTCTATTTGATATCATGGGCTCTATGGCCGACTATCTAGGTCCCATTATCGGAGAGGGACAACTCCCTACCATCATCGTGCCTCAGTTACAGCAATTTTGGCACCAAATGGCCAGAAATAATCCCCTCGACAGAACAATTATGCCCCTCGTAGAATGTTTGGCAAGCACTGCCCTCGTGATGGGTCCCAACTACCAACCTTGGGCCCTACAGACATTTGATGGAGCCATGTCAATGATTGAGCGATGTCTCATGCATTTATCCACGATGAACGAAAATTACTTCGACGAAGAGGCGGATCCTATAGTTTGTGCATCTGATTTACTTGACGGTCTGGTAGAGGGCTTGGGCGCTAACTTCCCGGCTCTTATATCTAGCAGTACTCGATATGGCGAACATTTTTTGGGCGTGTTGCACACTCTGACATATCACGATGTTGCCAGCGTACGAATGTCGGCATTCGCTTTGTTTGGTGATCTGGCAAGGCAGGCACCAACTGTGATACAGCCCGGAATGAACGAGCTTATGGGCGAAGCCATAGCTTGCATCGATGCCATGTTTCCCAGTGTTTGCAACAATGCTGTCTGGTCGATCGGTGAAGTTTGCGTTAGATGCGAAAGCAGCCCCGATTCATTGCAGCCTTTTGCCCAGGATATTGTGGACGCTTTGATTACTCTCCTTATGGGAAATGCCGTGAATTCTGAAGGACATGCCCTGGTAGTACCCGGAATTGCTGAAAACGCAGCGGCGACCATGGGCCGGCTGGCAAAGGTCAACGTAAGATTCGTGGCGCCAGATCTCGGGCGATTCCTTTTGGGTTGGTGCGAAGGTATGGCCAAAATTGCCGACCAAGTCGAGAGGCGTGATGCCTTCCAAGGCTTTATAATGGCATTGCGAGCCAACCCACAAGCTCTGCATCAAGCCTGTCCTCATGATCCTTCGAACGCGATTCCTCCCATTTTATTTGCTGTTTCATCGTGGCACATTCCCGACGATGCAGGAGGAGAACTCGTTTCGGGCAATTATGCTTTCTCGCCCTTCCCAGCAGAAGAAGACGAGCTTAAAAGCGCCCTTGTTGGTCTCTTACAGGAGATCAAGACCTCTCTTGGAGAGGCATCCTGGCATCAGGTAGAGAAGAGCCTACCTGTCAATCTTCGCAGATTATTCCGGGAGAATTATGGCGTGTAGAGCAGGGACTGTCGGCTTACGACGGATTGGGGGATGAAGACGAAGACGAGGGATCTACAGGAGGTGATAGCCAGATTGATAGGGTAGCACAATACGCAAAATTTATTTAGTCGGGCCTGCTACATGCCGACTGAGGCGATAAAAGGCAATGATCAATGCTTCTTGTACAAGAGCTCGACGGCAATCTTCTCTCCAAACATCATGCAACGTGGCTCTAGCTAGGTGCCAAACTCTCTACTACCGGTAGACACTGCAACCGCAACAGCGGAGCAATACAATACATGCCTGGTTAGCATTACATGTATTGTCTCCCACGAGTATCAACAGCTTCGTCAATGGCATCGTCGACGGCCCTTTTGGCCACGGCGGCGGTTTCATCGTTGACCTGTTCAGATTCAGTGGTCGGTGGCACGGCGGCGGGTTCAGCAATGTGACCGTCACCAAGATTATCTTCCAACGAAGAAGCAGCTTCTTCATCCCTTTTCTCGGCTGTCAAAACCTCCCCAACTACATTGCCAATGGCGTCCTCCTTTGCCCCCACCTCTTCCGATTCTAGATACGACGCGATGCATGTTTTGATAGCAATACCGGTAGAGGGTGTGGCCACTGCCACCAATTCCTCCTGCACAATGTTTTCCTCTGTAACACCTTCGACTGAGCAGTCCTCGCTCTCAAGCGGAAGATCATCTTTTGTACCTCCCTTTAAGTACTCGCTGGAATCATCATCATCATCATCATCATCATCATCATCATCATCATCACAAGATGGCTCACATCTAGTAGCCGTATCATGATCATTGGTAGTATTGGCAGTGGTGTGAGTACCACCTTCTACGTGTATCGTATCAGACATGGACACGACGGCATCATCATTCATTGCGGTGACCTCTTCGACGACAAGCTCGACGATACTAGTACATGTATCCTCTGGAGACTCATTGATTCTATCGTCGGGAGTCAACCCAGAAGTACTTGCATCATCATCAGCCGCCTCGACTTTTTCTTGGACGAGAATAGCCCTCTGCTGCTGCTGGGCTACGATGTTGGCCAGCTCCTCCTTTTCGCGGTCGGATGTATCAAGCTTGGCGTGAAGAAACGAAATCTGGTTCAGTTTCTTCTCCCGCTCGGCAACCTTGCCAAGTTCATTCTGCAATACTTCTAACGACTTGCATTGGTCGTCGTTCTCATTTCGCAATACTTCGATGACGGCGTCTTTCTGTTTGCCTGCTGCCTGCAGTTCCTTGATCCCCCCCTCCAAATCCCTCACCTCGCCCTGCAACGTCCCGCAAGTCCTCTTGGATTCATTGAGCGTATCCCCAAGCTTTGTCTTCTCGGCGGCGTGAGCATCGGCCGTGGTCCTGATGGCATCCTCTTTCTCCGCCAGCCGACCCTCCAGCTTGGCAAGCGAAGTGGACATGTGGGATATCTGTTCCTGGTGTTGCAATTCCGATGCACGGGCGGCTTCCTGCATCTTGGAAGTCTCCACCTTGCTCTTGGCAACCTCGTCCTTGTAGTAACCCCTGCGCTTGTGCAAACGCTGGATACGTTTCGTTTGATTCGACTGCTCCCGCAGTTGTGCCGACGGACAATGCAGTGCATCAAGCAGCGGTTTCCATTCTTGGTAGAGGCTGGGGCTGTCCGACCTCAACATTTGCTTCATCCCTTCCACCTTATCGAGCATCGTTGAAAGATACAGTAGCGTTGATAGCAGTTGGTCCGGAGCATCATCTCCGCATTTGCGCCCGCGGCTACGGGCGCTCTTGAGACTTTGGAGGTTCTTTCGCGTTTCGTTGAATTTGCATTGCGCAAGCACAGCCATTTCCGCTGCCTGCTCGTGGGCGGGCTTTGACCGGGAGGGGATGTCCATCTACGTCGTACTTTAGAGCTAGATCTAGTTGCAAGGCTTTGTTGTTGAGACCCAAGACTGGAACCTGCTGAGGGTAGACTCTGATCCATCCTACAGTAGCTCGAGGTGCGATCAATTCCGAACGACGTATGCAGATACCGGAGCAGCAGACATCCCAGAGAGCGAGCGCTCAAGGGGCAGAGCATACAATGTAGGCCTAGCTAGTAGGTAGCACAGTCCCTGGACTGTCCCGGCAGAAACTAGATCTAGAATAGAGCATTATAGGCCTAGCTAGACTACATGTAGCCAGATCTAGTAGATCTCTAGCTAGAGCTAGATCTACGGTAGGACATTTATTTTTCGCATGCGTCACGATGATGTACCACACTCCCTGACTCCCGACTCTTCATTCATTTTGCCAGCATTCGCTCAGCCTCGAAGCCATGCGGCACATCGGCATCGGAGATACCGGTACTTACTTCTAGCTAGTAGTACCCTTCCTCAATCTGCCAGGCATCAAAACGCACTAGGAGGAGGGCGGAGCAGCGAAGGCAAGTATCCAATACGTCAAAGTCATCTGTTTCAGTGGTTCGGATTGATCTTTGTGTCCCTGCAACCCAGCCAGCAACATCTTGTGTCGGCTTGCCAAATTTTTTGCTTGACCTGGTACGATCGTATCACTGTTGAATTGGGTATCAGCAAAGAAGTGCACATCTACATAATACGCCCATTGAATTTGAATTAGTATGGCGGATCCCTTCGACTTCGACGGGGTCGACTCGTCCTCGGCCGGAGTGGTCGGGTCGCCGGTCCGGCAGAAGAGCCCCGCGAGGGGACGGTTGGTCGGATACGGCTGCAGCAGCGCCGGCCGCACCAATGCCGGCTGCGGTGGGTTGGGTTCCCCCGCATCAGCAGCCTCTGCCTCCAAAATATTTGCCCCCGCTTCCCCGCCGCCGAAAAAAGGAAATGTCAAAGATACCCTGGATTATGACGGAGGGAGTAGCGACGACGATGCGGGTAGCATGGCGTCGTCGTTCGTGGCGTCCTCGGCCCTCTCGTTTGGGACCGGTAGCAGTCGGGCCGGTCGCGCCGGCGGCGGCAGGTCCAAGATGAAGAAGAAGCAGAGCGCATCGGCCAAGCTCCAGTCCCGTCTGCAGCAGATGAGGAAGCGCGAGGCCGAGGAGGAGGCCGAGCGGATCGTCGACGATTATGCGAGCGTTGGGAAACGCAGCGTGACCAGCGGGGGTGGTGGTGGCGGCGGCAGCGTCGTCGTCGGTAGGCGGAGGAAGCATAAGAAGAGCGCAGCGACAGGAACTACTCAGCGACGGCAGGGACAGCAGCAGCAACGCAGTAGATTGGGTCCAGCCTCCACAGCCGAGACCAATCCCTTATCGGCTCGAGATGCCGCTGACGACGACACCAATGACGCCCTCCTTGAGGATTTGTTGGACGACGATATGGATAGCAGGACCAGTGACAATAATGATGACGATGAAGAATGCAACTCGCGGGCGGGAACTCCCAAGGCACATGGAAGTAGCCGAAGTGGCTCTGGTTCTGGCAGTAGAGCGATTAGAGGCAACGTCTCCGGCGATCGCGGATTTGACGGGATGGTGGTCGATGCGTCAACCCGGAATGAGATGGAACCGTGCTCGCAATCCAGCTTCCTTTCCCTGTCGGCATCACCTTACAAGCGCAGCGGCCGGCACACGTCGCAGGATACCGAGATGACGGGCCACGACGATGATGATCATGACAATGATGATGCCACGTCGACAGCCTATTCTCATGCCAGCAATGCCAGTTCGGCAAGAGGTGGTCGGAGACGAATCGTGGCCCGACGGGGGGCGTATGGGTCCCAGCACCAGTCCCAATCTTCCACCGGTGGTGACTTTGATGACATTGCCTCCATATCCACGGCGGGCAATTCATCAGTTGGAAGTGACGCCGTCCTGGGCGGTGGAGTCGACGTTTTCACCTTGCAGGATGCCGGGACCTACCGAATGCTCAATGATGATTGTTCCTATCTGTGTGAGACCATCCTTTCGTCCATTAAAAAGGACGGTGATGGCACTTGCGACCCCATTATTCGCCATACGTCGGTCACTGCCGATGCATGCTGCAATCTTGCGGTCCTGTTCTCGAGTGCAAGGAATCGAGCGGTGCTTTTGCGAACGGCGAAGATACTGCAGAGCAATCGTGGCAGTGGAGGCGGCGTGCGCAGACAGGGCAGAGATGCTCTGGACTCTATTCTAGAGGCCATTAGCTGTGCACCGTTCCCATCGTCGGGTGTGGTAGTTGATGGTGTGGAGGGCGCCACTAGCGCTGCTGCTGCCTCCACGACTGCGGAGGAGACTGGCGGTGCAGTTTCTGCGACCGATGGGCGAACAGCCAAGAGCAGGCGCGGACGTGCTGCGGCAGCAAAGGCGAAGTCTTTGTCCCAAATTGAAACGTCTTCACCCGAAGACGGAGAACTGAACCCATACGATTGTGTCGCTGCTCATTCGCTGTCGGTCCTGGCGTATTATCTCTCCTTGGAATGCTCCAGAGGTGACAGGTCTGCATTGCGAGATTTTCCAACTGCTGCGAGGAGAGTTCGGCGCAGGGTGCTTCGAAATGGGCCAGCGCTTAGGGGCGTCTCAAGGATGGTGCAGCTTGATCCCTTGGTCGAGGCTGTCTTGGAAAGTAACAATGAGCGCAATGCCTCAAAGGAGGCATCTAAGACGGAGCTTGACAATATGGATGTCCCATCCGTTCATTCTTCACGGAGCAAAGCAATGAGTGGTGCCAAAAGAGATCGAGAAAACGACAACGATGACGACGAAGGCTCCTTTGATGCCGAAATAAGTACTGTGCGCGATCCCACCAAAGCTGGCAGGCGAAAGAAACGAGGCAAAAAACGAAGACTACTTCCAGGAAAGGGATCGAACAAGCGCGAGCTGGAGCCTATCCTTGAAGACGATGGGAGCCTCTCGTCCAAGAAAGAGGTGACTGCGTCATCTCCTGAAACGGGGACTGGCCGAGAAAATGGCGTCGAAAGTACTCCGGAATTGCCTGAGGGTTCTTCCGCAACAGTTCAGTCATCTGGAGTGCAGTCGAAGCAAAGAAAGCAGTCGAAGGAGCAGGCAAACCTTGATTTCCTATTGTCCGATGACCGAGCTCCAGTTCCACACGGCGCCAGTACGAGCATTGCAGCTAAACGGAACGTAGTAGCTAGAACCAAACCAAGAATTGTGCAGGATACGAATGTTGAGCGGCTCAACCAGAAGGTTCTCAAAGCAGCGTCAAAGCTGGCCAAGAGGACGAATCTTGACGAGGTCGTCACCCTCGATTACGTTCCCTGTACCAACTTGGATTGCCCATGTCATCGCACTTCAATCAATATCACCTCCAAGAGCTCGGGTCACCTTGCTCTCGGCGCTTTGAGCCGGCTCCTCACGGGCAAAGACAAAGATGCGGGAGCCCATGGCGATGGTGATGACGGCGACGAGGATGAGCGCCAGAGTGACGATGAAAGCAGTGAAGGAGAGCACAGCGATGTCGATGTTAGCACCGACCAGAACGAAGAGAAAAACGCCGAGGAGAACAACCTCAGCAACCCACTCATATTTACTAATGTCATGCTCCGACGAAGTGGGTCGTTGCCACACCTTGCCCGCGCGGTGTCGGATACGTTTGCATCCATTGTTTGCTTGCTCGGCGACAACGTCGGAAAGGGGGGATCCTATTGCGAAGTATCCGTGAACCACCTCCGAAAGAGAGCCTCGTCCCTCTTTTCGATTATTGATGGAGCATCTTGTCTCAGCGGCGAGAATCGAAAGGTATTTTGTCAGACCACTGGTGGTGCTACTCTAATCATCAATCTTCTCGGCCTCATTTCAGCCGTCCCGTTCGATCTGGAATGGTCCTCAGCCGTCATATCGGATATCACGCTCTCCGCCCTCCGCACCTTGACGAGTCTGACTCACGAGAACCCTCTCGCCGCTGAGCAAATGCTTCAAACGCAGAAGAATCTTTGTTGGATTTCTTCGGATGACTCCGCACTGGGTACCGGTAGGTTCTCTAAGCTTGACTCGTCGGAAGAAGCAGATACCTCGTGCCTTACCGGTGTTGGAATCATTCTTTACAATCTTCATCGAATGGTAACGGCCCAAAACGCTATGAATGTGAACGTCGGAGGAGTCAGCAACGATTCGAGAGACAAACATTGCTACGACGTTGCCATCTTTTGTCTCAACATTCTGACTAACGTTGTCGAAATGGCTTCATTTCGCGGAGCGAGGAGACAAATCTACAAGTTGGAGCTACCGAATGATGCCGAAATCTCCTCAACGTCGCTTTCCTGGTTGGCATCGTGGCTTACGGATCAAACCACAAGCTATCGTGATGCCGTAATGAAGGGCAGCTTTGGTGATAAAGGCCAGTCTCTTTCTGAGGGCGCGAACGAGCCACGAGAGCTCCAGAAGGATGAGGAAGAATACCTGGTGATGGCCGGCAACGGCTTTATTCTTCTGGCTTATCTAATGAAGGCCGACGACGAAGTAGATTCCGCCGGAGATGAATTGACGACCAATATTCGTGAAGCCATCCTATCGCAAATGCCAACCGACGATAAAGGTCGCAAAATTGGCATCACACTCATGATCAAGACGCTCAAGGCCTTCTGCAACTTTTATCACTTCTCGATTGGCCCTCTTAGCGTTGCTGTTGTCACTCCAGTATTGAAGCTCATCAAAGATCTGGAGAATATTCAGTTGAAGGCGCAGTTGGAGGCGTGTTCCGATGAATAAATTGTTCATGTGTATGTGTTGAGTACATTGTGGTAATGTACATGTAGATCTACCTAGGTACATGTAGATCTAGAGAGATAGATCTACCTGCCTACCGTAGCCGTACGGTACTTTAGTTAGTAGATCTAGCTACCTTTCTCTCTAGAAGAGTAGATAAGACTCCATGTACATTAAATATATGTAGATCTAGGTGTGTATGTATAATTCTAGATCTAACCCTCTCTGGTGGCGGCGCGGCAGGCATCGCGGGGCAGCGCAGCACTCCCAATTTTGCCAGTCTGGCTGTCACACCGCACCACCCTTCGATCCATCCAGCCAAGCAGCCAAGCCCGTCCTTTTATTTTTTTGCGACACCCTCTAACGCCAGTCAGTTACAATTGGCAATACATGTACAAGCAGTAACTCGTACGGATCCCGGATCCTGAACCACGATGTCATCCTGGGAGAGAACGCGCTATGTGCCGTGGTCAATGGTAGAGCAAACGCCCACAGCGGCAGATGCCATCGACCCTGACACAGAGAAGGAGCGCATCTTTCGACAACTCCGACAAGAAGCGGCAAAAGAGGAGGCCACGGCCAAGGCCGCGTTGGGAGAGGGAGCGGAAGAAGGCTCCTCCGGAACTGCCGGCCAGAGCGAGATGTCAGCGTCGCCCGGAGAAGCAGGAGGTGGTGTAAATGCGTACGGCGCCAAACCAACAATTCTCGGGATGAAGTCAGCCGTTCCGTATACCAACATGGACCTATTCCGCAACTTTGCATTCGGCGCGACGATTGGTAGTATAACTGGAAGCGTATTTGGTTTTATGGATGGTATGCGTTCGGCACAGGACTCGCCCGTCCTCAAGAACGCCAGCAATATGGCAAAAGGCAGATTCTTAATGCAGGGAGCTACTAGGTCAGGTCTTATGTTTGGTGGAATATTTGGTGGCTTCCAGTCTCTCAAGTATGGTGTGCGATGTTTGGCTGATCCTGGAGATGTTGGCGAAATCGCTGTTGCATCTGCGGTGTCGCTTGGTGCTATGGCCATCAAGCCTGTAACGAGGCCATCCATCCCTTATGCAGGAATGCTCATCGCGATGGATGCCTTCAATATTTACATGCGTGACAGCACCGCTTGAAACTGAGGACGTGGTGTGATAAAATAAATGAAATGATATGAGGCCAGACCTCGATAGTCCAGTAGATTATTATATAAACTTAACAGCTGAGTCTCGTAACGTTACATTTAATATTCGATGCTCCATAAATACCACTGTTTCCATATCCTATTTGTCGTCCTTCCCTCCTTTGCCGGAACCAAAGAGATCGCCAGATCGTAATGCGCGCAAGGTGGCGCCAATATCCACAGGCTCATTCAAATCAACTTTCAGTTTCTTTCTGGGGTTGCCATTTTCATCGGGCGTCATTCCCAGATACAAAATCACCCCGTACGCGCCGGCCATCACTGTAGTCAACGTCACTAGTATTCCGTATTCGATCGCATCGCGACGCGGATTCCTCATTCTTCCAGATTCTTCCCCCCCCGATAAGAGGCCGACCAGATTGTTGATGGCAATACGCAATGAATGATCGTCTGCCTCTGCCTGCTCGACGCTGCTATCCTCTACTTGGAGCTAACGTTCAGACTACACGTACGATCGGTGATTCGATTATTAGCGTAAGTCTCGAGCTGTGAATGAATCGATGTAGGGAAAGCAAGACGAGACGCACGTGAACATTACATGTACACGAATGAAATACATGTACATGTATGGCGAATCAAATGTTGCCAATTGCTGAATGGAAATAAATGATTGATGCTCGAGCGAGCATCGGTCTGCAATCTGCAAATCTGCCTGAACGGTCTCCCGCGCACGTCTGTCCGTCGCGTACTGCCATGACTGCCATCTTCTTATCGTCGATCGTCGGTCCGTCGCCGGAGGCGCCCGCCAGCTTTCCCACAAACGAACCACTGGCTTCATATCGCTGTCAGAGATGCAGATGCAGATTCGACTTATCAGCTTATCAGATAGATATTGACTGCACAGGCAACGCAACCGGTAGAGTCTACATAGCACAAAACACAAGAATGGAAGAGCCACCGAGGATTGAGGGCGTCGTCAGCTCAAAGAAAATCAGCACGAAGGAGGCTGCGAAATCCACAAAACGTTTCTTGCAGGACTTCAGCACCTATCTCCACGACGATGAAGATGAACAAAACTTTGAAGAACTGACGAACGATAATTTTGCTCCCGAAATCGAGGGAGTGCACATTCATATTCACGACCAGTTGGTGAACTTTGTGGAGTTCCATCTCGGGAGCTCAGCTGGCTTGAAGCGGATAGTGGAAGTGCCAAAGCCCCAAGCGGTAATTGAAGGTGGCATCGATAGTATCATCAAAGGAGAACAGGACGAGACCTCGGTTAAGTCAGAGGATAATAATACTGGCGGTGGCGAAGATGGGAACAACAAGTCGACACCAAAGGAATTGCGCAAGCTGGAGAAAGCGAAAGCCAAGGAACTCAAACGGCAAGAGAAAG
>Ga0115006_10002277_pt1 | contig 12527 bp, 3 predicted proteins | sample ArcOceMetagenome_3_FD_88943 | JGI IMG/M metagenome (GOLD analysis project Ga0115006, IMG submission 88943) | Marine eukaryotic phytoplankton communities from Arctic Ocean - Arctic Ocean- Svalbard ARC20M Metagenome | ecosystem: Environmental > Aquatic > Marine > Oceanic | place: Arctic Ocean...
AGTGGGGACAGTCGCTGGGACGTTGCGACGTCCGCGGAATATCTCGGCGAGGTCCTGCCACTTTCGGCTCAATTCCTCGAAGATCATCCTTACATTGGGCGGTATGGGAGAGAGACCGACATTATGGGTGGTTCGCCTCATCATCTGACGGGAATATCTCATGAAACCAATGCGAGGGGGGTACTGCATCATCCTGATGCTGTTCGAGAACTGATGGAAATATTGCCTCCGATTCGCATTACCTCGGACATTCAGCAGTGGCATGATAGTTGTGGATATCAATGGGGATTCGGTGGTGATGGGGATTATGATGAAGTGGAGGCACTTACGATAGAAATCGTTCCTCACATCGACCATATTCGGGCAGGTCTTGGGCGAGAGACAATTGCTCCTCATGACGAGCTTTGGAAATTCGTCTGGGGTCGCAAGGCAAAGCGTGGAGTGGAGCAGGTGACCATTACTCCTACTTTACGGGGTTTTGACACCAACAATGGTGCCACTGAAGACAAAACAACACTTTGGGAGCAAACACAAAAGGTGGCCGACTGCGTTAGATGTTCGTACGATCGTTGGGTAGAATCAGAAAGGACTGGCAAGAAATAGACAGAGGGATAGCTACAATTGATTAGGGACATATTATTGCGAGTGACTCTATATATGCACTTCATCACTTGTCGTCTATCCTGAGCTTCGCTCGGTATTGCTCGCCCTGAAGCGGGCCACCACCTGGCACATGCAGGAGGAGCTGAGCATACTCCAAGTTGCGTTCTCTTATGTCGTCGTCGACAATACCAATGGTGAAGTAAACTTCATTCACGCCGATGGGAAATGTCACGGTACCACTCGTTTGCTCGTAATCGCCACAGTCCTTGCGTAGATGATGCTCGTGCTGGATGCATTCCTGGTACTTGGTAGTGCCGACGCCTCTGGCGGTCAGATCCGATGTGCTGTATCCAATCGTTGAGATGTCGTTTTCGTATCGCTCATCTCTCACGAGAAAAATCTTTACTGTGGTGTCTCTCTCGGTGACGGCGTATTCAGTCTGTCGGAATCGGATAGGTGTGATGCTGAGATCAAAGAAGTATGCAGCACCACCGCCTTGATGGGCGCCAGGTGCACCGATTGCAGCACTGACACCATCGAGAGATACAGTAGTACCAAAGCCATCTCCACTGTGGACATCCGGTGGTGTAATCCTGGCGTCTTCGGCGACATTCCAATACTTCAAGCCTGTCCTGCGATTTCGGTTGTAGACATACACAGCCCCGGCTCCTTTGGTGAGCTGCTGGTTGCGTAGTGCCTCGTCGTCGGCGTGGTCTCCTCCCTCCGTCCTGTTCTCTGCAACGAGATGATCCATCAGCCGAAGAGACCCACCGATCGCTGACAGGGTGTTGCCGCTTCTGAGATAATCTTCAAGGTCTTCCGAAATGGCGGTAGATTTGATAGATTGATGGGCTCCGGGCATGGTTGGAGTTTCGTGGTAGGAATCGTACAAGGGAGCGTTGGAGCTACCCACAATGACCAAGCCTCGTTCGTCGTCAATTGCTACACTGCCACCAAAACGCGCGCCCGCACGCTTGTCACTGGCAACCATTCGCTCCTGCGGTGTCCAAGTGCAGGTTGAGTCAATGTGCAGAGAGGATCCCAAGTAGTGACGAGTGAAAATATACGCCGCGCCTGCGTTTGGACTCTCGTCGATTCCAATAGGAACCTTCCACGAAAATCGGATATCATCGACATTGATATGTTCGGTGTTGCTGGCATCGACGATCCTAATCTGCCCAGTTCGACCTATGTAGGCAGTAACATCCCACTTCATGCGATCCATCTCCTCACGGCACGTCCCGGTGACTCTCAGAACTGGATAAGAGTCGACGATCAACTCCACGTAGGTTCCAAGGTGATCACAGCCGCCTCCTACGAGGAGAGAGATTTCATTGCCGAGAATTGAGAAGGGGTCTGAAGTCAAAGTTCCCATGCCGTCATTATCGGTACCGATATAATAGCTGCCCTGGAGGTTGGGCGGTGCCCGGGCTTCGCCTCCAACGACAGGCTTTTCTCGCCAATTTATTGCTCCCGTTCCTTTCCATCCCGTGAGACCAGCGGTGCCTCCCTCTTCAAAGTCCCAAGATGAACGGGGATTGCCTCCACTAAACGGAGCTCCGACAATGAGGGAGTCACCACTCAATGCAAGGCTCTGTCCGAAGCCATCGTGCTTGTTTGTGTCTCCCTGTAGCACTTGAACTTCGACGAACGAACTTTCGGTTGCGTATGTTGCCACATCAATCTGTGGCTCAAAGGTCGAGCTCACGCCAAGAACTAGAGGCTCATCACAAATAGGCTCCAGGAGAGGTAAAGTATCGGCGACAATGCTGACAAAGGCAATCTTCCAGATAAAATGGTGCTTGTCTGGACGCAATCCATCGTGCGTGCTCGAAAAGGACACCTCGACCTCCTCGACATTGCTCATTTCCTCCAAAGCCATCTTCATCTGAGCAGAAGTAGCGGCATGTGGGATTCTTCCTGAAATACCGGTGTTGGATGAACCGTCGGGGTGATTTGACAGCTGTAGACGAAAGGATCCTGACTGGGGAATCTCATCGCATCGAAGAGTGATTTGTTGGATGTGAGGAGCTGAAGAAAAGATGTAGACCTTCTCCTGGAGTGCTGGGTTGCTCCGTCTGAAAACCGAAAGTGGGGCTGAAATCGCCACTGTCCTTCCATCGACTGCGACCACCGTTCCGAATCCTCTCTCATGCAGATGCTTTTTCATATCCCCCGAGTCCATAATTTGAGTGTCAAAGCCATACTCGGACGATCGAAGTACCTGCCAATTCTTCCATTCGTATCGATGAGATTCTTGGTCATACAATTTTCTGAAAAGGAATACCGTCTCGATGCTGGGGCAATTCACGAGAGCAATGTGGTCTGAGATCGCGATGGAACTTGCAAAGCCATGTTCAGACGTGACAGCCACATCTCCTATGTCAAATGGCAGTAGCGACGTCGATGGTTGCCAGTCCTTGGCCTCGAGCGAGTAGACAACCGCTTCAGCTCCTTCTACATTGCTGATGACTACTGCATCGCCGCTAATCGCTACACTTTCACCAAATTGTGATGGGTCACCACTCGTCAGCGACAGACTGGCCATCAGCTGCCATCTATCGTGGACTTTGATGTAGGCATCTACTCGTCCGTCCGCATTGCCAACAATCATGGTGCCCGCTTCTTCATCAATTGCATTCGATGATCCCGTACCAGAACCACTATCGCCAGAAGCAAGCTTGTCATACTGCGTAGTACCATCCCCATCGTCCTCGATGCGAACTGTCATTGTAAGATTTCCGAGTGCACTCGCAAAGAATCCAGGCAGATGATATTGAAGCCGCACACTTTCCTCGGGAAGCTCGTGCACGCTGTCCCCGGTAGTTTCGAAGAGGACACGACCACTCGACTGGCCTCGTTCCAGTAGGATGAGTTCGTCTAAGCTTGCGTAGTCACTACGGCCGGAGAAGTCATAAGAACCATCGACCCATATCGACGTGTCGACCCCTCCTCCCGCGGTGCCACCGGTCAAGATGCCAACAGGTGCAGTTAGGGAGAATTCGTTCGACTGAAATGAATACAACTCACTGACATAGTGTTGCCATGCGCCGTCGGCGTTCACGTCCATACTCTTGATGCCGACCAGCATTTGTTCTTCCGTATCGTCCACCCTTCTGGAAAATCCGACTTCCAACTCTTCTCCTTCGAGAACAGTGCTCTCGGAACTATCAAAGACAGTATCGAGAAAACCGAGTGAGCTCACCATGGCTGATCCACTGTTGATATTCAGAGTCTCTCGATTGGGAGCCCCAACGATGGCCGTCTTTTCATTCAGGGCAACGCTGCTTCCAAGCAAGTCCTGTCGCTGCGGTGCTCCAGGATACAAAAAGGACTGTTCCGTCCAGAGATTGGCGTCATCTTGTGTAGTAAAGACGTGCGCCTTCGCACGGACATTCTGGGGCACTCCTTGGTCAACGCTGACGCTGCAGGTGAGCTTTGGCTCTCTCGTATGACATGAGAGCATCGGCACCACCCCTTGGCGCCCATCTCGAGTCAAATAATCATCAAACTTTACACTCCACCGATATCCCTCACCTCCTCCACCAATATGTTGTTCGAGCAAAGTTCCACGCTTGACAGATACCTGTCCGGTCTGCAAATCTCCTTCAAGGGCGTCGCGGAGCTCAATTGCCGATACATTCATTGGTAATCTTTCCGTTTGGAGTTGATCGCCGGAATCAGCCTCCCGCCACGATAAATGCATCACGGGGCCAATGATATCAGCGCATTTCGCAACGATGCAGCGCACTTCCAATGTCTGAACAGGCCGTGGTGGATCGAGGCTACCATCAAAATTCTGGACCTGACCGACGACCATTCGAGGTCCATCTATCGCCACGCTGTAACCAAAGCGATCTCCAGGGAGTATATTTGATCCCATCAGCTGTTGGGTGTAGACAAAAGGATGCGACGAATCTTCTCGGTGGTAGACATGGCACGTGCCACCATCCTCCTGTCCCGGCGCACAAATCACGGCGACATTTTGCGATAAGGAAAGAGACTGGCCGAACATGGAATCAGGTGCCAAGTCCGGAGGTCCCAGAATCTCTTGGCTTGGCAGGAAGTCTCCACCGGCCTTACGTTGCCGAAAGATGTAGACGGCACCTCTACTACCATCATGACCTGGAGCGCCAACCATGATGGTGTCGCCTTGCAGATGGATGGCCTCCCCGAGTCGATCTCCGGGACTTGGTTTCGGCTTCCACAACGAGTTGGTCAATCCACCGTGGAACTTCCAGTCGTCGTGATCAGAGACTTTGGCAGAAGACGAAAACAGATAGACCTTTCCAGATTCGTCGGAATATCCGGGGGACCCGATAGCCAGAACGCGAGTTGCATCTTCGTCTGCCAGTGTTGGAACATGAAGCGATACGGACCAACCAAATCGGGCCGAGTTGGTCGGATGGTCAAGACCATCAGTAGGTGTGAGCTTGGTCACCTGATTCCACGACGAAAGAGGTAGATCCTCCTCATATCCACCTGCATCTTCCTCACTCAAATTACCGGTAGAAGATACTCGCTCAAACAGGTAGACGCTGCCAGAAGCAATAGGAGAAGGCAAAGAGCCTTTTCTTGTTTCGGAGATCGAGACAGATGCGCCAAGTAAATCAGAGGCATCGATCGTCATGGGTTCAATATCACCGCCAGAAGCTTCCCATTCGGTGCTCACGCCATCACCATCAGAAGGTGTGAGAAATGTAATCAAGACCTCGTTGTCGTTCCCGCTACTGGATGCACCGCAGAAACCACCATCCCATTCGTCGCCCGAGGTTTGGACCGTGATTCGAGGCAAGGAGTGAATGCGCGTCGTTTCGCCGTACAAACCAACAATGGCAGTCTCGATCTCTTGTGCCTCGGCGCTGTGTGGAATCAAATCGGAAGTAAATCCGCGAAAGCTGACAGTAAAGGCCCCCGACACATCATCCTCGGAGGAATGACATCTCAGTGTCTGCTGCTCTGATAAGCCATATATAATCTTAGAGGGGGCACCGACTGCAAGGAACGAGTTCTTGAGATCAATGCTGTGGCCAAACTGATCCATCGAGGTATGGTCAGGCGCAACAACTGTCGTCTCTCGTTTCCATTGCTCGTTTTCCCTGGAGTGAACATAGACGGCTCCGCTATCAAGACCTGCATCCCCCATGCGCTTCTCCATCCATTCGGCCTGCGTATCGTTGGCATCAGACCCATAGACATGATCCACCGTGTGAGTTACATTCCATCCGACGAGGTGTGATTTCACGTCAAGTGGAGGGAGGTTCCCTCCAGTGCTTTCGGATCCTGGGTCCGATATCCAACCATATTCAGTTTCTCGGTTGACGGAGTGAAACGTAATTGTCCAGGACGATCCCGACACTGGTACAGCGCGGTGTTGGGCCGCGAGATCTTTCCTTGGCGACACCGATACTGCGGTGACCGAGTCCAGAGACTCCAAGGCCACTTTGAGAGCTTGGGCAGACGCATCGTGGGGCAGATAGGTGGATAAAGGACAGCCTCTCAAGCTGATGGCAAAGTGACCACGCAGCGGAGACCGACCGTCAAAGGGTGTGTGGGTCCACACCATGGCATCGATTCCAGTCAAGTCATCTCCGATGGCCTCAAGGTTGGGAACGTTGACGTCTTGATCGCCGAATGCGCCTGTGAAGTGCGAAAACGTGACGGTCCAGCGTCTGCCCAAGGAAGGCAGTTGTCGGCCATAATCATCCGTGTCGACTACCAGCACGTTCTGGACCGCCAACCCTAGATCAACTTGTATTGCCTGCTTCACAGCAGCATCGGTTGCATCGAAGGGAATCGGTCGACTTTGTGTCTGATTGAAGGGGTTTACAAGACGAAAGCTGCCCTCGAGCATCGCAGTATCTTGGACCAGGACCGCCTCGGACATGGTAGCGCCGTCGCCCTCCAATCCACCTCCGTCAACTTCCAAATGAATGTCCGCGAATGTGGAGGCATCGGCTAGCGTAACATCCCACCTCCACGCATTTGCGACGTCAGCAGCACAATCGACGTTGGGTGTCCTTTGCACAGAGATGCGACCAAGGACGGGAAAGGCCTCCATAACCTCTGTCTCGAGTTCTGCTGGTCCTATATTCGAGTCTACTACCAGTGGCTGGCCGTACTCGTAATCAGTTCGACGAACCGAGAGAGTGAAGGTACCTTGCACTTCGTGCGCTGGATCGGCGCATGATGTAAATCGGTACAACCGCTTGGTAGCTTCTGTGACGTTGAGTGCCGTCTCGATGATCTGAACCTCGTTCTCAACTTCAATGGACTGCGCACTTACAGTGAGGACTTGGATTTCTGGAATCGGCAGGCGCTTGCCTGGAGCTCCTATAGCCAAGAGATTGCCATCAAGGGCCGCCGAAGCACCGAAGCGATCTCCGACATTTCGATCATGGGGCTCGCCCATGATTTCGTATTCGGCACTGGGTCCGACTCTCACCAGTGGCGATAGCATCGAAGTCTCTAGATCCACGCCTTGGACCAAGCTCGGTGTTCGGAATCGCATCTTATAGTCATTTCCACGCCTTCCAATCTTTAGGTCGACAAAGGTTGCAACGCCCTCTTCAGCCAAAACCGACGTTGTCCCGTCGAGAAATCCCTGTGCTGGATTCAAATGCAGATCGGCGGGGAGGAAGGGGGACGCTGATTGCCTCATGATGTACCCGCCATTCAGCTGAAAGCTTGCCGCTGAGGAACGAAACAGACCCTCGTCCGTCCAATAATCAAGATCTGTTACCTCATCACCAAGCTCCACGGTATACTGAAATGCAAGGATTGTATGTTCGACCTGAGCAATGAATTCGGCTCTCCTGTCAATGGCACCAGTCTCGAGCAAAATGTAGGGACTTCCAGTGACGGCAACGCCGACCGAAAATTAAAGCAGAAAGGAAACGTTGTCTCCAATGCTGTGCTCGGCGTCTTGAATCTGCGGACTCGTCAGAGACACGATATGAGGGGCTCGGCTATCGACGACAACATCCGAGTTCGCCGACAAGGACCCGGCCAATCCTGGTGGTGGTAACGAGAGGTTGGCATCGACCTCTGAATCCAAGCTGACATATCGGATGCTGCTCTTGGGAGTGCCATCACGGTATCGATCCAATTTGAGAGAATAAATGTCAAGATAATCCAGGTCGAACGAGGTTTGGTCGAGGCCTACCGAGTACTCAAAGGTGAGCCTAGCGGTTCCACTGCCGTCGACAAAGACTGCAAAGGCCGCATCACTGGTGGTCCTGCCCACGTCCAAAGCGAGAAAGGGCTCTCCATCGACAACCACAGGTTCTGGAAAGTCGATTGCAATCTGAATCACATCGCCCGGGGCGTAGATGCCATCATCGGACAGGCTCGATACAGTCAAGTCGCTTGGTACGTTAACAGAATTCAAGCTCTCCGTATTCGGAGGAATAGCTAACAAATCTCTCGTCGTTGGCACAGGAACATGATGAGAAGAAACAGCCAAGGATGGCGTGAGGTACGCTTGAATGGTCCAGTTGGACCCCTCACCGGTCGACACAACGTTGCCACCAGCGTCAACAACGGCAACTCTGGGCTGAATGACAAAGGGTTGATTGCCTGCCCACGTCGATGTTGGTCCTCGCAGCACCTTGAGAGCATGAGGACTGCCAGCGCGGACGTCAAAGTAATCTCCCAAGATCTCAATGTCTGACGGCACCAACGCAATTTTGTACTGATCTGGCTTTAGGAAAGTGTACAGAAGGCGATATCCAATACCAACTCGATCAATGGACAGATCATCAAACTGTGCAATTCCTTCAACGACGGGCGCCAGGACACCACCATCGTCGCCTCCATTTCGATCAATGTCCAGTCCTCCAATAGAGTGAAGCACTCCCTTGGAAGGGTTGCTGTAGATATCGACCCTCACGGCAGAAGAATGGTCGTACTCCAACAGGTTGCCACCAGCGTCCACAACCTTGACGCGCGGCTGATAGGGAAAGGGTCGGCCGCCAGTGACGGTGCCGTTGGAGGCATCCAGATCAATGACGAGCTCGTGCGCCGGGCCGACACCCACGGTAAAATCGACTGATTCACAAACCGTTGGGCCAGCAAGAGAGAGGGTCGTTGTAAATCGAAGTCTGTTGTACAACCGAGCCTCCTTCATGTACAGTCCATCGAATATGGCAAGGCCGTCCTCGATGGGGACGGTAGGCCCGGTGCCGTCATCTGCATGAAGCAAAAGGTCAGATGCGCTGCCATCATCGCCAATGAGCTCTATCGTCACCTCACCGGCATTGATATCGGACAGGTGATTCCCTCCCCGATCCTTGACTCCCACGGCGGGCATGTCCCCAAAGAGGGCACCTCCGTACGCCCGACCAGGGTTGGCGGTAACAGCAATTCGATACGGCTCCCCGACCACCACGGCGAAAGTGGTCAATGCATCGACGTGGCCGAGGGTAAGTCCGTATTCGTCTCGAAAGATGTAACGGAGACGATACCCGCCCCCGGCCTCGTCGATGTACAGACCAGCAAAGGTTGCCGCTCCATCGATGACTTCGACTTGATGCGAGCCGGTATTATCGTCGTCGTCTCTTTCCACCTCGGCACCATTATCCGTGTCATCATTCCGACGGCGAAGCAACTCGTATCCTGACGGAGACTCCATCAGCTCTGCCGACACGGTGCCCAGGATGGAGGTCTGGAGGATGCCCTTCAAGTTGGTAACTTTCACCCTGGGCTGGACGGCGAATGGCTCCCCGCCGACTGCTCCCGACGCCTCCCGCGTCACCACCACATCAATGTCCCACGAGGCCACGGCCGTGACGAGGAGCAATAGTAGCAGCAGCATCTCTCTCTCTTAACCGGGCGGCACCAACCGGAGCAGAGCCGACGTCGGTACTGCTAATTGACAGATGCACAGAGAATGTTTTTTTTGAAATGATGAGCAATTGTGATGAGCAATAATTACAGCACAAATCCAAATCCTTACATATAAAAATGCACTACATTTATACTTACCTTTAGCTAGCTAGCAGAAATACTCTTTACATTGCCCTGATGTCTTTGACAAAGCCGACAGCTCCCTTGACGCCGATCTTTCCAGCAATCATCAGGGGAACGCTGGGGCTATTGCAATGTGTGAGGGCAGTGACTTCGCATGCATCCGCTCGATCCGGCACAGGACGTACCAAATTCACACCAAGCAATATTTCTGATCGGATGAAGTCCTCTTTGTCTCCACCGTCACCATCACCGTTGGTAGCAGTCGGAGCAGCATTGGGACCGCCATCGTTGACGGCGCGGCTCACCACGATGAAGCCATCATTTTCATTACCAACAGCACCAAGATAGCCCCGTCCAGGCCCATCACGTTGCCGCATCCTGCGCGCATGCATGACGGTCACAAATTCCATCTTCTTTTTGCTCAGCGGTGGCTGCGTTAGGTTGCGCACCACCTTGGCCTCTCCGTCGATGCCGCCGAACTCACCACCCACGGTATCGATGTTGGATTGCATCGTGGTGATGTCCGTCCGTCCCAGGCTCATTTTGTTGTACGCTGGGACCCGTGACGAGTCCATGAGCAAGGCGGCAAAGTCACGAGGGGACATGGGCAGCACCGAGACCGTCCGCACGACGGGCAGATGCGACCCATGTCCCGGTTGCTTCCATTTGCCCGTCCATTCCAGCACCGCTCCCTCCTTGGCATCGGCAATCGCTTGACTCATGGCCTCGTTGTTGCTGCTATCAGCGCTGCCATCCAGAAGCGTTGCAGTTGCCTTGGACGGGGTCCAGTCCACAAAATTTTGGCTGCTCTCCATGTTGGCAATGTCGATCCCCAGGCTGGCCAACCCATCCAGGGCCGATGGGGAGCTTTGGAATTCCTGACCGGTGAGCTGCTCCCATTCCTCGGTGGGGATGATGGGCTGCACGACGGCCGCCAACGCCGACGCCGTGGGCTGACCGACTCCCGATGCGACACCAGTATCCGCCGATTCTTGATCATCGCTCGGCACCTTCCTCCTACCAAGCGCTGGCAGAAAGGGCTTACCGGTCGGTCGAGGCAAGGACATCCTCCCCTCCTTCTTCTCCTTTTCGGGTTTTGGAGCATATGTTAAGCTGAGCGGATACAGTCTACCGTCATGCTGCACTGAGAGGGTGATCGACGAAGACGTGATCTTTTTGTCAATTTCAATACTGGTAGTATCTGGTGATAGTAGAAGCTCCTTCAAGTCATAGCTGTCGCCCTCATCCTCATCCGGCGACAGCAAATTAGACGGTATCCTTGTTGGCGGATTGGTCGTTGGAGAAAATGGAGCGCGCCTCGGCAGACCCGACCAGACCAACCGCTTACCATCGCCGTTGCTGCCATGGGTCACAACCGACACGCTCGATGCAGATACATCGTCAGTACAAAGGATAACCAGTAACAGTGCCAATAGGGAGGCTGCTGACAAGCTGGTGGCACTCGTTGACGCATGAGGTGTCATGGCTGACGAATGAATCTTCAAGTCGCAAAGTTGCAAAGTGTTCAGAGCGACAGAAGAGTTGTTGGAGCGAAATAAAAAGGATACGAGCCCCCCGGGAAGCCGATGTTGGTGCTAATGAGACTGGCACCGAATGAGGCGGCAGTCAATCGCAAGGCAGGAGGCACCGCGGCATACATGTATCGTCGTGCAATCAATATGCCGTTCTCCATCCATCGCATCCGTTCCATCCATCGGGAACAGCATTAAAATTGTCTTGTTCCCGAAAAATCTTTCGTCCCCCTTCAAACAAAAACAAGGGCGATCATCATGCAATCAATTACTGTACATGTAATTGATTTCTACTTCCCCAATTATCTAGTACATGTACTAGTATGCACCTTCAGCTCAGCTCTAGCCAACATTCGACGCCAACGCCGATTGCTTCTCTTGATTTCACAAACCACCCCGCTCCGAAAGGTTTCAATGGTTGCCATTCCCGAAGACGAATGACAATAGCATTCAAGTTTCAGATTCACGAAAGTCCTTTCAGCATCCTTGTTACATGTCTCCGCCTTCAAGTCCCTTGCCCCTCCTGCTTTGATACCGACATCAATAATGAATGCACCATTATTACCACCATTCGCAGTACATGTAGCACTGACACCGTCGTCTCCCTGCTCTTTGCCGGTGATTATAACCTCCACAATGTCGTCTTCCTTTCTCCCGACCGTGCATTCCATCTCCAATTTCTTAGATGCTTCCACCATCCACTGACAATATGAAACAATTCGGCTCGCCACCTCATCAAGTGCACCGCAACGAGATCTATCCGCAGTGGGCATTTCAACATCGAATTCCTGGAGACCTCCTCGTACTCTGACCGCCGGCGACCGAGGAGCAACCTGACGATGAGTCCAGGCAATGCCCCAGCGTGTTGTTTTGCCCTGAACGAATGTAGCAGTCCTTACAGCTCCTCTGCCAAAGCGACGGCGGAGTTCTCCCTCCAATTTTACCAAGGAGGACTTTTTGGACACCATCGACGTGTACCAAGTCATAGAATCGGCCAACTCCATGCTATCGGCAACCATATCCCGGACAAACCCCAACTCCCCACCGGGATAGACGCCCTCTCCAACATTCATGTCGGTCCTGGATCGGCTATCACCCTTTCTATCGACCGTGGCCTCTTCTTCGGTGGCATAAAAGGGCGGATTGGTCATGCAAAAATCAAACACGACAGGGCCATTTCTGATAGTATCGTCGTCAGGTCCCTTCTTCTTCTCCTTCGAAACCACTACTTTCGAGTACGCTTCAACTGCCATCATGACCGGCCCTGGCGTGCTTTTGAATAGCGCTGTGTCATTCGTTGAGTCGATGGCAGCATCGCTTCTCTCCGCCAACAGTTGGCGTCTGCTCTTGGGAACCAACGACAATTCAATCCGATCTCCCAAACCGTTGTCCTCCACGTTGATGGTTGCCGACTTTAGGGAC
>Ga0115006_10002279_pt1 | contig 12519 bp, 10 predicted proteins | sample ArcOceMetagenome_3_FD_88943 | JGI IMG/M metagenome (GOLD analysis project Ga0115006, IMG submission 88943) | Marine eukaryotic phytoplankton communities from Arctic Ocean - Arctic Ocean- Svalbard ARC20M Metagenome | ecosystem: Environmental > Aquatic > Marine > Oceanic | place: Arctic Ocean...
CCTCCGGGTTCGTGGAATTTCTCTTTTTCCTTTTTTCCTTTTTTTTCGTGGATTTGAGGATCCGGACGTCCTGCAAAAATGAAGGTGGTTCAGATTTGCTCCGGTTCGCCTGAATCTCACCTTTATTCGTACAAAAGTTATAGTACAAAGTTGCAAGATGAAGGAAAAATTGCATTCTGTTCCCCGCTTCCACGTAGTAAGCTCGCGACCATCGTATTTTGAATTTGTACTGTCTGTCTTTGCGTGCCACAACTTTATCGTCGCTCAAATCCACTTCGAATCCGCTGTAGACAGCCCCCGGCCGGTGTGGGCAGAGCCGTGGGGGGTACTGCGGACAGTCCGCAACAGGAGGCCTGGGCGCTCGGAGTGCGCGGCCGTCTGGCCGGCCCGCTGAGTGCCCCCGCCATGGGTGACGAAGACGCCGCCAAGCGCCTGTTTGGGCTCGGCTCCCAGGCAGTCAAGGCGGGCGACTACGACAGCGCGCATGCGCAGTTTTCGGAGGCGCTGGGGAGCGCGAGCAGCGTGGAGCTCAAGTCAGCGCTTCTGGTCAGCCGCAGCGGGGCGCTTGGGAACCTGTCCCGCTGGTCGGAGGCGCTTGCCGATGCCGAGGCTTGCCGACAGATCCGCCCGTCATGGTCCCGCACCTTCGAGTGCAAGGCAGCGGCGCTGGGCGGGCTCGGACGGAAGGCTGAAGCGGAGATGTGCACACGCCTGGCTGCCGCGCTCGCAAGCTTGAAGCAGGACCCAAAGAACGAGGTCTCTGGTTGTGGCTTTTCCGCCGGCCGCTCCTCCCTCTTCGTTCCCTGTCCCTGATGCTGCTCTTCCGTTTACTGCAGTGGGTCGTCTGCGGCTGCAATCCCGTTGCCATTGGTCGCGAACGCACGCGCGTCCTGCGTTACCGGCAAGTGCAAAGTGCGAGGCTAAACGCGTTGGCTGTTGCTTGTTACAGGAGCTCAAGAAGAATGTGCGTGCAATCCGGCAAGACATCGCTGCATTTGAGGTGCGCATCTTCCCTTCTGGGTGACATGGCGCCGGCGGCGCCCCCCGGCAGGCGCAGGTGTCCACTGCGGACAGGAGAATACCCATTCCTGTCGACGACAGGAACACACATTCCTGTCGTCAGGAATGAACTCCGGCAGGACTGGCCATTCCTGCCCCCGCAGTCAACACCTGCGCTTGCCGGGGGGCGCCGCCGGCGCCATGGACAGCAACAGTGAGGTGAGGTGCTTGGTAATGCGTGTGTGCGCGTGCGTCATGTGGGGTGTCTAGCAGGCCTCTGCGGAAGCGGAGCAGCAGGCCTCTCCACAAGTGCAGCCGTCTGCTGTTATCCCGGCGCCCCCAGACCCGTCAGCAACCCCGCCAGCCCCTGCAGCCCCGGCGCCCGCAACGGCGCCCGGAGCCGACAATCAACCGCAGGCTGAGTGTGAAGAAGCGAAGACCAACTTTCAAAAAGGAACGCAAGCAAATAAGGCTGGAGACCATGGTGAAGCCCACCGGCTCTTCAGTGAGAGTCTGTCGACAGCAAGAACAGTCGAACTCAAATCTGCCCTGCTCGTCAGTCGCAGTGCTGCTCTTTGCGGCATGAATCGCTACGAAGAAGCGCTGCTGGATGCAGACGAGTGCATCAAGATCCGTAGATCGTGGGCGCGCTCGTACTCATGCCAAGCGGCGGCACTGAATGGACTAGGACGAACCGAGGAGGCAGAACGGTGTCGACGGCTTGCTTCTGCCCTAGCCGACCTGAAGCAGGACCCGAAAAATGAGGTCTGTTGCTCTGCAAAAAATGATTCTGCTGCCGCGCTGCCTTGGGATTTGATGTGTCTGATGCATTTGTCGGTGCAGGATCTCAAGAAAATCGTGCGTACAATTCGCCAAGAGATGGCGACAAATGCTTCGAACCAGGTGTGTGGCTACTGCACCGACTGTTTTAACGCGCTCGTTCCGTTGAATTCCTCTGCACCTTGCCACGTCTCCACAGGCCCTTGGTGCTCCTCCGCCTGCTTCGGACTCTGGACCGACGACATCGACATTGCCGGAAACAGCAGCCCCTGCCCAAGGTGATGAGCAACCGCCTCCTTTGCCCATGGACCCCCCGGAGGTCATTCGTGAACCTTCTCCTCAGCCAGCGCCGCGGGACGCCAGCCCTCCGCCGAGTGCAGGTGCTTCAGAGCCTGCTTTGAACTTTGCACCGACGACATCGACATTGCCGGAGACAGCAGCCCCTGCCCAAAGTGAGGAGCAACCTCCAGCGCCTCCTTTGCCCATGGATCCCCCGGAGGTCATTCGCGAACCTTCTCCTGAGCCACCGCCGCGCGATACCAGCCCTGCGCCCATGGCATCACAAGTATCGGAATCAGTCGCACAGGCTACGTCGAATGCAGACGAGGGACGCTGGAAAGCAATGCCTCCTCCGCCCATATCAGACATTCCGCTGCTTCTCGCTGCTTCTGATGCGCCTCCCGTGATTTCCCAACCTTCAGATTCCGTCGAAGTGCCTCAGACTGTGATCGCGGCACCTGTGCCTGAATTTGCGCCAACAATCTCTGCCCCTCCCGTGCCATCTCGCTCTAATGCCGCTTCTAGTCAACCAGCCAGCATTACGCTGAATGAACGCCCTCGCAGGCAGGCAGAAAGCGATGCGGCAAAACAAATAGTGAGCCAAGCCAATCAGCTGCAACGGCAAAACAACTTTGAAGGAGCGCACGCGCTGTACACGAATGCGCTGCTGCACGCGAGAAACGATGAGCTGCGGGCAGCGATTTACTTCAATCGTGGCATTGCCCTTGCGCGGATGGAGCGGTGGGAGGAATCCTTGATGGACGCGAATGAGTGTGTCAAGATCAATCCCACTTGGCCCCGGGGCGCCGAGTGCCAGGGAACAGCACTGGAGGGGCTCGGAAGGCTGCCTGAGGCCCTTGCAGCTTTTGGTACTGCCCTTGATCTAGAGCCCGACAATGAGGTGAGATTGTCTTTGCAATCATGTTACATGTAGTAAACTGCAAACTACTGATTTTTTTCCCTCTGTCGATTGTACCGTTTGACAGGCCATCAAGCAAACCATGCGTGATATACAAAGCATGATGAAAAGCGAGAATTCACTACCTCCGCAGCAGATCAGTAACCCCGGGTCGATGCTCGCATACCCAAATCAGCATAAGCCTCCGCCCAGTTTACCTCGCACTCTGCCACAATTAATCAGACCAAGTTCATCTCATGATGCTGGTCCGGATGCATTCGTTCAGGTTGACGTTGAGGGGAATCGACGTTGGGCGAAATGGACGGTGAAACGATGTGATGCGGGGATTGGAGAAATTTCCTTTCGCGACTTCTTTCCTACTTTTCCTAACTTGATCCATGCTCATTCGGGCATGAACGAGGTCTTGTCCCATGCGATACACATATGTGGTGTGAGGGCGAACGATGTGCCCAAATCTCCCGAGAAACGGCGACCGAATTTGGCTCTGACCATTCCGCCACCGAGCGAATGTAACTCAAAGACGGTGTTTTCTGTGATTCTTGAAAACTGCTATGGTGCGCAAGTACTCCTCAATGAAATCGAAGATGAAATTCAGATGATTGGCTGCAGGGATCTTGAATTGGTTTTGGGCGGTCATCCTCCCAAGTCAGGCTTGATGTTGATGGATTGTGTGAACTGCAGCATCCTTGTCTCAGATAAGACATGGAGAATGTTGACAACAGGAGATGACACACTAGGTGTAATCAGAACAAATTCATGTTCTGATATCTATCTCATGCTGATCAGGGGGGGTCCCCAACAAGACGGTGCAGCAATGAATGCTACTTCGATCTGCAACCTAAGGCAAAATCGCCAGAATGTTGAGAAGGTGCTCATTCCGGATTGTTTTTTTACTAAGCTAACGGACGGAGCACTTGCAACCGTGTGTGCGTTCAGCACGGAGGTAGGTATTCCATCCAAGCAGGAGATAGCAACCTCACCTCGCATGCCTGTCAATTCACCGTCCATTGCCCCTGCAGCGCTGCCGATGACTAGAGTGAATGACTCGCCGGTGCAGCAGCCGAACGCAGTAGAGCCGCCCTCAGCTCCATCGCCTAAGCCAGGAGACTTTGATTCTCCGCTCCTGGGGTCGGGAGTGTTGCAATTCAAGTTGATACTAGCGCTTGATGGAAACGCTATGGGTGCTGGAAGTAATCGCCACACGTTCGAAAACGCCCTGGTAAATGATCTGGCAAATGCTTCAGCACTGGCGAGAAATAGCTTTAGAATCATCTCAATGGTAGGTGACCTTGTAGTCAATGTTGAAGCACAGCTGAAGATACAGGACGGAGTATATTTCGACAGTATGCAGCTGGCCACGATCTTCGAACGGGAGTTCAGTGACCCGACGTCACAGTTCCGGAATGGTGCGATTACCCAGTACAGCCAAGGAATTGGGTTCCCGTTCGATCTGGGCTTGGGTATTGTGGGCTTCCGGCACAAATTAGATATTCCGTTCAGTGATGCGGGAACGGAAGGCTCTGTCGAGCGGCTTACTTTCCAAAACAAATATTTGTTTGACCTCTGCACCGCCACTGGTGTCGAACCAACTCGTTTCCACATCAAGAATGTTTCGCCAGGCAGCGTTATCATTGAGACTGAAATACATCCTGATGCCTTGGGTCGGGGCCCCCTCGCCAGGAACGTGTTCGCGAGTCTTGACAAGCAGGCCATGGACCCTGCGTCGCAGCTTCGCTTTGGGGAGGTCACATGCTTCACGAAAGCAGAGGCTCAGGCTGGGCGCATTGGGCAACTGTCCCGCCGTGGATCACCGCTGCCAGATGTTCGTAGCTCTAGTCCGATGCAGATGCCGCATGACCTTCCACCTGCTATCCCAATCTCCTCCGCGGCACAGAAGGAAACGCAGCCGCAGCCGCCTACAACCCCGCCACCGCCTGTGAACGGTTCTATGCACGAATCGAAAGACAGAAACGGCACAAGTTCACAGCAACAAGGAAACAACAGGAGCGGTATTGGGGTAGCAGTTGCAAAGAAGGAGGAGGGGTTCTCGATTGCTGACATCTTGCCAGGTTCGCCAGCTTTCATGGGAGGACTCCAAGTAGGTGAGATACTGGTTTCGATAGATGACCAACCACTTGATGGTCTTGAGCTTACTGATGTTGTGAGGATGTTACGTGGGCCACCTGGCTCATCCACAAAGGTTGAAGTTCGCAGGAAATTAACGGGTTCAATGGCCGTTCAAGGTCAGTCTGTAATGCATTATGCCATTTTGGTGACTCGGCCCAGTGACGACGAAGTGAACAAAACACCAATTGTGAAAGTGGCTGCACCTTCCCCACTACCCAACCCGCCAGGATCGCAAGTGAACCCACATCATGCCGGGATCAGTCAGACTTCGCCTGGCAAAAGAGTAGGTATCGGACTTGGACTCTCCGAGGATGAGACGGGTCACATAAGAGTGAGTGACATTCTGTCGGGCTCAATCTGCGCACGGGATGGTTCGATACAAAGGAACGATATTCTTGAGAAAGTAGATGGCGTCCCTGTCGATAGAATGAATCCGAACGACGTGGTATCTCTTTTGCGCGGTAACGAAAACACGCTGGTCAAGCTTGATATGAAAAGGAACAACTGGAATCCAACGGATCCCACGCTTGACATCCGGTACTCAGTTGTGCTGGAGCGATCGACGCGCGAAAACCTCGTACCGCCGCAAGCTCTGTCGCCGTCTGAAGACGTTCCTGTATCACTCACTTTGGATATGCATATCTGGCAAGTAGGGGAGATCGAAACTTTCAAGCGTGAAGTTGCTGTCGATGTTGCAAGTGCTCTCGGGCCTCTGGTAACAAAAGTACAGGCTGTCGGAATTCGATCCGGAAGTGTCATTGTCGACTTGTTGTTAACGCCTAGGGTCGGGAGGACAGGACCGCAGATTGTGGAACAACTAGCTGAGCAGGCGCGCAGCCCTTCGAGCCCCCTTAGGAGCGGTAAACACACCAGCAGGACTAGTGCTGTGAATTCAGAGCCGCTTGTGTCTGAAGCTCGCCCAGCTAGCCTTTCATCTCCAGTAACGAAACCAAAACCCAAGACACGTCCCTCACCCATGATAGGCACCTTGGGACCATCATCGGCATTCCGAGACAACCCAATCGTGCGAGAGGCTGAAATGGATGTCAGATATAACTACTCGCAAGGATCCTTGAGAGGGGCACCGGTTCCTCTTGTGCCGCAACCAGAATCTATCGCATGGGCAGATGAGAAACGTGAAGCTCCTCGCGCAGGAATAGGACTGGGATTGACAGCAGGTAAAGGTCTCGTGTACACCGTATGTGGTCTAACCCCTGGGGGCGCTGCTGAAGCTTCTGGACAACTGCAGAAGGGAGACGTTGTGCACTCCATTGACGGCGTTCTTGTCACGGGAAAGACAGTCGCTGAAATCCAAGATGTAGTGATTGGGGAGGTCGGCACGAAGGTGATGGTCGCTGTGCTTCGATCTGATGCCCTGCCTGAAGATTTAGAGCTCGATCTACACCAATTCGAGCGATGGCGTCCTGTTGTCCTTGTGAGATCCTTACCGCGTCCTCAACATGAGATCCAGCAGCAAAATGGTAGTTTGTATTCTTCGCAACAAAGCGTTCGGAGCATGCAAAATTATGGGAGCAATGGTTCTACACGGAAAAGTGTCTGGCCAATGAGATATGGGAGGGAGGTGATCGCAGTCGATCTGGTTCTGGACGAGGACTATCGAGTGGTGGCGCCGACAGTTGCAGACAAGGCATCTTTTACCGCACAAATTACAAACGACATTTCGACTGCGCTTCGGGTTCCTTCCGCGCAGGTTTCTGTGGTGGACTTGCTGCCGGGAAGTGTTATCGTTGTGGTTGAGTTCCTGCATGCCGGCGACCACGTGGGTGCTAAGGATCCAGAGGACATCGCCTTGGACCTTATGCGGCAGGCTTCCAACGACAGCAGTCCTCTCAGGCAGAGTGTATCATGCCGGCGGGCTAAATATGCCCGTCCGCGCATGATGGACACGTTGATTCCATTGAAAGCTGAGGCTACAGGCCGGACACTACCGTATGACGGATCGAGCAGTCAGCCAGCATCAGATGATGATATGGCGAGAATGGAAGGCGGTGGTCAGTGGCTGGAGCTGGGACTTGTATTGAGCAAGGGATCGCTAGATCGCTTCTGCGCTGTTCAGTTCCTTCGACATGGTGGCCCGGCAGAGCAAAGCGGTTGCATATTCATTGGGAATCTGGTGATATCTATTAACGGGCGATCTATGGACGGAGTTTCGTTGGATCAGGTTGTCAAAATTTTGGGTGAAGGTGATTGGGGCACGGTCGTCAACGTGGGTGTCTTGAGGCTACAGGGAACGAGAGGTGCGTTGCCAGACCAGAACATCACGACAGTTGTGGCCTTGCGCCGTGGCTTGAGGAAAACGTCCTCTGCGGCTTCTCTTTTTCCTCCATCCCCGCCGCCGGCATCTGGAGATGAAATCCAAAAGCTCGAATACACTGGGCCTTGCCGCGTCGTCGTTTTGCAGCGCATGCCACACCCAACAAAAGCCAGAGTGGGCGTTGGTGTCGTGCTGCAGCGCCTGCTCTCTTCGCAACAGTTGATTATCGTTGCAATGCCAGAGAGTGGCGTGGCAAAAGCAAGCGAACAAGTGTTCATTGGCGACGTATTGCACCAAGTCGACAATGTTCCGACCTCGGGAAGAAGCGTGGAAGATGTCGTGAAGATGCTACAGGGTTGGCCTGGTACTCCAGTCGTACTGATGCTCCAGAGCACCACACGACAGAGAGAAGCTTTACAGGCATCGAACCATTCGAACATCTTTTCAAGCAGACGCTCTGATACAAACAGGTCCACAAGAATGCCGTCCCACGTGACTCTGCGCCGCATTTATCCCACGCCAGACGAAAGTGCGCCCTTCAGGACATTGAGCGACGGGTCTCCGGCTGGTGTAGTAGGCTTGGGTCTGGAGCGCGTGGATCGTAGCGTCGTGATCAGCAGACTAGCTGCAAATGGAAGCGCTGACCAAAGTGGCATGATCTCTGAAGGCAGCATACTTGTAAGTGTTGACGGTACTGACGTCGAGCTGACCAGCTTGGATGAAATCTATCTTGTTTTATGTGGGCGCGTGGACACGGAGGTGACAATCGGGTTTTACCCACCCAATACAAATCAGCCACCCGATACAAATGAGGACTTCATGGAAATTCCTGCATCCGTTGAAGTTTCTCCGCAAGACTACACTTTCGCGTCAGCGCCTTCACATTCCCAAGAACCTGTGCACGATCCTAAGGCCCGATCGTTGCCTCCTATGTCATATCCCAGCGCAGCACAAGCGGACAACAACACCCCCAAGAAACCAGATGTGGCTGCATCGCCGCAAGCCATGCCGCCCACTCCTGCAACCAAAGCTGTGGTCATGTCGCCAAACCCTGCAACCAACTCCGTGGTCATGTCGCCCAACCCTGCAACTCAAATAACCCCGAATGTCCCAACTGTTGTCTCCAGCCCCGGAGCGTCTCCTTCCACTGGCATTCCAGTCACGAAACACCAATTTTCGGGTGCTTCCGTTTCAGGTGCAGTTCCTGGTCTGAATCTAGCCGCTCTCAATCGACAAGTGTCGTCTGGCGCCGATGTTAGCTGTCCGACACCGCTTGTGTCGCCGACACGGGCAAAGGCCAAAGGTCACGGCAGTGCTACAGTAAGTCTGCTCGTCATCGGTGCCACAAATCTCGGGAAAGGACAAGGCGATTCCGTGGTAAAGATTTATTTCTTGTCCATGGGCTGCCCCTTGAGCATCAGTCGCTTTGCATATATGAACAGATAAGTAGGAGACAACAGGCTGTTTAGAGAGCCGTTGCGCGTGCGCACTTGATTGCAAATCGATTTTCGATCATGTGCAGCGTCGCATGCTTCCACAGTCCAGAGCTTCTCACTGTTTTATGCTGTCCTCGAAACAGGAGTGCAAGATTCGTCTTCTGCACCCGACACGAAAGCCCATTGCGATCGGAACTTTCAAAGGTGCATCTTCACTACGCCTCTCACCCGATGTGTCGCGCTTTCTGATTCCTAAATGCGCCGGTCCTGATGGGCATGCTGCCACCTACAGGTGTATGGAATGCAGGTTCAGGGAAGGCGGAATTCAAGTCGTCTCCCTATGTTTTTGACATCGAAACACATGAGGTGGATCGGGCACAAATTGAGGCAACTCTCTGGGAGCCTGCTCCTGACGGTTGTTTGTGTGTTGGTGTTGGCATGCACGAGCGCCATGCGTGTGTTTGCGAGCGCTGGTGTTTGGGTATGTGTTGCTTCGCCGGAGTTGTCTGTGGCTTTACACGACGCGTAGTTAGGACGCAGAAACGCAACACGGACTTGTCATGACGACGCCTGACATGTTACAGGGCAAAAGGGGCGCGGTTTCATCGGAGAAGTCATTTTAAACGCGAACAGGCTGCATGCGATGGCGAAGCAGCAGCCGGCCAAGACTCTCGAGCCCGCCAGTCCGCTCAAAGCGCCCGTTGACGAGCATGAATTGTCCCAAGACTTCGAGTTTGCCTGCAAGGTCTTGACCCGCCTCCTAATGTTGAGCGGTTGTCTGCACCTGCAAACGCTGGCTTGCCCGTCACGTGTCTCACGCGCATGCTCCTCTCCTGTGTTTCCCGTTCCCTCTCTGTTTCAGCCTGGCTGGACCTTCAAGCCTGTGCGCCAAGTGGAGGCAAAGTTGAGCATCCGTTTCAACTACAAGGCTCGGTAAACGCGGCGTGGGACACGCAGGGCAGAGCACAAGGATGATACGTGTTGTACACTGTCATGGTCGTGAATGAATTCGCATGTGTACTTATTCTCGCTGGGTCTCAGAGAGGTGGTGCACAGCACTCTGGAACGGCTGGTGTTTCAGAGCTGAGTCAGCCGCTGAGTCGTGTGTAAGGGAGGAAGTTGAGGCCAGAAACCCCAAAGCGTCAAAAAAAGTACCGGTTCACCGGCAGGATAGAAACCGCTGGCCTTGTCGGCGTGTATTAAAAGATTTCAACAATGCTTTTCCCGACGTCGCTTTGAGATCCCTCGAGATCCGGGCGGGAACCACTCCACACTGCGGCATGTGGCGAGAAAATGATCTGCATCACAAGGTCAACAAGGCAGGGAAAGGTGAAGGTCTCTGCCTTCCCCTCCCTTTGCGATGCAGATCATTTTGTCGACAAGGCCTGTCACCGGGCCGCGCCCTGGACGCCCCCGTCATGGACATTGTTTCCTAATAAATCTCTCTCTCTCTCTCTCGAAGAGCAGACAGTCGCGCGCTGCGTGACAGTCACGCAGTGTGCGCGAAAGTCATGTCACGGGCTCGCGCTCTGGAAGGGCTCAGGGTGAGGACCTTCTCCGTTTCTCGATAGGCCCGGCAGGCTGCCGCTCTGGCAAGGTTCTATGCGAGAGGAGGCTGGGTTGCCGTGACAGTGTGAGGGTCTTTGGTCTTTGGAGGGTGTGCTTTCCCCCCTGTCTCGTTAGGCCCGGCAGGCGAGTGCCCGTGCAGGGACTAAGCGAAGGGAGTCGGGAGATGTGTGAGGCAAAAGAACCTTAGTGCCGGGGGGCCCGACCTCGATTTGCACTGACCCGTTTTCAGATATTCTGAAAAAAGAATTTGATCATTCTCGAACGGTGTTCTTTTTTCAAAACGGTCGGCAAAAGAGTGGTAAATTTGAAAGAAAACGGAGGAGAGGAGGAGAAGTTTTGAAGTTTGTGTGATAAGGGGGGCAGGAATGACGCTCTTGCCCGCTGAGGCCCCTCCCGGAGCGCCCGCACCCAATCTCGGGGTGCAGGAGCCCAAAGTGCAGGACGTAATGGAGTCGCCAGTCCTGGTGGGTACCGGGCCTTTTTAGTACTGTCGCTCTCTGCTTTAATGCAGTTGTGGCATGGAGGTCCCCCGACCGTGGCTGACAGCGTTGTCATGCACTACCAGGCGCGAGCGCTGGCCAGATACTCAGCACGCTCGGCGCTCAGATACGCACCACGCTGTGGCCGCGGCACCGCGCCTGGTTCTGAGGGGCGGGGAGCCTCTTTGCCGCCGATGCGAACCAGCGGCTGGCGGGCACACACTCTCTTTGACGATACAGGCTGTGACGACTTCGCCAAGCCTATGCTTGAGTCCCGATCCCCGACCTCCTATGAGCAAGACGAGAACAATGACCGTATTTGCACGACTTTGCACGGCAAACTTGAACGAGCACAGATCAGCCTGGACGGTGACGGTCAGGTTGTTGCGACGAGCGAGGATCTAGTCCACTGGTTTGAGTCCGCAGGTGAGCACGCGAGATGGGCCGTGTTTGTTGTGGATTTGCGTGTCGATTGACAGAGAGCTTGTGGACATGGCGTAGGAGTGGTGGCGATAATGGTAGAGGCAATCAGAGAAAGTCTGGCGAGACGGGGAGCCAGGACGAGGCTGAAGACAAACGACGGCGAGATGGACTGTTATGACTGCAGCACGCTGACAGCTCAAGAAGTGCTTGCCATCTTGCGACCCCTCGCCCCAAGTCTGTATTGCTCGTCCTTGAGACTCGCCACACTTGCGCACATGCAGCTTGATGCGTCCACTGCAGCCAGTTGCATGACCATGCCGTGCAAGGTCTTACCTCTGGGCCATGGCGAAAAAATGAGCAGGGATGGCGAGGGTGCTAGGCGCGACAAAGATTGGATGCATCCTCAAGCCCCGGGAACGCACACGAACAGAGACGTTCCAGGACAGAGCACGCGAGGCAAAGCCTGCCAGCCTGCTGCCGCCGCGGGTTGACGCGTGTGTGCAGACGGAGCAGAGAAGTGATGCTCCTCCTGTGACGAGTCCTGTCCTTGACCTAGGCAGCAGCACACCGCCACGCGACCAAGTGCAGAATGCTGAAGGTGAGTCAGAGCATTCAGAGGCGGCTTCCGAAGCAGAGCGACGCAGAGAGCAGGAGGTCGAGATGCAGCGGCAGGCGCGGCACTCCTTCTCTCTGAGCGCGGCACCGACCGCCCCAGCCACCCTGCAACCCGGAAGTTACCTCGAAGAGCAGGAGGGCGGTGGGCAGGAAGGCGTGGATGGAGCGACAAAGGTGGAAAGAGGAGGAGTTGCAAGGATGGCGTGGGCCTGGCATCCCAGCCACTCGGACCTTGTCACCGTTGTGTCTCCACGTCTTGAACGCCGCCGATCCGCAGCGGCATCCTCACGTTTGAATCGACCTGGTGCCCGCTTGCCAGGGTCTGCGCATACTGCTGGCCAGCCTACAACGCAGGAGAAGAAGATGAAGACTGAGCAAGTGCGCCAAGATGTCAGCGCTCTCAGCCTCCCCAGACAGCAGGTCAAGAGCGCCTGTGCTACAGGCAGTGCTACAGGCAGTGCGCACAGTCAGACCAAGACCGCCAGTGCATCGCCTCAGCCTGCGTGCGGCCAGGTGGCAAGGAGAGGGTCCATCGTGAGCATGCTACAGCAGGTATGCATTCTATACAGAAAGACTGACTGACTCACGGATATGCATGCACGTACACACACACACCCA
>Ga0115006_10002281_pt1 | contig 12514 bp, 11 predicted proteins | sample ArcOceMetagenome_3_FD_88943 | JGI IMG/M metagenome (GOLD analysis project Ga0115006, IMG submission 88943) | Marine eukaryotic phytoplankton communities from Arctic Ocean - Arctic Ocean- Svalbard ARC20M Metagenome | ecosystem: Environmental > Aquatic > Marine > Oceanic | place: Arctic Ocean...
ACGACCGCAGCCGCAGCCGCTCCCCCGAGGATCGCAACGACCGCAGCCGCAGCCGCTCCCCGCGCAGGTCCCGCTCGCGATCTCGCTCGCCCGCGAGGAACCCCGGCTACGGCGGATCCCCGCCCCGAGGCGACCGCAAGACGGGCGTCGCGGGCCGCTGGAACCCGCGCGGCTTCGGTTTCATCACCCCCGACCAGGGCGGCGAGGACCTCTTCTGCCACTTCTCCTCCATCTCCGACGGCAACATGGTGCGTCCCCGTCCGATCGCCAATTCACACGTCGCACTCACAAGATCGCGCCCGAACCGCAATTTTCCGCCCTAAATATCCAAACTGACCAACTCTCGCCCGCCCCGTCTCTTACCAAAACCAACAGCTCATGGAGGGCGCGCGCGTCGAGTTCGACGAGTCCTTCGACGAGCGCAAGGGCAAGCCCCGCGCCGAGCGCGTGACCGGCGGCACCCAGGGCGAAGACCGCGGTCCCCCCGCTCCCCGCGACAACACCTGCCGCGACTTCGCCCGCGGCAACTGCAACCGCGATAACTGCAGGTTCTCCCACGACGGCGGCGGCGGCGGCGGCGGCGGCTTCGGCGGCGGCGGCGGCTTCGGCGGCGGCAGGGGCGGCGGAGGCCGATCCGACATTTGCTACGATTTCCAGAAGGGCAACTGCACCCGCCAGTCCTGCAAGTTCTCCCACGACACCGGCGGCGGCGGCGGCGGCGGCGGCTACGACCGCGGCGGCTCCAGAGGCTACGACGATGACAGGCGCGGCGGCGGCGGCGGCTACGGCGGCGGCAGGGACTCTTACCATCCCTACGACCGCGACGGCGGCCGCGGCGGCGGCGGCGGCGGCTACGACCGCGGCGGCTCCAGGGGCTACGACGACGACCGCGGCTACGATCGCGATCGCCGGGATTCCCGCGGGGGCTCTGGATACGACGATCGCCGCGGGCCTTACTAATGCTGCCGTCATGATAAAAGGCGAGAGGCGTTGAACGACAAGACGAAATGAGGATGATTGTCGACGACGAAAGCGATGTTAAAAAGTTTTGAAATATGATAGAGATGTTACTGTTGCACACCGATGAACCACAGATGAACGCCACGCTACGCCGCGCCTTCCAGCACGAGCACATCCCCCGACGTCAAACCCACCGGCTTGGGCGGTGTCGGTCTGTTGAGGATCGCCGCCGCCGCCGCCGTCGCCGCGCCCGCCTTTCGAAACGCGAACACCGTATACAGGTACGCGGCCTCCCATTCGTCTTCACTCAAAGTGGCATCCTTAACCCCTTTCCCGCCCATGCTCTGCCTCCACAGCGCGTGCGCCGCACCCTTACCTCCCTGTATTTCACCCGGTTTCGGCATCGCCCCGCCCTCGTTTTCGTTTTCGTTCCCAGATCCGAGTTTCCCGTGAACGAACTCGTGAAAGTTTCGCCACTCCACCAGCTCTAAACCGTACTCCTCCGCCAACTCCACGAACGATGACTTTGGCACCATCCACTCGTCGCAGTCCGTCACCGCATCTTGCAGCGTGAACGTGTACTGTAACCCGTACGGACCGTCGGTGGCGTCGAACGTCTTGGACTTGAACCGATCGTCGAATGTGACCTGTTAACAAAACACGACGTCGTACTAATTGCCCGTACGAGAATAAAAATAAACTCACCTCGACGATTGAGTTTCCAAATGTTAACCCGTCGGCGTCGCGGAGCTTGCGAACGAGGACGTTGGAGTCCACCGTGGTGCCGATGAAGTGCCCGCCGGGGCGTAGCATCTGACTGACGTTCCGCAGCGCCCTTCGCGCGCGTGTTTCGGTGCTCCACGAGTAGTGGATGGCGAATTGGGACGAGATGACGTCGTAGGATTTGACCGGTAAGTGCGTCGTGAGATCGGCGGTGAAGGCGTCGCCGGCGATGAACTTGGCGGGGAAAGGGTAGTTCCCGCCGTTGTACCGTCCCACCGCGTCTCGCCTGACGGACTCGAGCGCGATGTCCACGCCGGTGTAGGTTCCCACCCGCGCCTTGCGGTACTTCGTCAGGTCGCCGCCCTTGCCGCACGCGAAGTCGAGCACCCGGTCCTTCTCACGGACGTACGCGTTGATGAGCACGCTCTTGACCCAGTTGTTGAGGCATCGCAGGTGGTAAATCGGGGACTGCGCACGCTGACCGACGCTCTGGTTCTCCCGCCCGCTGTAGTGGAGCGCGACGTTCTTCGCGGCGAGGGTATCGTCGCGTTTGCGCTTGTCCGTCATGGCGCGCGTCCAAGTTGTGAAATGATTAGGGATTGTTCAGGTGATGTTATTAATTTACGGGTCTCTTAAAGCTGCATCCGTGGCCGACCGTACGGCGCCGGCCTCGTGCTGATCACCACCTCCTCCCGTGACATCAACGCATCCAACCCTAAGATCACCCCGGGCTCGCCGTCGTCCCCGCCGTCGCTACTCGCCGGCTTTAAACCCAGACCCGCCTGAAACGCGGCGAGCTCGCCGACCAACATCGACCCGACCAGAGTGGACACGGCCGCGTCTCCCTCGCACACCACCCGCAGGTCAACCCCGGCGCCGTCGACGCGGTCCAGCCGCGTGGGCTTACCCCCCGCGCCCATGACCATGACGCCCTTGTCCGCCATGGCAGCCTCTTTGCCCTTACCGAACGCGTCCATCAAACCGCCAAACGGATTCTTACTCTTCGAATTCTCATCTGACTCCGCTTTGGCCTTCGATCCGATCTCGATCCCCGCCGCTTTCGCCGCCGCCCTGTTGACGATGGTCTGCGGCGCACCCGTGTCCAGCAGCGCGGGTAACGTGACGCCGTTGAGCGTCACGTCCACGGCGAGGAGCCCGCACGCGAGTTCGTTGAGCGGCGCGGTGACGAGCCCGTCCTCGGCGCCCGCGTCCCAGTCGTACTCTTGGTAAAAGTCAATCACCGCGCCCGACCTGTCGCCCATGCGCCCGTCGCTCGTCGTGCCCGTCCTGGGCGCCCAATCGAACGCGACCGCGTCGAAACAGTTGAGAAAAGAGCGGCCGAGAATGCCAGCTGTGCCGGGCGCGGGCACCGGGACCACCGCGGCGGAGAGGCCGGTGACGGCGGCTACGTCTTCCTTCGCCGCCTTGCCCCCGAGCTTCGCGGTGCCCAGGAGCATCTCCTGCCCGCCGCCGATCGCGCCCGTCGCGCCGGTCCCCGCGGGTGCGGTCCCGACGATCTGCATGTCCAGGCCGTACGCCACCTGGGGTAGGATGAAGTTGGTGGTGCACGCGGTGTCTATACAAAAGTCCAGTTCGATTCCTTTGACTCCGCGTTCCGTTTGCTTCTTGGTGGCGCGGTCGGGTAGGCCGAGTGTGATTGCGGCGTAGACGTTGCCGGGGCCGGGGGTGGCGTCGCCGGTGAGCGCGGACGCGACGCTGGACCCGCCGGGTTGTTGCTGGGCTTGGGCCTGGCCGGGCATCTGCATCCACAGGAGCGGCACGGATATGATCGGGGCTTCTTCGTCCTCGTCGTCGTCGTCGTCGTCCTCGTCATCGGCGGGATCCGTGCCGAGGAGGGCGTCGAGGGCGTTGAGGGTATCCGCGGAGGATGATTTGGATTCGGAGTCGTCACCGGCGGCCGAGGGGCGGAGTCTGGTGCCTCGAGACGCCGTCGCGGATCGGTGTACACGTACACGTGGCACTCTCATCAGAAGGGCACCCGAGATCTGCCTACGCGGTCGGACGTCGTTGGGTACCCTCGCGTGCACCGCCAGCGCGGGGGCGCGGGCGAATGGGACGCACGTCTGCATCACGAGTGCGATGTTCCAAGACGAATCGGGCGTGTGCGGTCACCCGGTGTGTGTGCCGGTGTGTGTCTCTCCGACCCTCTCTCACGCGTCTATCCGAAAAATTCCCTCCTCCCTAAACTTTGAAAGTCTCTTCTAAGAACTGCTCTCCGAGAAAAGCCACGACTCGCTCACTCTCGCCCTCGCAAGCGCAACCATGGAGCTCCGAAGTGGCAATCGCAAGCTCGATCCGTACCGACCAACCTTCGATCCGCACTTGGATATCGCTACCTTGGTCTTCTCCCACGTGCAGTGCGTCAGGACCCGCCTCAACCTCGCGCTGGTGAGCAAGTTGTGGAGGGAAGCCTCCAAGCCTGCCGCGGCGTACCCTCTCTGGTTCGACTTCGACGCGTTCAGGCACCATGGGGACGAGGATATACCGCGGCCTTCTCGTGTCATATCCCTGTTGGACAACGACGAAGCCCTGTCTCTACCCTACGAGAGAGTCGTTGGACTTCTTGGTGACGTTGGACTTCCTGGTGCGAACTACGTATGCAGCTACGCTGCTTGCCTGGGGAGTGTAAGACTGCTGAAGTGGGTGCGAGAGAACAACCTTGATTGGAGTGTAGGCACGTGCTCTTCCGCAGCCGCAAAGGGGCACCTCCCCGCTCTCCAGTACTTGCACGAGAACGGGTGCCCTTGGGACTGGTCCACCTGCTTTTACGCAGTCCTTAATGGACACTGGGACTGCCTGCAGTACGCGGTGGACAACAAGTGCCCGGAGTGGGAGAAATACGCCAAGGAGCACGCGGAGCACCTCAGATGAAATTCGACTAAGTCTTACGAATTACTCACCGAACTCAACGCCGCCGAATCTTCCATTCGGGTCAAGCGGTCCAGCCAGTGAAAACGTCTCTCATTAATTTTTACAACTCACGACGTCGCTACGGGTGTTTTCATCACTTGTTGAACGCGTCGCCGATGCGGTCCTTCACGCCGTCGAGCAGCGGCTTGGCATCGTCCTTGTCAGGGACCTCACCGCCCTCCACGACGGCGTCAACCTTCGACGCGAGCGCCTCACCCTCCCTCAGCACCTCCTCCTTGCTCGGAGCCGACTCGTCGGTCGCGCCCCCCGTCCAAGGGTTGGCCTCTTCCTCGGCGCCAACCTTGAGCCACTTGGAGTCACCGCCGCCCGCCGCCTTCGTCTCCGCCGCGCGCCCGGCCTCCTTCCAGTCCGCGCCAAAGTCCGGGACACCCATCGCCTTCGCCGCGTCGACGATGGCCTCGGGCGGAACCACCTCTCCTTTCGCCATGGCCTCCGCGGCGTCCCGAAGCTTGTCCGTGTCCATCGGGCCCTCGGTGGATCCCTCGTTGACCAGCCGCCGCACCGCGCTCAGGCCGTCGTCGTCGTTCTGCTTGATGGGCGAGTACTTGGCCATCGCGTCGGCGATGGTGGCGTCGGTGACGAGTAAGGAGTCGTCCGAGATTGGCGAGTCTCCGCCGGATCCCGAATGGGGTGAGTCCGCGCCGGCGTCGACGTTCTCGGGCACCGGCAAGTCGCCGAGGACGATGTTCTCGGAGTTACGCCGCGACGTCTTGATCTCCTCCGCCTCAGCCTCGAACTCCTCGAACTCATCCTGGACGTCGTCGTCGTAGTACTCACCCGCGTACGCGTCGTTGTCGGTTTCAAAAACTTCCTGCGCCTTTGAAAGCTCCTCGGTTGAAAGCGCCGCCTCGTTCGCCGCAGCCTCCGCCTGCTCGATCTCGGCGAGGAGCAAGGGCGGCCGCGGGGGAGGTAGGTCCACGACGCCCTGCACGGGATCCGCGGCGATGAAGGACGCGAGCTCCTCCTCGTCCATCGTCTCGTTGAGGTTCAACTCTTCGGTGACCGGCCGGGGGTTCAGGTATCCCTTGATAGCCTCGGCGGTGAGTTCCTCCGCGTTGGCGCCTATGAACTCAACCGCGAGCTGCGGCACGCCGGTCTGCATGGCGAACTCGCCCTCCTTGATGCGCTCCGCGTGCATCTTCAGCGCCTTGCCCTCGACGATTCTTTTCTTACGCTTGGGCGGGCCCGGGACCTCGGGGGCGGACGCGCCGGGGAACACCGCCTGCAACGCCATGTAGTCACCGCCGGCGCCTATGAACTCGCACTCCAGCACCTCCTTCACTTTACCGATGTCGAAGCCGGGCTCGCCGGGTTTTGGGACGAGCCCCCGAGCGACTGCTTCGTCCGCGGTGGTGACGACTGCTTTGTCGTTATGTTCCGCCTCGGGCTTGGACGGGAGCTCGGAGTTTGGGTGGAGCGCGGCGTACGCCAGGTCCGCGGCGTTGGGCCCGATGAACTCCACCGCGAGGTTGTCGACGTCGTGGACGTCGATGTCGGAGTCGATGTCGGAGTCTTCTCCTTGTTTAGGGTTCGGTTTCTCCGACCACGTCGGTGCTTTCGCGTGACTCGAGCCTTTGCTGCTGACCGTGCCGGTGCCCTTGAAGAAGGTGCCGGAGAAGTCGGCTTTCCAGCCCTTGCACGCGGCGGCTCGCGCGGCGGTGCGCTCGTCCGCGGTCATCGACGCGAGGGCATCCGCGATCATCTGCTCCTTGGAGACGATCACCGGGTCGGGAGGGACGTCTTCCTCCGTATCCTCCTCCTCGTCCTCGACGGCAACCTCGGTCTGCTTGAGGACGACGTCGCCGTCCATGACCGTCTCCACGGGCCCGACCGGGACGGGATCCACCGGCGGGGTCTCGAAGACCTGCCCGCGCAACGCCGCCTCGTCGCGGCTCGCCTCCTCCGCCAGAATCTTCTCCATCAGCAATTGATCCTCGACCATGCGCTCCTTCGCCGCGACCGCAGCCTTCGCCGCCTCCTTCGCAGCCTCCACAGCCTTGGCCTCGATGGCCTTCGTCGCGGCGGCGCGCCACGCGGGGTCCAAGACGAACTCCTCGAGGCCATCCTCGCCGCTCGCGAACTGGTCGCACATCGCGAGAAACTTGGCCAGCGCCGGGTTGGCGCCCTCCGTATCCTTGAGCTGAACCGCCGCGGGATCCGAACCGTCGCCGCCGCCAGCCTCCTTCGCCGCCGCCTTCTTCTCGCGGACCTGTCGGCGCAGCTCCTTCTCGCGCTGCGCCCTGTCCTGCATCCGCGCCACGAGCTCTTCGTTTTTGCGCTTCTCGTCGATCAAATCACCTTTGCGCTCGGAGAGCCAGTTCTTGAACGAGGGGTACTTCCCGCGGTCAACCTTCCACCCGTCCTTGTGTTTGGCGTCGTTCCGGCGCACTGATTTGGTGCCGTAGACGCGCCGGTTCTTCTCCAGCGTCTTCAACCGGCGGGTATCGTTGAAGGATGAAGAGACGGTGTCTGCGGTGTCGTAGGATGCGAGGGGGTTGTGTCGCCATGGGCGGGACTGATGCGTCACCGGTGGTGCTCTGTTCTCCTTGTGCTTCGGGCCGGTGGGCTGTGCGTCGACGCGCGCGGGTAGGTTCAGGCCGCCGCCCGCGTCGATCTTCGCGGGCGGGTAGCGGCGCTCGTATGACTTACGCGCGTCGTCTAGTTCGCGAAGCCGGCGTTCGTTCGCGTTGGCGCTTTTTGACGGCCATCGGCGGGGCGCGGCGCCGACGTGGACGTCGGGGTCGACGCGGCCGTACTTGGCGCTCGCGTCCCTTCTGCGCGCCAACGCGGCGCCCTGCTTCTCGCGCTCCGCGGCTTTCTGCTGCGCGGACATCGGGGACTTCGTAGGGGCGGTCGCCTCGAGCACCCGCGCGTCGGCCGAGGCGCTGACAGATTCCATGAGCGTCTGGCCGAGCACGCCAGTCTTGTTGTGGACGCGCGCTGGGGACGGGTCGTCCAGCACCCGCCTAGCCTTCTCCGCGATGGACGCCTTCAGGGTGTCAATCTGCGCGGCGGCGGATTCCTCCGCCGTGCGCCGCGCCACGAGCGCCGCGAGCGCGTCCGGGTCATCGAGCGCAGCCTTGGAATCAGCGACGAGATCCCCGCCAGCCTTGTCGAGCAAGGACGCGAGGTACGCGTCGCCGTCGACGCCGAGGTCGTCGAACGTATCGCCGTCGTCGAAGGCTGGCGGGGGTGTCAAGCCGCCGGGTGGGCCCGGGGACACCGGCGTGGTCATCGGTGTCGATGCAGGCGGCGTCGGCTTCAGTGGTGACCGGCGGAGCGTCGAGGCGAACGACCGTTGAAGCTTTCTCGGCGAAATTCAAATGGATGGGCGTTTTTTCCAAACCGAAATAAGAAATAGGTTTTGGTCGTATATCAGCACAGTTGAAAGTATACGTATATTTACGGTTAGGTCTCTATGGCATTCGTGGTTATGAAGAATGTAAGACCACTCAAACTAACTACTGGCTCGCCGCCGCCGCCCTCTCCTTCTCCGCGTGCGCCCTGAAGAACCTCACGAGCCCGCTCTGCACCTCCCCGTACCCCCGCGGAATCACCAACCTCTCCTGGATCCACCCCGGTAACTGGGCACTCACACCCAGCGGCGGCATCCGACCCTGTACACAAAACAAGCCGTCAGTCTAATTGCACATACGAGAATGAAAAGAAACTCACCGTCTCTGCACCAGCCGGAGCGTACCTCCCGTCCACGAAGACAATCGCAGCGAAGTCCGCCACGTGTCGAATCGCCCGTCCCACCGATTGGTTCACCGCCCGCATGCACAGCGCCTCGTAGTACGCCCTACCGCGGGACTTGACCCCGGGTTTAGGGTTCAGCGGCGCTGATCCGTCCAGTCGCTCGGATGCATCCAGGTGTCGCATCCGCGCCTGTAAACAAAACACGATGTCAGTCCAATTGCACATATGAGAATAAAAAGAAACTTACCTTGAGCTCCGGCTCTTCGGGGTTGGCGAATGGCAACCCGACCATGACCACGAGCCGCCCGAGCTCATCCTTGAAGTTGATCCCCTCGCTGAGCTTACCGCCGCACACGCACAGCATCACGGCGCCGGTCCGCCCCGCGTTGTTAGAGCTTGAGCCGGCGGCGCGAGCGGCTTCGTTAGCCTGCGTAAAAGAAAAACACGCCGTCATTCTAATTGCCTATACGACAATGAGAAGAAACTTACCTTGCGACGATCCTCGCCGTTGCGCACCGAGGTTGCAAAGTCGCGAAGAACCTTCTCCACCTTGGCCGCCTGCCTCGGTTCACGGAACAGCGCCTTGTGCCGGGCGATCTGCGAGTTCACACCGGTTTTCACCCACCGTTCGTAGACGGTATCGGCGTACGCGAACGAGGGGAAGAAGACGACGACGCCACCTGGCGCCACCTGGCACGCGTTGGCCAATAAGCGCCCGAGCTCGTCGATCATCTCCGGCTTACCCCTCGATTGGAACGAGTAATCGAGGGGCTTACCACTGGGTCCTTTGGCGACGGCGAGGGGAAGAAGGGCGTCGGGTGGGACCACGTGGCCGCAGCTCAGCGACGTCAGCGTCCGCGCGGGTTTTCCTTCGTTTTCCTTGGTGTCCGCGTTCGTTTGACCCTCGTTTCTTGGTTCAACTGCGTTCGTTTCGTGGCCCTCGGGAACCGCGTCCGGGAAGAGCTGCCTGGCGAGCTCCGGTATCGGCGCGAGCGTACCGCCGACGAGCACCACCGCTCTTGATTCATCGACGATCTGCCTGAACCGAGCGGCGGCGTCGAGGAGAACAAACTTCAGTTTGCCGCCGTCGGCGTCATCGCCGCCGCCGCCTCGCTCGACGAGGATACGGCCGTCCGCGTCTGCGCTGGCGAGCGCCGAGACGAACGCGGCGAGCGCGTGGACGCTGCCGACCCGGGGCTGACGTGGCACGTCGGGATTGGTCGAGTTTCTGTCGGACACGACGCCGACGCCGAGCGCGGCGTCGTCTTCCCAGTTCCACGGATCCGCCGCGCCGGACGAATCGGAACGCGCCACGTGTTCCCCGTACCCCGCGATCTTGTGCGCGATCTTACTGTCGCGCAGGTACCTCTGCAACGCGAAGAAGTTGACGTTGTCGGCGCCGCACTGGAACAAGAAGTCGTTCAGGCTCTTGACCTCGCCCGCGCTTGATTCATTCGACTTTGACCCGGGTTTGTTTTGGTCCTTGAGCGCGGCGGTGAAGCCCCTGGCGAGCGCCCCGAGCGTCTTCAAGTGCCGCAGGTTACCCACCGCGAGCCGCGTGTAAAACCTGTCCACGTACGCGGTCACCATCGCGTGCACCGCACCGCACTGCTTACCAGTCAGGACCGACCCGTACGCTCCGTGCACCGCCTCCACCAAGTTATGCGCCTCGTCGAAAACGACAACCGAACCCTTCAGATTTATCCCCAAACTCTCCCGCGTCTCCTTGTGAAGCAACGACGCGTACGGCGCGAACACCAAGTCCGCGCGGGGCAAGGCTTTGCGCGCGGCGTAATAGGCGCACGCCTTGTGACGCGTCCCCGCCGCCGCGAGGTCCTCGATGTCCATCGGAGCGGCCAACGCCGCTTCCGCAAGGTCAGCCACCGCGGCGTGTCGCTTCTTGAGATACGGACACCCGCCGCCAGTCTTCGGCTTCGCTTCGCCCCCGTCCTTGCCCTCACCCTTGCGCGCGCGCTCGCCTCGCGCCTTTGGTTTACCCAGTTCGAGGCACCGCTCGTTGAGCCTCGCGGCCGAGTTCCCCGCCGCCGCCCTAACCTCGGGGTTAACGCACAGCTGCGCCCTCGACGCCACCGCCACCGCGTTGATCGTCCCGTCCTCGCCGCCGAACGTCGTCGAGTTGAGCTCGCCGACCACCTGCGTGAGCTGCGAGTGGGTCCGGCTGCAGAATATAACCTGCTCCGTCGCGGCGTCGTCGGCGTCGGTGTCCGAGTCTTGCACTCCGAGTCGAACGGACCCGCCCGCTCGCCTCGCGCGTTTCTTTCGTAATCCCCGATCGTCCCGTTCGTCGTCGGTGGAGTCGTCGTCGGAGATCATGAGGTCAGGGTTAGCGGCGCGGGTGCCCGGTGGCTTGTCGTCGTCCCAGTCGTCGGCGAGGAACTCCGCATCCTCGGCCAAGGCGTCGTTTCCCGCATCGATGGTTTTTCCTCCCATTCGCTTTTCTCGGTCCGCGCGTTCGTCGCGGTCAGCTTTCTCTCTGCGCTTCTGCCCGGCGAAGAAGGCGGCGTCCACCGCGGCGGCGGCTTTACGCGCGTTGCGCCTGCGTTCGAGCCGGCGTTTCATGCGCTCCGCGAAGTCCCGCGCGGATTTGTCCTTTTCGTAATCGCGGAGCCAGTCGGGCTCGTCGTTTGCATCCACGCCGTTCGCGCCCGATGAGCTCGGATCTTTCGCGCCTTCATCGCCGACATCGCCGCCCTCGCCGCGCTCGAGTCGTCGCCTGTGATCCTCGAGCCACTGCAGCGCGCTGCACAGCACGCTCAGGGTCTTGCCGGTGCCCGTCGGGGACTCGAACACGCCGATGCCCCCGCGCTCCAGCACTTTGTACAAGCCCCGCATCAGATCGAGCTGGATGGGGTAAGGCTCGTACGGGAACGCGGGGAAAATCTGGCGCGAGGTCGAGGTGGATGCCACGTCGCCCCCGCGACACCCGCCGGCGCCGCCGGTGGGCGAGGCCCCACCCGACGTCATCCCCGCGTGACCGCCCGCCTCAAGATCTGAATCGATTTGTTCCTCCGACAGCTGGTTTTGAAGCCACCAAGTTTAAGTGCTCTTCGCAATATAGCGGGCGTCCAGGCTGTACATATCGCGTTGAGATGGACGGACCCGTGTGTCGCGGACAATGATGTACTTGTATTAGTCATGATGTACCATGTATCAGTTAGCTCACTGTATTAAACGTTATTTCAATGGTACCTTGGAAGGGAGTCGCTAGCTAGCTCGGCTGGTGAAGGGAGGATGCCGCGACGAAACCCCCCGTTCGAATAACCTTAGTCCGCCCGCCCCGCCCATCGGCGCCGTGTATCACGAACGACCCGCCGTCTCCACCGCCCGCCGCTTCGGATCCACCCGCGCTGGACCCGAACCGTCGCGAAAAGGAAGCCGCGCCCGCGGGTATCGCCGAAGCGACGCCGCGGCTCTTTTCGTTTCCATTTCTCCCATCCGTAGATCCGCCCTTTGGTCCACCCTCCATCCCGCTCAGTATGTCGTCGAGCAGGTCCTCGCCGCTCGTCGCCTTTACCCGCTTGTTAGGGTTACCCACCGGTTTCCGCCCCAGTCCGTGGTCGTCGAACGCCAGGTGTTTCTTTCCCTGTTTCGAGGATCCCCCGACTCCTTTCGTTTTTCCAATTCGTTTTTCCAATCCGTTCCCGGCGTCGCGCAACGGCCGCCGCAGCGCGTTGTCCGCGTCGAGCGCCGCCGCGTCGTCCCACGCGTCGTCGTCGTCCGCGCCCCACGCGCGTCGCTTCGAACCTTCTGGAACGTTCTGGAACCTTCCCGCCGGCGACGACGGGGCGCTGCTCCTACCCCCGATCGGACCCCCAATCGGACCGGCGCCGCCACCCGCCGTCCCGACTCCCCGGCCGCTCTCCAGTGTCTTCACGCGCCGCACGAGCTTACCGTACTCGTCTATCTGCCTCGCGAGCTGCCGGTTCTTCCCCGCGAGTGACCGGCACAGCGTCTCCACCGCGTGCCTCGGGTCTTCGCGTCGGAACCTGTGCACAGAACACACGTGTCAGTCCAATCGCCCATACAGTACGTACGAGAATTATAAAAAGAGATGAACGCACCGAACCAACAGCTCCTGCTCCGCCAACGATACCCCCTCGTGCAGGTCCCGCTCCAGCCTTCGCTGCGTCTCCATCGACTGCAGCTTACTCTGCGCGCG
>Ga0115006_10002282_pt1 | contig 12513 bp, 9 predicted proteins | sample ArcOceMetagenome_3_FD_88943 | JGI IMG/M metagenome (GOLD analysis project Ga0115006, IMG submission 88943) | Marine eukaryotic phytoplankton communities from Arctic Ocean - Arctic Ocean- Svalbard ARC20M Metagenome | ecosystem: Environmental > Aquatic > Marine > Oceanic | place: Arctic Ocean...
ACGTAGTACGGCGGGTCCCGTCTCCTACACCTGGGTAGCGCGGTCGCGCTCGGAGTCCACCTCTCAGTTCACTGCGTTAGCTTTGAATAAACCTTCCTCCTCCTCCTCCTCCTCCTCCTCCTCCTGCTCCATAGCATCGCGCATGTACTCCAAACGCCTTCTCCTCCTCTAGATTCTTCCCCCCCGCCACCCCCGCTTCCTCCTGGTTAGCTATGAATGAACTTCTCCTCCTCCTTCTCATCTATCTCCAGAGTTTGAAGCACAGTATTTACATGCAGCGCCTTGCTCTCCCCTTTGTTTGCGACCTCGCCCAGCTTACTGTCTGGGAGGTAGAGGATCTGGCGCAACCAATTCGAAACCACTGCTGGGGCAAATCACTGTGCAAGCAGCGGCAAACTGAGACGCAGTATTTCTCCATTTTGACATCCCACCAAAATGATGTTTTTAGAGCACTGAAGAATCTTGACAGAGCTTGGGCAGCTAAAGAATGCCACGGGCTCTTTCTTTTCAGCAAGCCCTCGAGCACCCAGGGCAGAAGGAACGTCACAAAGGTGCACAAGGACACGATCGTCGTCTCCTCTGATGACGTAATTGCCCACTGTCTGCTCTTTCAAACTTCTAGTCGCAAATTTCCACTCCTCCTTCCCCTGCGTTTGAGCGCGACTTGCAACATCCCAAAAACAGACAGCACCATCATCGCTGCCCGAGATAAGGATGTTTCCGTCCTCCGTGAATTCCAAACGTGTGACGGGGTTGCTGTGACCCCCCCGAAGGCAGCAAATCTCGTCGCCCGTGTCTACGTCACGAAGAACGATACATTTGTCCCGCGTTCCTGACGCAAGAATCTGCCCACTTCCCGGGGAAAAGCACATTGATGTAAAGTAGTTGCTGTCCCACGTCATGGTCAATGAGCAGCCCTTGCTTGGTGACCAAAAGCGCACAGTGTGATCGCCGCTTGAAGCAATCAATGTGCAATCGGGGGAAAAAACAGCTTTTGACACCGTAGCATCATGCCCTCTCAAAGTCGCTTCGCACCTTCCAGTGACGGTATTCCAAACCTTGATGGTTTTGTCCCACGATGAGGTGATCACTGAGGTGGGATTACTGCGATCAAAAGCAACACTCGTCAAACCATTAATGTGCCAGAACGTGGCCTCGCAATTGCCCGTGACAAGATTCCAGAGCTTAGCACTACTGTCATTGGAACCACTTATCAACGTAGTGGAGTCACTTGGGTGGAAGCTCAGTGCACGTACTCCGGCACCGTGCTGTTGAGGAGACGTCATCCGTTCTAAAAGAGTGCCGGTATATGCACACCACAACCTGATGGCATAATCCTGATTTTCCCAACCGCCAGCACTTGCTAACTTAGTGCCACAATTAGAGAAAGCGACAGCCCTCACGCAGTCACGGTGATTCTTCAACGGCGGCCATAATGGGAAGCCAGATTGTGAAGACCATAATCGAACTGTAGTATCCTCTCCACCAGAGGCAACCATCGTGCCGTCGGGCGAGAAGCAGCAAGTGAATGCTTTGTCATGACCAATGAAGTTGGCTTCGTACTTGCGAGTGGCGACATTCCACCGCAACATTGTCCCCTCTCTGGCCCCACTTACGAGCGAATTTGGATCACTCGGACTAAATACGACAATCACGATGTCACCGGGTGGGGCTTCATACCCTTCCTTCAAAGCTTTAGTGTTCCCCTTCCACTCTTGCGCATTACCCAAGGCCTCCCTTTGATATCGTAATTCCAAGCCTATTGACGTCATCCGAGATACTTCGAAGCCAGTCGAGGCATCAAACACCACCACTTCCGCCGCTTGTGTCACAGCAAGCAGGCTGCCGTTCGAGTTGAAGGTCACAGAGCTCACGCCTCCCCCCTCCCCAGTTCTACCCTCAGTTTGCGCAGGCTGCAGAGTCCATCGGCACGAGTGCGGCAGTGGTGGTTTGTTGAGCCAGTGAATTGTTTCCGGCGTTGTACTTTCGACCAGAGTTGGGAAGACAGATTCCAGTTCTTGCGATGCTAGCTGAAAAACAGTGTGTTTCACTGGCCATGCTGAAAGGTCTTCAAGTAATGGTCTGTGATGATTCATGAAGGCACGTACGTTCCGTAGTCGATCCTTTATCGTCTCGCTAACAGACGATGAGCACAGCAAAGCGCCAACTTCTCGCATCAGTGAAAGCGGTTTTGTCCCACCACGAAGCCAAACATTGATATTAAGAGGGTTTAGATATTCACTTGCCAACTCCTCTACGCCGCAACCGCCGGCATCCCGCCATGTGAGTTGCCTTTTGCTGTGCTTAAGAATCAATCCAAGGACTTGTTCATTGCCGGAGAAAATGGCGAGTGCCAATGCTGTGGCGCCGTCAGTCCTTTTCACTTCCACATCAGCACCCGCCTTGATGAGAGCCTCACAAATCTCATAGCTTCCCGATTCGCATGCGGCAAGCAACGGAGTGTTTCCCTGCTCGTCTGTAACTCTTACATCAGCGCCAGCCTCCACCAGGGCCTTGTATATCTCAAAATTCCCCGACGCACACGCTGCCAACACCGGGGTGTTTCCGTGCTGGTTTCCTGTTGATACATCGGCCACACTGGCCTTGAGTAGAGCCTGACATACCGCAAAATTCCCTGATCTGCAGGACTCCAGCAGCGGAGTCGTGCCTTGCTTGTCTAATGTTGTTACATCAGCACGTGCAACGAGAAGAGCCTCACATATCTCCAAGCTTCCAGAGCTGCACGCCGCCAGAAGATGAGTCCTGCCTTGTGCGTCTCCCTCCGCATGAATATCAGCACCTGCCTTGACAAGGGCCTCAAACAATCTGAAGTCACCTGAATCGCAGGCGGACAGAAGGGGCGTTTTACCATGTGTATCTCTTACATTCAGTCCCTCGAAGCACTGTGGCGCAGACCCGAAGGTGCAAAACGGGCCTTCCTGAAGTAGGCCTTGGCAAATCTCGAAACTCGCTTTTTTACAAGCGACAAGTAGCGGAGTGTTCCCTTGCTTATCAGCTGCTACTTTCATTTGGATGATGGCTTCAGATGCGACGTCTACCTCTGTGAGAGCACGGAATATGTCAAAGCTCCCACCTTGACACGCCGCAAGGAACGGTGTCCTGCCCTGCTCGTCCGCTACAGTTACGTCAGCATTGACGCTGATCAATGCCTTGCAGATAGGAAGGCTGCATCGTTCACACGCCGCGAGAATGGGCGACTTTTGACGTCTATCTGCTTTGTTGACATCCGCTCCTGCCTTGATGAGGGCCTGCACTAATAGAAAATTGTCCTGCTCGCATGATATAAGCAGCGGGGTTTTGCCTTGCTTGTCTTCCCCTTTCACATCCGCACTAGACCGGATAAGTGCTTCGCATAGGTCGAGTCTTCCTACCTTGCACGCCATGAGTAAGGGAGTCGTGCCCAACCGATCTTCTGCGTTCACATCAGCACCAGCTTCGATAAGATTCTGGCATATGGTAAGTGTGCCTGCTCCAGCGGCCACATGTAATGGACTCCTACCTTCTCTGTCCGTTGCTGATAAGTCCGCGCCTGCTTTGATCAGTGCGTCGCATAGCTCAACACTACCTATCTTGCACGCCGTGAGAAAAGGTGTGGCACCCTTCTCGTCAACAATTGTCGTCGTGGTCCACATCTTGGGGGTTTGATGAACAATGGCTACGAGCGCAGGCGCGTTTCTCTTTGCGCAATCAGAAAACCATGCAGCTAGCAATTTGGATGTGCCCAGACCCGTGCGTGCTGAGGTGAGCGCTGCTGCCTTCATTTGCACAGCATCCTTCACCAGCGTGCTAAAGATCGAGTCTTCGTTAAAATCACTTGAAGAAGTGCTCGTGTGTACTTGCAGCACATTTTTGCAGGTGTTCCTCGCTGTGCTCACAAACGATTCTAGCTCGCGAGTTGCCTCTGATTTTTCGATACCACCAGCTTGGTCCAGAACCAAAAGGTCACGGACTACCTGCAGCAGATTTTCCATGAGCATAAGTTCTCTATCCACCTCACTCGCAAGATTCTTAACCATACCCAGGTGCAAGAATTTTCGCCGCTCCTTCAAATTATCAATCGTCTCTGCTTTCTGATTGACAGTCACTCGAACGGGAACTTCCAGCACAGGGAATCCATGTTTTGTGAAATCCATCTGCGGCAACCCGATTACCTCCAGATTGGAGAGTGGTGAGAAACAGATCTCCTCCTCAGACTTGTAAAAAGAAATAGGCCCGAGAAAGCCGCCGCTATCCATGGCACCGCGCTCAAACTTGAAGATCATTGCCATTTGACCACCGGCAGCAAAGTCGAGTGCAGTTTGTCGTTTCGTGGTAGCAGATAAAAACCCCAATTCAACATCACCTTGTCTGCCCAAGTGGTTTTTGGCAGCAAACTGGCGCGGAAGTCGCATACCATGGGAGCCTCGCATCACGTATCGGGGTGTCAGCGGACTGACCCTGGAGATTTTGATAATGTAGCTGTTGATGCAGTGGATAGTGGTAGTGAAATTGTTGCCTTTCATTGCCTCCAGGACCGATTTTGGGAACCCCCTCAATACTGTGTTATATTGAACGAATTGGGGCCCCGTGTACAGACGTGCACACAGTACCTCCTCGGGAAGGACGGCCGCAAGTGCAAACAGGGCACGCCCTCTCTCGATAGACGCCCGGGTATTCTCACAGTCCCAACCCATGAGATCAGTCATGGCACGAAAGAGCATTTCCATTGTCAAAGGAGCACCTTCTCTCACTTGCTCAAGGCGCTTCTGGAGTCTTCTGATTGTCTTGGAAAATCCCCTGTTGGACATCATGAGTAATACCATCGCCTCGTGAACCCGATCTTCTTCGGACAGGTCAAGCGGCCCGCAAATGGTCTGCAACTGGCTCAAAGTCAGAGAATATCTCCTATCTGAAAACCGCTCGGGAGTGAGGCATCCTGTTGCAGAAAGGAAAATGCGAAACGGAAGAATCTCTCGTTGTCGTTTTCCACTCCCGGCCCCGGGATATGAATTCCGCAAGTCCGGCCGGAGCACCGCTTCCAACTCTTGCTTCGGAGTGCACACGAGTTTTTGCTCTCCACTCACGTACCTAGTGTCTGCATTGGCTGAATTTTCGTGCTCGTTGATGACAGCCTCTAAAACCTTGAGTTCTGGCAGCCCAATCTTTTTATCCAGTCCGTCGTAAAAGACCTGGGCCGACGCAAATTCACCTTCAACAACATTCTGTCCAAGATCGTCACCAGAAAATTTGAGATTCGTAGTTCTTACGTCTCTGCCCTGTCGTGCGAGTTTGAGTTTTGCAATCGTTTCATACACTCGGTCGGTTATGTCGTCCACTGCTGCTTCAACATGGGTCTTCACATCGTCACGCGTAAGGTTCAAGACGTCGTCGAAACTCGGTCGTGTATTCACTTTCATCAAGCGACTGGACAATAACTTGTACAGGTTCATGTTCCTCAGCATCTGCTCAATCTGAAACTGCGGGAAACGGTGGTGAACCCAATCGCGCAGTGTGTCTTCTGAGACTGAGGTTGCTCGCTTAGAAGATGTGCCCGCCACTGAGCCGATGTGCTGAAGCAGTCGCTCGGTGCATGCAACATCCATGTCAACACCGAGCATCGTGCGTAAAACCACACACAACTGCTGACCATCCAGTGGACCGTCGCTGAACATCTCAGAGATTGCGCTGTCCCCAGGCCCCACACCGCCCCTAATCAGCCAGAACGACATGATTGCAGATTCTGCCTCGTCGAGTTGCGACTCGTATCGCTCCTCATCCTCGTCGACTCCTCTTTCCGCGGTTCCACGAGCATGGGGAGCTGATGAGGGAACATCGGCGCTATTACCGAAACAACACCTCAACACGAAGGCCGACAGCCACCTCCGTACGGAGGTCGACAGCGCCTCGCCTGAGTCGCCTCCGAGCATCCCTCTGCACGGAATAACACTCACGGGGCCACCGGCGATCTGTGGCCAGTCCTTTGTCCTGCGATGGTCCCTTTTCAAAGCCGGCGGAAATGCCTGCGTCTCACTGCACCGTGCGGCACTCACCGGAGCCTTGCGCTATACATGTTCCCCGGCGACCGCCGGCCCGGTCCCACCCACCGGGTAAAGAGAAATGTTTCGGAGTCACTGCAGAAGGGAGCGCAAGCGCGCAGTGTGCGTGTATATCAGCAAGTTGTCTTTTAGGCGAAGGCAGCAGCTCCGACCTTCGCGCACGCTCCGCCGGCTCACGCGGGGCAGCAGCAACCGCTCCCACGGCCCCCGCAGCGGTTCCCCCGGCTGCGAGAAACGTCCGAGGCCGAGGTCGCCCGCGCCCGAGACCCCGAGCCGCCCGCCGCCCGAGCACGTTCGCCCGAGCGTCGCCAGTACATGTGCTGGCGCTCTCCCGAGCGGCGCCAGCACCAGTGCTTCGGCCGCGCGGCCGAAGAAGCAAACAATTTGGATGCAAACCGAAAACGGCTGCAGCGCAGCTCGCAACCTGCGCTATGCTCACCTGATGTCAGCCGAGGAGGTTGCCCCGCCCGCGACACAAACCTGTGGGCGCCTCACCTGCGCGCCAGCACTCAACACAGTCAGACCGCTACAAACTCCAAAAATAGTAGTTCATATTGGCGCCCGCGGCTTGCAGTGCGCAGAGTGCTTGGGTGGGGTCTTGTGCACCAGCTGCCGGCAGGGGCGCGTGCCTGCGGGCGCGGTCAGCGGCGTTCAGCGGCCAGCGCCGTCCTCTACGCCATAGAGCGCTCGAGAACGCCGCGCCGCTGAGCGTCGCTGACGGGCCACGCTCGCGGCCAGTGGGTGCGCAGGGTGCCCGGGTGGAGACCCGCGCACCAGCCGCCAGCAGTGGCGCGCCCCGTCGGTACCATCCCACGGCGGTCAGCGGCGCGGCGCGCGTCGCCCTGCAGCGGGGCAGCGATTTGGCAGCCACCTCGGGTCCGCTGAGGCCGCTGACGGGGCGCGCCCGCGGCTGGCAGCTGCGCAGGGTGCTTGGGTGGGGTCTTGGGCAGCAGCGGCCGGCAGGGGCGCGTGCCTGCGGGCGCGGTCGGCGCAGAGACGGCGAGGACCGCTGACCGCCGTCTCTCCAAAACTATCCAATATACCATAAATTTTCAAATGAAAATCCAATATTTGGGCCCGAGTTTGTACTGAAAATTGATCTCGGGCCCAAATATGTGGATTTTTTGTCGAATTTATTTCAAGTGGGCGTGGAAGGGGCATGCCGGCGCTGCGCTTCATGGGCAGGGCGTGGCTGGTGGGTGCTGTACGTATGCGCAGCGCCACATGCGCGCAAACGGCAGGCGCATGCCGCCCCTGGCTGTGTCGATTCTCTCTGAGCTGCGCCGCGCGCTGCGTGCTCACCGGAAGCGACCCTTGTGGCCGCGCAGGTTGCGGGGGACGACCTGGCACTGCCCTTTGCAGTGGGCGCTCTGCTGCGCGCGGTGGGGCTGGGCATCCTGGGCGCCTTCGCCTTCTCCTTCGCCGCCGACATCTCCTGCCCCACTGTGACGTGCCCGTGGCTCGTGCTGCCGGGCGCTGGCTGCATTGTCGGTTACATCGTGCTGAGCATTGCGCTCATGGCCGTGACCGCGCTGCTGGAGGCGGGCATAGCAATGTCGTCGTCAAAGGGCGCGATCATGCTCGACTCGCCCCGCCACGCGCTGCCGTCGCTGCTCGCGGTGCACTCACTCGTGAACGTGGTGGAGCTCCTGCTGGCGTTCTGGGCGGCGCTCTCCTTTTGGAGCGACAACCTCGAGTGCCACGGCGTGTCGCCGCATGAAGAGCAGGAGGCGGTAGAGATGCTCGGTGCCATTGTGTGGCTGCAGGTGTTCGCGATATCCACGATGGTGCTCGGCGTCGTGTTCACGTTTGACCTGAGCGGCAGCGTGGACGTGAACGATATTGCCTGGCTGAATCGCCGATGGCAGACGCGCTGCAAGCTGCTGTGCTGTTTTGCGCCGCAGGATTCTAGCACAGAAATCGCGCTGCGATCTCTCGTCCAGACTATTTCATCCATCTTCGCGGGTCTCGACCTGGTACCGTCAGATGGCCTCGCGGCAATGCTGTTACTCGCCCTCCTCCCGCCAGGGCATCACGTCAGCGCACCGAGGAGCAGCGAAGTGCCTGGTCGACCTGCTCCAGGTTCACGAGCGCTGGTGGAAGAAACCGAGGATGGCGCCGCAGATGCTGGTGTCGCAGATGCTGGTGCGCACGAGCCAGGCCTCGACGACACGGGAGCCATCCAAGAGAGTCACAGGCCGCGGAATCACAGCAATCCTGCGCCTGCGCAGCACTGCGCAGCCAGTAGTCGACGTAGTAGGGTCAAGCTCGACACTGATGAAGACGTGCAGCAGCGGCTGCGGCGAGCCTCAATATTTGCGCCCTACTGCTCGGCCTCGTACGGATGGTGGCTCCAGACTTGGCGGTCGTGCCTGTTTTGCAAGGGCGCCCTCCGCCAAGTTCGTGCCTGCGCACGATGTCAGTCGCCTCCCTTCATCGCGCGCGCGCGCGCACACACACACACACACATACACACACACACACACATACGCGCGCACACACACACACGCACACGCACGCTCGCTCGCTCATACACACGCACGCTTGCACGCACACACACACACATGCATGCATGCATGCACGCACCTTCGGCGTCAACCTTGGGCGGGATCTCGGCGGCTACCAACCCGACACACTGTATCAGGCGCGTGCGTGCGCTTCCAGAAATATCCGCAGTGGGTAGACAAGACGGCGCTGGCACACGAACTCAGGGACCGCGACTATCAAGTCCTCCTTGAGTGCCCAGCCCAGAACTTTCGGCCGGCACTCTACCTCGTGGCCGACTGGTATCTATCTATCTAGCTCCCACCCCGCGAGGACTTGGCCTGCATGCTTGCCCAGGCGGGGCAGTTTGTAACTGTTCCGGCGGTGCCTCTGGACAAAGTGAGTTGCTGTGCTGACAGCCGCGTGTTGGGCACACAGGACGCACGGGGCGCTGGTGGTCGTCATTCGCGGCACCCTGTCTCTCGCCGACCTTCTCACTGATGCCACGGCGCACACGTGCGTCCTCGAGGAGCATTTCTGCCCCTCAGATTCCCCCTGTTCAAGGAGGGTTGGCCAGAGGGAAAGGGAGCGGGCCAAGGGTGCTGGAACGGCAGGCAGAGGTGGAGCAGATGCCATGTGGCCACCTGCGGCAACTCCAGCCTCGCGCCTCGCCAGGCACAGTGCGTCCGGCCATAGGTCGGCGCTGTCCAGTGCGCCTGCGGCAGCCTCTACTCTGAGCAATGTGCAACCGTATGCGCAACTGGACGAAATTGTAGCGGGGGGGGGTGCAGAGTTGAGTGCTGGTGCCAACGGCAGGCCAACGGCTGGTGCCAACGGCAGGACTGCGGCAGAGGAGGACGCTGCCGCAGAAGAGCACGAGGAGGACGCGGCTCATGGGTGCGGGCATTACGGGCATGCGGGTATGGTGGAAGCGGCTGAAAGAGTGGCAGGCTTGCTTCATGCGTCTGGGCTCCTTCCTGCCCTCCTCGAATCGCAGGGGCTCGACGACCCCGATGAGGCGCCAGCGGCTGCGACGCGTGGTCACGGTCACGCCCCTTCGCAATCCGCGGCTGCCTTCTCCCGGAGCGAGGGCGGACAGCAGGCCGAGCGCGCGCAAGGGAGTGTGTGCAATGGGAGGGATCGCGTGTACAGCATGCTCCAGATGGGTGAGGAACATGTGTATGTTTCCGAGGATATTTTGGGTGTGAATGGTGGAGGGGGGCGTTGTAAAGGATTTGATCTTGTCGTGGTTGGGCATTCGCTTGGTGCGGGCGTCGCGACGTTGGTCTCGATGCTCCTCAAGGTCTGCCGTTCTGTTGTCAGGGTTCCAGGGTTAGGACTGCAACGCTAGAGAGAGACTGCTGCAGCGCCTGGTTTTGCTGCTGTGTTCTCGCACGCGCAGCTGTGCTGCTGCAGATCTGCTTGCTTACTGCATTGTGTCTGCCTCGCTCTTGCCCTGTCGAACGCGCGCGCGGAGACAGGCATCTGGAGAGGAATGTTACAGATCATTAGAGTGCATTGCCCTATCACCGCCTCCAACGTTGTCGCCAGCAGCTGCGGCATCATCGCGAAACTTTGTTACGGCATTGGCTGTGGAGGACGACATGGTTTCGCGTCTGTCGTGGCGCAGTTTGCAGCTCCTACGCGCTCGTGCCCTTGAGGCCCTGCTCCTCTGCCGCCAGGTGAGGCGCCTGATGCCAGGCGCAGGAAGATGCCGTGCACGTACCGCCTTATGATCTGGCCGACTCTGCGCGTGCTTGACTTGGTCCTTGGCTCTCCGCGCGCTTTGGTGCCTGCCTTTGGGACGGCCCTGCTGGGTCTTCTTGCCTTGTACGTGCACGCAGCCAAAGTGGCAGGTGGTCGTTTTCCTTGGCGTCTTTCGCTGCCTGTTTCCCTCGGATGACCAACGGCTACGCGACTACTTCCTGCTTGACCCGCACTCGCCTGACGGTGCCATGCTTCTGGAGCAACATCGCCATCTCTTTGACACGGGCCCGCTTCAGCCGCCACTGCGCGTCGGCGGGCAAGTCTTTCGCCTGCTTGCTTCTCCACCCCGACGCGCGAACAAAGTCAAGGTGCACTCGCCCGTTCCTAATCCTCTTGCACATTTTGCACCTCTTGCACATTTTGCACCTGCTCCTGTGCCCTAGCTTGGCGGTCGGAAATGAGAGACCGGCAAATCAGGTGGTGCGGATGGCCGGACACGAAATGGAGGAGCTGCTCGTGTCACCGCGCATGTGGATGCATCATCTGCCCGATCACCTCCAGCGCATGCTCATGAAGACAATGATTTTTCTCGATCGCTCGGAGAACGGGGAATGCGATGCATCAGGAGGCGGCTTCAGGGAAACGCATATAGCGCCAGGAGTGTCTCTCGACGAACCACTTCTCACGAACGAGCAGTATTAAAGCCGATTCTCCGAGTTTGCTCTCGGGCTTCTTTTGAATGGGAAGAGGGGTTTTGGCCAAGCCATCAGGTTGCGTGTTGCCAGAGCCAACCTGGTCGCTTGGGAAAATAGCACTCAAAAAAAATCGATGCACTTTATTTCACGGGCACGCATCACCTTTTGAACGTTGTTCTACAAATATTTCCCGATTGACACATCCGACGTCCCCGCATTTGCTCGCTACGAAGAAGACACGCTTTTCAATCGCTTTCTTGATTACAAAATCATTTATTAAAGTAAAGCCGCAACAAGCAACGAACACAGTATTTGGAGACGCCGAAATGCACATGGAAACAGAGGCAACACATGCGCGTGGACGCACGCAACGCCTGCCAAAACGAATCGGGTTCGATGCACCCTTTTTCGCCCCCAGGACAGCGATATGATACAGAATGTGATACAGAAATCAGCCTCGAGGTGATTTAAGGCTCTTGGTTGGTGACCTCCACTGTTTTGATAGGGTCCGCCATGGGGAAGACAACGTTGCTGGCAGCTGATGGGCCGTGCTCCGAAATATCGAGACCCACATCTTCCACCTCTTCGGACACGCGGATGCCAATCGTCATCTTGATCGTCATAAAGAGAAGGCCCGACATGATAGCAGTCCAAGAGAAGATGGCGATAGCGCCGATGAACTGCACGCCAAACTGCTCGCCTGTGCTGCAAGCCTTGCACGTGCCGGCGTTGGGGTAGGCGGCGTACTCCACATTGGCGTCGGTGCAAAAGATGCCAGTGGCCAAGAGTCCCCAGAAGCCGCACGCTCCGTGCACGGCGAAGGCGTCCAGCGGATCGTCCACCTTGAGCTTGAGCAGCAGGCGGGAGGCGCCGAAGCACACGAAGGCGCCGATCATGCCGATAAAGACGGCGTGCCAGTGGTTGACGACCGAGCAGTTGGCAGTGATGGAGACCAGGCCGCCCAGGATGCCGTTGAGTGCGAGGCCAATGTCAAAGTTTTTCTCTGCAGCGCCAGCGCGGTCGGCACGTGTCAGTATATTCAACCGGGAGGCAGCGCGGCTGAGGTGAGGCTATGTGTGTGTGGCGATGGGTCGTGAACACAATGACAGCACGGCAAGACAACGCAACGCGCGCTGCACTGACTCAATCGGCCAATGTGCACAGCACAAAGCCTGCGCTGTCAGAGGGGGGCGGGCACTGACCGATGAGACGGGCAATGATGGTCATGGTGACGCAGCCCGAGGAAGCGGCCAGCGTGGTGGTCATGGCCACCTTGGCCGCGACGTTGGCCGCGTTGGCCGAGAGCATCAGGGTCGAGCCGCAGTTGAAGCCATACCAGCCGAACCAGAGGATGAGGGTGCCGAGCGCCATCATGGTGGGGCTGGAAGGAGGCATGGGCTGCACCTGCCCGCCCTCGAAGCGGCCCTTGCGGGGCCCAACGACGATGGCGCCCATAAGGCCCGCCACGCCACCGACCATGTGCACGACGCCGGAGCCGGCGAAGTCAATCATGCCGCGCGACGTGTCCTTGCCCGAGAGGATCGGGCGCGCATTGCCGTCAGCATCGGGCA
>Ga0115006_10002284_pt1 | contig 12512 bp, 18 predicted proteins | sample ArcOceMetagenome_3_FD_88943 | JGI IMG/M metagenome (GOLD analysis project Ga0115006, IMG submission 88943) | Marine eukaryotic phytoplankton communities from Arctic Ocean - Arctic Ocean- Svalbard ARC20M Metagenome | ecosystem: Environmental > Aquatic > Marine > Oceanic | place: Arctic Ocean...
CTCTCTCTCTCGCTCGCTCTCTCTCTCTCTCGCTCGCTCTCTCTCTCTCTCTCTCTCTCTCTCTCTCTCTCGCTCGCTCGCTCTCTCCCTCCCTCCCTCCCTCCCTCTCGCAGCGACTAAAAAGAGTCTCCCCATGACAACGTGCGAGCAGTGTCTGGACAAAGCGAAGCGGGACATGCGAAACACGCACTGAGTGCGCGACATCCAGCGCTTAGAGCTCAACGATGAGCTCTAAATATCCGTCGTTGCCAGCTGGCACAGCCTGCTGAATGGGGCCCCCGCAACCTAACGTCATGTCATAGAGAACTCAGAACAATTCAGACTTTACTGGGTCCCAGTCCCCGTGCCTTGTCTCCGGGCCGTGCGCCCCTCACAGTCTCAGACACAGCAGACACTCGCATACGAGCTCAAGAGAACTTTCGCCCTCTATCTGCGAACCCCAACCACTACGCACACCTGTTCCCTCTCTGATACTCAGTCCCGCCTACGTGAAGCCCATGCTCCATCATGATCGAGAGCCACCAGACTCATTGATTCGGTATCATGCTTAAAACGATTTGAGAATACCGTTTGATGTTTTCTCCTCCTTGCCCACCAGCTTGGTGACGAGCGGCTTCACAAGCGGCTGAATTTTCCCTGCATAGAGTCTGACGGCCAGGTTGCGAGCCTTGACCGTGTAGCGGCAATTCAACAGCATGTTGTCCGCGGCCTTAACGTATGGCAAGATCGCCTTGTTCACGTCGCTGACCTTCATCTTTCTCATTTGCGCTGCCTGCTCCTTCACGAAGGCAGCAGTCTTCTTGATCGTCGCCGGGCTGGTCTTGATAGCGATTGCAAGCTTCTTGATCGCAGCAATGGCGTGCTTCTTGCCGCGCTTGGCCACCTTCTTCACGAGAAGCACAGGCGTCGAGCCCTTCAGGCCGTCTTTCTCTGGCAGATACTTGTCAACCAGCACGTCGGCACCAGCAAGTGACTTCGTGTACATGATTACAGCATTTGTTTTCAAATTCTGTGGCTTGGTATTCTCGATCGCATAGGCAGCAGAAGCTGCAACCATCTTGCGGGTCGCCGCGAGCTTGCGCACAGACCGGCGTGAAATTTTGCGCGAAATTCCCACGCACGTTCTGGGAAGCGCCATGTCTTGCACGGCGAGCTTTTTGTCAGCCTCGGGAAGCGCCCACTCGACAGCCTTGTCCGCAAGCTCCAAAACTGTGGTGTAGGCCTGGGTCACGGGCTTGCACACAGCGATGGTGGCTGTCGTGACGACACTCGAAGTGGCCTTGTACGTCCTAGTGTTGACGCCCCAATCAATGGTCCCGTCGGCAAGATCAACGGCACTATCAGCGACTTTCAACGCCGACTGCCCCATCCTGTTACAAAATACAAAAATACATTCATATGATAGATAAAACGATAGATAGATAGATACATGCATATATGAACACATACATACATACATCAATAGATGAATACGTACATACATCATCAATAGATGAATCGAGAGCGACATAGCACTTGGGTGAGCTCGCGTCGCAGCCTTGTACATATATACATACATATGTACATGTGTATCATAGATAGATAGATAGATGGATAGATACATGAATGATACGTACCTGGATTTGAGAATCAGGCTGACGGGCGCCTCTGCCTTTTCGACTGTCCACTTGATCACGCCAGGCCGACTTTTGCCATAAGTAATCACGCGCTTGCTAAAAGAGAGGCCATAGTCGACCGCATCGTGCGCAAAGTGGGTCGACCTTGTAGAGCGCCGCCGCGGTGGAGCAGCACGTTGTGCCCTGGCCCTTTTCACGTTCAGCACCACGGGCGCTTGTTCCTTTTTGCCGCGGAGAACTCGACTGTGCGCCTTCCACACCTCAAGGTACCTGCCATCGAATTCTGCGGTCAGGCTTAATTCAATAGGCAATTACATGAGAGTAACTGAACGCTGTTTCGTGGTTTCACTACCAGATCATGAACTCTTCAAGCTCCACACGTCCGTCGCCGTTTCCATGAGTGCAATCGACCCGATGCAGCAATATCGAGGCCATCTCCTTTCGCTCGTCGTAGCTCAGAGGCGATGCTTGCGGGTGGAAGAATGTATGAAGATCCCCTACCAGCATCGCCAGCTCGCCTGCATCGAGATACCCGCTGTTGTCGGTATCATACCATGCAAATCTCTCGGCCACGATCTTCTTCGTCTCTGTATCCACGCCGTTGTGAGCATCGTTCCACCTATGCGACAGATCAAGCATCCGCATGTACCACGGCAGAAAATCCTCGAAGAGCACGCACCCCTGCCCTTTCTTGTCGATGCGCTTCAACAGCTTTGCTGCAAAGTCCTCTGCGTCTTTCTGGGTAAGGAACTGCGACACGGGGGCAAAAGATTTGTGCAAATCGATTGCAAGTGCGAAGATGTCGTCTGCGCTGAGGGATCCTTTCTTCCCCGAGTCGTAATGGTCAAACTTGGATTTCGCCACTTTCTCAAACGCAACGTAGTCCTGGTCCTTGGGAACGGCCGGGTGGTACATTGGGGCCGCAAACTTAGTTGCTGCGCGTGGATCTACAGAATCTGCGTCTGCGAATGACATCAGCCACTCGTCTTCCGCCTTCGAACACGGTGCGGGCGGGGGGCCTGTTCGTTTTGCAGGGACAGCCTTCGAAGCCTTGGGCCTTCCCTTCGACGCCCGCTTCTTGTCGAGGATGGCCTATGGAACGTCAGGCACAATGTCTCAAACATCAGCATAAAGAGACTTTCTAAACGAAATACTCCCCACACGCGCGCGCACGGAAACAGACGATGCCTCTCTCTCAGTAAACAACCTGGTACCACGGCAAAAATTCCTCGAATTCGACGCGGCCGTTGTGGTTGCCACCTTTTCCGTCAATGCGTTCCATCAGAATGTTGGCCTTGTCCTGCAGCTCCTTCGAATTGAGCGGACCTGAAAAACCAGAAACGCAGACGCTCAGCAGTGCCCTTCACCTTATTGCGGGGATGCGGATGCAACTCAGGAACCTCTCACCTGAGCCCGGGTTGAACATGGCGTGGAGATCCTGTGAAACCTGCAAGAGCTCTCCGTGGCCCAGGTAACCCTGACCATTCACGTCGTAGTGGAAAAATTTGTCCGCCACTTCCTGGCGGCCGAGCACCGGGCCAGAAGCGCGTCAGACGTCTGGTCTGAACAGCAAGGACTGACTGGAGCGTGGGGCGGAGTACGGACATGCACACGCACAAAGTCCTGCGCTCATGGGCATGCTGACCTGCTTCTCGCTGGGATTCACGCAACCGTGCGCAGCGTCGATCCTGTAAATCTTGTCCACGGCCGTGCGGAACCACAGCAGGAACTCGGCGAACACGATCTTTTCGTCGACGTGTCCGAGGCGCATCAGCAGCTTGGCCGTAATCTCCCGCGCCTCCGCTGACTTCAGGTTTGCGGTCTTGTGGAGGGTGGCGTACAGATCCACGGCCAGGTCGATCGCCTCCTCGTCGGTCAGCCACCCGTTCTTGTCGTAGTCGTACGCGTTGAACTTGGCGCGCGCGGCCTTCTTCCAGTCCTCGTACCCGGGCTCGCCTGGCCCGAGGGCGACGGGGCGCAGCATAACCGCGGGCATGCGGAAAAAGGGCATGGTGGGTGCTGAGAGCAGGTCGCACAGCACACGTCCCCGATGATGCAAAAGCCCCAGAAGCCGGAAGCCCACCGGACGCTTGGCCGGATTCGCCGAGGTGAAAAAAATCAAAGGGTCGTCCTGCTTGGCGCAAGGTGCAAGACGCACAGATGGCTGAGATCGCGACGATTCGTCAAATGTTTTTTTTTGAGCCGATAGCACAGAAACACAAACAGTACAAAATATCAGCCAACATGCCGGGTTTTCCTCTACTGCAAACACTCCGCCGAAAAAAATCGTCGGGCACCATCCACCTCACACACACCATCAGCCTTAACTTGCCGAGGAATCCCGCTTAAGACGCACCCCGTTGCGCCTTGCTCGTCCTGCCGCGGTGCGCAGGCGGCGCGGGTCACCAACATGGGCGACCAGCTGGCGGTCGAGCTCGAGGGTGCGCTGCACATCAAGCAGCAGGAGAGCATCATCGCCGAGGTTGGCTGATGCGCCGTGGTGTAAAAGCACGCCAGCGCGCTGCCGGCGGCGCGTGCCGCGGTGTAAAACGCCGGGCAGCGCGCGCACAGTCGCGCGGCTTTATTTGCCCTGGAGCCCGCTGTCGCGCTTGCGGATGTGGTGCACCACGGGCGCGGACTGACGGATCCGCGGCCTGTGATGCTGCGTCTTTCACCGCACAAATCAATCCGTGCGCCCAGTGCGAGACGCAATGCAGGAACATCCTGAACATCGTCGACACCGACGTCTTGTCCGTTGAAACAGAGGTTTTTACCAACGCCCAGGCGTACACCAAGAGCACGGTGAGCCGCATTGTCAGAAGTGGGTGATGACAAACATGCTGCTTGCCACCGTGACCCTCCACGCCAAAGCATGCATGTTTTCGGCCGCGGATGATGACACGCGCTTGCGACTCGGGCGCTTTAATGCAACCAGATTGGACTCATGGTGAAGGATCTCATCGTGGACAATATGCTCACGGGGGCTCCGGCCTACGCGGTATGCCACTGTCCTGATGTGCAACTGCGTGCGTGATGGAGATGCAATCTTGTGTTGATGGCTCCCAAGCGACGCAGGGCTGACGAATTTTGCACCCGTTCAGAGCAAGCAATTCAAGAAAGGCGATGTTATTCAAGAGGTAAGGGCCAAACCTGGATTCTTTGTCCTCTGGCGCATCCCCTGCACTTGGTGCTTTTGATAACCTGTCATCACACTGAGCATTTCCTTGCTTGGCGGTCGTACAGATTGATGGCCAGACAGCGACCAGGGAAAACATGATTCCGCTGCTCATCGGAGCAGACGTTCCAGGTACCGTGTCGGAAACATTCCCACGAGCTCTGCGCGACCTAGAGATACTATTAGATCTGGCACGCTTGCACTTGACCTTGTGGCGGGGATGTTCAGAGGGCTTACGTGAAATGTTTTGTGGATCAGGGAGTCTTGTCACCGTCAAGTTTCGGCGCGGTGCTGATGAGAAGGTGGTGACGCTGAAACGTGCATGCACGGCCGAGCTCGCTGACAAGAAGCGTATGTTTGAACTCTTGTAAGTACTACGGGAGAGGTTTTAGCACGTTTTTGAGCCATCATGTCTCCCGTCCTTAGTTGGGTTGAAGGAAGACATTGTGGCGACATTTACACTGACTTTCGAGGGTATTGCAGCACAAGGTCGAAGGATATTGCCCAGCACAGGAAGGACGCTGAGGCGTCAGAGAACATGGACGCAATCATCGATCTATGGACGAAGATGCTGGAGGCAGACCAAGTGCACGACGAAAAAATCGTCGGCAATGTCCAAATCATGCAGCAGCAGGCTGACACGGCAGTCAAGATCTTGCAGGAGAACCTGGCTAAGTTGCACGCTATCTCTCTCACCTCCGTCGTGGGGGCAGGTCGGTCTTCATTACTGGCCCGGAGATGTGACAGCATGCATTCTCTGCGTTCTGTTCGAAGCATTCGCTTGGAACACGGGATCTGAGTTTCATCTGACCCTTTCCATGTTGTTGTGGATGGCGAGCAGAGTCCATTGTAGAGAAGGAGGCAGAACTGGTTGAACAGCTGGGCAAGGAGAGGCTTGCCATCGCCGACCTGCAGGCACAGCTTGCTCGTATCAAGGCCGAGCGTGACAAAGCCACGGCGCTCATCCCTGAGCTGCGCAAGCAGATCCAGGAAACCAAGGACGCCCTCGAACTCGACGACGGGGATCTGAAGAACGCTCAGGCTAACATTGTGAAGATGTCGATGGAGCTCGAGAAGGAGTTGCAGACTGATGTCGGAGAAAATGGAGGTGTCGGAATCGTGCGTAAAAAGCCGATGCGCGCATTGAGGGCAGCACCCCCAGGCTCCGGTGCTTCATTGCAGCCTGCGCCCTTAACTTCAAGCGAGGTCAAGGCAGTGGTGGAGGACAAAAAGCTTGAGGCAGACACCTTTTCAGGCATCGCTCGCCTGAAGCAGGAGCTGGCTGCACTGAAGAGGGCGTGTGGGGCTTCTGATGAGGCGCTTGCCGCAAAGGATCAACAGATCAAGGACCTCATGGCGCACCTGGCCCGTCTCGACCAGGACCTGGCGAAAGAACTGCAAAAGGAAGAGGTTCTTGCCAAGCAACTGGCCGATGAAAAGCGCAAAGAATCGGAGCTCGAGGCACAAATCGTCCAGGATCGTCAGGTGTTTGCAACCAAGGAGGAGCTGATTGCAGATCTTAAGAAGCGCCTGGCAGATGCTCTAAAGAAAAATGATTCATGCGACGACTTGATCGCGTCGCTTCGCAAGCAGCTTGCCGCACTCGAATTGGGTCGTGACTACGCCAAGGTCAGTGACTGCAAAAGTGATGGCTGTCTGTGACATCCCTCGTAAACTCTGTCACTAACAGCGCGCACATTTGCACAACACCGCAGAATGAGGCGTATGACCTGAAGAAGCAGATTGAAGATCTGACCAAGGAGCTCGACGAGCTCAAGATCAAGTACGCACCCTGCCCCAACAAGATCGCCAGCTTGCAGACTGAGCTTGCGGCAGTCAAGGCTGCCCTGGCACCCTGCCAAGGGGAGATCAAGGAGCTCAAGGCGCACGTGGCTCGTCTAGACAGCAAGCTATCTGTGGAGCTTGAAAAGGGGGAAGGTGCGAGTAACACATGTTTGACAGTGTCTGTGTGAGAAGCACTTTATGTGCCTGGAGAGTTGCAGGAAAGGCGAGCCAGCCAATTCGTTCCTTGGTGAGACTTATCCAGCTGCCCGACAATTTTGCGCAGAGCTCATGGCGCACATCGCACGCCTTGACCGGGACCTTGCTGCTGAGATCAGCAAGGAACAGGCACTGGCCGAGAAATTGGCTTTCGAGCAGCGCAAGAAGCAAGAGATGTCGAAGACACTCGACTCGACAAAGAAAGCCCTCGACCAGGATGAATCCCAGATAGCAGCGGACAAAGTGCAGCTGGCCAACAAGGTAAATGTGTCAAGTTTCGAATGGCACATCAAAATTCAGCCGCTGGTAAGCTGAAAGCGTGTTTTGAACAATTATTGCGTTGGTGCAGGACCAAGAAATCGCCGATCTCAAAGCAAGGCTCGCCACCCTGAATTCTAACATTGCTGCTGCGATGAGAGGTATTCAAACTGAAATGCACTGTTCGATCAGTGGACGTAGAAGCGAACGTGTGAAAATTGTTATTGTCGTTTTGATCTTGTCTTCGAGTGCCAAAGCTCACGAAATCTGAGGTGTCCTGAATGGCAGAGCGTGAGTCATGTGATGACACCATTGCTTCTCTTCGACGCGGATTTGCTGATCTGGAAAAGGCCAAGAATGATGAAATAAGCAAGCTATTGATGCAGATCAAGGAACTGAAGGCGCACTTGGCACGTCTTGACAAGAAGCTGGCCGACGAGCTCGATAAAGAAGAATCACTGTCAAGGCAGCTTCAGGAAGAGAAGCGCAAAGAAGCAGAGCTTGACCGGCAGCTCGCGGACGAGAAATGCAAGGAACAAGAGCTTCAAAAGTCTCTGAGCAAGGTAAAAGCAGATCTGGACAAAGATGAGAAGAAGTTAGCAGAGGATCTTCGTGCACTTGCAAGCAAGGACGCTGAGATCGCAGACCTGAAGAAGAAGCAGCTCAATCTGCAACATAATCTCGATAACTGCAAGTCAGAGAATGTCCGCTTACAGGCTGAGTACGACAAGTGCCCGCCCCTCATAGCTGAGCTGCGCAAGCAGATCCAGGAAACCAAGGACGCCCTTGAGCTCGACGACGCTGCGCTGGAGCACACCACGACCCAGGCTGTGAAGAAATCGAGTCAGCTTGAGGAGCAGTTCGGCTTGAAGGTGAAAGAGGTCGTCAAGAGCGCTGGAATCATCGGTTCATTGAAGAAATATGCGTTCGGCACACCCGCGGACAGCACTGAACTTCAAGTGACTGAAGAGAGCAGTGCTCTTGGGGTGTTGCTCAAAACACGAACAAACAAACACAAGGTTCAGCGATCTGCTCCTCCCGCTCCGCAGAACGTGTCGATGGAAGTCAAGGCGGTAGTGAAAGACAAGAGGCTGGAAGCTGATACGTTGTCTGGCATCAATAGTCTGCGTCGGGAGCTGACTGAGCTCCGAAAGGCTCATGCAATTTCTGAGTCCTCGCTGGCAGACGCGAACGAAAACATCCAGGAACTAATGGCACATCTGGCCCGCTTCGACAAGGATTTGCACGAGGAGCTCGATAAAGAGCATGAGCTTGAAAGGCAGCTTGCCGAGGAGAAGAAGAACGAGAAGGCACTGGAGGACATCGTCCATAAGACCAAGCTCGAGCTGGAGAATGACGAGCGTCAGCTGGCCGAGGACGTTAAAATCATCGCAGCTAAAGACGCAGAGATTGCGGATCTGAAGAAGAAACTGGCGTCTTTGCAGAAGATCTATGATCCGTGCCCTCCTTTGATCGACTCCTTGCGGAAGCAGCTTTCGGCCCTCGAACTGAGCCGTGACTATCTCCAGGTATGCCAAATTTTGCTTTTCTATCTTGACTCAGCTTCGGCTGCACGTACGCACGCAAATGCAAAGACGCACGTGCACTCACTTTTGCTCACGCTCCCGTCCATCAAATTGTGATCTTCTTGATCTACTTTTCTGTGTCGCTTACCATATGCATAATACAGAACACATTGGATGAAACCAAGCAAGAGCTCAACGCGCTTAAAATCGAGTATGCACCGTGTCCAAACCTCATTGCAGCTTTGAGAGATGAGCTTGAGAAGTTCAAAGTTGCCAATGCGGAGCTCAAAGCGCACTTGGCCCGTCTGGATAAGAAGCTTGCAGCCGAGCTCGAGAAAGAGGAGAAGCTGAAGAGGTCTGACCATGGCTTTCTAGACATTCATGCCTCGACATATCACACTGGATATCAAATGCATATCAATATCATTTGTTGCCGCCTATAATTATCTTTCGTTGACTGATCTAATTTGTTTTTGCCTCAATCTAGGAGCCTGCAAAAGACGCAGGAAGACCTGGCAAAGGACGAGAAACTGCTGGTTGAAAACAAGCAGACGTTTGAGCTCGTGTATGAAAGTAAGGTCTGTCTCCCTCTGACACACACACACTCGCGCAAGCGCAAGCGCAAAACGCGTGCATACGCTGTCAAATTGTTGTATCTTCTAAGATCATGATGTTGAACATCTCATCGTCCCTGCAGGATGCGGAACTTGCCAAGATCAAGAAGGAATTTGTAACCTTGAAGCTGGATTACGCGGATCTGTTCAAAGGTGGTCATCTAGTAGTTTGCATCACCTTCGATTGGTTGTCGTTGCGCTTTGTGCCTGACATGATGGCGTGTGGACCGCAGATAACGGCGCGAAAACCGTGACCATCGACAGTCTTCGCATCGAGCTATCTAAGCTAGCAAAACAAAAGAATGCGCAAATCGAGGCCCTGAAGGCACGCATCGCTGGCCTGGACAAGAAACTTCTGCTGGAAATCGAAGTGGAGGAGGAGCTGGACAAGCGTCTGGCAGCAGAGCAGCAGAAGGAGGCTGAGCTCAAGGTCAGACTCATGCTGATCTTGGCTACATTCATGTTATCTCGTCAAGTTTCCGGATCTTGACTGACGTTGCGCGTTTTTTTATCAGCGCATGCTCAAGCTCGAGGAGGAGCTGCTGGCTGCGGAGAAGAAGAAAGGGGATGCGCTGCAGCAGGACCTGAAGAAGACTGAGGCGATGCTGAAGAAAGATGAGGCGATGCTTGCCGAGGACAAGAAGGTCTTCGCAAGCAAGGATGCAGAAATTGCCCATTTGAAGAAGAAGCTGCAGGAACTGCAGAAGGAGCACGAGAGAACCCTCGGTACGCTGCTCATGCTTATGCGTGCGATTCTAAATTTGTGACCACATATCGTTGAGTTGACTGCGTCCAAACAAACGCAGAGCACGCAGATGAGCTTCGGTTTACAATCCAAGAGCGTGACGTGACCATTTCAAAGCAAAACCTCGAGCTCTCTGCTATGAAAGACGAGCTGGTTGACGTCAAGGCTCTTTACGCCCCATGCCCCAGTCAGATCAAGGCACTCAAGGAGCACATCGCGCGCCTGGACAAAGAGCTCTCCTTGGAGATTGAGGTCAAGGAGGAACTGGACAAGCGTCTGGCTGCAGAGCAGCGCAAAGAGGCCGAACTAGATGCAATGCTGGCTATCGAGAAACGCAAGGAGGCAGACCTTGAGAAGCACCTCAATGCTACGAAGGAGAAGCTCGCAAAAGAGGAGAAGCAACTCGCCGAAGATAAGGAGACTTTCAATCGGGTCTACGAAAGCAAGGACGCAGAGATTGCGGACCTGAAGAAGCGGCTGGCGAGCACGGAATTGAAGCTAGCAGCGGTGATCAAAGAGCACAAACCGTGTGCCAGCACGATTGCTGGTCTCCGCAAGACAATCACCGAGCTCCAACTGAGCCGCGACACGCTGAAGGCCGCCGTCGACAGCAAGGACGCCCAGCTCGACGAGGTCAAGAAGATGCTAGGAGACCAGTTGATGGAGGTCCTGATGAAACTGCTTGTCGAGCACCGTGACATGAAGGTTCAGCTGGAATCGATCACCAAGAAGCACGATGACTGCGAGTGCAGGACCGCGGCACTGCAGGACGAGCTTGCAGAGCTCAAGAAGGAGCCAGAATCGAACATGCGCTTTGCCTGACAAGGACGAAGAAAATGGCGTGGGGCCGAAATGCCCACACACACACACAAACTCACAGCGAGAGAGCGCTGCTCCTGCTGTTCAGCGTGTGGGGAGGTGCCCGAATGACCCATCATGCCGAGGACTGCTGCGAGGAGGCGGACAAGTCGATGCCGACCGGCCTAGAGGAGCTTGAGGAAGCTGGTGCGTGAGTGTTGTAGGAAGAAAAGACGTGCCGTGTGGGCAGAGACCGCTTAGAGTAGCCGAACTCCAGCTGCTGGCGCAGACACGAGTCGGCGGCATGTAATACATTTAAGACAGCATGCCAGCCAATCAAGTACAGGCCAGCTACCATGTTTTTGAATTTGTGTCCTTGAAATTAGGGCCTGCCAGGGTGTCTTGCATCCAGGAGAAGGCAAAATTGCGTTCGAATTTGAGCCCGCCGCAGGCTGCTCGCGCTTTTCGCATCCTGTCACACGCATACACACACGCAACGCCCTTGTACGGCTTGTCCAATGTATGTATGTTTATTACTGTAGGGCCTATGAAAACGCTGGGAGCGGGGATGGTTGAGTGGGGGTGTTTGTGTACAGTTTGACTGGAGATGAGCAAGGGAGAGTGTAGCGGCGGTGTGATGTGCTGCGTGATGTACTCCGGGGAGTTCATCAGAAATAAGGAAAAACTTTGTGCAATATCTTGTAAATGTACTGCCGACTCATTGAATTTGCCACTGCATCCATCGCACCTAGGATCTGGCCAAGATCGAGTTACCCATCCGTGAGGTCCCAGTCACACCTTTTGGGGCTTCCAGCAGGCGCAAACCCGCGCGCGCGCTTTCTCTCTCAGAGAGCGAGGCTCGCTCTCTCGCTCTCTCGCTCTCTCGCTCGCTCGCTCTCTCGCTCTCTCGCTCTCTCGCTTGTCATCGCTCTCTCGCTCTCTCGCTCTCTCGCTCTCTCGCTCTCTCCTACAGGATCAATCCGGGAAGTACAAACTGGCAAGTAGCAGCTGCAGACTGGATTTGGCAAGCATCTTCCTGTGCTTTAGAAACACGCTGGCTGGGTGTGCGGAAACCCTACGGAATAGGTCTCTTTTATAGAAACTACAGGCCTGTACACCTGGCGCGACCATTTGTGAGGACTCGATGGTGAACATGTTCAAGTACAAGGAAAGAGAACAAAGAGAGGGAAGCCGGACTCGCGCAACCGCCCGCAGCGCATTGGCATGTTCCCCGGCTGTCGCCAACCCCTGCTCCACCTCAGCGGGGTCCCGCACCTGGTACCTGCCGCGCTCGAGGCCCTGGTCACAAAAAAGCAAACCACCTCTCTCCCCTTCCATTCCACTGCCCCCTGCCTCCCAGTGGTCGATCAGAGAACGAGGGTCGAAATGACAGTGGCGGGGTCCCGCGAGTGGAAGAGGAGATGCACGCGCTCGCTGCGCTTGGGCCCCAGCCGCTGCGACTTGCGGCTAGACCTGCTGGAACCCTCAAACTCCACGTTGGAGAGCAGGTTCACCGACTCCTTTTCCCACTGGCCGCATTCCCCGTTGCCGTCCTGGCCCTGCGCCACCTGCTTGTACTTGTGCGCCAGCGCCCTGAGGGTGGGGTACTCGCGCGAGATGCTTTTCGCACAGGACTCGCCGATGCCCGGAATTGCCTGGAAGAGGGCCTCCATGCCCGAGCTGCGCCCACGCCACGCAGCGCCAAAGGCGTTAGCAGGCACACCATAATACATATAATATATATATATATATATAGAGAGAGAGAGAGAGAGAGAGAGA
>Ga0115006_10002286_pt1 | contig 12509 bp, 1 predicted proteins | sample ArcOceMetagenome_3_FD_88943 | JGI IMG/M metagenome (GOLD analysis project Ga0115006, IMG submission 88943) | Marine eukaryotic phytoplankton communities from Arctic Ocean - Arctic Ocean- Svalbard ARC20M Metagenome | ecosystem: Environmental > Aquatic > Marine > Oceanic | place: Arctic Ocean...
CAAGGGAATTCTTCTTCTGGGGGGGAACTCCCTCCCTGCCCCTACTTTGGACTTCAAACAACAATCGGGTCTAAGCCCTAGCACTGGTCTGCCATTAATAGGACTAAGCTCATCTCAAAGCACCAAACTTTGACATGCTCTCACTTCTCCTGGGAGTTTTGCACAAAACTTCGACAGCGTACTAACCGCCCTGCGAGTGTGTGTAGACAGCAAGAGGGCCTATTACCCCAATGCCCACTCAACGGCTTGGTCTTCAGTCTGTCTGTAGGATCAACGGGCCCCCAGAATGTCCACGGCCACGTAATCACAACCCAACTCTTGGGCCACGGGTGCCAAACTCTGGAAGCCGGCACACAAGTCGACCACCACAAGCCCCTGCCGAGCTGGTAACTCTGCTAGCGCTGCAACAAGCACTTCCCTCAAAAGCTCCACAGGGACTTCATTCTTCTCCTTCATATGGCCCTTACCGCGAGGGCCACGAATCGGCTCCATCGCGAGCGCCTTGTCGTGCCGGAACCTCCCATCGACGAAGCGCCCCTTACCACACCGTCCATGACATCGCCCATCGCCAGTGCGCCCGCAGGGCGACCACCCTGCGACGTCGTGCCACACGTGCGTCGACTTCTTGTAGTCTCGACCGAAAGCACACTGATCAACCGTCTCTAGCTGGGTCCCCGTCGGCAGGTAGGGACCTTGCATATAAGGGCGCATGGCTAACATACCTCGCGGGTTCTCCATCGCGGTGCGAAACTTCATCCCGATCTGACGCCCGTACTCCAGAATGTCGAAGATATGACGTACAAGGGAATCGTGTTCCTTTGACACCTCCGCCTTAGCTGCATTCGTAGTCGTTGCCTCCCTTTGCGGATCCGTAGGGTCGCGGAAGTGGTTGTTGCGGGTGTAGTTGGAGTAGTTGGCCACCGAGAATGTACGACACGGCGGGCTACTCCATACGAAGGCGACGTCTTCTAAGTCGATCCCGGCGGCCGCCGACAGATAGTTCCAGAAGCTCGCCGGGTCGTAGTCGAGCAGGTTGCACCGCAAGGTGCACTGCGATGGGACTGGAGTCGCAGCTTTGTCTATCTGTGCTGGTCGTTGGGCGACCGCAGACGCCCGCCGACGCTGGTTGGCAGCGCTCCTGCCTTGATCAACGCGAAACTCCTCTAACAGCTTGGGGGCGTTCACCAGAGCTTCGGGTTCCCACGTGTCAGCAAAGTCCCCCTTCCACTGGAGGAGGAATTCCTTCGTGCCCCGGCGGCTGTTGCCTCTCTCCCCAACGATAGCCTCTACTTCGTACGCCTTCGATGCCGCTTGCTCGACGAGTCTCTTAGCCTGATCGGCATCTATCAGTGCCGACGCCGGTCGTGGGTCTACATAAGCCCGTATGTCTTCGATGACTGCCCGCTCAACCTTCGACCCTCCTTCCCGTCGAATCAGGTATTCGGAGGGACGTCCGTCGTGGTACAGCACTTCCACAACGCGGTACGGACCCACGAAGTCCCGGCCCACTTTCCGAGCCGTCTTCCCGGTGGTACGGGGGATATACTTCCTTACCAGGTCGCCCTCCTCGAAGCGTCGGTCCCTGCGCGATTGATTGCGACGAGTACCTTCCATAGCCTTCTCGTACTCCACTCGACTCTCGGCGACCCACGTCATGGCCCGTTGAATCCTTTCCCGCAGGGCCACCGCCTTCTCTTGGCAGACGCCATCGCTGGTAGCTATGTCCAGTGGGAGTTGCACGGCCATCCCCCTGAAAGCTTCGGCTGGTGTAGGGCCCACGGAGTGGGATTGCAACGCTGTATGATGAGCCGACAAGTAGGCCCGACGAGCCCAGTGCAGGTTGTCTTCCCAATCTCCCCCGTCTTCTTCTATCATGTATCCTATGATGTCGGCGAGGGTCCTGTTGAACGCCTCGACCAACCCGTGCCCTTCCGCATGGTGCGGCACTGACTTTCGCGCCTTGATGGAGAAAAGCAAGCAAAAGTCCTCGAACTCCTTCTTGAACTCCGAACCGTTATCTGTGATGAAGAGCCGCGGCAGTAACCCGTCCCCGATGATGTGCGTCTCCACGCAGCGCACGATGCTAGCGGAGTCGATCTTGTCCAACGGCAAGGCATAAGCCCACCGGGTAGCTACGTCGATCATGATCAGGGCGTACTTGTTACCGTTCTTACTCAGCGGGAAGTGCAGCACGTCGAGCATCCAGACCTCCCCCGGTACGTCGCTGCTCACGTGGCCCTGTATCTTTTGTTTCGGCGGCCGTCGTCCGCGAGTCTGGCACACACCGCACGCCTTCACCACTTGAAACACGTCGGAGTACATGCCCGGCCAAAAGAAGCGTTCTCGGATCCGTTGCCACGTCTTGATGGCGCTAAGGTGCCCCGTGCGGAGGCCGCCATGGTACGCTGCGATGACCGCCCCTCGTGTCTCTTCGGGGACGTAGACTTGCTTCACAGGCTCCAGCAGGCTGTTGGGTCTGGGGTCGCGGTCCCATAGCCGACACACCAACCCTGACTCGTCATCGATGGCGAATGCTCCCTCAGCCGCCCGGATCCGGTTCGTCATGTAGGCGTCGCCGCTAGGCAACACCTTCGTAGTCAGGTACGCCCTCAGCTGCACCATGAACGGGTCTCTCCTCTGCGCCTTGGCCAGCGCAGTCCGCGAGTCGGCAGCCAACTCTGCGCTCCACTCCACCGGCTCCAGCGCCGGGCTACCATTCGGGTTATTAGGCGGGTCAGTGGCCTCTTCCTCTCCGCCAGCGTCCCTCCGGGGGAGGGTGTCCGAATCGGGGTCAGGGTTAGAGTCAGTGTCATCGAGTGGCAAGGGGTCAGTGTGACGGTGAGGGTGAGGGTTAGGGCGAGTGTCGGGGTGGGTGCGAGGTGGAAGGCTCGGGTCAGCGTCGCCACCGGCGTGTACCCCATCCTCCCCCCGAGTCATGGATCGCGTCACGCGCCGTGCCTCGTCCAGCACCACAGCGTGGTTCTCCGGTACGGCTTCTTGTACCATCGCCTTGTTCCTCCGTTGCTTCCTTCGCAGCCGGGCGGCTCGGTGGAAGTCCCGTTCCTCCTTCGCTACTCTAGCCACTTGGTACTGGTGCACGATCGTCGGGGGAGTCGACCCTTCTGTTGCCGTCCCTCCCGCGGTCTGGTTAGCCCGAGCGCACGCTAGCTCGAACAACGTCTCGCCGTCCAGCCCCACGGTGTAGTCGTACTCCTCGCCTCGTGCGTAGCATGAGGCAATCCTTTCTACCCGCTCCTTTGTCGTCGCGGGGATGGCCACCCTCACCGCTGACGCTCTTGGCAACCGAGTAACCATCTCCATCACGTCAGCAATCTTGCAATCGTCGCCCGTTCCGCCCACGGGATCTGCCACGAGCTTATCGGCCTCCGCTGCCTTGCTCAGGAAGTCGTCGTGGATGGCCTGTACTGTCGTTTGATAGTCGTCGCTCAGTGACGACCCCCGGATGAGTAGCTGCATGCGCATGTCTCGGGTGCGCTGGGAGAAGGCCTCTTCCACTGCCTCTGCCTGCGTAGCTCCATGCTGCATGCTGTCGTAGATGGCGTCCATCCGGTGCATCAGCAGCCGACGAAGCTCCGCGGTGACCTGCTCCGGGCTCATCTCCTCTGCTTCGAACCGCGACAGCGCGTCTGGCAAGAAGAGTTCCCTCCCCGGCTTGTGTAGGATCACTAGGTCGAACTCGGACAGCTCTATGGCAAACCGGAGTAGCCGCCCCGGTAGGCTGTCCTTGACTTGTAAGGAGGTCAGAGCGGAGTGGTCGGTGATGACCGTCGTGGGGTAGTCAGCCCCGTAGAGGTACTTGCGCCATAGCCTCGTGGCCCACACAACCCCGAGGCACTCCAGGTGGGAGATGCCGTAGTTGCGTTCGGCGCTCGTCAGGGTGCGAGAGGCATATGCCACCGGCCTCTCCACTCCGGCGTCGTCTCTTTGCAGCAACGTCGCCCCCAGATGCCCGGGGTCCATCGATGCGTCGGTGGCAATGATGAAGGGCCGGCCGAAGTCGGGGAACGTGAGCAGCGGCGCGGAGACCAAAGCGGCTTTCAGCGCGTCGAAGGCCACACCGCACTTGGAGTCCGGGTGATGCCACTCCTCTTCAATGTTGTCGTTCTTCCGCCTCTTGACCCCATCTTTTGCCTTCGCTAGCTTTTGGATCGGCGCCGCAATCGCTGCGTAGTCCGGTATGAACTTCCGGTAATAATTACATGCCCCCAAGAAGCTGCGCACCGCGGTCACCGTCTTAGGCGGCTGCTTCCACTTGATGATCCCCTCCAGCTTGGTGGGATCCACCGTCACCCCTTGACCGGCTCGCACCAGAAAGCCTAGGTAAGGCATCTCTGCGGCCCAGAAGATGCACTTCGACAACTTGACCGTAACGCCCCACCCCGCCAGTCGTTTGAATACCCGAGCTAGGTCGTTGAGGTGCTTGTCGGGGTCACCCTCGTCGTTGCTGTAGATGGAGACATCGTCGAGGTAGTTCATGGCCGTCTCCCACATCAACGGCCCCAGTATGTGCTGCAGTAGGCGCTGATACGTAGCCCCCGAGTTGCGTAGTCCCATGGGCATGCGGACCCATTCTAGCAGGCCGTGTGACCACGTGAGGAATGCTGTCTTGGGGCGGTCCTCCTCTCGCAGGTTGACTGCCCAATAGCCGGAAGCCATGTCTAGGGCCGAAATCGCGGTAGCGCCTCGAAGCTTGTCCAGAACGTCGTCGATGAGAGGAAGGTTCTGGCTGTCCCTTGCCGTCACGTCGTTCAGCTTCCTGAAGTCGCAGCACACCCGAAGCGTGCCATCCGCTTTAGGCACCAGTACCACCCCACATGCCCACGGCGAAGTGCTCTTCTGTACGATTCCTCCCTTGAGCAGCGTCTCCGCTGCTTCCTTGACGGCCGCGAACTCCTTTGGGGAATGCGGTCGGAGTCGCATCCTGCACGGGGTGCCACCCTGCGCCTTGTACTTGTCGGCGTTGATGTTGATGACGTGCTCTATGCCCTTGATAGCCGGAGGGGCCCTCGGATTCTCGGCGATGATCTCCTTGAAAGCGAAGAGCAGCTTCAGCGTGCGCCGCTTCATCTCTTCTGCTACTTCTGGGCCAAACTTGACTTGGGAGCCCCACTCTGCGTGCCATCGCTGGAATTCCACTCCGTCTTCGTCGACCGCTGCCTCAACCTCTGCTCCTGATCGCTGCCACCGCGGGTCGCTCGCTGGAATCCCGTCCTCGTCGACCCCTTCTCCCGCTGCCAGGGACTCGCGGGTGGCCACCGCTTCGTTGTGCCACTGGGAGTCGGGGTTGCTCTCCGTGTGAGCGTTGCGGTGGTCAAGGTTAGGGTTACGACTGGTGTCACGGTAAGCTCTAGGGTCAGCGTTAGTGTGAGGGTCAGTGCTGGTGTCAGTGCGACCGCCCTTCTCGCTGTCTTGCGACTGGTTCGCGGCGGTGATCTCGTCCGCATTTTTTTGAAGTACTGCCGCGCATCGCTCGCGCAGCATCTTTTCGTCTAGCTCGACCTCCTCTTGGTCTGGTGGGAGCTGCTCTAGCCGTGCCACTCGGTCTCCTTTTCTGATGATCAGATCTTCTGCCGTGGTGTTGGCCACTGCTACTAATACTGTAGCTTCTGTGTCGCCCGGATCCAGTAGCACGTTACAAATGTTATTTATAACCCCACTTTCACCTTCTTCCGACGACTCCTCTTCGTCGTCGTAGTCTGCGTCTGAGTCGGCCTTGCCCCCTGGTGCTTCCGTCGTGCAGTACTGCTGCTCGCTAGCCTTGCTCACGGGTGGCTGGCAGCAGCCCCCCATGAATACTTCTGGTGCTTCTGGCAGCGTCTGCGCCCACTGCGTGCAGAAGGCAGCTGTCGCTCGTCGTTCGTGACGAGCTCTCTCTTCCGTGTTCATACCTGTGATGCATGAGGCTACGAACTCCTGGTTCGCGTGAAGGTCTTCCACCGGCGCGTTGACCTTGCACCTCACCCAGTGGACCCCTTCGGAGTGTGCGGCCACCACGATGTCCTCCGTCGCTTCAGCAGTCGTGAGCACCAGCTCTTGCGGGTTAGGCTGCTCCTCGCCTGCACTTCCAATGTCGAACGGAACCGTCACTTCTTGCTCGCCATTCGTGCTCGAGTGCCGTAACTTTATCAGACCTGTGCCGTAATCTTGGACGCCTTTCCATGCGTGAAAGAAGTCCACTCCTAACAGGAAGGGTACTGCGGGGTTGTCGATCACCTCCATGGTGTAGGCGAACTCTTGTGTCGGCTTGTCGGCGTCGGGGAACGTGAACCTCACCTCGTGATGGCCGCACGACAACCCTAGTGGGCTACCATCCGCTCCCATTGCCGAGCATACGCCCTCGGCCGCCGTCCTTGTCACGTCGACTTCGCGCGATGAGGCGAATCCTCCGCACGCTCCTCCATCCGCGATGGCCCACACGTCCTTGTCTTGCTCGACGAGGTGCACCCTGACCGTTGACGAGCGGAATTTGAGCTGGCGCGCTTTGTCTTCCTCGCTAGCGGCCGCCACGACTCTGCGATGCTTGCGGACTTCTGCCTCGCCCCTCAACCGCAAGCTCGCCGAGTTCCCTCGGTCAGGTTTGGCGTTGCGCAGCTTCTTCACCATCTTCTTCAGCTGCCGGTCCTGCCTCTTTCCCGACGTCTCGATGAGCTTGAGCGCCGCTACTAAGTTCTCTGTTTCTGCCCGCGCTGACCGCCGCCTAGCTCGGGTCTGGGCCTTCCCTCCTTGTACTCGCTGCCCTGGTTCTTTGGTGGTCTGGGATGCCTCGCCCCGAGCAGCGATCCACGCAGCCAGCCAACCGCAGTACAGCAGGTCGCCTGCCTCGTCAACGACCTTGCTCCATCTCACGGCCGGGTCCTTCTCTTCCAGCGCTTGCATCAGCTCCTTGGCTTCTCCTCGCAGTGCTCGGTTCGCCCACTGCAGGTCTTTGGTCTTCGGGTCGTCATGCTTGGCTCGGCGCGTCACGTGTACTAGTTCGAAGTGTCGCTTGGCTGCTTCGATGTCGTCGAATCGCCCCGCGATGTCTTCAGTGTGTCGGCGCTTGAGGCCTTTCCTGACGCACCAGCGTTCCATGAGCTCCTCGCTGCTGACGGTTCGATCCTCCTCGAACATGCTGGGGCAGCGCCACTCCACTTTGAGCATCGCTGCCTCGGCTGCGTCCACTGGACGGGCATCCACTGCGCGGGTAGCGGCCTCCACGACGTTTGCCACTGTACTGGTTGACTCATCGTCCAGGAGCTGCTGGCATAGTTGTCGTGCTCTGCTCACCGACCCGGGGTTGTCGCCGATGCGCCCGCGGGGGTCAGCGGGAACGTGTGGGAACTGTTGTGGTAGGGGTGAAGTAGAAGGGCTGGGGCGGTGGTCGGTTGGGGGGAGGGATAGGGGTGTGAGGGGAAAGAGGGATGTGTGCCGGCGGCTCTCCCTCCGTACTTCAGGGATGCAGTCCGCACATCCTCCCTCGAGATCGAGGCACGTCCCCACCTCTGAGCACAGGGTGACCCGACCGCTCGTCCCTGGTTCTACCACCTGGGTATGGAGACGGGGAGAGGTAGGCTCGGAGGGGGGCTCGCGGACGGGGTAGGCTGCGCGTGAGGGTTCGTCTTCCCCCACACACGTACGCCCCGGCATGGAGGGGAGGGGAGGAGTGGGGAGCGACGTGAGTAGTGAGTGGGGTGGGGTGGCGCAGGATGAAGGGAGGTGGAGTGGGGCAGAGGGGAGTGGAGTGGAGTGGGGTAGAGATGATTGGGGATTCTTGGGGTGAAGGGGGGGGAATGATTTGTGGGGGCAAGCGGGCGTGGGAGTAGGGGCGGGTCGGGAGACCGACGAACGGTGCTGTCGCCACCGTGCCCAGCCCTCCCCTAAGGCTGCCCTAACTCGCGTGCGAGCCTGACTCGCCACCACCTCTTGTTCGTGGCGCTGGCGTTCCACCGTAGCCCGCCACTGGTGCCACCCCCTGTAGGCTCGCGCTGCTCGGCGAGCTATGCGAGAGCTTACCGCACGCTGGGCGGCTACGGTCCCGACCTTCTTAGCCGTCGCCGTCTCCCTCCACTGCAGCACGGTACTGCTCGTCACTCTCTTGCGACTCCACAGGGCTGCCCTCTCAGCCAGCACGGTGATCGTCGCGCTGCGTCGTGCTCGGCGCTCCCACTTGCGCCACACTTTGGCCATCGTGGCCACCGCTTCTATTTCTGCGGCGTATAGCTCGTCATACTGAGCTGCCGCTGCTTCTCGCCATCGCTGCCACCGTCTGCGGACCGCTCTGCCGTCCTTGAACAGCCGGAACAGCTCCGCTAAGTCTAGCTTGAAATCGTCTTCGGCCTGCTGCGTCTCCTCGGGAGTTGCAGCGCCGTCGAGGTTGCCTAGGTCCCTGGCTGCCCCAGTCGCATTGCGACTAGTTGCCACCAGCCGGGCTGTCCCGTGCTCCTCGTGCCGACTCGCGCCGTGGTAGTCGTCTCGCGCCCTCGGGGAGAGGGCAGGACGAGAGCCCCTTTGTGCAAGTGCACTCGGGGGCGGGTTAGCATCAGGGTTAGTGCCATCGTTAGTCCCATAGCACGGCCTTGTCGGGTCTTCCTCATCCCTCCGTGCTCCTCGGCCCCTTCCGATCTGTTCCTCTTCGTCACCCCCCGGCTCTGACTGCTGAGTCAGGGCCCCGTTTTCTAGGCTCGTCGCCGGAGGCGTCGGAGGCCGCTTGGCTCGGGGCGTACGGGGGTGTGGGCCAGAAGGGAAGGATACGGGGTCTTTACTAGTACTATGGGGCATAACATGCTTGACCGGGGTTAATACTCCAACTACTGGGGCTTCGGTATCACAACTCAATCGGTTCGGTTTGGTCTCAATCTCGCTCGAGGTAGGTACTCGTGTGGTCGCGGCTTGTGAGGCCGGACTACTCCGCATACTTTCCTTTGAGCGGTCAGGGTCAGGGTAGGTTGGGTCATGGACAGGACGAGGGTTAGGGGGGTAGCTGGGGCTAGGGTCTCTAGGGATCAACCGGTGGCTACGGGATAAAAGCTGAGGAGGGGCAGCTACGGGGATCATCGGTCTCACTGCATATACTGGGGTCACTACGTGAAGGGGGTGGTACACCGCATGAATCAAGGGGTGCGTACTCAACAGGGGTGCTGGTGCGTGGGGTGGCTGTGAAGGGCCAGGGTGAGGTCTGGTCGAGGGGCCAGAGCCTGTCCGAGCAGAGGGGGCGATGAAGCCCTTCGCCGACGGGCCGCAGTCTGGCTTGACGTGCCCCACTCCTCCGCAGCCACGGCACACCGGGATCTTCGCCCCGGTGTCTGGGTCTTGAACGTACTCGAGGCTCTCGAGGAACTTTTGACGCCCCTCGTCGGAGTTGCGGCGGCTGCGCGGCTGGCCATTGGACTGGCCCTGGTCTTGGTAAGACTTCAGCGCCTGCTTCATGGCGTCCGCGTGCTGCTTGAGCTGCGACTCCATCTTGCCTTCCATCGACTCCGCCTGCTGCTTGACGGTGATCTGCACCGACTCCTGGAACCCTTGCAGTCCGCCCATCAAGGTGGCCATCTGACGGCTGTTCTCGGTCGACTGCTTGGTCATCTCGAGGAACCCGGCCGACATCTCCGTCTTCACCGCCGTCAGTTGGTCGCCCTGAGCCTTGAGCTCTTCCTTGACCGGGGCGATCTCTTTCTTGACCTCAGCCTGCACCTCCTTCTTCACGAGGGCGGCGATCTGCTCCCTGGAGCCCATGAAGGCGCCCTCCTCGCTCGCCTCCGTTCCGTACCCCACTGCCATGGCTCCTGTCCGACCGTCCCTCGGGAGATCCCCCTCGAGCCGTACTGCCAGCGCGCAGTTGTTGCTGCCCCGCGACCTCTTGTCTGCGCTGTAGACCTTGCTGCCCGTGCGATTCTTCGCCCTCTCACGGAGATGCCGTTGGTGGTCCGCTAGCCACTCTGCGACGTCGTCGAAGGTCGTGACGCCGTCTTCCCACTCGCCAACCGGAGCCGGCTTGAGCTTCGCCTTCAGGAACTCGCTCATCGTGTCCGACCCTATCAGCTTAGGGATGTTCTCCTTGGAGAGCAGCTCCTGAACGTCCTCGACTGTTCGCCGCTCGTCCTCGTCGCGCTCTCCCTCGTAGAGCAGCCGCCGAACCGTCACCAACCATGCCTCGACGTCTTGGTCGTTCTGGTACCACATCAGCAGGGCCTTCCGGGCCGACGATCCGCGTTCGAGGTCTGGGAAGGCCTCCTCCAGCGCAGACAGGTACTGCATCAGATCGCAGCCGAAGTCTACCACCCCAGTCGCTGGTTCCATCGTCATGTTCCAGCTCGCGTCGGCGGGCCAGGGCCCGTACTGGTTGTTGAGGTTGTCTGTCCAATAACCAGCGGCGGGTACGTCGTCCTGCGCCATCCACCCTGACACGAGGTTCCTCACCACCGGGTCTCGAAGCATGCCGTACGACTGCAGCCGGATTGTGTACCCCGCCCCTTCCGATCCCCCGCTGGAGAGGTGACGCGAGGCCAGCTTGACGGCGAAGTCGCGCACCTCAGCCCCCTCTGACGAGCGGAGCTGGCACGAGGGGTCCGCGGGAGCCACCATCTGCATCCCCATTGAAGCTGCCATCATTGCTGCCATCGTGAGTCTTCCTCGGATAGGGGAAGCGTTGCCCCTATCCCCTAATGTCCACTTATTTATTTTATTAGCCATCGGGGTTACAGCGTCATGGTATACGGTAATAACGGGAGTTGGGGTTGCTGTTTCCGATGAATCCTCCTGAGGCGTCAGCCCCTCTTGTCGGTGCTCGTGCTCCGTGTGCATGGATGGTCTGGGGGAATCCATAGGGCGGTCGTGCTGGGGTTCGTAGATGTCACGAGGGGATAGTAGGACGCTGTGGGTCGGTGTGGAGGCGTGTGGGTCGTGGTGGGATAGAATGGTGTGGTGGGGAACCCCTGTAGGCATCAGCCCTGTCCTCTTCCCTAGGTCAAGGTGCCTGTCTGTTCTCCCTACCGTCCAGCCCGTCTCTGTGTCGCCCAGGTCGTCCAGACCTGTACCCTGTGACCTGCCCCGTGCGGCCCTAGCCGCAGCGCTCACCGCAGTGCTACTGTCTGTACTAACCACCGTTCTGCCTCGGCCTACTATCCAGCTGTTCCCTACTTTCCGAAGGTCGAGTCGCTCCGCGCTCCCCTCGCTAGCTTGTGACCTACTCTCTACCCATCCGTCCATCCATATCCTTGGACCTCTATCTGCCGTCCTCCAAGGGCCGGTCTGCTCTGCGCCCTCGTCCCTACTATCCCCTATCCTCTGAGGGTCAATCCGCTTCGCGGCCCCTTCACTAATTGGGGACCTACACCTAGCTCGCCCGCTATACTCTCCTCCTTGCCCGTCGAGCTGCTCTATCCTCTCCTCGCTACCTCGACGTCTCCTTCGGGTGTCGACCCCTTCCATGCCCTTCTCCCTACTATCCCATATTCTCTGGACAGCCAGCCGCTTCGCGGCTCCTTCACTAGTTGGGGACCTACTTCTAACCTGCCAGCTATCCTCTGTGATGGCCTGCCGGTCGTTCTGCTCCATGCTCGCGTCGCTATCATGAAGCCTAAGCTTCATCCCATCGCTCAATCCTCCTAATGTCTCCTGTTGCCTGAGGACTGGGTGATGCGAGGGCAGTGCTATGGTGTGTGAGGGATGATGTCGTGGGTGACCGAGGGTGTGGTTATGTGGTCGTGTGGGTGTGTCGAGGGGGTGTAGGTCGAGTGCAAGGATGGTGCAGGAGTGCTCGTGTGGATCAGATGTTGCTACTGTGTCGGTCTGTCCGGGTTGTGGCTCGGTCGGTCGTCTACTCGGTGTGTCGTGGGGGTTGTCGGGGTGTGCAACATCGGTCTGCTCTACCGTCATAAGCAACGTGACTAACTGTCCTATCGTGCTGTCCATGTGCGCGTCGAGTTGTGATTGATTGTGTTGGTTGCGTGGGTCAGCCGCTATATCATGCGTAGCGTACGCCTGCCGGTCAAGCAATTGGCTCAGTTCTGAGGCTTCAACAACTATGTCAAGCGCCGCCTCTATCATTATGCGTAAGTGTAAACAATCGGGAAGTCGTACCATGTCAAAGTCCTCGAAAAAGGACAAGCCAATCCCTCGCCAGCCACCCTGGCCCCCATTGGGATTATACATACTCTTTATATTGGTTCGTTTCACACCTAAACAAGTGATGAGGAGTTGGCACGAGGTGTCAACGAGGATGCAACTGGCTCGTGCTCTATATAGCATTCCACACACATTAATTTCTAGTCGGTGGAAATTAAATCGACTACACTTTTTGCCTCGCGCGTCTTTCCTCTACAAGGGAATTCTTCTTCTGGGGGGGAACTCCCTCTCTGCCCCTACTTTGGACTTCAAACAACAATCGGGTCTAAGCCCTAGCACTGGTCTCCCATTAATAGGACTAAGCTCATCTCAAAGCACCAAACTTTGACACGGGTGCGGGAACACATCAAAGAGAGGATGTGAGTGATGCCAGTGATGGAGGGGAGAGA
>Ga0115006_10002288_pt1 | contig 12504 bp, 13 predicted proteins | sample ArcOceMetagenome_3_FD_88943 | JGI IMG/M metagenome (GOLD analysis project Ga0115006, IMG submission 88943) | Marine eukaryotic phytoplankton communities from Arctic Ocean - Arctic Ocean- Svalbard ARC20M Metagenome | ecosystem: Environmental > Aquatic > Marine > Oceanic | place: Arctic Ocean...
CACACACACACACACACACACGCACACACGCACACACACACGCACACACACAAACACACAAACACACACACACAGGTGGTGCGGTGCATGTGGTGCTTCAAGACGGCATGCGGCGACTACGTTGTCGCCATGGGACTAGAGGCGTCGCTCGTGTTGATCAGGTCTCTTTTGTCGCGGAGAATAGGTCTCTTTTGCCTCTCTGCAAGATCTCGTTGGTGTCTTCAAGACCTTTTTTGCGTAGTAAAGTACTTTACTACATTGTTTCTGCTAGGTCTCTTTTGTCTCATAGGATAGGCCTTTTTTGACACTAGCACAAGCCTCTTACACTGGTTCCTTCCCCAGCCTGGAAACCGGCGACGTCCTGCAGCACAGGCAGACACCAGGCCAGATCATGACCATCGTCGGCACTTGCAACGTTGCCTCCTCCCCTTCCCTTCTTCCCGCCCCCTCTTGCACGCCAGCCTCCGCCTCCGCCTCAGAGGCCGCGCGCGCGCGCGGCAGTGGCGGCGGGGTGCGCATCGTCGTGGGCGGCAAGTGGAGTTCGATGTTGGTGTTGGACATGGGGCAGGACGGCTGTGCGGGTGCATACGCTGCAGAGCGCACCGAGGAGGAGGAAGAGGTGGCGCATGGCGATGACTTGCGAGCTGCGCTGCTGGGCAACGTCTCGCAAAAATCTTCAAAACACCTTTTGCTCGGGAACGTGCCGCGGAAGGGCGTGTCGAAGACGGGCAGCAACGGGTGGGATCAGGTGGCGCCCGTGGAATCGAACCGCGTGCGGTGTTCGTGGCTGTCGGACAATGGCTTGACTCTGGCATACGGTGACGGGAGCGTGTGCCGCGTCCGCGACTTGAGCGGGACGCCGTCCGAGGTGCATGCACTGCGCTGCCATGCCGCCGTCAGTGACCTGTGGGGCAGTCATCAGAGCGGCCTCCTCATCGCCTCCCTCGCCAATGCCAGCATCCTGGGGTGGTGCCTGACCTCGGCCGCCGTGGTCTTGCGCATCAAGTGTGAGGCGGTGCCGAACGCTATCTCGGGCTTCGGCACCATCGCCGAGAACAACCTGTCCGTCGTCGCCTCTACCATGCACAAGGCCCCGAGGGGAAGGGGCTTCGGCGGGCACGTGCATGTGTGGCGCATCAGCAGCCGCGGCACCGACAGCAAGGACGAGGGCCTCTTTGCCGATGCGCTGGGCTTGAACGAGCAAACGCCTTGCCCCAGCAAGGACGCACGCGGCCCTAGTGCCAGTGGCTGCTACCGTAGCGGGGGCCCAGCAACAAACGGCGAGCAGACCAAGAGCACGTTGCGGCATCAAATACATGTTCAACCGCATCATCAGCGGCATCCGACGTTTTCGAGGCTCGCGGCCCTCGACGCTAAGCTCAAGGCCGAGAAGATGAGTGCCACGCTGCTCCACGAAGTGGCAGTGCGGCACCGCATCAACGGCCTCTGGGCCGACCAATCCGGCGCCATGGTGGCTGGTGCTACGAGCAGCGGCGGCGTCATCGTCATCAGGCTCGACGACATCAGCTGCAGCGGGCCTTCGCTGCGAATGCTCACCCGCTCGCACAACCTGACGCAGGACCTCTCGCTGTACATGCCGGTGCTCGGCAGCACACTGATGGACGGCAGCTTAATGGAGTGGCTGATAGCGAGCGGCAAGGACAGGCATCTGCAGCAGCTTTTGAGCGTGCGGCCAAGCGCGGCGCTGATGCCGCTTGCGTGTGGCAAGAGTGCGCTGGAGCTTGCAACGCTAATGAGGTCGTCGCAGACGCTCGAGCAGCTCTTGTTGGCGGCGGTTGAGTTCGCACGCAATGGCGAGCCCGCCTTTGACGCCATCGCCTCGCCAGAGGCGAATGCGGGAGGACGCGGAGGCGGCCGCAAAAGGCGCAAGGTGGTCGAGAGGGGGCTTCGGCTGGTGCCACCTGCTATGCGTCGTGTGACAGACTGCATCCGCGTTGCGCTGCAGTCGGTGGACATGGCAGAGGTCATTTTTCGCTTCCTCCGCCAGCTTGAGACATTCGAGCTAGACGTGCCGCCCAAGTTTTTGCCGCGCACCGTCACTCAGCGCTTTCAGGGCTCTCCAAGCCCGTCTGGGCGACAGGCAAACGAGCACGACCACCTCATTTGGACCACACAACACTCGGAGCAGGGTGGGTTTCCGAGCGCGGCCAAGGTCGTAGTGCTACCGGGCCTCGCCAACGCGACAATACTAGAGCTCTTGTCGGACCAGACGTCGGAGCTACTGTACACGGAGCCCATCCGATGCCTCATCGACGCCATGCGCCAGAATGGCATTGATCGCATCTTCTACGTGCAGTGCGCTGGCTTCTTCTCTCTCATCTGCTTCTACACGTTTTTCGTCATGGCGACCGTCTCGACGCCGCCACGATTCCCAGCGCTGCACCTTGAGTCTCAGAACATGTTTTCCATCAACCACGCCCTGAGTCACCCGATCGTGTGGACGGGTGCAGCGAGCGGCGCCCTGTCGTGCCTCATCTCCGTCTACTTCTTGTGGCGCGAAGCCCACGAACTTTTCAGCACCAGCGACGAAGTAGAGCGTATCGATTTCAATGAGCACGAGCTTCTATCGCGGTTGGGCGTTGCATTCGCGTCTCCCGACGCTCAAGACGCGTCGGCCCACTTGTCTGCGGGCGCGCGCACTCGCGACACGACAGCTGGTGGAGAAGGTGGAGGAGGCGTAGGTGCGGCAGGGAATGTCTTATCAAAGATTGTGGGGTCTACCAACCGCAGCTCCACGCATTGCGTGGCAGGTCCTGGGCGCGGGGAGGCGGAAAGCACCAGCAATCTGGCCAAATCATCGAGTCGTAATGGCGTTGGCCGCATGGAGCTGCATCGTAGAGGGTCGGCATTCAGCATGATGAGCTTCCTATCCGACACGCGAGACCGTCTGAGTATCCCGCATCTGACCCGGACAAACTCCTCGCTGACCGCTGCACTCGATTGGGAGCCCTCGTCGACGTGGCGCAAGCTGATAAATGCAATATCATGGAAGAACAAGCTCAGATCTGCGGCTACTCTGACCTCCGAAGCAGGTGTGCGCGCCACCGAGGAAGACTACGGTACCCAGGGAGAGACTTCGGGTCCTCTGTGGTGTGAAGTCAAAGCTCCAAGCTCCAGCCCATTCTCCTCCTCTTTCACCAGCGGCTCCAAGCAGAATGAGCGCCGACCAGGCATTGTCTTCAAGCGGTTGAGCTCCGCCTCGGAGTTGGCCAAGCGACTTCGCCGGCACTTACGGCGAACTTTGCGCATCAACGTGTCGTACTTTTTCAAGATGTGGAACGCATTGGGACTCCTGGCTTACGCACTGGTCCTGGCTTCGTACATCCGTTTCGTGCTCACGTGGTTGCGCTGCGCACGTGCTGCGGCGGCGGGCACGGACGGTGGCAACGGTGGCGACGGTGATGAAGTGTGCGCTGGCGAGCTCGTCAAGCTGCGGGTGCTAGCCGCTTTGGCAATCCCGATTTTGTACCTCTACTCGCTCTACTACGTGCGCTGTGTCGACAGGTTTGCGTTTTACGTGAGGATGCTTAAAGAGATTATTGCTGATTTCATGCCTTTCCTCGTCATCTTCATCTGGTTCTTGCTGAGTGTCACGACGGGCATCTGGTCGCTCAAATGCTCCGCGGCTCCAGTGTCACACGAAGACGCACCCGCAGCATTTGCCGCCCTCCTCCAGGGAATATCGCTCATTCCATTTGAAATCCAGGTCTCACCCCTCAGCCCGCGGAGCTCGATGCTCAATTCACGCCTGTCTTGCTTCTCTGCAGCGCGGTACTTACACGCTTTGAGCTGCAGCTGCCGGATGAGCTAGAGGAGTGTTTCCAGCGCAAAGGCATCATCAGCCACGTGGCAACTATCCTCCTGTGGTATCTCATTTTTGTGCTACCGTTGCTGTCGCTCAACGCCCTCATCGCAATTATGAGCTCGACCTACAACAAGGTTTCCAGGCGTCACAGACAGCAGCAATACAAGGAATGGGCGCAGATCATCGGCGACGTTGTGCAGCAGTGGGAGGAAAAGAAGCGCACAGAGTGGGAGAGGCAGTTTTATTGGATCCACACGTTGACGCCCCGAAAATACGCCGCCTCCTCCTCCTCCACTGCAGTCTTGCCTGGAGACTACGACAATGGACAGAACCGGAGCTCGTCTCCGTCTTCTTCGTTGCTCAACGCCTCTGCGCTTGACTCGTCGTACGCTGCATCTGGGCCCACAGTGATGAAACCAGTTCAAGAGCAGGAGGAGCAACGAAAAATGATGGACCGATTCGCCAGACTAGACTTGACGCTAACGGGCATCACGCGGATACTGGCGGATGTGTTAGAGCCACAGTCTGTCGAGGCTAGTCCTGTCTGTATCTCCAACGATTTGCTCGGTGGTTCCGGCTACGAGCACTGCAACAACCTGCATGCACATGATCCCAGAGATGAGTGCGGTCCGGGACTGATGGGGGCAGGAGCAGACGAAGGAGCCGGGGGGGAGGAGCCCGAAGACGAGACGCTAAGGGAGACAAGTGACACCCAAAAATAGCGCGTTGATTGGCACTCTTCGTGCATTGTGCTTTGACGTACGAATGAGTAGTTATTGCACTGTTCAGAACTGTTTTGAGCTGGAAAGGAAAGCATAGGACATTGTTTGAGCTTGACAGGAAACATAAGACGGAAACACACACGAGGAATTAAACATGAGCATGATGCTCAAAATTGTCTCGGCTCCATCGCGCAAAAACAAAACAATGTTTTGCCCGTTTCTTGCGCTGCTCACGTGATGACAATCTTCTTTCCAGGCGGCGACCTATAGCTGTACATGGGCTGGGGTGAATCTGCACAGGATTACGTATCCATAAGTCATAAAAGGACACGAAAACACGTATGTCTGCGTGAAAAGCACACAGTCAAAAATTTGCACAATAATCGCATCGCCATCGTAAGAGCACACAGTCAGCTGCTGCCTGTGTCCAGTATGCATATTCAATTTTCGAATCATGCGTTACCGGAGATTCGGCGGTCTCGATTGTCCCTGCCATGATGTGAAACAAGATCTGTTTCCCTTCCATTGCGATTTGGATGATCACCGCGAGCTCCCTGGTTCAATGCATACGGGGACTGCACTCCCATAATGGTATATATGTTAGAAGGCATAGAAGGAAACCCCAGGGTCCCCGGTCACGGCATTGGGCATGCCTGGCCAGTCGACAACTGCACGCGCGCGAGCGAATACATGCACACATCCGCACCAACGCGCACACGAACACAAGCAAGCAGAGAATCATCCATACCGGGGTTGCAGGCGGTTTTCGAGGAGAGGTGCGTGACGAGGACATTTGCGACTCGAACTCGGCGTCGGCAGCAGCATGTATTTCGGGCATAAATACACGCTGCGTTTGCTGCGGCTGCGAGTAGGAGTATGTATGCACAGACGCCGGTCTGCAGGGCACCCTGGAGGAGGGTGACATCACGCACGCATTGTGGTGTTGATGCAGCAGGTTGCCTGAGACACTGTTGTTTTGGCCCCCCGATGATGCTGGTGCGGGCGTCGGTAGGGTTTCGGAATGTTGTGCAGCTGGGAATTGCTCCACCGGCTTTTCGTACTTCCACAGCCGCTCAAGCAGCTCCTGATTCAGGCGCATCTGCTCCAGAAGCTCCTGGTTCACGCGGAGATGCTCAGACATGCTGACCTGCGTCGCCGTCTCCTGCGCCTCGATGTTGCTGAAGTCGCTAGTCGCCTGCTCCTCGATGTAGCTGAAGTCGCTACCAATGCACGTGTGTGGCGACTGCTGCTGTTGCTGCTGCTGCTGCTGTAGCTGCTGATTTTCTAGTTTCTGCTCCTCCAGGAGCTGGAGTGCGTCCAGCAGCAGCATGCTCGTGCGTGCTTCTCGGCTTTTAAGCTCTCCCACAGACTTGTATATCTGTCAAGGAGAGGAGTGTGTCCGGGGTTTTCAGCAACGTGCTTTGAGCGCTCGAGCGACGGGTGGCGGGGGCGGGGGCGCGCGAGCCGCGATATACCTGATCAGCAACGAGAGCATCTATGCTATCACCGCCTGCCTGTAGAAGCGGCGACGCCACGGGAGCCTCCGGGTCCTGAAGCCAAGCGGCAACATGTCAGCACACGCAGACCCTGCTTATTACAAGCCTGATGTGCGTACGACCGACCTGGGCGTTTAGGAACTCGAGGATGCACGTGAGCTCCTCGGCCAGCAAGTCAGCCCGTCTGGCAGCGGAAGCTTCAACACAAGCGCCGCCCGCAGGCTGCACGGCGTCGGCTGCGGCAACGCCTGCGAACGGGACCTGCAGGGCCCTGGCCGCGTCGGGAAGCTGCTGCTCGAGCGAAGCCAGGCGAGACTGCAAGGCGCTGTAGGACGGCGCCGCTTGCGACGTCTGGGCAGGAGCGCTTTCGGGTTCCAGCGCGTCCTCCCCGGGCAGGCGTGCTGTGTGCAGGCCCGCAGCGCGGGCTGGCAAGAGGTGCGGAGCAGCGTCCATGTCCCCGGCCCCGCGCCCGGATACCGGGCCCGTGCGCGGCAAGTCTCCAGGCAACCGTTTTTGGGGGCCTTTGCCCGGTGGACTCGGGTGGGGTGGAGGGCGGGCGGCCATGGCGCGGCGCTATTCGTTTGCGCTCAAGGCGATGCTGGTCAGCCTGGCTTGTGCGCCGCCACGCGCTGCTGCCGCCGCAGGCGCCTGCTGCCGCCGCGGGCGCCTGCTGCTGCGCACAAACGAAGCCCACACATGCACACGCACGCACGCACACACACACACACACTCACTCACACACATGCAAGCACGCACCGCGCGCGCGCGTGCGGGTCGCAGAGATCCGCATGCGCATCCGGGGGGAATCGCGGTGCAGCGCCTTGCTGCTGACGGAGAGCGTGCCCAGGTGCTGAGCTGCTGTGCATCAACTCCGACCCTTTTGCATGCCGCGACGAAGAACACAATATGTCAAATTGCCCCCGACTGCTCGATTGAAGGGTACTTTTATATGCATTTGCCTGCCTGTCGCAGCGCACACCACGACCGCCCGTGCCTCGTGACCTATTTCATGTGGCAAATACACCCTCAAACGTGTTGGTCATGAGCACAAGCCAGTGACTGCCCACGCTCTCTCAACCTGCTTCGTACCACCTCAGGCACGAGTGCTTGGCGCCTCCCGCAGGGACCGAAAAGTACGCGGGAGTAGGTGTCAAGGTGTGCCGGTGTCCGCGCGACTTCAAGGCCGGTAACATGTGACCTGATAAGCTGCTCGCAGGCAGTAGTGGGTGCGAAGCTTTCTTGTGCCCAAACAGTGGTCTACTTGCCTGGGCCACCAATAAACTGTGCGCGTGCGTTTTTGGGTGCGTGTGTTTCTGGGGTTGCGTGCGTGCAAAACCAGGTGCCAATTGCTCAACCGTTTGCGATGGCGGGATAGGCAACGCCTGCTCTGACCACGGGTAACCTTTTCATGAATGCATCTCTCTTTTCCCCTCTTCATGCCTCCGACTCCCCATGTATGCGCGTGCTCGGGTTTTGCGAGCCTGTGGTACCTGCAAACGATGTGGCTTCATTCTAACTGCCGGGCTCTTGCTCCGCTCTTGCGCTCTTGTCCTTCTTCTTTTTGCGCGTCGTCGTGACTTCGTCAGCGAATGTTTGTATGGAGACTATAAACCCGCTACCGGAGACACACTGCAAGCTGGTACCTGCGTGTGCGAAGACGGTTGGTTCGGTCTCCCGGGTAAGAATTTATCAGATCTGCGGGCGCCAGATCAGTGCATGCCGAGTGCGCATGCAGAAAGAGTGCCGCAGGGCTGATGTGTAATTTGTTTTGGAAGGCTCACAATGCTCAGCAACCTGCCCAAGAGGCGTCGGCGATCTCATCTGTAGCGGCCAAGGCGACTGCACGCCCACTGGTATAAACAAATAAAAAAAGAAAACGTGCGCGCGCGTACACAAAACACACACACACACACACACACAAATACACAGCGCACGTGCGTGCGGCGCGCGAGACAGAGAGGGGGGACGAAAGAGAGTCGCGAACGAGCTCATCTACAGATACGCCGATTCAGGAGCACAAACATGACACAAGTATATGCACTAACAAGGCATGTGTCGGTGTTTGTGTGTTCGTGTGTGTGTGCCTGCGTGTAGGTCCTGGCACAGCATACTGCAAGTGCAATTCCGGCTTTCGAGGCGCAGTGTGGTAACATTGCACACGCACTCACATACACACACACGCGCGCGCGCGCGCGCACACACACACACACACACACACAGCACAACACACGCAAGCATGAATGCATGGATTGATGCATTGATGCATTGATGCATGGTGGTACCTTCCACACCCTTCCGCGGTCGCAATCTCTCTCTCCACCTCGCTGCCTCTTGAGAGAATTCAAGTCTATTTACAGCACAGCGCAGCAGGATCTCTCTGACTTTGGAGCTTGTCTACAGCGAAACTGAGTGTCAAGGCGGCCACGCCAATCCTTGTTCTGGACACGGCGTATGCAAGGCCGACGGTTCATGCTCGTGTCAGGTGGCCTGCACATTGCTCTCGACAGCTCTGCACAGAACATGGGCATGCTCAGAACATGACATGTGCGCTGTGTGTCATGCCGAAGGCGGGACTGACGATTAGGTGCACGTGTGCGTATTGTGCATATCGGTGTCCTTGTCCTTAACTTCACATCCATGGGGTCAGTCGTCATGGAAGAGTGCCGATTGTAGCATTGGGTGTCCGGGGCAGACTGGCTATGCAGGTGGGTGCGGCTGTGTGTATGTGTGCAGACACTAAGTTTCGATGTGCTTTTGGGATTAGCGTTAAGATTTCAGGTTTGAGGTGCTGCACCGTATGTCTTTGGAAATTTCAACGTATATGCTTGATTTGTGTGTACAAGTGTCTGTGTACATGTCTAGCTCTGGGGCTTGTTACCGAGCACATCATTGTATGCATGCACACACGAGTGCGTAGACACGGCCTCATATGCATATTTCTGTACAGGCTCCGTCGCTTGCTTGGGACATGGAACGTGCTCAGATGCGGGGTTCTGTGAGTGTGACCCAGTTTGGCGCGGAGCGTCGTGTGAATTGGAGTGCCCCCTCTTGGCTGGTGTTCCTTGTGCAGGTGAGAGTAAGGAAAGAACAGGTAGGGAGGGGTAGTGATCAGGAGGGAGGGGTAAAGAGGGATGGAGGCTGAGGATTTCTCTCATTCAGGCAACGGAATCTGCAATGACGAGGCAAAGTGTGTGTGCAACAAGGGCTTCAGCGGCGCCTCTTGTCAGATCGAATGCCTAGGCGGCTCACAGAATCCATGTAATGGCAACGGAGTATGCCAGGTTCTATTTGTGCACGGGTTGGGAGGATATGACACGGGAAGGCGACTGGATGTGCCCGTGTGGGCGTGTCTCAGACGCTAGTTTTGTTGTGTGCACGTGTTTTCATACTCCGATGCGACACTGAAACCAATACCACACAGGGAGATGGCTCTTGCAAGTGCTCGCAGGGCTGGGTGGGGGCATCATGCAATATCTTGTGTCCTGGAGGCGAAGGAGCGCCCTGCTCCCTGCGAGGTTAGCGGATGGTTCAAAGATCCTGTGCTTGAATCTCGAGAACAGTTGCACTGACTTTATTGGAGTTCTTCAGGCACCTGTGTTGCTCAGGGGGAGTACGCCAAGTGCCGATGGTGTGTATGCGGCTGTGTCTGCGTCTTTGCCTTGCTATGTGTCTGGGCCTGAGGGATTCTCCCTGCGCTGTGTCTACACCACTCCCGACCGCAATGAGTGTTCGTTCCACTAACATGCTTGGATGGAAACCGCTAACATGCTTGGATGGAAATCAGCAACGAAATTCCTGACGTCCTTGTGCCAAGATATCTGGGCGATAACTGCGAGGTTGATGTGTACAATGAAAAGAAGGTACGGGTCCGCAAATTGTGTTCATGCTGGCTCATTGTCAGTTTCGTCCACGCCTGCTCACACTTCAGTCATGCATTCCAAGCACGCACGCACTCGAAAACACGTGCACCCACAGTAAGACACTTGGACACGCACGAACCTCGCATGTGTTTCATGACGCGTCTCGCTGCACATGGAGAGTGTATGAAAAACAGACGCAAGTTCTGATTGATTGAATGCGTGTTTATGCGTGTCCGCGTGTGGTTTATCGTGCGTGGCGCATGTGGCGCATGCTGGTGCGTATCTTTGTGCGTTCAGCGCGACGCAAATGAAACAAAGACGGAGACCAAGGAGCTCATTTTCCAAGCCCCAGCGATATGGCCGGCCCTCGTCCCCCCCCTAGTAGTCTTAGGAGTGGCCGTTGTGCTACTGGTGGTGCGACTGGTCTTCAATATTATTGATAAACGTATCGCGACGGCGCGCGCACATCAAGAAGCCCTCAGGATAGCTTCTGAAGGTACTATTTTCTTCTTCAAAGTACAATTGCGTGTTTTCACAAGATCGACCTAGATCTATGATAGAGACAAAATACCGATATGCATAGGGACTTGGATGCAAATCTCTACATGGATATAGAAATAGCAAAATGTTGATGTAGGTATACAAATAAGCATATCGTGCGAATGTCAGGGGTCTCTGCACACGTGTGCGTGTGTACACACATATGTGAGTGAGAGAGTAATGACAGAGGGTGTATCTTCCTGTGTGCAACGCGCAAATATCAGGAGACTCTTCGCGAGGCTTGCCCCAGCGCAAGAGCATCTTACGTGTGTTCATGTGTTGTGCGTGTATGCATGCTTGCGTGCGTACGTGGATTTGTGTTTTACTTGTGCGCGCACACATCCAGGCGTAAATGCAGATGGAAAATCGAAGAGAGGCTCCCTGCGGAGGGCCGGCTCGACGCGAGCAGTGCGCGATCCAATGTCCAGGTCACAACCTCGAGAGATGAGGAGGAGGAGGAGGAGGAGGAGGAGGAGGAGAGGAGGAGGAGACGAAGAGAGGAGGAGTAGAGGAGGAGAGGAGGAGGTTGAGAAAGGAGGAGTGCAGGCAAAGAAAGCGGAATCGCTTGCGGTTTCATGCGCGTGAAAAGTCAACCGTCGCAAGGCTGACCATTGGTCTGTTTGTCTCTGTCTGTCCTTGTCACAGAACCATGAGTGCGCAATCAAACCTTGTGTCGCGCACCGGTAGCCGCCGAGGGAGAGGGATCCCGCGCGCGAATGTGCGCATGCGTTTGCAGGCTGTACATGTGTTTCAATAGTCTAACTTCGTCACCAAACGCCCCTCGCCCACCCAAACCCTCCTGCAATCAACTTCCCTCTCCTGTGCATGAGCGCAGGATCACAATCTCCAGAGTCACCGGCGCCAAGGTCACCACTGCCAAGAAGCGGGTCAAGAGAACACTAGAATGATCTCCAACTTAGAATGATCACCAAGTTTTCCTTGTACACAGGGCGCATGAGCAGTGCTGCGCTGGCAAGTAAGCTTCATCCGGGGCTAGTCGGGCTCCCCATATAAACCCTTAAATGCGTCATCCAGAGCTGAGGTTTGGCCGCAAAAGCGGGGCTTTTCGAGCGAGGACACGATTCTCAGAGGAAATTATATGCCGTAATGTATACGTGTTTCCCTGAAAAATGCATGCGACTACTCGCCTAGTTTTCCAGTGCAGTGTGCGCACGAGAGCTAGAGTCGAAGCGGGGAGACATCATTGAATATAAAGGGCCCGGGCGGCCAGCGAGGTGCATATGCACACAAGAATGCGGCACAAGATTGCGTTTACAAACTTGATGTCCTCCACCTTTCATTCTCCTACTCCGCCTTCTCTTCGCAACGTTCAAGCAAATCCCTTGTCCCGCTCCATGCTATCTGCAGTGACGTTGTTTAACCTAGTACACTGCCCAATACACTCCCAAGAACCCCCCTGTCTGTCCCCCACCGCCTCTTCTTCCACCTTCCCTCCTTTGAACTTGCAAATAAACACGGCTTCCTGCTTTCTCCTTGGTCTTTTCTGTCCGTCTCTGTGGCAGTATCTCGGTAGAGCAGGGAGATACATAAAACAGATCTCGGCAGAGCAGGGAGATACATTGAGAAACATCATCAAGAAAACATGCCCCTGCTCCATCAAAAAACCCTGCCCCTGCTCCCTCTGTCCGTCTCCATGACTGGCATACACGCGGTATACACAGGTCTTTTTTTGCAACATACACCGGCCATTATGGCTTCTTACAGAAAGGATAGAAGGGATTGCCTTCAACTCCTTCTACGGCTACTACGGCTCTTTTGCCACATACGTGTCTCAGGAACCAATCCTGCACCTCCCGCTCCTCCTCCCCCCTTTCCCATCCCCTCACCCATCACCCCCGCCCCCACGCTGTCCTCCTGCATCATGGCGCCCTGGACACCCCCGTTATGCACATTGTTTCCTAATAAGCTCTCTCTCTCTCTCTCTCTCTCTCTCTCTTTCTCTCTCTCTCTCTCTCTCTCTCTCTCTCTCTGTCTGTCTGTCTGTCTGTCTGTCTGTCTGTCTGTCTCTCTCTCTCTCTGTCTGTCTGTCTGTCTCTCTC
>Ga0115006_10002289_pt1 | contig 12503 bp, 7 predicted proteins | sample ArcOceMetagenome_3_FD_88943 | JGI IMG/M metagenome (GOLD analysis project Ga0115006, IMG submission 88943) | Marine eukaryotic phytoplankton communities from Arctic Ocean - Arctic Ocean- Svalbard ARC20M Metagenome | ecosystem: Environmental > Aquatic > Marine > Oceanic | place: Arctic Ocean...
CAAACAAACACACACACACATACACATACACCACACACACACACACACACACACACACACACACACACACACACACACACACACACACACACACAGAATACATACACGTCCATCATGGCCTTGCGATCCTCAGACGCTGTCTCGCCAGTGAGGACCATGTAGCGGTAAAACTTCCTGCTGCAGTACTCGACTAGGATCTTGTTGATGAGTTGCACCATCTGGCTGTATATGAGCACGCGGTGCCCGCCTCGCTGCATGGCCAATCGCGTCAGCGGTATACGCAATTAAGAAAGAACGACGTTCAAACGCCGAAGAAAGAATGAAGAAAGAAGCGTGCAGCCTCTGTCTGGCCGGTATGGGTCTGTTGTCTGTGCACCCAAATGCCACAAGTTGTCTGCGCCGCTCAGACACATGCTGCACGCGCAGACACATAGGGACATGCTAGAGAAGGGCAGACACACAGCGCCGCGGAAGAGAGCACATCCTCATTCGCTCCAGCCTACGCGCACTGACCTGCAATTTTGGCAGAATACGGTCCAGGAGGGCAAGCTTGCCGCACGAGCGGATGAGATGTTGCGGGCCCAAGTTGTACTCGTCAAAAAGGTATGGGTGGTTGCACACCTGCCGTCAACCTCGCTGCTCGGTCAATTTGTCCGCACGTGCCGGGCTTCCCGTGCAGTGCCGTGACCGTGCCCAGGCAGCGCACCGCAAATGTATTGCAGACGCGGGCAACGACACCCCCGCAGGGAAGGGTCGGAGGGAGGGCGTAAGAGAAAGGGGAGAGAGCACGGCAGGCGTGCAAGAGAACGCAACATCACACAGGAAACTGCGCACTGAACATGTGGCAGCACCTTTCGGAGCTGCGAGGTTTAGGGTTTAGGGTTTAGGGTTTAGGGTTTAGGGTTCAGGGTTTAGGGTTCAGGGTTCAGGGTTTAGGGTTTAGGTAACGTGTGGCCGCACCTTGCGGAGCTGCGAAGTGCGATTGCTCATCTTCTTTTGATTCGCTCCTCCGTCGGCACCCTGGCTCATGAGGAGATGATTTTCCGTCTGGAGGTAGAGGATCTTTTGCAACGCCGAGAGCTCGCACCTGCTCGCCATCCGTTCGCGGGGCAGAGAGAGAGCGCGCGCGCGCGCGCACGCGCGCGACACAGAGACCTAACGTCAAACGGCGCCTCCACAGGACTGTGCAGTACCATGCTCGCGGACGCGGAGGCGCGCCTTTTCGCACAGAACCTCTCCACATGATGCATGCCCTGTCAGAATACTCTCTCCTGCCTGTCCTCACCCAATCCCTTTCTACCCCCCACCCCGCCGCCGCGCCGCCGCCCTGCCCAAGCGCCACTAAACGTGCAGGAACGCGCGCGCTCTCTCTATCTCTCCGTGAGACCAGATGGTCGCCTCGCGAGTTTCGGGCAACTCCATGATATCCTTTAGATCAGCCTTGAGACGACGAGTCATGAAGGGGCGCAGCACGGCGTGCAGGCACTTGATCAGGAACTCCTTCTCCTCATCCTCCACGTCAAAATCGGCGCCGTCTTCGCCGGTTTTGAACGGCTTGGCAAACCACTCCTCAAAATCGTCGTTGGTGTCGAAGATGTCTGGCAGCAAGAAGTTGAGCAGGCTCCACAGCTCGGTGATCTCATTCTGCAGTGGCGTGCCCGAGAGGATCACGCGGTGACCGGCCTTGTAACCTGTTTTGCCCGTCAAAATTCCAAACAGCTTGCTCTCCCGGTTCTTCAAGCGGTGCCCCTCGTCCACGATGATGTGCGACCAGTCGAGGGTCTTGAGGCGCTTGGCATCTTTCGGGTCCATCACCAGCTCAAACTGCACGATGAGAACATTGAAATTCCCGGCCTTCATCTGTTCATCAAACAGCCGCTTGCGCTCCGCGGGGCTACCCTTGTACACATAGGTCGTGAGTGCTGGCGCCCATCGCTCGAACTCGCTTTGCCAGTTGGTAATCGTTGACAGTGGTGCAATCACCAGGTAGGGCCCGTTGTTGTTCTTGTGCTCGACCAAGTGACAGATCATTCCAATCACCTGGATGGTCTTACCGAGGCCCATTTCGTCCGCAAGAATGCCGCTCATGTTATTATTATACAGGTTCACCAGCCAGTTCACTCCCTCGATCTGGTACGTTTTCAGTTTCAAGGCCTCGTTGTCGCCCCCCACTAGACTCGACTGCTCTGTGATTTTCTCATTGATGGGCAAATGAAATGTGTACTCAGCGGCAGCGTTCTGGTCCATCTCCTTGCCCACACTCTCTGCCGCATCTGCCGTCTGGCGATTGATGTTGGCGCCAAGCTTCTCCATGTACTCGTCCATCTTACTAACCATTTTTTTCATCTCCTCATTCTTCGATTCCTGAATGTACTTGCGGTACGAAGAAATGTTATCGGATTTCAGCGCCGCAAGCCGATCTCTCTTCTCCTTGTCAATTACCGCCTGCTTCCTGCGCTCTCTTTTGCCCACCTCCTTAACGATCTCTTTGCAGAGCTTCTTCATAAGTTCACGCCGGTCCTTGAAGTGCGCGCGGAACGAGTCGTGCGTTGACACCACACCCTCCAGAAAGCGCGCGTGCGACTCCGCCTTGCGTTTTTGAAGCTCCTCCTCCTTCCTGACACGCCAAAACTCAGGCGACTCCTCATCCTCCCCCCAAAAGTCCTCGACCGCGCGCCGGACATGCCCCATCAAACCCGGCCCTGGAAGGCCGGAGAGTGGGTGTGCATCAGCAACGGATGCACGCAATCGCTGCTGTATACTTCTTAGTCTCAATGACAAGAGCTCAATCCTGCCTTCCGTGGGCCCTCTTTCCCCACTGCTGCCCCCACTTGCCGCCCCTGCACTTGGTGCTGCACCAGACGCTGCACTAACCGAAGCAGGTGCCGCCGCTCTTTCACGCTCCTGCGTGTCCAGATCTTGCTGCATCTCACGCATGCGCTGCTCCGCACGCCACCGCCGTTCGCCAGGCACGGTTTTTGCGCGTCGGCATCCCCCATGCTCATCCCTTGACGCACAAGCAGCTGCGATATCGTCGAGGAGGTGCGGAGGCAGCGCCCAGAAACTCTCGCGCGACGCCCGTCGCAGCCATTGCATCCTGTTCGGTAGACTGCAGCGCCATCTCGCGGCGGTGCCACGAATGCACGCAAACAGGCAGGGACGAGGCTCAGAAATTGCGGCAAGGCAGTGAGTGTCACGACAGCCGCCAAGAGGGGAGGACAAGGATCAGATACTGGGAGTGCAGGGACACCTGTCCATCGGTGGCGCAGGGTCGACGTCGGAGCAGCGAGTGAGATGCTCTCGCCGCCCCCCTGCCGCAACCATCAACGATGCTGGCACGTTTCCTGTAGTTTGCAGCAGCCGCATTGCCCGGACCTGCGCGCACACACACACGCACACACCCAACGGAAACCATCACGAGTTCGCAACGACAACCTGGCTGGCGCCAGCAATGCACACCGCCTGCGCCCGGCTGCGCAGACCGGCACGCAAGCGCTTCCGCAAACGCGCGTCTGGCAGCGCGGAAAGGCACCTGCGCGTCGAGACGGCGCTTGCTTTCCTCGGACCAGTCGCGGAAGGCGGTATGCGCCTCCCGGGGGGCAGCGCCCCAGACCTGCACTTCGTCGGCAGGGTACAGAATACCGCCGCCCATCGCCTCACCGTGTTCGTACTCCGCGTCGCCCAGCAGGCCGTTGACAAGCTCCTCTTCGTCCCCTTCCATGGCTGCTTGACCACCTTTTGACACCCAAACCCGCGCAAATTGGGCGCCGGGCGGGGAGGGCGGTCCGGGCCGGCACACTGCCCGCGCGGCGGCGCGCGGCAGCCGCTCGGCGGCGCGGCGGCGCGGCTACCAACGCTGCTGCAGCTCGGCGGCCAAATGCCGCAAACTTGCCGTGGCACCCCAAGCAGGGCGTCCCCCAAGGTCCCGCGCCCCTGGGCGAGCTTCTTGGGGGCGCGAGCGGGGAGCGTGCCCCAGGCGTGCGCTCGAGCCTCGCCGCGGAGGGACGCGGGCGGCCCGCCAGCCGCACGCCGCGCGCCCCCGGCGCGCGCAGAGCGCGCCAACAAGCTACTTGCGGAGTGTAGCAAGAGAGAGAGACCCCCGCTCGGACATGGATGTTGTCGCAAAATTCTCGTGACTTTTTGCGATGTGTAGTAAAAGACCCACGAACAAAGTCTTGTTTTTTTTTTTGTCTCGGGGTCAACGCACTCAAACGCAGAGGCTCCCAAGGGTGAGGTGTGAAGGAGACGAGGCGGGAGGGAGCCTGAGGGGGGCGCGGAGGAGGGGCAGGGATGCCGTCGGAACCGGACCTGTTCCAGGCGTCGCCGTTTGCGGAGGACTACCCACTTTCGCGCGAGCAGGTTGAGTCGCAGCAGGTATGCGCGCCGCTGCGCCGCGCGCTGCCCCCGCTGGCGCCGCCCGGGCTGTGTGCCCGCGCTGGCGTGATCAGACGGTGCGTCCCGGGCAGGATGCGGCCATATGGAGCAGCGACATGGACCACCAGCTCTCCCTCTTCGTGCGAAAGTACTGCTTCGACTTCGCAAAGGCCAGCAAGGCCCTTCGCTCCTACGTGCAGCATGTGCGCCCTTCCCCCCCCCACAGCGCCCCGCAGCAGGCGTTGCGCGTGCCCTGGCGTGGGCTCGCTGTGCTCCGCTCTAGAAATGTGCTATGACATTGACTTCTACTCCTGGTGTGCGCTATTTGCATTGCCTTGCGCGCACCGCGCGCTCTCGCTGGGCGCGCCCGTGGTGACGGCGCGAGCGCGTGGCGGCAGGTGCTTGTCGAGATGGACGAAGTGGAAATCAACAGCCAGGCTTTCACGGAGGAGGCGTGCCGCAAGCGGTGGTCGCTGCTGGACATGGTGGAGTTTGAGCGGCGGCAGGGCATTGCGCGGGAACTCATGACCATGCGCGACGTGATGGAGACGAGAATGAGTTACCCCTCCACCCCGCAGACAGGTGCGCGGCATTTTGGCGAGGCTGCAAAGTCCCCGCCCTCCACAGCGGGCTCTGCTCTGTCTGCAAGGAGCCCTTCCGCCGCTTCATCCCCTAGTCTGGTTCCGGATGCTCAGCGGGTCGGTGCGTCGCTGGCCCCTTCGACGCAGCGTATGCCTGCCGCGCAGGCGCAGCAGCAGCAGCAGTCCGCGACGCAGGCCCGGGCAGCCCCTGGTGAAGCCAGCGTGGCCCGTGCTGCTGACCCACCCGAACGGGTCGCCCTAGCTGGTCGCGCAGCCAGCATGCAGCGTTCTGCACCTCCGGCAGCGCAGGGGTCGTCGCCGTGTCTGGCAACTAACCAGGCGCAGCCCGCGGGCGAGCGCAAAGAGGCCTGGACCGCTTCATCAGCTCGTGTAGTCGATAGTGCGTCGGCATCCGCGCGTGCCACTCGTTCGGAGTCCAATGTGGCGGGCGACAGCGAGGATGACGACACGGATGATTCGGAAGAAATCGAGGTCGTGGATGCCTCGGAGTTGCGGCAAAGGGGCCATGCAGCAGTCCTCGCGGCTACAGCACGTCCTGCCACTGCCTCTGTGTCGGAGTCAGCTGCTGGTGGTGGCGGAGCTGGCGAGACGGGGAGAGATGCAGTGCGTCCCGGGCCAGTGATGAGCAAGGCCGAGTTTGAACAGAGTGTAGAAAGCGAGAAGCTGGAGCGCTCTGACTTCACCATTTTCACGCACGATCTCAAAAAGACATGTGACGGGTTTTACAACACCGTCAAGGCCAACTTGCCGAGCATCCAGGTGGAGGAGGTGACAGACGATGACGACGACGACGTGACGCCAGTCTTCAGCAATCTGAAGGTCAATGAAAAGGGCGAGTACGTGGGCACCTTACATGTAGGCCCGTTGCTCGCAGACGAAGCACCAGTGGCTGCTGCCGCTGCGGACAAGCCTATGCCCGCAGCAGTAGCCACGCCTGCCGATGCGGCGCGAGCTGCGCATGCGCCAATTTCCATCGAGGCACCGTCCGTGGAGGTGGCCGAGGCGTCGTCCTCAGATGACGAGGTTGAGGAAGTAGTGGATGCTTCGGAACTGCGCCGGCGCGCCATGGGCATGGCGCACGGCCCAAATGCTTCCCAACCGCGATCCTCGCCGCCGCCTGCCAGCGCTGCGCCCGTGCAAGGCGAGCAAGAGCGCCAGGAAAGCCTCGGAAAGATCTCTGAAAAGGATCTCCGAGTGCTCAGGAAGGCCGAGGCAGATTTAAAAAGCGCGATGCAAGCACAGGCACGAGACAGCGCGCCGCCGCCGGTGAAAGCGCGCACAGCGCAGGAGACAGCAGAGCTCGACGCCAAGCTTGCGGCGGCGGTGAAGAACAGCCCGGCGCTCAATGTGGAGTTCGAGGCGATCAAGGGGATGGCGTGCGCGGACAAGGGCGACCATGCTCAGGCGCTGCAGCACCTGTCGGCTGCCATTGAGGGCGCAGGTATCATGCCGCCAAAGGACGGAAGCGCTGAGCCCGCTCAGAAGACGCAGGTGAGCATGGAGGACGCTGTCAAGTGGCTGGTGCTGCGAGGCAAGTCCTACAGGGAGCTGCAGCAGTGCTACAATGCTGTTCCAGACCTGGCCAAGGCCGTATCGCTCGACGAAGGCTCGGTGGAGGCCCGGCTGCAGTATGCCATGGCCCTGCGCTTTTCGTGTCAGTACGTGGAAGCTGCCGAGCAGATCAAGCATGTGCTGCGTCTCGATCCCGACAACATGTACGGCAAACTGGAGGAACGACGTTTACAGCAACGGATTGCGCACGCGCAGGGCCAGGATCTGGATACGTGGCGCCGCAAAGACAGCGTCATCTCGACTGCAAAGCAAATCCAGGCACGCGCGGAGCATAGTATCAAGGAGAGCCGCAGCAAGATCGAGAGTCTGAGTCACCGGCAAAAGGAGAAGGAGCTTGAGCAGGCCTTCTTTGAGCAGATTCGAGATGCCAAAGACCGGCAGGCGACTGAGCTTCGGAAGCAGGCGGCGGCCTCTGGGGACGCCATCTTGGATATCAATCTGGGTGGCGTGGATGTGGACTCACTGTTGCAGGAGCTGCAGGACCTGGAACCGGATCCCAATGTCTTCCGCACTCTCTCGCCGCGCGCACCGACGGAAGAGAAGAGGAAACACGACGAAGACGATGAGAACGAGGGCGGTCCCAGTCTCCCTCCTCTCCTGCAAGCGCTCGTAGGCATGGGCCCTCCAGTAGGCACCCCCCTACCACCGGCGACACCTGCATCTGCCCCCGCATGCGAGGTGCCAGTGCAGGACAAGACTGAGCCAGCAGCAGTGGAAGAACTTCCGCCGCCCACTGCGCGAGAAATCGCGACAGGAGTACGTGCGCCCAGGTCTAACATTGCGGGACTGTTCGAGCCGACGGCACAAGCCCCAACGCCCGCATTGATATCTGCATCACCCGCCGGGGCCGCGGCACTGCCTGATCAAGTGCCTTCGCGTGCTCAAGCTCCGAAAAAGGAAGAAGCGTCGGCACCTGTAAGTAAAGGCTCGATTGGTGCCAAGCTGCGGGCCCTGAGAGAGGGCCAGATCCCGGCTCCCATGCCCCCGGTAGCTGCTGCCCCGCCGTCAACGGATTACCCTGCGGGATCGCAAGCTGACACTAAACCCCACGAGCCGGTTGCGCAGCGGGCAACGACAGCCACATCGCGTGACTATGAACAGTTGTTCGGCACTTCAGTGGGACACGACGTAGTGGCGCCCACGGTGCCACTGACAGCAGCAGCGCAAGGCTACGGGACAGCAGCAGCGCAAGGCTACGACGCTCTTTTCGGCGGCAGCGTCACAGAGCGAAGGGGCCAGCTTGACACACCGGCTGCTGCTGCCGCTGCTGCTCCGACCGCGGCAGTGCCCAAGGCAGAGGTGGACACGCCGACTGCGTCAGCAGAGCGCAAAGGCAGTGCGCAGGAAGAGCTGGTGCCTTCCAAGAAGCCGCCGACAGCCGCAGAACGGCGGGAAATGGCAATGCAGCAGCGGGCGCGGGGGCGCATGCAGATGGTCGGGTCGGATGAGGAGGACGATGACTCGGAGGAGGAGCAGCAAGACCTCATGGCGTTGAGATCAAAGCTCAAAGAGCGGTCGAAAAAGCTTTCGCCGGAAGAGCAGCAGGAGGAAGAGAGAAAGCGAGCAGCGCGTCAGTATTTGGACGACCGCGCTGAGGAATTTCGCAAGGAACAGGAGCGGCGGGCGGAGGAGGAGGCCGAGCGCAAAAAGGCCGAGGAGGAGCGTCAAAAGCAGCTGGACAAGATTGCCGCGGAGAGCGCTCGGAGGCGACGTGAGATGGATGAAGAGCGTGAGAGGAAAGAGCGGCTCGAGAGGGAGGAAAAGGCCGCGTTGGAGAAGCAACGGCGTGAAGCAGAGGATGCGGCGCTGGAGGAAGAGGAGGAGGCGATGCTACAGGGGAAGGCGGAGCTTGCTGCTGCACGGGCACGCCCCCCTGCTGCCGGGTCGCCCGGAGGTGCTGCGGCAGGCAGCCCTGTAGGGACGGGAGGCAGGCGCGCGAAGACCGCAGAGGAAGAATTCGAAATCGAAGTGGATGAGGACGCTGCGGAAGAGGCTATGATGCAGCAGCGGCACAAGGAGGCGCAGCGGCATCGCGACGAGCGTGTTGCGGCGGCAGCGTTGCGGCACAAGAAAATGCTCGAGCTGTCCAAAGGGCCTATGGCATCACTGCCTGGCGCATTGTTCTTTGAACTAAGCCAGCGCGCGGCTCTTGAGGACGTCCCCGCGGCAGTTGATGACCACTGTGTGCTCTTAATCCCTGATATGGAGCCGGCGCTCGTTGCCGACATCCTTCAGTGGTTGCTGACACCGGCGAGTCTCGCCACAGCACTGGAGATGGGAACGCCAGCGGAGCGTGAGGCCTACGGTCTGTCGGCTTCGTCTGCGCGTGTGGGCGGGGGGCTTCCCGAGTTCGCATTTCAGGTGGTGGGGCTTAGTCGAGCAGCCTTGTCGCAAGACTTGTGCATGAGCTCGCTGCTGCCCCCGGCAACGCAAAAGCACCAAGCGCAGTCTGGAGCCCCGGAGCCCGTATTCATGGTTGCCCTGACTGCCAGTGCCGTCCCCACGTCTGACCTGGCCGGGGCTGTCAAGTTGGCGCTTGATTCCGTGCGCCTGGCTGACTTGTGCAAGGGCGCTCAGGGCGCCTCTCCCGCACAAGACGCGTACCTCAATGTGCCGATGACGGCAAGCTTGAAGTCAGTGGTGTCAGTCATCAGCGGCAAGTCTGCGGTGTCGCCAACGATTAAGTCGCCGCTCTTTTGGTTTATGTGCGCGCCGGCCGTGGCGGGCGGTGGCGACGTGTCTGGCCCCGTCAACGGCTCCCCGGACGACTCGGTCTGCACTGTGCTTCGGCCAGAGGCAGTGGCCAACGGAGCAATCGGCCACATTCTGGCACGGCTGGCGGACGAGAACATGGACTTGACGTCGCTGCGCATGCTCTACCCGTCGCAAGAGCACTATGCGCGATCCCGCGCCTTCACGTCAGCCGTGGTGTCCGGAGGCTGTCCTCTCATTGTCATCGCAAGTCGTGGGTTCAAGGCAGTCGACCGATGGTCAGAGGCGGTGGGTCCCGAAGATCCTTTCGTCGCTAAGCGGACGGATCCCACTTCTCTACGCGCGAAATACGGCTCGGACCGGAAGAAGAATCTGCTCACGTGTTCGCGATCAGTAGAACGGAACCGACGAGAGGTCGAGTGGTACTTCTCCCTAGCACATGACATTGAGGTGGACGAGAGCACAAGTGCCGCACTGCTGCCTTCGATCCCCATGATTCTGCCATACGCCGTCACGTCGACCACGCTTGTAGTACGAGCGGGAGCGCCAGGGTCTTTCATTGCGCAAGTCATGAGCTTTTGCCTGCGCAACGGCTTTACTCTGAGCGCATTCCGGCGCTCTAAACTTGAACCCAGTGCCGGTCAGCATGTGGGGCTGCCGGTATGGATCAGCATTAAGGGCGTGTCGCCGCCCCCGGTAATCCTGCAGTTGACAGCCGAACATGCCGTCGCCCGTTTGCTGCGGCTAGGCCCGGCTCTTGGACAGATGGCTGAAGAATCCGGCGTTGCCACACTGTTTGAAGAGGAGTGCACATTGACACCGCCGCCTCGGCAGCCTGCGTACCGCGCGAGCCCCGGTGCGAGCAAAGCCGTCTTCGAAACCTATGCAAATGTTGTGGCGGTTGCGCGTACTCTGGAAGGCGCCCAGCGCTGCGGCGTCCACTTGGATCTGAACCAGGGCCCTGAGTGCATTGACCGCGTGAGCTTTTCATCGCGTCTCGCCGACATGCCCTCAAGATTCGTTGCCACTAAGGAGGTGCCCCAGGCTGTGTGCGTGGTGGTGACGCCGGACGCCGTGACGGATGCGGCGGCGATGAGCGAGATTTTCGAAGCCCTGTTTGTCAAGACTGGCGCAGAGCTCTTGGGGGCCAAACTTCTCACCTGGCTGCCCGAGCACGTGTCGGCCGAAATGTGTCCCTTCCCAAAAGATCATCACATGCGTGACGACTTTCTGGAGCACGTCGAGTCCGGGCCCGTGTTCGTGATAGCAATGCGAATGGTCGACGGGCTGGAGCGCGTCCAGAAAATCGTTGGACCTCTGCCGGGCACGGGCGCGTTGGCCTTGCTGGGTGGTGCGCGCACGGGCCCAGCGAGCCCTGGGCAAACACTCAGAGCCAAGTTCGCTGTAGACGGGGTGCGGTGTGCTGTGGTGAGGACTTGTTGCCTGTGTTGAATCTTAATCCGTGAGCATGCGCGCATGTGCTCACTGCGGTGTGCGGTGTTCTGTACTCAAGGACGTGTGAACAGCATGGTTTGATCCTTGACAGTGTGCAACTCCCTCATCACATCATCATAGAAACACATCATAAGAGAAACACATGCACTGACTGCGATGCTGTGCCGTGCAGGTGCCTTCATCTGACGCTAAACACGCAGTGCGGCTTATGGCGTGTATTTTCGAGGATGACGAGCTGTCGTGGCCCTCTGGAACCAACGATTCTGGCGCGCTGATGCCTCCGCCAGAGTCCGAGAATGTGATCGAGGCGCTCAAGGCCGAGGCTGACGGGCCGAAGCCCCTGCGCACAGTCGCCCTCGTGAAGCCAGAGGCAAAGCACAACTTCGCCAAGATCCTCAAGTATGTGCGTCGGGGCGGCTTCGAGATTGTCTGTGCTAAAATGATCACGCCCACGCAGGTGCGGTGCGGCGAGTGCGTGCGAGGTTGAGTGCGTGCACGGCCTGTCAGTCTTGTCTTGTTCGCGCGTGCCAGCGGCAGCGCGCCCCTAGGCGCTCGCTCGAGGCCTCATGTGTGTAAGGGATGCTCGCTGCAGGAGGAGAGTAAAGCCTTGGTGGGTACCCCGTCGCTGTCGCCGTCGCCCTCTGTGTCATCATCGACTTCCACTACCTCGCCCCTCAGTCCGAGCTCGTCACCAAAGAGTCCTTCCGCCTCAGGCGCGGTTGCGGGGGGGCTCGCAGGGAAGCCGTGCATAGCTTTGTTGCTGCAACGTCAGAATGCAGTGGTATGTTCTTCGAGCTCATACGCACTCGCATGCACGCGCGCAGACACACTCCCCATGCCAGCTCCTGTTCTCACGCGCAAGACCAGCACGTCAGCCCTCGCACTTCTAGCCCAGATTACTCCCCTTTGTCCGTTGACGCATGTGCAATCTTGCCCTCCCTCCCTCTCCCTCCCTCTCCCTCCCTCTCCCTCCCTCTCTCGCCATCTCTCTGCAGGGGGCATGGCTCAAGGTGTGCGGCAACGCGGACCCGCAGAAGGCGAGGAAAGAAAACGAATTCGCGCTCCGCGCTATTTTTGGCATCTCTCTGTCGGCCAACGCTCTACATGCCTCGGCCTCCTACGCGACGGCGCTGGCTGAGGCGGAAATGCTCTTCCCTGAAGTTGAGCAAGGCATGGCGCTGCGACAGGGCGACAGCATCTGCGGCGGCAGTCGGCGCCAGCTAGTGCCGGGCGATGCAAGTAAGTCGCTGAAAGAGCCTGTCATCGTTGTCCTGTGCCACAAGGTGCTGGAGGAAGAGGAGCATTACAACGTGATCGACTCGCTGATGCGAGAAGACTTTCGGATCACCAACATTCGCCAAACGTGGCTCTCTGTGAAACAGGCTACCGAACTTGCTGGCGCCATGGGGCAAAGGTTCTTCCCCCACCCGTGCACAAACACATCTACGGAGAGAGGGATTGCAGGGGGGAGAAGCACGTGCTCGCGCGGGCATGTTTATTTTGGTGCAAAGGTTTGGTACCACATCGCTCAAATGTGCCATGTATTGCAGGGCGCTGGAAGAGCAGGGGCGCAAAGGGCCGTGTCTGATTCTGGGCTTGGAACGCGACAGCGGCATCTCCCGGCTGCAGGTAACACAGTTGCGCATGTGCATGCGTGCGTGTGTGCGTGCGTGACGTGTGTATGTGCGTGCATGCATGCATGCTCGTGTGCCCGCAACCGTCTGCAGACTGCAGAGAAAAAAAAACTTGCGAGAGGTGCCTGTCCGTTCCACACCTTGAACCTACCCC
>Ga0115006_10002290_pt1 | contig 12503 bp, 7 predicted proteins | sample ArcOceMetagenome_3_FD_88943 | JGI IMG/M metagenome (GOLD analysis project Ga0115006, IMG submission 88943) | Marine eukaryotic phytoplankton communities from Arctic Ocean - Arctic Ocean- Svalbard ARC20M Metagenome | ecosystem: Environmental > Aquatic > Marine > Oceanic | place: Arctic Ocean...
ATCTGCAGCACTGTCTAAATCAAAAGAAGTATAAAAAGCATAGAGTTTAGTACTTTTAGCAAGTTTATAGTCAATACCTACGGTAATACCACTTCGTGAGTCAGCATCTTCATAATCTGCGGTTTGCAACTGACCTTTTAAAGTAAGGTTATCAATTGAGTATTTTGCCGAGGCCATAACACCATTCATTTCAACACCACTTACAACCTCTTCTTGATTTTGTAGCATTAACCCCAGGGTAACGCCAGCAAGTTTAGTTGAAACTGTTGCACGTAAAATATCAAAGTTACCGTTCACAGCTTTATCGCCTGACTTACCTTTAACTTCTGAGTCGTAAGCGACTGAAGCAAAAAATGTAGATTTTTTCAGCTTTTTATCACCGTAAATAAGTGCCATTGAAAAAGCGTCACTTGCTTCTATTTCAGCTTCTGTTATGTAGGTAAAACCTAGTTGAAAACGTTGAAACATAGGCGATTTATATGTTATTGAATCACCTAAACGGTTTTCACCTGCCCAAAGTGTTTTAATATCTCCATTGAGGTCACTAAATAAATCTACTTTCCCTTGTGACTGTTTCAACATAGTATCGTTTTTACCTAGTAGCACTTCACCAAATATACCACGTAAACCAATGTATTGATTACGCGCTTTAAATACATCACCGTCACCATCCATATCAACTTCGAATTCAGCCTTATAAACAACATCAAGTTCGTCATTTAAAGAATGTGTGCCTTTAAAACCTAATCTTGAGGCATTACTTTTAAGCTCAGTAAAATTACCGTCTCCTTCATCAGACGACTGAACAGATAAATCAGCACGACCATAAATGTCTACAGAAGCAGCTATGGCAGGAAAGGTAGCACTACATATCATTGAAGCAAGTATTAATTTGTTGGTATATTTCATTTTATTTAATCCTAAATGATTATTTCATTAAATATTGATGACTATTGTATGTCCTTTTTATTACAGTAATATGACAGTGATCACACTAATTAAATAATCCTATTATTCTATTATTCTATTATTCTATTATTCTATTATTCTATTATTCTATTATTCTATTATTCTATTATTATCGGTAAACGTTAACGCTACTTTGGTTTGTGAAGACACTATAAAATAGTATTAGCTATATATTTATCTAAATTAGGTTGGAAATAATATTATTTTAAAAAATGCTTTATTGACGAGTAAAAATAGCTACTATTATAATCAACTAGTACTAATTTTCCTTAAATAATACAAGATAGGTATATGAAAGTAACAAGTATTTCTCGTAAATTGTTAACCAGAGTACTCTCTGTATACTTTGTCTTAACAATTTGTGTTACCGGCGTACAAATAGCGGCTGAATATTTTTACACTAAAAGTCATATAAATAGTGAGTTATTAACGCTTCAAAAAACTATCAGTGGCAGTTTAACTCGTGCGGTATGGGAGTTAAATACGCAGCAAGCTGTTGATATATCTGAAGGTTTGATTGAAATACCATTAATAAAGGGGATTACGGTTACCGATGAGGCTAATAATATTATTACCCAATTAGGTGAGGTATTATCAATAGCCAGTCAAACTGATCAAAGTAACCGCTTCGAATTAACAAACCTTAGTGCACTTTCTGAGCATCAAACTATAAGCTCTCTTTCTGATGGTTTATTTGGTCATTCATTCCCGTTAATATTTGAATTTTCAGGGCGAACAACAACCGTTGGTACAGTGACACTATTATCGAGCAATGACGTTATTTTTAGTCGTATTGATGTAGGTATTTACTTTTTAATTGGTAATGCGATGGTAAAAACAGCCTTTTTAGTTTTTTTGTTTTTATTGGCCTTTAACAAGTTACTTACCGAACCATTACAAGAACTTATAGACCAAATGAAACAGCTTGATTTGAATGACCCTGAAGCCTCAAAATTTCATATTCTCAATGCTGAAAAAAATGAACTCAATATCCTTGAAGATGCGTATAACAACCTTATTGATGAATTGATAGAGTTCCAAGAAAAGCTCTCTTTATCGCAACGAGAAACTAATTTAGCTAACGACAAACTTGACGAACAAAACTTTGCATTAGAACAAGAGGTTGCCAAAAAGACATCAACATTAAGTAGCACCCTATTGCGTATGGAAGTACAACAAAAAGAAATGTTAACTCAGCAAAAACAATTGACTGAGGAAAATAATCGTCGTCGAAAAACTGAAACAACACTGATGACTACCAACAAAGACCTTAAAAGCTCTATTCAAGAATTAAGTAAAGCACAAGATAGGCTACTAGAAGCTGAAAAAATGTCATCACTTGGACAGTTAAGCGCAGAAGTATCTCATGAAATAAATACACCAATAGGTATAAGTATTACCTCAACAAGCTATTTAGCAGATATCATCAACAAATTAAATCAGGACATGAATAACCAAAAAATATCAAAGCGAACTATCGATCTTTTTATAGCTAACGCTCAACAAAGCGTGGAATTATTATCAAGTAACTTACAAAGATCTGCTGAATTAATTACCAGTTTTAAACAAGTTGCTGTCGATCAGACCAATGATAAAGTTAGATTAATTAGTGTTGCTAAATATCTAGACGAAATTATTCAGTCTATACACCCAAAACTGAAAAAAACAACTCACCGTATAAGAATTAATTGCGATCCACATATTGAAATTTATACTCACCCCGGCGCTATTGCTCAAATAATTATTAACTTACTCATTAACTCAATTATCCATGGCTTTAATGAGATTAACCGTGGTGAAATGACCATTGATATAACACTTGAAAACTATCAATTAACTATCAATTATCGAGATAATGGCGTTGGTCTTAAGCCAGATGAATTAGATCAAATTTTTGATGCGTTTTATACGACTAAAATTGATAAGGGTGGAACTGGACTTGGCACTCATATCGTTAAAAATCTAGTTGAAGACACACTTAATGGTGTAATTCATGTGGAGTCTCAACTTGGTCAAGGGCTATACTATCAAATAATACTTCCCGATATGCGCTATAGCTAAAAGCTTCTGTGTAGATTTAATTAATTCAGGTATGATAATCGCTAAAATCTCTGTCTATCACCCTAGGATCTATCTATGTGGTTTAAAAACCTTTACTTTTTTACTTTTACTCGCCCGTTTGAGTGGTCTGAACAAGACTTAGAAAAACACTTAACAGAACATTTATTTACCCCTTTAGGTTCAACAGAAGTTAGCCGCTTTGGTTGGATCAATGCACTTGGTAAACATGGCAACTCAAGTGTACATTCGGCTAGTGGTAATCACTTAATTTGCGCTCGTAAAGAAGAGAAAATATTACCTGCGCCTGTGATTAAAGACATGATTGAAGAGAAAGTTAATCTACTCGAACAAGAGCAAGGTAGAGGAGCGACTAAAAAAGAAAGGGAACAATTTAAGGAAGATATTATTTTTGAATTGTTACCGCGTGCATTTTCTAGAATTACAGATACGCATGCCTACATAAGCCCTGTAAATAATATTATTGTTATAAATGCTAGCTCACGTGGTAAAGCTGAAGACTTATTAGCGCTGTTAAGAAAAGTACTAGGCACACTACCTGTTACTAGCTTTGACCCAGATGTCTGTGTCGATGAAACTATGACAGATTGGTTAAATGAATCTAGCCTTGGTGGGAAATTCAGTTTAGGTATGGAAGCTGAATTCAACGCATTAGGCGACGATGGTGCCGTAGTAAGAGTCAAAAATCAAGATTTACACAGCGAAGAAATAAAAGCTCACCTCAATGCTGAAAAATATGTCGTTAAACTCGCTTTAGATTGGGATGAAACACTGTCTTGTATATTATGTGATGATTTAGCCATTAAACGTATTAAGTTTTTTGATGTAATTCATGAGCAAAACGATGATATTGACAGTGATGATATTGTTGCTAAACTAGATGCTGACTTTACTCTAATGGCTAGTGAAATAAATCGTTTTATTACTGAGCTTTTAGCGCAATTCTCAATGAAAACAACCGACCACTTAGAAAGCGAATAATATCTAAATTAAGGGTTATAAACGGCAAAAATATGCTTTATGACCCTGTTTTAAAGAAATATTGATTAACCATACCTAATTGAGTTAATAATAGCGGTTATTAAATTTCTACTTAAATAAACATACTTTTAATATCGTTACAACGCGCTTTAAAATCTTCACAAAGCATATAGTTTTTGGCTGGTAATATACCTTTTTCAGTATAGCTTGTTATTAAGGTCTTTTTTGTTGAATCACTTGTAAAAATGTTATGATAAATTGCTCCAGCTCGAATAAAATCTAAATAATGTACCTCAGTTGGTAATACCGTTAAATCACTCCAGCGTTCAGTTAACAGGGTAAATTCATCAGAAAACCACCAACTTCTGATAACTTCACCGCCAATTTTTCCGGATAACTTAATAATCGCTTTTTGTAAAAATTCTGGCTGTCCAAAAACATCTGGGTGATTTTCACTTTCAGTTAAAATAGGTAATACACCAATATTGTGAACTAGAGCGGCTAACGTAATTGTGTCTAACGACAAAGAACTATGTTTATGTTCTTTCAAATAAAGACTCATTAAACTAATAGCAACTGACGCTATATCAACGGTTTTTAACCAAGCCTTTTGCATGTATGAAGTTACAAGATCATTATTTGATAAGAAAACTTGTTCAATAGCCATGGCTGTAGCTATTGTTTTAATTTGTCGCAAACCAATTCGGGTAACCGCTTGCGGGATCGTTTCAACTTTTACCCTACCCCCTAACATAGCACTATTCGCTACTTTTAATATTCCAAGAGAAAGTCCGGGGTCTAGGGCAATAACGCTACTCATTTTACCGAGTGTTACATCAGGTAAATCAGCAACACCTCTCACCTTAATAGCAACTTCAGGTAGTGTAGGAAGTACAAGCGTATCTTGTTTTATTTTTTCTCTCAGAATAGTATAAAGTGCATTATCTGCTGCCATGAATTCACCATTAATTGATTATAGTAAAGTTTAGAAGTCAATATAATTAGGTGAAAGAACGATTGAATGGGATGTAATTAATATTACGTTAACTATAACCAAAATCCATTTCAAAATGATATTCCCTACATATTGAACTAACTAGAAAATTTTATACTACAGTAAAAATATATAACTTTTTTAAAGATAGTTGAATCTTTAAACCAATAAGTTTTAATAATCCTTTTTAAATCTATAAATTAACGGGTTGGTAACTCTATATCTTTTAAGAATTCATCTACTTCAGTATTGTTTTTTAATAACATTGCTCTAGTTACAATATCTTTAGTTAAATGTGGCGCAAACCGTTCAATAAAATCATACATGTATGCACGCAAAAAACTACCTCGTCTAAAACCAATTTTAGTTGTACTAGCTTTAAACAGGTGTGCTGCGTCAATTACAACTAGGTCACTGTCTATTCTACTATCTATTGCCATAGAGGCGATTACACCAACACCAACACCCAAACGAACATAGGTTTTAATGACATCAGCGTCAGTAGCGGTAAAAGCAATTTTAGGTTCAGCACCAGCCGCATCAAACGCGGCATCAAGCTCAGAACGACCTGTAAAACCAAATACATAAGTAACTAACGAATATTTAGCTAAATCAGCAATAGTTAAGTCTTGTTTATTGGCTAAAGGATGATCGGCTCGAACGATAATACTACGATTCCAGTGGTAACAAGGCAGCATCACAAGATCGTTGTAGAGATGAAGAGACTCGGTAGCGATAGCAAAATCTGCCTCCCCCTTTGCTGCTGCATCACTTATTTGAGCAGGTGTACCTTGTGACATATGCAGGGAAACTTTACTAAATCTTTTTATAAAACCTTGAATAACGTCTGGTAAAGCATAACGAGCTTGAGTATGTGTTGTTGCAATACGCAACTTCCCCTCATCAGGCTGGGTATGCTCTCTAGCAACAGCTTTTATACCTTCAACTTTAGAAAGAATTTGTGTTGCAATGTCTATTACATCCTGCCCGGCTTCAGTTACATGGGTTAAATGCTTACCACTACGACCAAATATTTGAATACCTAGCTCATCTTCTAACATTCTCACTTGTTTAGAGATACCTGGCTGGGAAGTGAATAAGCTATCAGCCGTAGCAGAAACATTTAAGTTGTTGTTTAATACCTCAACGATATAGCGGAGTTGTTGTAGTTTCATCTAAATACCCAAGTAGAATAAAAGTGTGAATTTTGTCGCTTCTATATAATAAAATAATATACTTAATTATAATTTTATTCCATAAAAACTTAAGTTTTTGTAAAAAAAATTATACAAACAGACATTAATTTTACACATACGAAAGAAATGTACATGTGGATTCATTCTTTTGCACTAAATATGCAACTAGCACTATGCTAAGTAACACATTTTTTGTAGACTGATGAGTAGTTTATTTATTCACGAGAACCTTAAATGATTGCTGTTATCGTTGGTTTAATTATTGCGTTAATCATTATTGTCATAGTGGTTAGTTCAATTCAACAACATAAAGAAAAGCTAGAAGCACAAAAACGCGTGAAAGTTGCCAAACAAAAAGCCATTATAGATGAAAGCGAAGGGCTTATTTTTAGCCTTGCTAACTTACCTAGTACCCCTAATATTGTTAAAATCTTAAATCATCGAAGTTTAAACGCAGCCAGAGCAATGGAAGAACTTATGCCAGAAGTTAAGGGCATAAAAAAAAGAGTACAAGAATTAAACTCGCGTCTCAAAGCTTCAGAAGACTTAGCTGAAACTCAATTAGGCACCGAAGATCAATTTAACTTACCAGATAATGAACAGCAATTAATAGGCATTTTACAATGTATAAAAAAATTAAGAATGGTTATCAAATCGGAACAAAGTAAAGGTGCTCTTGATGCACAGACTTTTACTACAGAAGATCAACGCCTTGCAGGTATGCAACTCAAAATTAATATTGAAAGCTTGTTTAAACGAGGTATGCAAGCATTTAATAAAGAAATGCTTGGCTCTTCCAGACAATATTTTGAAAAAGCATTACAAAGTTTAGTCAATAGTACGGTAAAAAATGAGTATGTCACTACTCGACACCATGACATAACTCAACAGTTAGAAGAAATTACTGATGCTTTAAAAAATACTAACGCTAAAGACGCCGCAAAAAAAGCTAAAAGAGAAGAAGACGAATTAGACTTATTATTTCAACCTAAGAAAAAATGGTAACAATAATATTATCCTTTTTAAATTTAGTTACTGAATAAGCTCTTAATATATTTAAATAATGCAGACTACTTATACGATTAAGTTACCTTCTTTTATCAGGCGAACGCATAAAACTTCGCTTTTAAAAGCGAAAATAAGTAATAGTGGTGCAAAATTATCAAGAGTTGGTTGTTCAAGAAATTGGCAATTACAAGCCAATTTTGAGCAACTTCAAAATATCACTACATACATTGAACAGCAGCAAGAACATACTTGGTTGTGGGTACAGAGACTTCTAAACGCTAAGTATGGGGGGTTTAATCACAACGATTTACTTGGTATCGCAGCCTCTTTAAAATACCTTACAATGTCTAAATTAATAAGCGTTACTGATTGCACAATAGCACAAGCAAGAAAAGTAATAGATGAGTTAGAAGAGCTTGATTAGTTTTAAGCATACTATCCTACAATATTAATTCAATAACTTATAATTAACACATAAAAAAAGAGATACTCAAAAGTACCTCTTCTTTTTATCTATTACTTATAAAGCTCAACCAATTAAAAGACGATAGTATTTCTTTAACTTATGTATTAGCTGATAATTTTTTAGGTACTACCTTTTTAGTGGCTGTTTTTTTTGTTACTTTCTTTTTTGGTTTAGGGATATCTTCTATCCATTTACCGTCAACATATTTGGCACTCCAACCTGTTGCCTTTGGCTTAGAACCTTCAACAATAATCTCAGTCATGACATATTGCTCTTTAGTCTTTCTACTGTAACGCACTACCGATAAGTTACCTTCTTTATCTTTTACTGGTGCATCGGCTAAGTAATAAAATTTTTCAGAGATTCTATCTTTAAACCTTTGTAATTCAGCTACTTTAGGCGCTCTAGTTTCCCGTGAACGAGGAAATGTATGAGCTGCTAAGAAAATTCCCGCAGCACCATCACGCAGAACAAAATGGGCATCTGACTTTTCACATTCAAGCTCAGGCAATTGTACTGGATCTTCTTTAGGTGGAGCAGCTTCACCGTTAGCTAATAACTTACGGGTATTTTTACACTCTTCATTGGTACAGTCAAAATATTTGCCAAAGCGACCAGATTTAAGTTCCATTGTCGCTTCACAACGATCGCAGTCTAAAACAGGGCCATCGTAACCTTTAATTTTGAACTCACCTTTTTCTACCTCAATACCGTCACATACTGGGTTATTACCACACACATGTAATTTTCGCGTTTCATCAATCAGGTAACTGTCCATCGCTGTACCACATTTTTTACAGCGTTTCATAGCCATAAGCGCTTCAGTTTCAGCATCTTCTGCTAATACGCTCTCTGCCTCTTCGCCTGCAGTTAAATTCATGGTGGTTGTACAACGTTCTTTTGGTGGCAATGAATAACCAGAGCACCCAAGAAAAACACCTGTTTGCGCAGTTCGAATTCCCATAGGACGTTGACATGTCGGACACTCAATATCAGTTACAACCGGTTCATTGTTTTGCATACCGCCTTCTTCTGACGGTTGATCTGCTTTTGATAATTGCGTCGTAAAGTTTTTATAAAATTCGTCTAAAACGCCTTTCCAATCAGCACTACCTCCTGCAATTTCATCAAGCTCCTGCTCCATGTTAGAGGTAAATTCATAACTCATCAGTTCATCAAAGCTACCAGATAAAGCATTAGTAACAATTTCACCCATTTTTTCAGCATAAAATCGTTTTTTATCTAGGCGTACATAACCACGGTCTTGAATCGTAGAAATAATAGAAGCATAAGTTGAAGGTCTACCTATAGAGCGTTTTTCTAGCTCTTTAACTAATGAGGCTTCACCAAAACGAGCAGGAGGTTTGGTAAAGTGTTGGCTAGGCTCTATTGCGTCTAGTGTTAATTTTTCACCAACACTTAAGTCTGGTAAGTGGGTATCATCGCCTTTACTTAGTTGTGGATGAACAGCGGTCCAACCATTAAACTGCATTACACGGCCTTTAGCTTTTAAATCATATGAGCCAGCACTAATTGTTAAGGTACTTACGGTATAGCGCGCAGCAGTCATCTGACAAGCGACGAATTGGCGCCAAATTAACTCATAAAGCCTTTTAGCATCGGCATCAATACCTTCTAAAAAGGCTGCTTCAAGTTTAACATTTGAGGGCCTGATGGCTTCATGAGCCTCTTGAGCACCCTCTTTAGAACCATATACCTTAGCTTTCTCTGGTAGATAATTATCACCGAAATTTTTACTAATGTAAGTTCGACACATGGCAACCGCATCTTTACTTAAATTAGTTGAGTCGGTTCGCATGTAAGTAATATGACCAGCTTCATATAAACGTTGCGCTAAGCCCATGGTACGTTTTACCCCATAACCTAACTTAGTACTTGCAGCTTGCTGTAACGTCGAAGTAATAAATGGCGCTGAGGGCGTACTCTTTGATGGCCTATCTTCGCGTTTACTAACAAGGTATGTTGCAGGATTAAGAACAGCAAGCGCAGTATTGGTGTCTTTCTCGTTAGTTGGTTTAAACGGTTTACCGTCTTGATGGGTAACATCAAGGGTTAAGGATTCTCCGGTATTGGCATGAGTATCAACTGATATTTCCCAAAATTCTTTAGGATCAAAGGCTTTAATTTCTCGTTCTTTTTCAACAACCAGCTTAACCGCAACAGATTGTACTCGACCAGCAGAGAGGCCTCGTGCCACTTTTTTCCACAGTAATGGGCTAACCATAAAGCCAACAACACGATCTAGAAAACGTCGCGCTTGTTGGGCGTTTACACCTGGCATACTTAACTCACCAGGTGTAGAAAATGCTTGTTTAATAGAGGTTTCTGTAATTTCGTTAAAGACTACGCGACGAAATTTTTCTTCCTCACCACCAATAATCTCTTTCAAATGCCAGGCAATCGCCTCTCCCTCGCGATCCAAATCGGTTGCTAGATAAACAGTATCAGCTTTATCTGCTAATTTTTTAAGTTCGGCAACAACTTTCTCTTTTCCTGGTAAAATTTGATAATTGGCGGCCCAATTTTTATCGGGATCAATACCCATACGATTAATAAGCGCTTGTTTATCTCTTTTTGCTTTGTATTTAGCTTTAGCTGCGGGCGCCATTTTACGTACTTCTGCTGGCGACTTGGCGGCAACTTTTTTACCTGTACTACTATGCGGTAAATCACGAATGTGACCCACACTAGACTTAACAATAAAGTCTTTCCCTAAATACTTATTAATTGTTTTCGCTTTGGCTGGCGACTCGACAATAACCAGTGACTTTGCCATAAAATTATATAATCCTTCGGTAAAAGCAATTTTTTGCTTTTTTATTCAAACGCCAACTTAGCCAACAGATCACAATCATTACTGCTGCAATCAGGCTAGCCATAAAACTTATTATTTCTATTTTTTCGTATAACTATTTATAGGTATATCTATAAATAAGCAAACTGACAAGTAATTATTTTACTTAACAAAAAATGCTATTCACCAATTTAGACCTTTTGGCTGTAAAATAATATAACTAATATCGCGGTGCAGTTAAGCTCTTTTTGACTATTTTTAGCGGCAATCATAATCGACTTTTCAATAAAACATAAGAGCCTAATGTTAAATAAATTTAAATAATAAGCTCACAAGGTTTCTTTTTTCGTTTATGAACATGCTTATTAGCCTTTTTAGAGTCGTTGCATGGCCACTGAATTCATGTAATATTTCTGGCGTGTTATAGCATAAAGTAATTGTGAATAACCTTCAGTTAAAGGAGTATGTAAGGTAAATCTAGCTAAATAACGCAAAGTCCATTTACTTTACGCTATTTTTATAAGAGCAGTATTGCATAGAAATTTATGAAAAACCTCTTTAAATCAACTCACAGAGAGTTCTAGTACGGTTATTCTGGGTATAGTATCAGTTTGTAATAGTTGTATATCACGCGGTACTAATTATCGATTATTCTTTTCAAGTTCAGTTTTAATAAATACCCACCCTAACCTATGTGCATTTAAATTAGCCAATATCCTTATCAGTCCTTACTTACTGTCTAATTAATATCTCAGGCGATACCTTAGACTATTTTAAAAGAGTCTAAAATGAAAATGAACACAATCCTTATATCGTTAATCTATTAAATGTTATTAAAGACGTTCTACATGATCTTATACTCATACTTATTTGTTAGTTAAGAGCATAAGCATAAATATATATTTTGGCTTTTAATATACCCATTGCATCAACCACGCATCATAAAACACCATTTAATCAAAATTGATAATCCCTCAATGATCAAGCCACTAAAGTAATAATAACGGACCAATTAATGAACTTGTTTAATTTTAAATAATTCATAAAAAAACCACTCTATTGAGTGGCTTTTTTATTTCTGATATTTACACACTAATTAATATTAATCGCAATACCAGAAAATAAAGTCGTTAACCCTGCTGGGGTAATAACCTCAACCAACAAACTACCCGATTTAGCTTCTGTCTCACCTTTTATTGACACTCCCCACTCTACGCCACCATTGTGGTTATCACTTGGCCATGTAAAAGAACTGGGCCCTACGATAGAGCCTACTGTTGAGGTAAAATTAACAATACTACCTGCTGGCATCGGTTGATTATGCAAGTCGGCAATAATAACACTCGCTGAACCTACATTTTCACCAGCTATATTGACAACTGCGTCTGTGGGATCATTTAATACACTATCGGCAGTAGCATCGCCGGTTGAAGCAATGGTAAAATACGCAGTACTTCCTGACATTACTAGAACTAAAGAGCGGCTAACATTAATAGATTTTTGCTCTGAAGAACAGCCGTCATGCGCAGGTATTGAACAAAGAACACCGTTGTATTTACTATCGTTTTGATCAAAGACACCATTATTGTTAAAATCAAAGAACTCTTCTAATGCGCCACTCTCATTTTCATCACTACCTTCTGAAGGATTAAATGAACCATCTTCATTATGGTCTACAAAAATTTCTTTTAAATCGTACTTATCACCGCTTATATCCGTTCCTAAAAAAGCAGACATTTCAGTCGCGTCAAAACGACCATTACCATTTAAATCAGGGAAAGACTCTTCACCTATTGCCGTGGCAGTAATAGTCGCACGCCCACCAAATTTTTGTCCCATAGTATTAACAACTTCAGGGGTACTTAAACGGTTGTTGACATCACCTAATATATGTCCTTCAGGTCTTGGTTGTTGACTAAACCATTTGACTGAGCAGGTACCGTTTACTGTAGTACATGACGGTTCGATTGAACCACCCTCAGTGGTAAAGTTTAC
>Ga0115006_10002291_pt1 | contig 12498 bp, 10 predicted proteins | sample ArcOceMetagenome_3_FD_88943 | JGI IMG/M metagenome (GOLD analysis project Ga0115006, IMG submission 88943) | Marine eukaryotic phytoplankton communities from Arctic Ocean - Arctic Ocean- Svalbard ARC20M Metagenome | ecosystem: Environmental > Aquatic > Marine > Oceanic | place: Arctic Ocean...
GCCCGCCCCCGCGCCCGCCCCCGCGCCCGCCCCCGCGCCCGCCGCGCCCGCCGCGCCCGCAGGGTACGAAAAGCCAGAGTGGTCCGGCGCGCCCAGCAAAGAGGACTTTCCGTACATCCTCGAGGTGCTCAAGACAGGCACGATCATCGACACGGTGGACCTGGGCGGCCGCGAGCTCTTTATGATCGGGCGCCTCGAGGCCACGTGCGACTATGTGCTCGAGCACCCGTCCATCTCGCGGCAGCACGCGGCTATCCAGTTTGCGGAAAACGGCGCGGCTTACCTCTACGACCTGAGCACGCACGGCACCCGCGTCAACAAGCGGCAGCTCAAGCCGCGCGTGTACGCCAAGCTGGGCGTCGGCGACGTCATCCAGCTCGGACAGTCGTCGCGCCTGCTCATTTTCCAGGGCCCTGAGGAGTTTATCCCGGGGCGCGAGGGCGGCTGGGGCTACAAGACGCGCCCGGAGGAGGGGGCCAAGCCGTCGGTCGACGAGATGGCGGCGGCCAAGGCCAAGGCGCTGGAGGAGAAGCTGCAGCGCGACCGGGCCAAGCGCGAGGGCCTCGAGGACGCCGACAACGAGCACCAGCTTTTCAAGCGCCAGGGTGAGGGCGCGTCCTGGGGCTTTGGGGACGACGCCTCAGACGATGACGAGGAGGAGACGTCAGACGCCGTGAGCGAGGCGCGGCGACTGCGCGACGAGGGCAAGCTCACGGAGAAGCAGGAGCAGCTCCTGGAGAAGCTGGAGAAGCGCCTCACAAAGATCAGCAACCTGCGCGAAGAGATCCGTCGCATCCGGGTCAAGCAGGAGTCTGACGCAGGCGGCAAGGAGAAGCAGGTGAGGCACTGCGGTCTGCGCCCGCCTCGCGCTGCCGAGCGTGGCGCGCGCGGGGCACGAGCAGCCTGCGCCGTGCTCTGGGCCGCCCACGCACTAGGCTCATCTGACTGGTGTCGGAGCGGCAGGCTAAGATGCGGGAGATGGAGGACGCAATAGGGTTAAAGGACGACCCCGGCGGCGGTGCGCTGAGCATGGGGCAGCTGCGCGCCATTGAAAGGAACGAGGTCGGTCCCATCCCTCTCTCCAGCCAGACGCCTCGCGCGCCTGAGCTTTGACAATCGTTGATCCTGGGGATGTGGCTCCTAGTCTCCCCGTGCTGTGATCCTCAAACGCCACTATGCGCAAGACTGGCGTGGTGGACGTGGCTCTCGAGCGGGACGCTTGCTTGCACGCTTGTGCTCTTGTGCCTCAGTTGCCTCAGGTCGTGCGCGCGCGTCAAGAGGGCGTGAATCCTGAGTGCGTGATGCGGCAGGGGCTGATCAAGAAGCATGAAGCGGACATGTTGCCGCAGGAAGAAGCGCTGGCCGAACTGCTGCGCGGCATGCTGGTACGCGTGCTGCCTCCGTCTCTGTACCTCGGTGCCCGTGCGTGTGCGCCTTTGAGTACAAACCTTTGAGTATCAGTGCGCCTTGCTTCCGAGTCTTAACACAATTCATTCTAGGAGTATACTAGTTTACGCGTACCACGCCGCTTGCAACGACTATGTCCAAGACTCGCCGACATCCGACAATGCCGCGTGTGCTTTCGTGTGTTTTCGTGTGTTTTGGTTGTGATGACGCCACACGAGCACCGTCACTATCGCCAGCACAATCACTAGCGGGCGCGGCTGGCGGAGCGAGTGCGCGATGGCGGCGCCTGAGGGGCGGCCGCTATGTCGGCGGCGCGCGGTTGGGCGCTGGTGGCGTTGGGGTGGCTGGGTGTGTGGGTGTCAGCACATGCATTCGACGGATGCTGGCGCTGACGGCACAGCGACACAGGGCGACAAGGCCCCAGCAAGCCTCCTGAAGAAGCCGGTTGCAAAGCGCAACGGCAACGACCTCAACGACTCGGACGATGATGAATTCTATGATCGCACCGCCTCTCGTGCAAAGGTCCCCCACTCTCCTGCCCTGCCCCCCCCGCTGCTCTTGGGAAAATGCCTCCACCCCTCTTGCAGAGTGGATGTTGCTAGGTGGGCAAGCCAGTGAGTGGGGCAATGGCGCGATGGCCGGCCGTGTTTGGCTGCGCACACGGCTCCGTGTCTCTTGCGCACGCTGGCGTGCTAACGTGGAGCAAGCGACAGGCGATTGCGCGCAAAGCACCGCCCCAGACGCTCAAGTCGCTCCAAGAGAAAAAGGTGCTGGCTGCCCAGAGCAGAAGGCGTCCCCGCAGCCTGCAGCCTGTTGCACGCAGCCTGCTGCCTGTCGGCGGTGGCCTGTCGCCTGTGGCGTGGGCGCTGCCGGTGGCCGGTGGCCTAGCGCTAGTCTGTCCCACGTCCCTGCTCCAAGTTGTTCGTGTCGAGCGCGCTCGCTCGTATGCACATGCTCTCCACGCGGTCGCCTAGCACGTCGTTGAGGCTGCATGTGGCAAGCAGGCGCGTGCAGACAGGCAGGCATGGCAAGGGCTGGCCGTGACAGGCTTAATCCTCTGATCCTCTCATTCAGACGGTGATGGGTTGATGCTGTCATCCTCTCATCCTCTCATGCTCAGACTGCCGCGTCATGTCGCAGGTCGAGCTCGATGCGCAACTGTCCGAGGCCAAGCGGCTACTGCTCGAGGCCACCACCTCCCTTGACTCCAGCTCTGAGGTCGGCGCGCCAGCCCGCTCCCAGGCCCTCTTGCGTGCTGTGCCGCGCTGCTTTCGCTTTGCTCTCTGCGCAGCCTGTTTGGCCACGCACGCTGCCTCACGCATGTCTTTGACATCTCACGCATGTCTTTGACACGCTGTGGCCAATTGCATGCGATGGATGCGGGCGTGGTGGCTGTCCGCAATGCAGGGCAACCAGTCGGGCGATTCCATGGAGGACTACATGGTGGGGATGCAGCAGCAAGAGCTGAGAGCCCGGTAGTGCCCCCCCCCTCAGTCTTGCGCGTTGTGTGCATCAACCACTTGCCCCGACCGTGGCCGCCCGCCGCAGACACGCCTCTGCGCAGACACGGCTCTGTGGATCACCTCTCATCAGCCTGCCCTGCGTGTATTTGGAACAGAAAAAGAGAGCAGACCAAGAAAATCAAGGAAATGGAGGAAGAATTGGCCAAGACAGACCGCATGATTCGTCTTGCCACGCCTGCCCTCTCCCTGGATGCAGCGCAATCCAAGCAAGCTGGTGCGCCTGCGCACTCTACACACGCCACGGCACGCGCGCACACGCACAGGAGGCATTTGAGGCATTTGAGGGAGAGGCATCGCAACCATCCCAGCCTCTTCCGTACCGGTCGTATTTGATTCGTGCGTGCACATGTGGGGCAGGGGCGGCGCTGTCATCGTTCACATTCAAGCAGTTTGGTGGAGTCAAGAAGAAAGTCTCGAGCGCCACGCCTGAATCGGCGGCAGCCGCCAAGGTTTGTTGCCCTCTTGACCTCATCGTGCCTTCTTGACCGCAAAGACTCGCAAACTCCTGTTCACCTCAAAGACTAGGAAACGATGCAGGCAGGGATGCACGGCATGCGGTGAGCACATGCTGTCGCCGTGTGGCGGTGACTGGGCGAGCGGCTTGAGAGGTGCGTGTTTTCTGAGAGGTGCGTGTCTTCTGCGCGTGTCTCGCGCACGTGTCGCGTTTTGCATGCGTCGAGCGCAGGCACTGGCAGACAAGGTGTTTGCGCAGCCTGGCAAAGAGGCCGCTGCTCAACACACAGAGGCAACGCCAAACAACATGGACTCACGCGCACACCTGGGAGCTGCCGACCTGCAGTCTGCTGCACCCGAGGTTGGTGAGCAAGGGTGCGCGGCCTGTCTCCGCTTTAAGCCCACTGCCGCTTTAAGCCCACTGCTTGCCTGCCTTCTTCCCTCCATGTCTGTTCTGTGGCACTGCCGACCGGAGGGGCTGGGTTGGTTGATGTTTGCGTTGATGTTTGCCTTGATGTTGCCTCGATGTTGCCTGGATGGTGCCTGGATGTTGCTGTCTGCCTGCATGTTGCTGTCTGCATCTCATCCGTCCCGTATACATTCACACTCGAGCAGCAAGGAGGGGATACTGGGGGCAAGCGTGACGGTGACGCAGACGTGGAGCAAGCAGGTGTGGAACAAGCTGCTGGCAGGGAGGACGGCCGAGACGCAGGAGGTGGGTGCAGAGACCCGTCGCTTGCTCTGCATGCCAATAGACGCCTCTCTTCCTCTCCATGCACGCGTCTGCTCATCTGTGCCGTGTTGCGCTGCGTATGTGTGTGCATGCGCGTCACGTGCAAGGGCAAGTCACGTGCAAGGGCAAGACACGTGCGAGGGCAAGACACGCATCATGCCATCATGACATGGTCACGTCATGAAACAAGATGCCGTCCTCACGTCATGAAACATGACCTCCCGCTCCTCCACTTGCCAGCCGCGGGGCAAAAGCGTGCGCGAGATGATGCGCAACGCCCAGCGCCTGTGCCCTCTGAGGAGGCGACGAGCCACAAGGGGGCACATGCGCAAGGCCAGCGCACGGAGCAGGAGAGCACGGCGCAGAAAGACGAGAAAGACCTTCAGACGGCTCCCAAGCAAGGCGTCCCTGAATTTGCGGATTTTCAAAAGGGTGGATTGTACGTTGCCCCCACTCAGACGCCCTCACCTTGAGCCTTGTCGTGTCCTGGATGCCTGTTGCGTAGTCACGCTGCTCCGTGTATAGTCAGCGAGAGGAGGCGAGAGGGAGGGAGCGCGGTGAAACAAGGCTCGGGGACGTGATAACGCGAGGATACACCACGGGACTGACCGCAAGGGACTGAACCTACTCTTGTCAATACGCAGATATCGCGCACCCAAGAAGGGCAAGGCAGCCGCGCAACCGGATGGCGACACGCATACGAGCTCTGGACTAGCCGATGTCGTTTGGCAAGAGTCACAGGACGATGTGGCGTGGGTACCGCCCAGCGGTCAGACGGGTCTCAAGCCCCCGCCCGGCTCGCGCACGCTGCGCGCGCTTCAGGGTGTCTTGTGTTGATGTCGAGGGCGTTGGGAGGCCAGGTGGAGGCCCTGACCTGAGCTCTATGCCGCCTTGCCTCTAGTAGCCTTTTGGTGCAACCGCGTGCGCTCAGGCATGTCTTATCTTGTCTCACGTGTCTTCTTCATTCTCACCAACATTCAGGAGACGGGAAGACGGCTCTCAACGCCAAGCTGGGCTACTAGCGCCTTGTTTCAGCCCATGCACTTGATACACGCACGCAACACACGAACACAAGCGCCCACTCAAGACACACATTCGTCATGTCCATGCGTTTGCCCATGAATGAACTAGACCGTCAAGAACCAGTGTGCAAGCGAGTCTACTATTTATTTGTGTCTTCCCTCATGTTTCATCTCCTCCATTACTCATCTCAAAGGTCCGTCTCTCGGTTTGAGGCTGATCCATCTTCCCTTGAATTGAGGCCTCCGTGAGTACACAACCCAGCGTTCAACACACATTGTCATGCGCCTGTTCAGCGCGTGAAATACTTCCCGAGCTTCCAGCAGACACTGACCACGACGAATGAACACTATCGTCACCATGATGGTGACGATGGTGACGATGGCTTCCATCATCGTGACGATCATCACCTTGATGCGCCCGTCGATGGCCGGAACTGCCTCTTACGATGACATCTGACCGCGTCGAACTGTGACTTGCGCGAGAACTCGCAGTGTGTTGAGCGCCCATGAAGACCCTGCATGGATTGTAAAGCAAAGTCAAGAACATGTCTACCAAGCCAGAGCAGGTACCGACCAGCGAGAATGTCGGGCGGGGGTACGAGTGAGGCAAGCCTTCCTGTTGGGTTCAAGGGGGAAAAGAGTGGGAAAGCACCTTTCGACATCCTCGGGTTGAGCTGCACAATGCCCTTCTTCACTCTCTTCTTCTCGCTCTTGAAGGTGGACCGGCTCGAGGAGGTCCAAGCCTGTAGTCAGCATGCGCCGCAAATCACTGACATGATACCCCGCTGCAAATGAGGCGAACATCATATCGTAGGATAGGCAGGCAGCGCGACGCGTGTGAGCAGCACCTGCAACTTGTACATACTCACTGCCTCCATCATGGGAGTCTATGCCGCGTGGCGCTGGCCGATCTTCCGGATCGTATACATCGCCCGCTGGTTCCTGCGGCGCCTTTGCAACGGCTGTGCGCCTCGACAAGTAGACGTAGGCTGCAACAAGCAGTGCCACGCCCGCGAGGGAGCCCAATATGGCCAAGGCGATCACGACAGCCCGAGATCCCTGCTTGCTTGTTTTCGTCCCCGTCTCAACTACTGATGGCGCCTCCAGGATTGTAGCCTGTGGAAGGCCTGCTTGCACCAGTTGAGCATTGAGGTTTTCTTGAGACAGGTTTCCAGCCACAGTCTGTGCGGCCGATGCGTCATTGGCGGCTACCTCTGTAGTCACACTTATGCCCTCTGCCAGCAACCGCCTTCGCTGCCCAGAGGCTTCCACCTTGGCTATCTTGACCTTGCTCAGCGCCACCCCAGCGGCTGCGGCAACGGCCTAGCAATCCCAGAGAGATATAGCACGAAAGAGGGGGTAAATATGATGTATCGCATACTATGTCGCTCGCATGCCACAGATCTAGATACAGAAACAGACACAAGCTCAGGAACGCGCCATCAAGAGGTAACATTTCTAGCCGTTAACAATGTGTGACTTCTTGTCTATTTTCTGTTTTCAGGGGCTCAGTGAGTAACATGCATGCTCTCACTACCTGTCTGAAGCGAACGCGCTTGTTTTCATCGAATTCTGCCACTGTCAGAGGCAGACCGAGCACCATTTTCACAACAAACGGTGCATCTGCTACGTCGGGTGCATCCGCTACGTCGGTTGCAATGTCGGTTTCACGACAGGGAGCAGAGCCTTGTTCTGGCTTCACCAGCCCTGATTCACAAGCGACGCATGGCCCCCCGTTGGGCCCAGTGAAACCTGCTTTGCAAACACAATCGCTTATTGATATGCTGGAGCTTGGCGCCGCAGCATTGGAAGGGCAGTCGGTACAAGCGCTACTGCCCGCATTTGAGTATTTTCCCTCCTCACAGGGCATACAGTCCGCCTCAGCATCGTTTCCCACAGTCGCGAGGAACTTGCCAGCCGCACAGTTGAGACATGTCGCCGCTGATGTAGCACCCACTGCTTCTGAATATTTGCCAGACTCACAATCGGTGCACTGGCCACCGTCATCCCATGTGCCTGCTGGGCAGGATATGTCGCAGCCACCTTGATCACACTCTTCTATGTCGTTTTCCACCACAAAACTGGTCAAATGGTGGCATGAACAGACAACTTCGACGGGACTGACGCGAGTTGCCACGCAGCCATCAGGGCTATATTCTCCGCGACCCGTGTTCCAGAACAGGCAGCGCACGCCCCTTTGCTGGCTCTTTAGGCGTTCTGTCGGGCACAGGCCGGCATGCCCGTCATTAACGGCAATCGAAATGTTGACAGGCTCTGAGAGGCCGCTGACGTTTATCTTCACGCCATCGCGTCCAGCGAGGTTCAGGGTTATGACATCCGAAATGGGATTGACCCGACCCATGCTTGGAGCATGGCGGGAAGCTCCAAACAGTACCGACACCGGCGACTGACTCTGAACTAGACCACTAACTTCAACGGGCATCGCAAAGCCCTGTCTGGATCCCGGGCTCCTCCTGGACGCCAGAAGACTGCCCGACATGGGACCACTCTGCACCGCCATCTTCATCACCTTCAGCTCCGCATCCTGGCCCACCATCACCGTGTCCTGGCCCGAGAGTAGTATTGGTGTTGTTTTCGTCAGAATCTCATCCAACCCCTGATCCATGTTGCTGAGCACAGCCCTCATGTAGCCGTCCTGGGCGGTGGAAATGCGCCCTGACGTCGCATTGCAGTTGTTGGTGCGATTCTGAAAACTTGTGCGAAGTGGTACAGATGTCAAGTCCATGGCGCCTATCACACACTCGGCTGGCAGGGAATTCGTCGACTCCGAGGCAAGCAGCGAGAGTACAATACCCGAAAGATCAGTGGCGGAATGAGCACTGATGTGCTCGTCATTGGAGGCCACCGCCATCCCGACCGACAGTGTTTCGCATACATACCCTTCCGTCTTGATCGCTTGTGTCGCAGCCACTTTCAGCATCTTTAGCAGCGTCTCCTTCTTGCGCATGGCGGTGCTGTCATCATCTGCCCTAGTTTTCACATTGTCGTCTACCTGCATCGCAAGAGCACTGGTCAGTTGATTTGTCTTGGTGGAATCTTCAAGGTCCAGGCTTTCCCGCACAAGACCCGTGGCGTCATCCCAGCGATCTTGTATTTGCCGTCTGCGCCCATCTCCAATCTGTAGAGTTTCGACGCGCATCCACGCAGTAGATCCGCCGAAACTATCCTGAACCCGAGCCTCAACATCTATTGAGCCCGGCGGAAGGACTAAATCCAGCAGTGATGTAGTCGCCCAGTCAAAAAGCACTTCGCTACCATCTGCCCCGTCTACCGAGTATTTGAATTGGTAAAGGAGACCACCGTCTTCGTCGGCCCAATTTGGGCACTCCAGTCGGAACGTGTCAAAAATTGGTTCGCCCTGGTGCGGACTATTCTCGTCGCAACGCATGCCGGAGAGCTTGCAGGCCTTGCAATCTTGACCTCGAGGTGGGGCATTAACAGCGAGGGACAGCTCAGACGTCGATTTCACATCGACCGCATCAACACACTCGAGCTGGACACGGTACATAGCGCCGGGCATAAAGACCTGGGATTCCTGCCGAGCCCCTACTAAAAGAACCTCGGCCCTGGAGACTTGGCCTTGGTCTGCAATGGTCTCAAATGGTATCGGAGGTGTCGGAGGTGCAAAGCTCCATTTCAACTGAACGTCATCACCATCGGCACTAGCGTCTACAATACAACTCCCGTGCACCACGAGTTGATCCCCTGCGTTGATCCGAACGACGCCATCTGCCTGGCGCTCGCCACTGTGTGTGTGTGTGTGTGTGTGTGTGTGTGTGCGCGCGCGCGCGCGTGTTTGTGTGTGAGAGAGAGATCCACAACGGGCATGAGCACGCAGAATAAAATGTATGTGACATGCTTGTGTGCGCGCGCATTCAAATACCCCAGTGGGTGTATGTGCAGTTGCACGCGTATGTGCGTGTATACGTGCGCACATACATGCATATGAGCCTGCATGTGCATGTGCATGCATATGTATGTTTGTATGCAGATAGATAGATAGATAGATACAAGGATAGACAGATATGTATGTATGCATAGAAACGGCACCATCATGAGTAGACGCGCATTAGCGAACGCATGCCACGTGTGTGTGTGGGTGTTTGCGCGTGTATACGCGTACAACATGTGCAGGCTTTAAATGACCTGCCAGAGGTGACGGCGACATCGGGAATAGCGAGTTCTGTTAATGTCACTGGTAACTGGAAGGTTACAGGTGTTCGATCTCCTTTTGCAACACTCACTGCAAATACGTAAGGAAACTCTCCGGTAGGAAAGAGAAGGTTTGTCTGGAGTACCGTGGGCATAGCCTTATTTTCAAGCACGACAAGAGTGCCGTCCTTGTAACGGCAAGCACTCGGAATCCCGCCATCCACTATGGTGCACGACCACTCAAATTCCAATTCATCGTCTGTTGTCCCTTCAAAATCTGGGTCCTATGTGTGTGTGTGTGTGTGTATGTGTGTGTGTACGTGTAAGATATTTGCACATGTGCATTATTCCAATTCTATGTGCTGTGTACACGCACACACGCACACGCGCACACGCGCACACGCGCACACGCGCACATACACATACACATACACACACACACACATGCATACATATTTTATATGTATTGATGGATATACATATAGACTTGAAGTAAAAATACCTTCGAGTCACTGGCGTCTAGTTGCAAAGGGCGGACAGTAGTAGCAGCAATGCCGGCGCCACCTCGAATAACCGCCTGTAGTGGTCGACGCATGACATGAATTTGAAACTCGCCTTGAGATGTCTTTGAAGAATCGCTGTCCATGAATGCCGTTACCGCAAGCGTGTAAGTCGACCCTGCCGTCAGCACGTTGCTCGGGATCAGCAACTGCGCACCATTGGCGTCGAAAACCTCTGGGTTGACCGTAGAATCCTCAGAGGCGGACAACAACGACCAGGCGAAGACAAGTTTGCCCTTGTCAACTGGGCACTTGGAAAACGTGGCGATAACCTTTGCCAGCGCCGATTCGTCGCGAAAGATAGAAAGTGAAGGCGGCGAAAAGGTCAAGAGAGGCGCTGGCGCAGCTTTTTTCACTACGACATGCACAAAGGGTTCGCTGCTGGTGCCCATGAAGTCAGTCGCAATCACAAGAATCTCGTAGGCCTTGTCCAGTTCCTCCATTTCTTTGGTGCCTTCCTCCAGCAACAGCGTGTCTCCTGTGAACACGGCGAGAGCTTCATTCAGCGTTGCATCATTGCTGCACGTCCAGACAAACTGGAGAGGTCGCGGGCTATCTGCTGTCGCCCGCAGCGTTAGCTCCGAGCACGGATCGATTTCTTCGCTCCCGATGACAGAGACAACTGGAGCAACAGCAAACTGCGGGGGAAGCACTTGTTGGGTGATAGTTGCGTGGCCCGAAATTAGGTTCGCCGACCTGATGGTATTGGGCTTCATTTCCAGCATGTCGCTGGGCGCGATGGTCGCGCCGGCGCTAAGGAAAATGTTCAACGAATCGTCAGCCTCCCAAACACATCGAGGTTCCTTTCCCAGTTTGTTCAGCATGGTGCCGTCCAGCACTCTTGAGCAGTCGTCGTCTTGCGGCTCCATGCCACCCCTGTTGGTTTCCTGGTCAAACACGACGTTGATTGATGTGCCGACGGTATCCATCATTGCTGTCAGCGCCGCCGGGGAACTATAATATGCAATCTGAAGACTAGCTCCACGGGCCGGATCGGCCTTGAAACCGACTGCGAGAGCAAGGGTTTTGGCACCTCTGGTGAAGACGCAGCCAGTACATGCAGGCGAAACAAGATGCAGACATGTCTCGACGCCATTGCATATACTCGAATCAGCAGCCCGTTCAATAGAAGTGGCCTCCAGCTCCCCGAACGATGCAAAAATCTGATCCGTGAGAGGCATATCTTCTGACAGTAGAAAATTGGTGAGCGCTACAAAAATGTCCTGATCCCCGGATTCGGGGCTTGCACATGCCTCACTATGACATGTCATGATAATTGAGTCGTCGAACATGGAGAATCTCAGCCTTGCCGTGGATGGAGCTAGGGCTGACGGGGATTGCATGCTCACTTGGAGATGATCTTCTTCTGTGGAAAACAGTGGAGGAATAGTGAATTCGAACGAGACCCTGGTCGAATCGCGCACCGTGTCGCCGTCGGAACCCACTGTCCCGTCACCATTGGCCACTCTCGACCACTGGCCGTAGTTGCCCTCCCCGAGCGCCAGGGAGATAGTGGAATCCGAAGACCCCGTACTCTGGCTGAAGATGAAATCTGCAGGAGGATGTTCTACAACTATCGTCAAGGACCCCCCCCCCGACTTCGGGATCAAGTTACGTAGGGGAGCGATGCCGTTCGCACATTTTCCCATAACAATGCAGGATCGTTCTCCATTGCAGTCTTTGCACCACCGTGCAGATCGCACAGTTAGCGGGGGCTGGTAAAATTCGAATTGAGTCGTCACGCTCTTGATTTGCCATCCCGGTGAGAGGTTGACCTGTGTCAGGGAAATGGTTTGCTCGCCCGGCCGGTGCGCTGTTGGCACGCGAATGCGCAAAAATGTGAGTCTAGATCCTTCCTGTTGTGATGCTTGGATCTCTACTATTCCACAGGATGCCCTCGCACCACACTCGAGGTTGTCGAAGGCCAGACGAACGTCGCCGGCAGAATCAATTCTGGGGAAATCCTTGACTGTGAGGAGAATGGTTTGTCCGTCGTCCGACGTTGTCTGGCCACGTAGAGTTGCCTTCTGAGGCTGCACACTCACGATGCTCGGGTCTTGATAGTAATGGAACGAGAAGCGCGAAGTCTTTTGTTGACTGTTGATATCGGCCTTGATGCTGCCGGCAACTGTCGCAACCTGCAAAGACCGCGGCGTTATGAGAGCAACCCGCAACGCGGTGTCGTCTTTCTCCACCGACATGATACTGCTTCGTGTCAGCACATTGCCGCCAATTTCAACTGTCACCTCGTCCGCGCTTGGGACGGCGTTTGTGTGAAGCGATTCTCCATTTCCCCACCAGCCGATGGCAGAAATCGTGACAACCTGGCCTCCACTCACACTGCCATCCCGTGGAGTCACCAGCGCGTGTGGCATTTTGTACTTGACTTCGAATTGCAACTCTTGCGAACCGAGGGTGACTCTTCCGGTCTCAACGCCAGCGCGTTGGCTCATAGGAGCCAAAAACGTGACGACCAGCATCTGATTTTGATCTTCCAACGCGGGTTCACGCAATGTGTTAGCATCCAACACCTCATCGTCAAACCTTACCACCAAACCCTCCGCCTCGCTCGCACAAGAGGGCGGTTCCTGGTACTTGCACTGAGCACTTGGAAAGTTCTTCAGGAA